>Ga0070741_10003635_pt1 | contig 37624 bp, 30 predicted proteins | sample Coa_R1_4_FD_66440 | JGI IMG/M metagenome (GOLD analysis project Ga0070741, IMG submission 66440) | Surface soil microbial communities from Centralia Pennsylvania, which are recovering from an underground coalmine fire - Coalmine... | ecosystem: Environmental > Terrestrial > Soil > Unclassified ... | reverse complement strand
CAACAGCATCCGTTGGAAATCGTAGACGCCGAGGTTGAGGTAGAAATTGTCCATCTCGCCGGAGATGAAGCTCAGCTTGCCGCGCAATTCCGGCCCGAGCACGTCCCAATGGGTGCGCGCATACTCGGTGAGATCGTAGCCGTGAGCGCGCATGTAATCGGCCACCTCGTGATGGATCCGGCCCGTCTTCTTGTCGAAGAGCAGAACCGGGTACCCGTCCGACCCTACAGGACCGTAGGCATCCTGCCAGATATCGAGCTGATAGTTGGAGCGACCCCGTGAGCCGAGCACGGCTTCCAGTGCTGCCAACTGGCGCTGGGTGAATGTCGGAACGCCTTCAGTGGTGCGGCTGAACGGAAGCTCGACTGCCAGTTCCGGCGTCCTCTGCACCGTGAACATGTTGTCATCGTGGTAGATGTCGATGAGCTGCCAGTGCTGGAAGGAGATGGGGTCGGGATTGAACACCCAGGCACCGCCGAAGAAAGTGGGATATTTGAGCTGCAGTGCCAGCGTCTCCCACCCGCCGGTGGAGGCACCCTCGAGCACTCGCGCATAAGGCTCGCGAATCAGGCGGAACTTCTTCTCGAGATAGGGGATGAGCTCGGTCGTGATGGCCTCACCGACCGGTCCGGTGTTGGCCGAGTCCACGGCATAAGCCTCGGCAAAGTACGGGCTCGGCTGATACACGCTGACCGCTGCGATGCGCGGGTAGCCGCTGGAGATCCATGACTGGTAGAACTCGTAGCCGCTCTTGAGGTTGGATTTCGCCGCCAGGGCCTCGCGCTCCGCGGCGCTCGCGGGCTCGAGACTGAACAGATACGGCGGATCCCCCTGGCTCATCGCATACAGCGCGGGATACCGCGAATGCGGGTGACTGTCGAAGCCGCTGGGCAGCAGCACGGCCGCGCTCAGATACATGGGCGCGCCCCAGAACTCGGACAGCAGCTTGCTCTTGATGCGGACGTGCCTGATCCAGGCCGTGTCCTTGGGCATCGCGGGCGGCGGAATCGCGTGTCTGAGCTCGACCGAGACCGAGAAGCCCTTTTGTGGATCGAGCGTGACCTTCTTGACGTCGCTATAGAGGTTGCCCTGTGCCTCGGTGAATGGCGTATCGCGCAAAGGATGGATCGGCACCCAAAGCGTGTGTCCATCGGCGCGGTGGACCTCGTCGTAGCGCACGAGCACGGCCTGCACATAGTAGGTTCCGGCCGGCAGCCGTGACAGCGGCACGGGAAAGCCATTCGACTGTGCATCGAGCACCGCCGACTCGCCGGGTTTGAGTCCGGAGACGTCGCGGCCGAAAATCGCGGGGCCATATATGCCGATGGCCATGCGCGGCTCGGGGCTGTTCTTCTGCGCCACCGCGATGATGAGCCGGCCGGTGATCGGGCTCGTCGAGCCTTGCGGCAGCAAGGTGATGCGGAACTGTGAGGCCGGCGCGGCACCGCACACCCCGCTGACCAGCCCCGCCAGGAGCAGGGCACCGAACAGAGCGAGATGCCCCGGCCGAGGCCCCATCCGGCGCTCCCCGGCGCCTGTGCTGCACCAAGCCATCCTCATCATCGCCCTCCCCCTGCTGCTCTATGAGGAACGATGAGCCAGGCGAAGAAATCCGCCATTGCCGCCCCACCGAAAAGGGTCGGGTCGGAACCAGTCAGCGGACGGAGGCGCGCAAGGGGATTGCGACCGCATGCGGCGGGGACGGCCGCTGGGGGAAGCGAGTGGAGGATGTCTCGCGCTCGTCCATCTCAAGTAAATATCGGGCCGCCGCATCGACTCGCCACATCCTGGCGGAGCCTGCCATCATGACCGGACTCAAAACGGGACAACGAGCATGACGAGAAACCTCCGCACCTGTCTCTTCGGCATGTTCGCTCATCTCGCCTCCTTCATGATGGCAGGCGCGGCGCTGGCGGCCGCCATCCCTACCTCCGCCTACGATGCGCTTCACTGGCGCAACATCGGACCCTTCCTCGGCGGCCGCTCGATCGCGGTGGCGGGCAACGCGGCCGAGCCGGGCACATTTTTCTTCGGCGCCACGGGCGGCGGGGTCTGGAAGAGCACCGATTACGGCATCCACTGGAAGCTCAGCTCCGATGCGACCTTCAAGAGCGGCTCGGTGGGCGCGCTGGCAGTAGCGCCGTCCGATCCGAACGTCGTTTACGCGGGCATGGGCGAATCAGCCATCCGCGGCGACATGGCAACCGGCGATGGCATCTACAAGTCCACCGATGCCGGGAAGACCTGGGCGCATGCCGGGCTCGATCAGACGCACGTCATCAGCGACATCGTCGTCGATCCACACGATCCGAGCCATGTGTGGGTCGCCGCATTGGGTCATGTGTTCGGACCCAATCCTGAGCGTGGCGTGTTCGAGACGACCGATGGCGGCACCCATTGGAAGCGGATTCTCTACGTCAACGAGCAAACCGGCGCGATCGGGCTGACCATCGACCCGGGCAACCCGCGCATTCTCTATGCGGCAATGTGGCAGGCTTACCGCCGCCCCTGGATGCTTTCGAGCGGCGGTCCGGGCAGCGGGATCTACAAGACGACCGATGGCGGCGCGCACTGGACCGATATCTCCAGGAATCCGGGCCTGCCGCAGGGCACGCTCGGCAAGATCGCGATCTCGGTTTCGGGCGCGGATTCCAACCGCCTCTACGCGCTGATCGAAGCCAAGACCGGCGGCGTATTCCGCTCTGACGATGGGGGCAACACCTGGACGCGCGCCTATCACGAGTCGGAGCTGACCCAGCGGGCCTGGTACTTCACGCGCATTTACGCTGATCCTGAGGCGGTCGATACGGTCTACGCGCCCGAGGTTGCCGGTATTTTCAAATCCACCGACGGCGGCAACACCTTCAAGCCTCTGCATCCGCCGCATAGCGACGTGCATGTGCTCTGGGTCAATCCCAGGCACCCCTCGATCATGATCACGGGCAACGACGGCGGAGCGAGCGTCAGCCAGAATGGCGGTGAATCGTGGAGCCCGGAGGACAACCAGCCGACGGCGCAGTTCTACCACGTCAACATCGACGATCAGTTCCCCTTCCATGTCTATGCCGCACAGCAGGACCGCGGGCCGGTGGAGATCCCGAGCCAGGTCGATGACCGCGGGATTACGGCCGCCAGCATGCGCGAGCTCCAGGGCGGGGAAAGCGGCTTCGTCGTGCCGGAGCCCGGCAAGCCCTGGATCACGTATGCCGGCAGCTATGACGGATCGATCGTGCGCTACGACCGCCGCACCCACGCGGTCCGTCTGGTCGATGTCTGGCCGGACAATCCGATGGGACATGCGGCTGCCGATCTCAAGTACCGCTTTCAGTGGACCTTTCCAATGATGATCTCGCAGTACCCACCACACGCGCTCTACGTCGGCGCGCAGGCGGTGCTCCGCAGCACCGACGGCGGCGAGAGCTGGACTCAGATCAGCCCCGATCTCACCCGCAACGTCAAGTCCAAGCAGGCTTCTTCCGGCGGCCCGCTGACCCAGGACAACACCTCCATCGAGTATTACGGCACGGTATTCGCGCTTGCAGAATCACCCGTCACAAAGGGTGTGTTATGGGCGGGATCGGACGACGGTCTCGTGCACGTATCGAAAGACGATGGCCAGCATTGGCTGAATGCAACGCCCTCGGGACTTCCTCCCTTCAGCACGATCAGCGTCATCGATCCGTCTCATTTCGATGCCGGCACGGCTTTTCTCGCCGCGCGCAGATACCGCCAGGACGATTTCAAGCCCTATCTCTATTTGACGACGGATTATGGCCAACATTGGCGGGCGATCACCAATGGGCTGCCCAGCGACGAATCGAGCTTCACCATCCGCGAGGACTCACAGGATCCGAATCTTCTGTTCGCGGGTACCACGGCCGGCGTCTACGTGTCTTTCGATCGCGGCGGCCACTGGCAATCGCTGCAGCTCAATCTGCCCCACGTACCGGTACACGACATGGTGATCGCACCGCAAACCGGCGCGCTGGTGCTGGCGACGCATGGGCGTGCGTTCTGGGTGCTCGACGACCTCGAGCCCCTGCGTGAGATGTCCGCGCAGATAGGCGCTGCCGAGCACTATCTGTTCAAGCCCCAGCCTGCCTATCTCCTCAACGGGTCCGGCGATGAGAACTCAGTGGAGCACGGCTATGGCGAGAATCCGCCGAACGGCGTCGTCGTCTATTTCACGCTGAAGAATGCTGCGTCCGCGAAAGATAAGGTGTCACTCACCTTCGCCACGGATGCTGGAGCCCAGATCGCGACCTTCTCCAACCAGACCGACGCACATGGCAAGCCGCTGCCGAAGGATACGGATTTCTACCCACCGAAGAAGCCGAAGCAGCAGGACGTCGTTCCGGCCAAGGCCGGCATGAACCGCTTCGTCTGGAACATGCGTTATCCGGATGCGACCGAGATCAAGGGCGCCATCCTGTGGGATGGCTCGATGACAGGACCGACCGTCGTACCAGGGAAGTACAAGGTGACGCTGAAAGTTGGCGATGCCAGTGAGACTCGGCAATTCGAAGTCCGTAAGGATCCACGCATCGGTGCGAGCCAGGCCGATCTCGAGGCGCAGTTCGCCTTCCTCAGGAAGGTGCAGATGAAGCTCGATGAAACCGACCGCGCCATCCTCAAGCTGCGCGGGGCACGCAAGGAGATCGATGACTATCTCGGCCGCATCGGCCAGACGGACAAGCAGGGCGAGGCTGCGGTACGCAAGGTCGCCAAGCCGATCGTCGATCGCCTGGATGCGATCGAAAGCGCGCTGATCCAGACCAAGTCGCACTCGGATGAAGACCCGCTCAACTACCCGATACGCCTCAACAACAAGCTCGCGGCGCTGGCGTCCGACACCGGCAGCTCCTTCGCCCGGCCCACCGGGCAGGACTACGCGGTATTCACCGAGCTATCCGCCCAGGTAGACGCGCAGCTGAGCGATCTAGACACCGTTCTGGATCATCAGCTACCTGCCCTCAACCGCCTCATCGAGCAGCAGCACGTCACGCCGATCACGGTGCCGCAGAGCCCTCCGCCGCAGACCGGTCAGTGATCGAAGAGAGCCCGCTCATCCACCGAAAACGAGGGCGTCGGGTAATAAGGCGGCGCATTGCGGCCGTCCTTGTCCATCGGCGCAATCCCGGTCGTGTTGATGTACCAGTTGAGCAGTCTCGCCTGTAGATCCGCCTGTACGCCGGCGAGCGAGGACTCGCCGAACAGGTTCTGTGTCATGCCCGGATCGCGCGCGCAGTCATAAAGCTCGGACTGTCCGTTCGGCCGCACGATCAGCTTGTGGGTGCCGGTGTGCACGGAGGCAGCGCGCGTGATGGTTTCCGGGTGCTCGTTCTGCAGCCGCGTTTTCGGCTCATAGAGGCCCGCTATGAGAGGCTCGAACGCCTGTGGCTCATAGGTGTTGTAGCCCCCCTCGGTAAAGGCCGCGCGCTCTCGATCGCCGCCTTTGCCCATCGCCTGCGGCAGCAGGCTCCGCGAGAAATGAGTGTGGGCTGCGCGAGCGCCGGCGAGCTCGAGACAGGTCTGCACGATGTCGAAGGCCTCGACCATTTCCGGGGCAACGACGCCGGGCACGCCGCCCGGGGTCCTGAGGATCATGGGAACCCGCGTCAGGCAATCCTCGAGCCCGCTCGGCCATTTTTCGACCAGGCCGTAGTCACCCGCATAATCCCCATGGTCCGAGAACGCGAGGAGCGCCGTGTCCTTGTCGCGGCCGGTGCGCTCCATGCCCTCCAGCAGCTCGCCGAGCAGCCAATCCGAATAGCTCACCTGGCCGTAATAGATCGCCCGCACCTTGCGAAGGTTCTCATCCGAGAGCCGATCGAGGCCATAGGCCTCCCGCATTGCGCGGTGAAAGTTGGGCCGCCGCGTCTCGCCCGGCGGAATCAGGGGCGGCAGCGACCGGGGGCTGTACATGTGATAGAAGTCCGCCGGCGCCGAATAGGGCGGATGCGGATTGAACAGCGCGAGAAAGATACATACCGGGCGCTCGCTCTCGCGGCGGCCGAGAGCGCTGATCGCCTCTTGCACCAGAGAGTAATCGCTGGTCGAGCGCCGGTCGCCGTCGGGCGGCAGCAGCATCGAGGTGATACCCGGAGTCAGATTGACTGGCGCGGGTGCAGCGCCCGTCGGGGCAAGCGCGCCGCTTTTCCAGACGGTCACGCTGGAATGGAAGGTATCGGCGGCGAATGCATCGTTCTTTCCCAGCCAGATGACCTCGTACCCCGCATCCTTGAGGTAACGGAAGAGATTGGGCTCATCCGGGCGCAGGAAGTAGTAGAGACTGCGGTGACCGCGCACGCTGGCAGGCCAGCCGGTGAGAAAGCTGCAGCGCGAGGCGCCGCAGACGGGAAACTGCACGTGGCAGTTCTCGAATCGCGTCCCTTCGGCCGCGAGCCGGTCGAAGTTTGGTGTCCGGGTGATCGGGTTGCCGTAGCAGGCCAGTGCGTCGGCCCGCATCTCATCGGGCACGTAGAGGATGATATTCGGCCTTCGGCCCGCAGGCGACCGCGCGCCGGGCTGCGCGTGAGCGGCGGCCGGCCCAGCCGCTCGGGCCTGCGCAACCTCTGTCAAGGCTGCCCCTACAGCGCCGGCGCTGGCCAATACCAGCAGATCGCGACGATTGATTCCCGAGCCACTCATCTCAACCTCCGATGCCGTGTTGATTCACAGAGCCGCTCATCGCAGGCAGGTCGGAACCGACTGCGCTGCGGTCGGCGCGATCGGCGCGTCGACCAGCGTGGGTACTCGCACTTCGACCGTCCAGCGATAGGTCTTTCCCGGCGCGAGAGAAATGATCCCATCGCCGCTCGCCAGGGAGTTCTGCTTGCCAACCCACGGCTCGGTCGCAAAGTAGCCGTGACGGGGATCGCCCCAGAGATTGAACAGCACAGGCGTGCCGCCGGGCTGTCGCTCCTCGGAGTGCGCGACGATGACCGCGAAGCCTGAACGGTCCTCGAGACGCACCCACTCCTGTCCCGGAGGATAACCGGCCAGGGAGACCGGCGTCAGCGGCCTCAGTGATGACAGCAGCCTTGGCTTCCCGTAGCTCGCCGCCACGACCTGGCCGGTGGGCCGTCCGGAATCGTCGGTGAGCACCTGCTCGGTGGCCGGCGTGCTCACCGTGGTCTCTCCCGAATCGGCGCCGGGAAGCAGCGGGATGCGGAAAGTGATGTGATTGCCGATCGAAAACGGCATCGGCTCGTGGTTGGAGCGGCTCGCACGCACCCTCTGGCGAATGTAGAGGGCATTGCGCCATAGCCGGTACTCGGTCGTGATCGTAAAGCCGAACGGATACATGCGCCGCGTTTGAGCATCGTCACCCAGCGCGAGGGTCAGGAAGGCCGAGCCGTCGCAGCTCCCGCGCCGCACCACCTTCCAAATCCGATCGCGCGCAAATCCATGGATGGGGAGTGGATATACGGTGCCGTGCAGGATCCATCCGAGCCCGGCAGGGTGGCTGGAGCTTGCAGGGTACGGAAAGTTTCGGCCCACGGCGGGCCACAGGATCGGAGCCTTCCCGGTCCATCCCGGCATCGGGCGGTAGTCCCTGCCGCGATAGAGGAGCTCCAACCATTGCCCATCCTGGCGCAGCTCGATTCCCGCCAGATCGGCTCCATGCGCGGGAGCGACGTAGGCCTGCAGTCTGCCGCCCGGAACGCTCAGTCGGACGAGCTGCGGCCTTTCGACCTGCGCTGCGCATACGGTGGCGCAAGCCCAGGAGCCGGCCAGGAGGGCAAGAAGAGTGAGCGGGCGCACCGCAGGATTTTAGAGCGCGATCCGCGCTCCGTCAGCGGCCATACGAAGAGCCGGCCGCCCGCCCAGCTGCTTCGGCCGCTTCAGAGCTCATCCGGCAAGCGCGCCGTTACGACTCGCAGACCGGCTGCCCCGCGGGCCTCACCCTCGCGCGGCCGCGCGTGTTGGTGAGGATCACGCCACCGACGACGATGGCGCCACCGATCAGGGTCGCCCAGCCGGGCCGCTCGCCCAGCCAGACCCAACTGATGAGCAGCGCGATCGGAGTCGAGGAATAGATGAAGCTCGAGACCTTGCTGACACTGGCCCGGTGGAGCGCCATGTTCCAGGTGAGGTATCCGAGGAAGGTCGGCGCCAGGGCGAGCCAGAGGAGCGCGGCGATTCGCGATGCGGGCGCGACCGTGAGCGCATGGGGCAGGCCGAGACCGAAAGGCAGTGCGCCGAGGGCGCCGCCCAGGATGGTGACGGTCGTCACCGCCTCTGCGCCGTACCGCCCCGAAAAGGGTTTCTGCGCAGTGAAATAGATCGCCGATGCCACGACGCTGACCAACACGAGGGCCGCCTTGGGCTGAAAGCTGACGGTCTTGCCGCTGGTCAGGACCACCAACACGACGCCGGCGAGCGCTATCACCAGACCGGTGATGGCGCGCACAGAAAGCCGCTCACGCAGCCACAGCGCCGATGCCGCGGCGGTCGCAGCAGGTGCGAGGGCGATGATGATGGCCGCCGTGCCGCTCGCTATCCGGGTCTCGGCGTAGTTGAGGCAGAGGTGATAGACGGAGAGGCCGATCACCCCGAGTGCGAGCAGCGCCGGCCATGCCGCCAGCGGCGGCAGCCGCAGCCCGCGGATACGCATCCAGAGCACGAAGCAGATCGAGCCGAGGAGCAGCCGGGCCAGTGCGACCTCGCCCGGCGTGAACCCGGCGAGCGCATAAGCAATGGCAGCATATGCGGAGGACCAGGTGAGCATCGCGATGGCGACGTACAAAAGGGCTCGGGGGTCGAGCTGTCCACTGTTTTCCATGAGATTTCTGGCAGGTTGGCAGGCAGGCCTCTGGGTTCGCATCCTGGGGCAGCCCTCTCTGGCAAGTCACGCCATTTCCGGACGCGACGCTCCTCAGCTCCTGGACCGGCATATTAGTAGGTGAAGCCCTGGCTCTGAATGGTGAATCAGCATATATTTGGCTCATACACAGTCGATCGGTGTTGAGCATGGCTGCTGTCGCTTTCGAATCGAAACCCTCTCTCGATGCCAAGGATTGGCAGCTCCTCGAGCTCCTGCAGAAGGATGCGCGTATCGGGTATGCAGAGCTCGGCCGGCACGTCGGGCTCTCGGCGCCCGCCACCGCGGAGCGGGTGAAGCGCCTGGAGGATGCCGGGGTGATCCGCGGCTACCATGCGGATGTCGATCCCCAGAAGCTCGGCTATGCGATCGAGGCGGTGATCCGCCTGCGCTGCGATGGCAGCGTCTGCTCGCGCATCGGCCCTGCCCTCGCCGACATTCCCGAGATTCTCGACTACCGCCGTCTGGCCGGTGAGGATTCGGGGTCGCTGCGCGTGATCGCCATGTCCGTGGGCCACCTGGAGGCGGTGCTCGATCGCATCGTGAGCTTCCATCCGAGCATCAGCACCACTACGCTGGTCGTGCTCCAAACTTCCTACAGCAACCGTCCCCTGTCACGCTCGATGTGGCTGGGCGGCAGCGCGATCGGACGGTTGGGCACATGAATTCCGGGCCTGACTCCCCGCGCGTTGCCGTGACCATCTACCACAACCCCGTGTGCAGCAATTCGCGGGGCACTTTGACCCTGATTCGCAATGCCGGGCTCGAGCCGACCATCATCGAATACCTGAAGACCCCGCCGGATCGCGCGACACTGCTCGATCTGCTCGGGAGGATGGGGGCACGTCCACGCGACATCATGCGACAGAAAGAGCCGCTGTACGCCGAGCTCGGACTCGGATCACCCGGGATCGGCGACGAGCAGTTGCTCGAGGCGATGCTCGCCCACCCCGTCCTGATCAACCGCCCCATCGTCGTGACGCCTTTGGGCGTCAAGCTCTGCCGGCCACCGGAAGTCGTCCTGGATCTCCTCCCGCAGGCTCAGGGCTGAAGCTCCACCAGCACCACACCCATGTGACGGACACCAGCGAGAGCTGCCCCTCGCCCGGGAGGAAGCGGGCATTGCACGCCGGTAGCGCCGCGGCCAGGCGCCGCGGCCTCAAACCTTGAGCCGATACCCCGTGCGGAAGATCCAGGCGACCACCACGAGCGCAGCGACCAGAAACAGCGCAGTCATCCCGAGGCTGACCGCTACGTTGACATCCGCCAGGCCGTAGAAACTCCAGCGAAACCCGCTAACCAGATACACCACCGGATTGAACAGCGCCACCGTGCGCCACACCCCCGGCAGCATGTCGATGGAGTAGAAGCTGCCGCCGAGGAAGGTGAGCGGCGTGATGATGAGCAGCGGCACGATCTGCAGCTTCTCGAACCCGTCTGCCCAGATACCGATGATGAACCCGAACAGGCTGAAGGTCGCCGCGGTGAGCACGAGGAAGGCCACCATCCACACCGGATGCTCTACGTGCAGCGGCACGAACAGCCCCGCAGTGGCGAGGATGATGGCACCGAGGATGACCGACTTGGTAGCCGCGGCACCGGCGTAGCCGAGCACGATCTCCAAACCCGACACGGGCGCGGAGAGCACCTCATAGATAGTCCCGGTGAAACGCGGGAAATAGATGCCGAAAGAGGCGTTGGAAATACTCTGTGCAAGGAGCGAGAGCATTACCAAACCCGGTACGATGAACGAGCCATAGCCGATGCCGCCCACGCTCTGGATCCGTGAGCCGAGCGCCGCACCGAACACCACGAAGTAAAGCGACGTGGAAATCACCGGCGAGACGATGGTCTGTGTCACGGTCCGTCGCGCACGGGCCATTTCGAACTTGTAGATTGCGCGCACCGCCTCGACGTTCATCGTTTTTCTCGCACCAGGCTGACGAAGATGTCCTCGAGCGAGCTTTCCGCCGTTGCGAGGTCGGTGAACTCGATTCCCGCCTGTCGCACCCGATCGAGGAAGCCGCCGACGCCATCGTGCGCGTCCTTGGAATCGTAGATCCAGACCAGCTCACTGCCATTCTCGGCAAGCTCCAGCCGCCAGCCGGCGAGCGCCTCGGGCACCTGGGGGAGCGGACGGCGCAGGCGCAGCGACAGCCGCTTGTTGCCAAACTCGCGCATCACATCGGCTTTGTCCCTTACCAGGACCAGCTCGCCCTTGTTGATCACCCCGATGCGGTCCGCCATGTCCTCGGCTTCCTCGATGTAATGGGTGGTGAGGATGACCGTTACCCCTTCGGCGCGCAGCCGCCGCACGAGCTGCCACATGTCGTGCCGCAAGTCGACGTCCACGCCCGCAGTCGGCTCATCCAGGAACAGGATGCGTGGCTCGTGCGCGAGTGCCTTGGCAATGAGCAGCCGGCGCTTCATGCCGCCGGAGAGGGTCATGACCTTGCTGTCCTTCTTCTCCCACAGCGACAGCGCCCGCAATACGCTCTCGATGTGGGCCGGGCTGGCGCGCAGCCCGAACAGGCCCCGTGTGAACGAGACCGTATTCCACACCGACTCGAAGGCATCGGTGGTGAGCTCCTGCGGGACGAGACCGATCAGTGAGCGCGCCGCACGCCAGTCGCGGATGATGTCGTGCCCGTCCACGGCTACCGTCCCGGCGGTCGCACGCACTATGCCGCAGACTATGCTGATGAGGGTCGTCTTGCCCGCCCCGTTGGGCCCGAGCAGGGCGAAAATCTCGCCGCGTCGGATGGTGAGGTCAACCTCCTTCAGCGCAACGAAGCCCGACGCGTACGCCTTCGAGACGCCGGAAATCTCGATAATGCCTTGCATGGCCGTTAGGATAGCCGGTGCACGCGATCGGCGCATGCCCCATCGGTGGCAGCCGGGGCTACCTCGTGAGCCGGGCGCCGCCGTTTCAAAGCGGCCGCGCCCGTGTTGACTGGAGAGCCGCCCAATGGCATCACGCAAGAGAGCCCTGAACCGATTGCTTCGTCCGCTCGCCAGGGAATCGCACGGCCCCCGCGCGGGTGCAGAGAGCGATGCGCTCGAGGTCATCTGGCAGGTCGTCTGCTCGATCCCGCGGGGCCGGGTCTCGACGTATGGTGCCGTGGCACGGGCGGCAGGGCTCCCGGGTCGGGCGCGCCAGGCCGGCTTCGCGCTGCGGGTCGCGCCGGAGGACTTGAATTTACCCTGGCATCGGGTTGTCGGGGCCGGCGGACGGATCGTATTCCCGAGTGGCACGCGCGCACACAAAGAGCAGGCGAGACGCCTGCGTGCCGAAGGCGTCCAGGTCAAGGCAGGACGTGTTGCCCCGCCTGCCTTGACGGAGCTGGATGAGCTGTAGCGGCCGCATCTCGTAGCGGGAAAATCCCGCTTCGCGATCCATCCGGGTTGGCACCCCGGCGCCACCGCAAGATTCCGGAAGACCCCGCCCGCGCTCCGGGCTACTGTGCACCCACCCCCCGAGGGAGGTGCCCATGCTCACGCTCCATGATTACCTGCCATCCCAGAACGGCTACAAGGTCCGGCTGCTGCTGAGTCATTTGCGCCTGCCTTACCGCATGGTGCCCGTCAGCATCTTCGAGGGCGAGGGCAGGAAGCCTGAATTCATGGCCCGTAACCCGACTGGCGCGGTCCCCGTGCTGGAGCTCGAGAGCGGCGCGACCTTGCCCGAGTCCAACGCCATCCTGTGTTATCTCGCCGACGGGACCCCATATCTGCCCTCGGACCCGTGGCAACGGGCACAGGTGCTTCGCTGGATGTTCTTCGAAGAGGACTACATCCAGAATGGCCTCGCATCGCTGCGCTACTGGACCCTCACGGGTAAGCTGGCGCGCCGCTCGCCGGAGCTCATCGAGCAGAAGCGGGCGTTGAGCCTGAAGACTCTCGGCATTCTCGAGGGTTGGCTCGGCGGACACCCGTTCCTCGCGGCCGATCGCTATACGATCGCGGACATGTCGGTGTACGCATACACGGCTTTCGGTGAAGAGGCGGGCTTGCCGATGTCGGACTTTGCCAGCGTGTTGGAGTGGATCCGGCGCGTGCGCAGCCAGCCGGGGTTTCTGCACGAGAGCTACGGTTATTCGATCGATCCGCATTCGCAAGGCGACCTGCCATGAAGACTGCCGGCATGAAACCGCAACGTAAAATCGACTGGCCGCGGGTGCTGCTCGATGCCTGCCGAAGCATCGAGCGCAGCGAGAGCGAGCAGAGACTGGCCGAGCTCGCGGGCAGCCTGAAGGTGAGTCCATCCGAGCTGCAGCGCCAATTCAGCCGCCGCCTCGGTGTCAGCCCGAAGGCCTATGGCCAGGCGCTGCAGTTGCACCGCCTCACACGGCGCGCCGCGCTCGAGCGTACGGCACTCGATGCAACGCTCGCCGCCGGCTTCGAGTCCACTGCCGTGGCCTATTCCGCAGCCGGCAGCGCGCTCGGTGTACCTCCTGGCGGGCTGCGCAAGCCGCTCGACATCGGCTGGTGGCTGGGTCTTTCGGATCTCGGCTGGATGCTGCTCGCAGCGACCGGGCGCGGCATCTGCTGGCTCGCCTTCGGCGATCAGCCCGGCGCCATGCTGCAGGAGCTGCATGCCGCGTTTCCGCGGGCGCGATTCGGCAATGACGAGTCGCGGCTCCTCGAGTGGTTCGAGCGCGTGCGTGAGTTCGTGTTACTGCCCAAGGAGGCGCTCGACCTGCCGGTGGATGTGCAGGGGACGGCGTTCCATGCGCGTGTCTGGCGCGCGCTGCGCCGCATACCGCTCGGCAAGACAGCGAGCTACGGCGAGGTGGCCCGGCAACTGGGTGAGCCCACCGCGAGCCGCGCCGTCGCCTCGGCGTGCGCCGACAACAAGATCGCCCTGCTGATTCCCTGTCACCGCGTGATTGGGGCGGACGGACGCCTCGCAGGGTACCGCTGGGGTGTCGGGCGCAAGGCCGTGCTGCTGGCGCGCGAAGGTGCAACCCAGGGATAGGCAACAGCCCGATCAAACACCTGGCATGGTGTTGCAGTGGCGGCGCGTCTCAGGCTTGCATGGCGAGCAGGAGCGCCCCGATCGTGCCCGCCGAGTCTCCGAGCCCTGGCGCCACGATGTAGCGATCGAATCCGCCCGCCCGCGCCTCGATGGGCAGATAGCCGGCGAGCCGACGGCTTGCTTCCTGCCGGATGAAGGGCAGCAGGCCGCCGCCTGACACGACGCCACCGCCGAAGACGATGCGCTCGCACGAGAGCATCAACGCAATGGTTGCGGCGAGCTGTCCGAGGTAGCCTCCTAGGATCTCGCGGCCGGGATGCGACTGCGGCAGATCCTCGGCGCGAGCATGCCAGCGGGCCATCACGGCCGGCCCGCTTGCGAGCCCTTCCAGACAGTCCGCGTGAAAGGGGCAGACGCCCGCGAACCCGACATCGCGCGGATCGCGCTCGACGCGTATGTGGCCCATTTCAGGATGAAGCAGCCCCTTGAGCGTGCGATCGGCCACGACGACTCCGCCACCGATTCCCGTTCCTACCGTCACGTAGGCCAGCGAGCCGAGGCCGGCACCGGCACCCAGCCTCGCCTCCGCGAGTGCAGCCGCATTGACATCAGTGTCGATCACGACGGGGCAGCCGAGGCGCTGCAGCGGGGTCACCACGCTGAAATTGGACCATCCGGGCTTGGGAGTCGCCAGGATCCGCCCCCAGAGGGGCGAGCCGGTGTCGAGATCTACAGGCCCGAACGCGGCGATGCCGATGCCGGCGAGCTCACCGTGTTTGCGCCTGATCCGCTCGAAGAATTCCACGACGGCCGCGAGCGTGGGGCCTGGGGCCGTTGTCGGTATCACCGCCCGACAGTCGTCGGGAATTTGCTCGGGGGCATAACCGGCGGCACATACGACCTTGGTGCCGCCGGCCTCGATCGCACCATACAGGGGCTTCATCGTCACACGCGGCCTCACCTCATGGGTTCGCTGGCCTGGCCTGCATGGCAGTGTAGCCGAGACCGTCGGCGGGAAATCGCTCTGGGTGTTCGCTTGCGGGCTATAATCCGATCGCGCTCGCCGACCACAACCCCGCACCGCTCGAGCTTGCGGAAAGACCAAAATGGCACATGCTGGGCAGAGCCACTGGGATGCCGTGTATGAGAAGAAGGGAGCTTCCGAGGTCAGCTGGTATGAGCCGCACCCGGAAAAATCCCTGGAGCTCATTCGGGCAACCGGTGTGCGCGCTGAGGATCCCGTCATCGACGTCGGCGGCGGTGCTTCCCTCCTGGTCAATGAGCTCCTCGCAGCGGGCTACCGCGACCTCAGCGTCCTCGACATCTCGGCCTCGGTGCTCGCGAAGTTGCGTACCCGCCTGGGACCGGCTGCATCTTCGGTCACGCTGCTGCACGAGGACGTGACCGCCTTTCGACCCGCAAAGCAATACGCCCTGTGGCACGACCGGGCAGTGTTTCACTTTCTCACCCGACACGAGGAGCGCGCGCGCTACCTCGCTGCGCTCCGCCAAGGCGTGCGACCGGGCGGACATGTCATCATGGCGACCTTCGGCCCCTCCGGCCCGGAGCGCTGCAGCGGACTCCCCACCCGGCGCTACGATGCGGCGGCCCTCGCCGCAGAGCTCGGCGCCGGCTTCGCGCTCGTGCAATCCGCCCTTCTCATCCATCGAACGCCCGCCGACGTGCATCAGCAGTTTCTTTACTGCTGCTTCGACCGGCGGCCCTGACGAGCCTCCGAGGGCACAGCCGTGCAACCTACCAACGAGGAGCAGTCGGCTCGCCTCGACACTGAGTTGGATCGCCTGCTCGACTTGTCACCCGAGCAGCGCGAGGACGCGCTGCGCAACGATTATCGGGACGAGCCCGGGCTGCGCGTGGAGCTGGAGAGCCTGCTGCGCTCTGCGGCGGCCATGGGAGGCTTCCTGTCCCAACCCGCCCAGCCGCCTCAGGAAGAGATTTCCGATGGAGCTGCGAGTGGACTGCGGCTCGGTCCCTGGGAGCTCGGCCGGCGCATCGGCAGCGGCGGCATGGGCGAGGTCTTCGAGGCCCGCCGTAACGACGGCACCTTCGATCAGCGTGCCGCCATCAAGCTCCTGCACGTCGGCTCGGTTGGCCAACACGAGCGCTTCGACGCCGAGCGGCGGATCCTGGCGCGTCTGGAGCATCCCGGCATCTCCCGGCTGCTCGACGGGGGTGTGGCCGCTGACGGCCGGCCGTGGATGGCGATGGAGTTCGTCGAAGGTGCCCCGATCACCACTCATTGCCTGCAGACCCGCGCGACACTGGCCGAGCGCCTGCGATTGTTCGAGCAGGTCTGCGATGCGGTGGCGTACGCACACCGCCACCTGATCGTGCATCGGGACCTCAAGCCCGCCAACATCCTCGTCGATGCCGACGGACGCGTCAGGCTGCTCGACTTCGGCATAGCGAAGCTGCTCGATCAGGACGCTGCCGCACTCACGCACACCGCCTCTGTCCTGCTGACGCCGGCGTATTCCGCACCCGAGCAGATCTCAGGCGGCTCCGTCACGACCTCCGCCGATGTCTACGCACTCGGTCTGCTGCTGTTCGAGCTGCTCGCAGGATGCCGGCCCTGGCCGGAAAGCGGGTCGTCCCTCGCCTACACCCTTCGCGCCGTTCTGGATAAGCCGGTCCCCACATTGAGTACGGCCGCGGCTGCCAATCCTGACGCCCCGCTGCCCGCGCGCGACTTGCGTGGTGATCTCGACGCTGTGGTCGCAAAAGCGATGCGCAAGGAGCCTGCTCAGCGCTACGCCACCGTCGATGCGCTCCGGCTCGATGTCTCGCGGGTACTCTGCGATGAGCCCGTGGCTGCACGCGAAGGTGCGCGCATGTATCGCGTCGGGCACTTCCTGCGCCGTCATCGCTGGGCATTGGCGGCCGCCGCAGCGGTGTTCGTTTCACTCGCCGCCGGGCTGGCGGCTACCGCCTGGCAGGCTCATCGGGCGGAGGTGCAACGCGACGTTGCGCGTCGCGACCTTGCGCGGGAAGAGGCGCTGCGCTACGAGCTGACAGGCATGTTCCGCAAGGTACTCGCGCAGAACAGCGATCACCCGCTCGATGCGAAGGGCATGCTCGATGCCAGTGCCCAACACCTGCTGAGCGCCTACCGCGGACGGCCCAAGCTGGCGGGGCCGCTGGTTATCACGCTCGCAGACCTGTATGACGCGTTGGAAGACGCTCAGGGAAGCGCGGCCCTGCTCGAAGGGTATCTCGCGCAAGCGGGCGCTGACGCCGATCCCGCCTCGGTTGCCGATGCAAGGCAGACGCTGGCCGGGCTGGAGCTGTTGCGAGGCAATGTCGGGCGCGCGGGCAGCCTCCTCGACCAGGCTCAGGCGTACTGGGCGCTGACACCCAATGGCTATGACGAAGAGCGGCTCGAGGGATTGGGCATCCGTGCCCGCTTGCAGCGCGCCCGCGGCGACCTCGAGGGCGCCATCGCGACCGAGCGGGAGGCGATTCGGCAGCGCCTCGCGGTGTCCGGCCGCATCCATCGCGAGACGGCGCTTCTCTATAACTCCCTCGCAATCACCCTGACCGCCGCGAACCGCCTCGACGAAGCGCTTGCCGCCTACCGCGAGACGAGCACGATCTATCAGGCGTTGGGCCTCGGTGATGGCCTGGATGCGCAGATCATACTTGGCAACACCGGCACGCTCGAGCTACGGACCGGGCACCTGCGCGAAGCCGAGCCCCTGCTGCGGAACGCCTTCGAGCGCGAGCGAGCCCTGGCGGGTGATTCTGCCGCCGTCGCCGCTGCCATGGGGTACTACGGCAAACTGCTGACGATCACCAACCGCAGGACACAGTCGGTGGCCACTCTGCAGGAAGCCGCCGCACTCGGCACGCACTACGCGGGTGAGAGCAGCCCGTTGGCATTGCAGAACCGGCTGTTCCTCGGTGAAGCACAACTCGCGGCGGGCGACATTACCGCCGCACGCGCGACGTCCCAGGCCGTTCACGCCGCCGCACTCGAGCAATACGGCCCATCGCATGTGCTGACCCTGCGTGCGGCCCTCGCCTCGGCACGCGTGGATCTCGCCGACGGGCATGCCGATGCGGCCAGGGCTCAGTTGCTGCAAGTGGTGGCGGCACTGCGGCGACTCGGCCCGCAGGCCGAAGCGAATCTGACCGAGGCGCTCGTGACACTGGGGGAAACGGAGCTGGCTCGCGGCAAACCGCAGGAGGCGCGCGCGCCTCTGGCGGAGGCCGTGCTGCTGCTTGGAAAAGGCGCACCTCAGAGCTGGGATCTGGCGGTGGCACGCGAGCGCCTGGGCGAGGCGCTGGCAGCCTCGGGGGATGGCGGCGCCAGAACACTGCTCCAACAGGCAGCCGGCACCCTGCAGGCGCAGCTCGGCCCAAAGCATCCGCAGACGCTGCGGGCGCGGCGCGCTCTGCAGGCGATGGGCACCTAGACCGCGCGGCTCAATTCCCGGAACAGCCAGGCGCGCGCCTTCAACCAATCGCGCTGCACGGTGCGCAACGAAACGCCGAGGGCCGCGGCGGTGTCCTCCTCGCCGTATCCGGCGAAAAAGCGGCATTCCACGATCTCCGCCAGCCGCGGCGTGGCGCGCGCCAGGCGCTGCAGCGCCTCATTCAGGGAGAGCAGGCCTTCGTCGGTCTCGACGGCCAGATCGGTCGCTTGAGACAACGTCACGTGGTGAGCGCCGCCACCGCGCTTCTGAGCGAGGCGCTCCGCGGCATGGTTGATGAGCGCATGACGCATCGCCAGGGCGGCCGCCCGCAGGAAGTGGGCCTCGTCCGCATAGCCGTGGGACCCCCGCATCCGCAGGTAAGCCTCATGCGCGAGCTCGGTCGTCTGCAGCGTGACGGCGCCGATTCGATTCCGCTCCCGGCGGGCAATGCGCTTGACCTGCCGATAAAAGGGCGGAAGGAGCTCCGCAGCCGTACGCCGCACCTGCGGTGAGGCGCCACAGTCCGCCAGCGCCTCAATACCGGCATCATCACCGCCATCGGCAGCGCCCCCGCTCATAGGGCCATTTTAGCGGCCGGTGGCGGGTTCGGGGCGGATTTCCGGTTCTATTGGGAGTAGTCACCCCTTCACTCCCCCGGAGACCCTGCTCATGAAACCGACCCCCGCCACCCTCTATGCCGCCGTCGCGTGCATATCGTCCCTGCTGTGCCTCGGGCCGGCTGGCGCGCAAGACAAAGCATCTGCGCAGCTCGAACAGCTGAGCGCCTTCATCGGTGACGGGACCTGCACCGGCAATCTCCTGATGAAGCACGCATATCCGACGACTGCCAGATACCACAGCGAGAAGACGCTCGGCGACCGCTGGATCGTGGTCCAGTACGACGAAGACGCTACGCCGTCGAATACGAGGCCATACCACGTTGCCCAGTATTTCAGCTACGACGCCAAAGCCGGGCATTTCATTGACGTCATCCTCGACAGCTCCGGCGAGAATTATGGCGCGGGTACCAGCAGCGGCTGGCAGGGTAATGTCATCACCTTCGAGAACACGGTGTTGACGGGCGGCGGCCACTTTGTTTTTCGCGACGTGTTCACGCTGAATGGCGCCAAGGTTGCCTCGCATACCGGTTATCAGCGCGACAAGAGCGGCAAGTGGGTCAAGACCGACCATGAGACCTGCAAGCGTACGTGAGGCGGTCTGCGCGAACGTGCTCATGACATGACGAGTGTTGCTTCCCTCACAGGAGACTCCCGGTGAGCACCGTCATGTCGGCCCGTCCGGCTCGCGCGGCTCCTGCACACGAGCACCCCTACTTCCTCGGGGCCGCCTGCGTTCTGACGTTCCTCGTACTCTGGGCATTCAGCTTCGAGTACCGGGATCTCCTGCACCCGAGGCAGTTCACTGTGCTGGTCCAGGTGCACGGCCTCGTCATGTTCACCTGGGTGGGGTTGTTCCTCACCCAGGTGGTTCTGATCGTCTGGCATCGCCCGCGATGGCATCGCCGGCTCGGCGTAATCGGCATGGTGCTCGCCGCTCTCGTCGTGGCGCTCGGGGTTCCGACTGCGATCACGGCCGCCCGGCTGGGCGGTGATCATCTGCCACCCGGCGCCACCCCAATCGGCTTCCTGGCGGATGCGTTCACGCAGCTCGCGGCCTTTGCTCTGCTTGCGGGAAGCGGCCTGGCATTGTGGCGGCGTCTCGATTTCCACAAACGACTGATGCTGCTCTCGAACCTGCCTCCACTCATTGCTGCCATCGTCCGCCTGGTCGGTTTTTTGCGCCTCGGAGTAGGCGCCACGACGTTGCGCAATCTCCTCCTGCTCACGCTCGTTGGCGTCGACGCATTGCGCACTCGTCGACTGCATCCTGCGCTCGTCGCGGGTGGGGCGTGCCTGATCGCCGCTGATCTCGTGGACAGCGCGTTGGTCGGCACTGCGGTGTGGGCCGGCATCGTCCGCGTCTTGATCGCCTGAGCGGCGTCCAGCGACCTGCCTCCGGTAGATCCCTCGAGACCACGATGTGCCTCCCAGTACAGCAAACAAGGCCGCTGACGCGATATTTCACGATCGCGGCGATCGCCGTGACCCCAATCGTCATCGCCGGATTCGTACCCCTCTATACCCTGCGCCTGCTCCGTCGGGATCCCCTTCTGACCCCGCTCGTGCAGGCGCACGGGCTGGTCATGGTGTCATGGATCGCGTTGTTCCTCGTGCAAACGCAATTTATCGCGCGAGGACGCCCTGACCTACATCGCAAATGGGGATGGTTCGGCGCTGCCCTGGTCGCCGCCATCCTGACGATCGGCATTCCGGTGCTGCTGAATGCCGCGGCACGCAAGGCGCACGTCGCTCACGGCGAACCCTTTTATCTGCGCCTGGTTGCATTCGACGGAGTCAACCTTTTGCTGTTCGCATGCCTGGCAGCGTGGGCGGTGGCCATGCGGTTCCGCAGCGACTATCACAAGCGTCTGATGCTGCTGGCTACCTTGAGCCTGCTGGGGCCGGCTTTCGGCCGCCTCATCTCATATGCCAACGGAATGACCGGCGATAATGACCTTGCCGTCCTGGTCCTGATGCTGACCTGCCTGGGAGCCGCCGCCGCCGTCGATATCGTCGGGCTTCGCCGCTTGCACCCCGCCTGGATCCTCGGCGCCCTGCCGGTAGCGGCGGCGGATCTACTCACCTACGTGGCCAAGATCCAACTGTAACAGGTGATTTCGGTTGTATGACATCTGCGTGGGAACTTCATGCGGAGCTTCAACGTTCTGCGATGTTGCATCTGGGCCGTACGGCGAAGCTTCTTTGCGTTGGGCCTCCCAGTCGCTGCCGCGCGGCGGCTGGCGCAATCTACGCGATCAGTGGGAGATGTCCCATGTAATACGCGCCGTTCTCGCGCTCCTTGGCTTGTCGCTTCTCCTGACGGCGATGCGCATTTAACGCCGGCGCTGCGCCTCGAAGAAGCGCGCCAGCAACCTGGCCGTCTCCTCGGGGATCTCTTCCGGGAAGAAGTGACCGGCATCGACTGCAAGTCCCTCGACCTCGTGCGCCCACGCCCGCCAAATGCCCAGTGGCCCACCAGCCTCCGAGTACCAGGAGTCGAGGCCGCCGCGTCCGCTCCAGAGCGCGAGGACGGGACACCTGATGCGGCGCCTGGCTTTCCTGTCCGCGGCGTCGTCTTCCCGATCGCGCGTTGCACCGGCGCGATACTCCTCGCAAATCGCGTGTACGTGCGCGGGATCCTTGAGCACGCCGACATATGCGGCGCGAACCTCGTCATCGAAGACCGAGCGAGGTGATCCCCAGCCGCCAAGGGCGTCATCGACGACGGCATCGGGAGCGCCCAGGATGAGTCTTTCGGGAAGCGGCTCAGGCTGTGCCAGCAGCGACCACGGCCAGAATGCATACGCGAGCTTCGCATCGGCACGATCCCAAACCTCACCGGTAGGAAGGACATCGAGTACGGCCAGCCGCTCGATCAGGTCAGGATGATCCAGCGCCATCCGGTAAGCGACCCGGCCGCCGCGATCGTGGCCTGCAACCGAAAACCTCGGCCAGCCCAGCTGGCGCATGACATCGACCAGCTCGTGGGCGATCGCCCGCTTGGAGTGGCGAGAGTGATCGGAGCTGGAGGGAGGGCAGCCGCTGCGCCCGTAACCGCAAAGATCAGCACAGACGACCGTGAAGCGATCCGCCAGAACGGGAGCCACATCTCGCCACATCAGGTGCGTCTCCGGAAAGCCGTGCAACAGCAAAAGGGGCGGTCCGGAGCCGCCGCTACGCACGAATATGCTGCTGTCCGAAGTTCGAACCTGTGTCGATGCAAATCGAGACCACATTTTGCCCTCCGCCGAGGTGTTGTCCCATCAGGCTCCGCTGGGCTGCGCAACTGTCGAGCTGGCGTCGTCGTCGCCGAGGCGGACGCGCCCTAGCCCGGTCGGTGAGCGTTCCGCCGATTGGCCGTGCAGACTATCCCTTCGCGGGCACATCATGCGCGCCCTCTGCGGCGCGCTCGAATACCCGCTTTGCCGCACCGAGTGCGTTGGCGGTCGCGGCGCCGCCGGCATAGAACAGCATCTGCAGTATGACCTCGATGACCTGCTCCTTGCTCGCCCCGAGCTTGAGCGCCGCCTCGATGTGCGCCTCGAGCTGCGGTACCACGTGTCCGAGCGTCACGCAGGAGGCGATCAACAGAAACTCGCGTGTCAGCAGATCCAGCCCGGGTCTCGCCATGACTCCGGCCATGGCCCACTCGAGGGTCATGGTGGCAAAGTCCGGACAGACGTCCGCGAGGTTGGCTACCAGCCGCTCGCCCGCGCGACCACCGTGCAGCCGGTCCATGAGCTCCCTACCGCGCCGATAATCTTCTTCGTGATTCATGGGTAAACGACCTCAGACGAGCTTCTGTGCGAGGAGTATGCAGCGCCGATTGCCGAGGATATAGTTGCCGGCAGGTATGACTTTACAAACCCGGGGTTCGTAATCGTGGACAGATTGCGCAGCATGGAGGTCTTCACCGCGACGGTCGATGCGGGAAGCCTGACCGCCGCCGCCGCGAGATTCGGCATTACCCCGGTGATGGCGGGCAAGCACATCCGCTTTCTCGAGCAGCACCTCGGGGCAGCCCTTCTGACACGAACCACGCGCCGACAGAGTCTCACCGAGATCGGGCGGCGCTACTACGACAGTTGTCTCCAGGTGCTGCGCGAAGTGGAGCGCGCCGAGGCAGCCGCCGAGTCCCTCCAGGCAGCGCCTCGCGGCCGGCTCAGGGTCAATGCGCCGGTATCGCTCGGATCCACTATGTTGATGCGCGTAGTCACGGAATATCTGACCGCTCATCCGCAAGTTGATGCAGAGGTCAGTTTGGACGATCGCAATGCCGATCTGGTCGATGGTGCCTATGACGTGTTCGTCAGGATCGGAAAAGTGTCGGCCTCCGATTTCATCGCGCGCGAGCTGCAGCCGTACGAGATGGTCATCTGCGCTGCACCCGAATACCTGGCACGCGCCGGAGTGCCCCGTATGGGCGCCGACCTGGCGCGGCACCAATGCCTCGGTTTCACGCGCTGGCGCAAGGGCGGCGGCTGGGAGGGACTGCGCCCGGCTGCGAGCGGTAATGTCTCCGCTCCCGCCAGTCGCCTGCAGGCCGACAGCGGAGCGGCGCTGCGAACGGCTGCATTGCAGGGCTTCGGCATCATCATGCAGCCGAAGGTGCTGTTGGCAGAGGATCTGGCCGCGGGTACTCTGGTTTCGATCCTGCCCACCCTGATGCCGAAACCGCGGCCCGTTCACGTTCTCTACCATCGCAATCGTAGACGAGTTCCAAAGGTGGCGTGCTTCGTCGAGCTGTTGATCCGGCGATTCGGCAGGGAGAGCCGATCCGCCTAGCCGAACACCGGCCTGAAGGACGACCGCTCGTAACGCACCCAACCCTCATGTGTTCCAGCCGTACACGGGCTGCCGGGACAGGCACTCGCTCGTCTTATCGCGGCGGGTTGGGCCGGTGCCGGTCGAGCCAAGCCAGGAGGCGGCGCCGCAGAGGCGGAATGTCGAGCGCAATCAGCGCGGCTCCGAGCGGGATCATCCAGAACCCCAGGATCGGCAGGAATCCAAACAGTCCGGCGACCACGAGCAGGAGCCCGAGAAGGCTGCGCAAACCACGAGGCAGCTTGCCATCGGCCCACCTCACCCAGCGGTCGACGATGCGAATGAGCCGCTGCCGCCATGTCGGTCGGCCGCCGCGGTCGGGGTCGCGGTCGGCCATCGCGCGCGTTCCTAGCGACCGAGGACGATGTGGGTGGCGTGCTCGGTTGCCTGATGTTGGGTCACACGGTATCCGAGTGCCGGCAGGTCGATGTCGGCGAACATCGCTTCGCCGCGCCCGAGCACGACCGGAGACAAGGCGAAATGGAGCTCGTCAATCACGCCGGCACGAAGATATTGACGGACCGTATCGACGCCGCCGGCGATCTTGACGTCGCGGCCATTGGCAGCGCGCTTCGCCTGCTTCAGCGCCGCCTCGATCCCGTCGGTCACGAAGATGAAGGTGGTGCCACCGTCCATCTCGATGGGATCGCGCGGATGGTGCGTCAGTACGAAGGTAGGCGCGTGGTATGGCGGATTGTCGCCCCACCAGCCTTTCCAGCTCTCATCCGGCCACGGACCGCGAATCGGCCCGAACATGTTGCGGCCAAGGATGAAGGCGCCGAAGCCATCCATCGACCGGTGTGCGTAGGATTGATCGATACCGTCCGAGCCGCCGCCCCGACCGGTCATTTCCCCAAAGAAACGCGTGCCGAAGAGCCACTGATGCAATTCGTGCCCACGTTTGCCGAGCGGATCCTGCAGGCTTTGCTCAGGCCCTGCGCCGTATCCATCGAGCGAGACCGAAAAGCCTCCAACGCGTACCCTCGTCATGGCATCTCCACGGATTGCGAAAACGGCTGGCCTTGCGCGAACTCTACCGGCTAATCTACAAGATCTGACCTCGGGAGACAGCAATGGCCTTGAAAATCGTGGGTACCGGCTTGGGGCGTACCGGCACGAAATCGATGCAGACGGCGCTCGCAATGCTGGGCTTCGGACCCTGCCATCACATGGTCGAGGTCTTTCAACATCCCGAGAGCATGCAGCTCTGGATCGACGCAGGCGAAGGAAGGCCGGACTGGGACGCCATCTTCAAAGGCTATAACTCGACGGTGGACTACCCCAGCGCCGCGTACTGGCGCGAGCTCACCAGTTACTATCCGGACGCCAAGGTGCTGCATACCGTGCGCGATCCGGATCAGTGGTTCGACTCGGTACACGCGACCATCCTGGCACCCGACGGCCTCTCGCGACGCGGGGGTGATGATGTACGCGCGCAGTTCTTCGCGAGCGTCCTTCGGCGCCTGCCCTCGCAACCGGACGACCGAGCAGTGATGACTGACCACTTTCGGCGCCACACCGAGGCGGTGATGGCCGCCATCCCGCCGCAGCGGCTGCTCGTCTTTCGGATGGGCGAAGGTTGGGAGCGGCTGTGCAGGTTCCTGGGCGTACCGGTCCCGGCAGAGCCTTATCCGTCCGAGAATTCGCGCGCCGAATTCATCGACCGGGCTCGGACCCAGCAGGCCGGCTCCGCAGCCCGCTGAGCGCACGGTGCCACTGGCACAGGTCTCGCTGGCTGCGAATGGATGCTGCGCCCCTGGCGCCGGCCTCAGTTGCTCCTCACCAGCGATAGCTGAAGTCGGCGAATCCGAAGAAGAGAATGGCCCAGATACCGTAGACGGCGCAGAGCCCCAGGAGCGCCTCGGCGCTGCGGACCAGCCACCCGCCGGGGCCGCGCACGATACGCCTGACCGCCTCCGCCAGGACGGCGAGAGCACCGAACAGGGCGAGCAGGCCCGCTATGTAGGCGATGGTGAGCACACCGTTGATGCTCGCTCCATCCGTCAGCGAAGCGAAAACGGCGACCCACGCGCACACCATGGCCAGCATCAGCAAAATGCCGACGCGGGAGGCAAGCCGCAGGCGCTTTTCCTGCAGAGTGACGAGAAGCGGGGTTTTGAAGCGGCGCCGGACGATCCCACCGCCGATCCAGATCGCGAGCGTCAGGACGAGCACCGCCAGGCAGACCTCGCCCATTGAGGTGAGCTCGCCCGTCTGCCCGAGCCCGTGGACTTTCTGAAAGACCGACACCGGGAGAAAGCCGTTGGAAATCCAGTACACGATGTGGCCTTCGGAGTCGGTCACGAACTCGAGCCGCGCCTGTCCACCGACCTCACGGTAGGTCAGCGGCCCGACCTCCCGCCAGCGCATCGGTGCGCCTGCCAGATTCTTGAGCAGCGACGCCTCGATCTCGCCGCTCGGCAAAGCGGTCACGTGCACTTGCTCGAGGCCATTCAAGATGCGGAATACGCTCTCATTGCGGATGGAGAACATGTACCAGCCCGCCACTCGCGCCGCATCCGCCTGCGGATGCGGCAGCGTTGCCTCCACCGGCGGCGTGTAGGGATAGTATCGGTCGAGGAAGGCACGGAAGAGTCCGGTGCGCACATACTGCGCAGCGCCACTGCTGCCGTCGCTGTTGAGCGAGATGAAGAATCCCACATCCTTGTCGAGCAGCAGGTGCATGTCGCTGTGGAAAGATTCGAGATCGCCGGCATGGCCGATGATGCGCAGCCCGTTGCGGTTCTCCTGATAGAAGCCGAGATCGAACCCGTTCATTCCTGGCGCCATGCGCGACTGAGGTGTATGCATCAGTTGGGTGATCGCCGGGCTCATGATCGAGGCGCCGCCGTAGCTGCCGCCCTGAAGCTGCGCAATCATGAAATGCGTCATGTCGAGCGCTGTGGAGCAGAGCGCGCCGGCCGGTGGGGTCTGGCTGTACAGGAAGGGAGCGGGCGTGCCGTCCGAGGCCTTCGTATAGCCCTTGGACATGTCCTTGGCCAAAACAGGCGGCAGCGGCTGATCGAACGTCGAGTGCGTCATGCCGAGCGGCTGCAGGATATGACGCGCGATGTACTCGGCGAAGGGCTCACCCGAGACGCGCTCGACGATGTAGCCGGTGAGCATCGCGCCATAGTTCGAATACGCGACGATCTTGCCGGGCGGGAAGATCTCCCCCGGCACATGCTCGACGAGATACTCACGGTAGGGCACGAAGCCGCTCGGCGATTTGACCATGCCGCCTTCGTTTATGTCCTCGAAGCCCGCGGTATGGGTCATCAGGTTACGCAGAGTGATGGCCTTGCCGAACTTCTCAGGGATCTTGAAATCCAGATAGTCGTTGACATCGCGATCGAGATCGAGCTTCCCGGCTTGCACGAGCTGCATCACCGCCGTCCAGGTGAACGTCTTCGAGATCGAGGCCACGCGGAACAGGGTCCGGTCAGCTACGACCGGCGTGTGCGTCCTAACATCAGCGACGCCGTATCCCTTGGCGAAGATGACTCGTCCATTCGCCACCACCGAGATGGTGGCCCCGGCGATATCGCCGCTGCGAATGGCGTAGGGGACAAATCCATCCAGGAACACGGCCAGATCGGTTGCCGTCAAAGCAGGGGGAGCCGTGGCGAGGGCCGATGGCGCATCCGGCCTGCCCTGCGCCCAAGCACCCCCTGCCAGCAGCAAGAGAGCCACGGTCAGCATCGCGGCGCCGGCACGGCCGCGCCGGTACGAGCCGTCGCGTTTTGAGCTACGCATCATCCACTCCGATTCATGGCTGTTGGTGTTTCGCCGACCGCGGCGCATTCTGCTGCAGGCTGCGACGCCGGGACGGCATCACTGGCTCCCTCAAAATCGATGGCTGAAGTTGGCAAGCCCGAAGAAGAGGATGAGCCAGAAACCGTAGATGGCGCAGAGCCCAAGGAGCACCTCTGCGCTGCGAACCAACCAGCCGCCAGGGCCGCGCAGCACGCGCCCGAAGGCTTCCGCCAGGACCGCCAGAGCGCCGAGCAAGGCGAGCAGGGACACGATGTAAGCGATGGTGAGCATGCCGTTGATGCTGCGGCTATAGAGCGAAGTGATGGGCACGACCCACGCGCATACCATGGCCAGCATCAGCAAAATGCCGACGCGGGAGGCGAGCCGCAAGCGCTTTTCCCGGACGGTGATCGGGAGCGGTGTCTCGAAGCGGCGCCGCACCATCGCACCGCCGATCCAGATCGCCACGGCCAGGATGAACGCGGCCAGGCATACCGCACCCATCCACTCCAACTCGCCCTTCTGCCCGAGCCCGTGGATCTTCTGGAAAATCAGCACCGGGATGAAGTCGTCGCAGACCCAGTATGCGACCTGGCCGGTGGAGTCCGTAACGAATTTCAGATGCGCCTGTCCACCGACCTCGCGGTAGGTCAACGGCGCGACTTCCCGCCAACGCTTCGGAACGCCGGCGAGATTCGCAAGCAGCGGCGGCACTTCGATCTCACCGCTCGGCAAAGCGGTCACGTGCACTTGCAATACACCGTTGATGAGCCGCAATCCGCTCTCGAAGCGGCGGGAAAACCCATACCATCCCGCCACCCGCGCTGCATCTGCCTGCGGATGCGGCAACGTCGGCTCTGCCGGCGGCGTGTAGGGATAGTACCGGTCGAGGAACGCATGGAAAACCGCGCTGCGGATATTCCCGGCACCGCTCTTGCCGAGACTGTTGAGGGATATGAAGAATCCCACATCCTTGTCGAGCAGCAGGTGCATGTCGCTGTGGAATGCCTCGATGTCACCGCCATGTCCGATGATGCGCAGACCGTTGCGATTCTCCTGATAGAACCCGAGGTCGAACCCATTCATCCCGGGCGCCATCCGCGACTGAGGCGTATGCATCAGTTGGGTCGTTGCGGGGCTCATGAGCGAGGCGCCATCGTAGCTGCCACCCTCAAGCTGCGCGAGCATGAAATGCGCCATGTCAACCACCGTGGAGCTGAGCGCGCCGGCAGGTGCGATCTCGTCATACTGGAAGGGCACAGGCTCGTCATCCGAGGCCTTGATGTAGCCCTGGGACAGATCCTTCTGCAACGCAGGAGGCAGTGGCTGCGCGAACGTCGAGTGCGTCATACCGAGCGGCTGCAGGATATGACGCGCGATATACTCGTCGAAGGGCTCGCCGGAGACCCGCTGCACGATGTAGCCGGCGAGCGTCGCGCCGTAATTGGAATACGCGACGACTTTGCCGGGCGGGAAGATTTCCGCCGGCATGTCCTTGACGAGATAGTCCCGGTAGGGGATGAGATCGCGTGACGATGTCAGCAAGTTATCGGCCACCGTATCCTCAAAGCCCGGCGTATGGGTCATCAGATCGCGCAGTGTGATGGCGCCGAACTTCTCAGGGATCCTGAAATCCACGTAGTCATTGACGTCGCGATCGAGATCGAGCTTTCCAGCCTGCACGAGCTGCATCACCGCCGTCCAGGTCAACGTTTTCGAGACCGAGGCCAGCCGGAAGATGGTCTGGTCGGCAACGACCGGCCTGTGTGTCCTCATGTCGGCGAAGCCGTACCCCTTGGCGAAGATGACCTGTCCGTTCGCCACCACGGAGATGGCTGCCCCGGCGATATCGCTGCTGCGAATGGCGTAGGGAACGAATCCATCCAGGAACGCAGTCAGGTCGGTTGCCGTCAAGGCGGGGATGGCCGCGGTAGCGGCCGCCGGTGCACCAGGGCTCCCTTGCGCCCAGGCGCGACCCACGAGGAGCAGGAGCGCGACGAGCGGAATCCCGGCGCCCGCACGCTCGCGTCGACGAGACGGCATGCTTAGCTCCGTCAGTATTGATAGTTGAAGTTGGCGAGTCCGAAGAAGAGGATGAACCAGATACCGTAGAGGGCACAGAGCCCAAGGAGCGCCTCTGCGCTGCGCACCAGCCACCCGCCAGGGCCGCGCAGCGCACGCCTGACGGCTTCCGCCAGGACGGCGAGAGCGCCGAGCAAGCCGAGCAAGCCCACTATGTACACGATGGTGAGCAGACCATTCATGCTCCCCTTGACGTCATTCACCACGGCGAAAAGGTACTGCCACGCGCACACTATGGCTAACATCAGCACGACGCCGACGCGGGACGCGAGCCGCAAGCGCTTTTCCTGCACAGTGACGAGGAGTGGTGCCTCGAAGCGACGGCGGACGATCGCACCGCCAATCCAGATCACGACCGTCAGGATGAGGATGGCGAGGCATACCCCGCCCATCCAGGTAATCTCACCACTCTGTTCGAGTCCATGGACCTTCTGGTAGACAGCGACCGGGACCAAATGGTCGGAGATCCAGTACGCGATGTGGCCATCGGAGTCGGTCACGAACTTCACATGCTCCTGTCCGCCTACCTCGCGGTAGCTCAACGGCCCGACTTCCCGCCAACGCTCCTGGGCGCCGGCGAGATCCTTGAGCAGCGGCGACATCTCGATCTCGCCGCCCGGCAGAGCGATTACGCGCACCTGCGACAGACCCTCCACGAGCCGGATTCCGCTGCTCTGCCATTGGATGGAAGGTATGTACCAGCCCGCCACTCGCGCTGCATCCGCCTGCGGATGCGGCACCGTCGGCTCCACGGGCGGCGTATAGGGATAGTACCGGTCGAGGAACGCGTAGAAGACCGCGTCCCGCACCTTCGTCGAGGAAAAATCCTTCCCGGCACTGTTGAGCGCGATGAAGAAGCCCACATCCTTGTCGAGCAGCAGGTGCATGTCGCTGTGGAACGCCGCGAGATCACCGCCATGTCCGATGATACGCAGCCCGTTGCGGTTCTCCTGATAGAAGCCGAGATCGAACCCGTTCATCCCGGGCGCCATGCGCGACTGAGGCGTATGCATCAGTTGGGTCGTTGTGGGGCTCATGATCGAGGCGCCGTTGTAGCTGCCGCCCTGAAGCTGCGCGATCATGAAGTGCGTCATGTCGGCCGCTGTGGTACAGAGCGCGCCGGCAGGCGCGATGTTGCTGTAGGCAAAGGGCACGGGCTCGTCATCCGAGGCCTGCATGTAGGCCTGCGACAGGTCCTTCGCCAGCTCAGGGGGCGGCGGCTGCTCGAATGTCGAGTGGGTCATCCCCAGCGGTTGGAGGATGTGACGCGCAATGTACTCGGCGAAGGGCTCCCCGGAGACCCGCTGTATGATGTATCCGGCGAGCGCCGCGCCGTAATTCGAGTAGGCGACGATCTTACCGGGCGGGAAGATCTGCGGCGGCAGGTGCCTGACTAGATACTCCCGCAAGGGCAGCATGTCGCTGGGCGATTCCGCTACGCCTTCGGCGAAGGTCTCCTCGAAGCCCGGCGTATGGGTCATCAGGTTGCGCAGAGTGATGGGGCCGAGCTTCTCAGGGACCTTGAAGTCCAGATAGTCATTGACATTGCGATCGAGATCGAGCTTCCCGGCCTGCACGAGCTGCATCACCGCCGTCCAGGTGAACGTCTTCGAGATCGAGGCGACACGGAATAAAGTCTGGTCAGCCGAGACCGGCCTGCGTGTCCTCATGTCGGCGACGCCGTATCCCTTGGCGAAGATGAGTTGTCCGTTCGCTACCACCGCGACGGAGGCTCCGGCAATATCGGCGCTGCGAATGGCGTAAGGGACCAATCCATCCATGAACTCGGCCAGGTCAGTTCCCGTCAAGGCAGGGGCGGCCGTGGTCGTAGTCGGCGGAGCGCCCGAGCTCCCCTGCCCCCAAGCGCCGCCGGGCAGGAGCAGGAGAGCCACGGTGAGCATCGCCGCTCCCGTACGGCCGCGCCGGCGCGAACCACCCCTCACCGAATTAGGCATCATCCGCTCCGATTCGCAGGCTGTTGGTATTTCGCCGGCTGCAGCGCATTCCCTTGCGGACCGCGCCGTCAGAAACGCAGATCGAGCGTTGCGCCGATCGTGCGCGGCTGCTGGAACTCGATGGTCCCCCCGTAGCTCGGCGCGCCCTCGCCGCCGTAGGAGGTGAGTCCGTGCGAGTCGGCAAGATTCTTGCAGTACAACTCGAACGACCAGCGCCCATTGTCGAGGCCGGCACGCAGATTGACCGTGTTGTAGCCCCCCAGGGCTGGGCGCGGCTCCGCGGTCGGCATCCCCGTGGGCGTACTGACTACGCCGAAGCCGATGACTCGCGATCCGATATAGCTCCAGGTCACTCCGGCGAACGCGTTGTAGCCGCCAAATGCTTTCCACGTATATGCGGCATCGAGGGAATTGCTGAATTTGGGGACATACGGCAGCTCATCTCCGTCGAAACCGCCCGCTGCCGGTGCGTTCGCCGTCAGGTAGGCGTCGACGTAGGCGCCGGTGAGCGTCAGGTTGAGGCCGTCCGCGGGTGTGAGTCCAAGGCTCCACTCGAGGCCTTTGCTGGTGGCGCTGCCGCCGTTGCCGGTGAAGTCGAAAGAGCCGATAGCCTGACTGAGCTGGACGTCCTTCCAGTTGATCAGGAAGGCCGCCACATCGACGGACAGCCTGTTGTCGAGCTGGCTGGACTTGATTCCGATTTCGTAGTTGACAGTTGAATCTGACTTATAAATGAGCTCGAAGCCTCGCGGGGCGCCCGGCGGGGGGGCGTTCGGGCCGCCTGGACGATAGCCGGTCGCTATGCGCGCATAAGCCATGGTGTCCTGGCTCAGGTGCCAGCGCGGTGCGACCGAGTAGAGGAAGTCGGTGCCGGTCGAGGCTCCCGTCGCCGTCTCGGGAGGAATACCGGACAGCAGAAACAGCAGGCCGTAATCGGCGGTGTTCACGGACTGCTTGTTCTCCGACCAGCGGCCGCCGAGTGCCACGTCAAATGCCGGGCTGAAGTGGTAGGTGACCTGTCCGAACGCCGCCCACTCGCGATAGACCGCATTGGTAGCCGCAGTGACGACCGGGGGCACTCCTGCGGGCGCCAGTGTCGGGATGATGAATGAGGGCAAGTTCTGCGGAAGCGCGGAGGATTCGTGTGCGAAGAAGCCGCCGACCTGCCACTCGAGGGCCCCGCCCGTCGGGGAAGCGAGCCGCACCTCCTGGGTGTACTTCTCGATGTTGGCCTCAGTGGTATCACCGACGGCAAACTGCGTTCCGGGAGGCAGAGTCGGATTAAAGAGGCCCGCGACGGCGCCTACGAGCTCACCAAAGGTGAGCGGACTGAATCCGTAAGTGACCGGGGCCGAGGTCTCATCAATGAACAGGTTCTGGTCGATCTTCTGGTAACCCGTGACCGAAGTCAGGGTGCCCCAGCCGAGGCTCCAATTGATCGTGCCGCCGTAGATGTCGTATTTGGTCGTCATCGGCTGGTTGAGGAAGGTCCTCTGGCCGTAATTGCCATCAACCGGCTGAAACTGATTCGCAGGCGGGGTGAGCGGAGCATCGGCGGCACCGACCACGTCCACCGCAGGTATGCCGTCGCTGTGCAGCTTCTGTGTGAAAGCCATCAACCGGATAGAGAAATTGTCGTTCGGTTGCAGCAGGAACGACGCCCGCCCGCCCTCACGATAGCCGCGATTGACATCGCTCTCGCCGAGCTGCGAATTGTCGATATACCCAGCCGAGCGGCTATAGTAGCCATCGAGGCGGAAGGCGGCGATGCCGCCGACCGGAAGATTGACCATGGCCTTGTAGGAGGGGCCAGTCTGGCCGTGCGCGACGTTCTCGGCGCCGACCTCGAACGCGCTGGCGAAGTGATTCGGCTCCGGCGGGTTGGTTACGTATTTGAACAGGCCGCCTTCGCTGCTGGATCCATACAAGGTCCCCTGGGGTCCGCGCAGCACTTCGACGCGCTGCAGGTCCCACGTGTCGAAATTGCCCGCCAGGAATTGCCCGTTGGCGAATGTCGTGCTCGAGCCGAACGGGACGTCGTCGAGATAGGTGGCGACGGTCGAGCCGTTGCCATCCACGCTCTCACCCCGGATGGTCAAGCGATCGAAACCGGGAATGGAGTTCTCTACGGAGAGGCCGGGCACCCGGGTGACGAAGTCCGCGAAGTCGAGGAGCCGTTGCGTTTGGAGGTCCCCGCCCGTGATCGCAGTGACCCCCATCGGTACGTCGTGCACCCTCTCCGCCCGCTTCTGCGCCGTGACGACTACTTCCTGCAGCGTGGCCACCTCCGTCTGATCCTGAGGGGGGGCCGCACTCTGCGGCGCATAGGGCGAGGTCACGTCATCGTTCGTTGCCGGATTTCGTTGCGGCGTCCGGGCAAGCTGAAGAGAGCTCCGTGGACTCTCGGGGACGTCGGATGTGGGCTTGGTGGCGGGACGCTCCTCGCCTCCCGCGCCGGGCGGGCGCGGAGGAGCGATGACCATCGCACCGTTTGAATCCGTATAGAGGCGCAAGGGCGTACCTTTGAGCAACGCTCTGATCGCGGCGGCAGGCTCATACATGCCCTTTATGCCTGCCGTCTGAAAGGACTGCAGCTGGGTGGGCTGGAAAATGAGATCGATCGGCGCCTGCTTCTCCAGCGCCTCGAGTGCCTGAACGAGCGGGCCCGCTGGAATATCGAATGGTTTGGGGGCGGCGGCGAACGCGCTGAGCGATACACAGAGTGCACAAGTTATCGCAGCCAATGCAGAGCATACATTGCGGCTCTTAGGCATCGCACTACCCCCGGGGTTGCATTTTGCTTGAGGCCTCGTACGCCACATGCGTACGGACCTCACTTATCGAGACGAGCGACCCCGCCAAATCCCGCAGCGCAGCGAGCGCCGAATTCCCCGTCAATCCTTGCCGAGCCTGGTCTCACCCTCGGTCGATGCGGCATGAATGGAATATGCCTCCTGCAGAAGATGCACGAAGGCTTCGTAATCCGTCGGCCGGAATGTTCCGCTGATCCGGATCGCGGCGACCGTCGGATCCGCGATGATGATCTTGTGCCTGTTGTATCGGTTGAGCTGATCGATGGCGTCAGCCAGGCTCGTGTCATGGAAGGTGAGGTATCCTCTTCTCCAGCTCAACACCTGATCGGCCTGCGCAATCGATATGTTCTGTACCAGGAGATCACCGCCCGCTGCGTGCGCCATGGTTTCGGCGTCGAGGAGAACATCCGTGGATTGCGCCGCTGGGGGCTCCATGCTGCCGGCATGCGGCACTGGGTCTGCGTGTGCCATCCGCGCCGAGGCGGGTTTCAAGTCCTGGAACCGCACCTGCCCCTTCACCACGACCACGCGAATATCGCGCCTATCCCTGCTCACCGAGAACGCGGTGCCGACAGCCACCACGCGCTTGTCGCCCACATAGACTACGAACGGGCGACGCGGATCCTTTATATCGTCGAAGAATGCCTCCCCACGTGCAAGATCGATACGACGCTGGGCCCCGCTGTATCTCACCCGCGCCTCACTATCCGTATTGAGTGTCATCATGGAGCCGTCCGGCAGAGACACGGAAGCGACCTGGCCTATGGAGGTCGTGTACCGACCACGATCCAACAGGCCGGCTATGAGAATGAAGCATCCGCCGACCATGGCGAGGACGATGGCTGCAGATGCCGCGAGGGGACGCGCGCGCCATCGCCGGCCGGCAACTCCGACCCGCTCTTTCCTGAAGCTGATCGAGGTGAGCAGTCTCCCGACTCTGATCCTGGGGTTGCCGTCGCTGAAAAATGGAGCTCGGCGCCAGGCTCCTGGCGGCGGCACCGTTCCGGGCCGCAGGCCCGCGGCAACTGCCTGCAATCGCCGGGCTTCATCCCAAGCGGCTTCGAGACGCAGAACCGCGACGCGGTGGGCCGTGCTCTCGCCCATCCAGCTCTCGAGCTGCGCCTGGTCCGCCTGGCTCCACACGCCACTATCGCGCTTGGCGAGGAGCCTCGCGGCCTGCTCTTCAATCTGCTTATGGCTTTCCATGATCTGTCTCACTATCGTGACGAACCTTCCTGCCACTCCCTGCCGGTTCGCGACTTCGCGCGAGCGCGTCTGCCAACAGCCTCATTCCTTTCATCACGTGCTTCTCGATGACCTTTTCCGTGACCCCGAGTCGCGCAGCCACTTCCTTCTGGGGCAGATCATCGACTCTTCGCATCCAGACAGCTTCTCTGCACCTGAGCGGTAACAGATCGATGGCCTCGGCAAGCCTGCGAAGCTCCTGATGCGCCGACATCTGCCGCTCCGGCGACACGTCCTCGATTAGGACGTTCAGAGTTTCCAAATCCCCCACGGCGTCGATCGCCACGATTCGCTGCCGCCTGAAACGGTCGGTCATCAGGTGGCGCGCAGTTGCGAAGAGAAACGACTTTGGCGCCGTGGGCCGCGCCTTTGCAGCCGCTTCGTAAACCCGTACGTAGGTATCCTGGCGCAAATCGACGATGTCCTGCCTGTTCGGCCACATACGCGACAGGTAGCGGACGAGCGCATCCTCATGCGCCAGGATCTCGCGTTTGAACCACGCGTCCAGTGAGTCGCCCGATTGTCGGGCGTCGTCGGCTTGTGGCGCCTGGCTCATTGTCGGAAGTTTCACTATAGCACGCGACTCACCGCCCATGGACCTGCGGAACTTCATCTGATGGGGAAGCTCACCCGTTCTCTATCGGGGAGCCCCGTGTGGAGTAAGACGTGCAAGAGCCGCAAATCCCGCACTCTCACTCGCGCGGACTTCATTGCAGTACTCGTTGGAGCCGTGCGGGATTTGGAAGCTCCGAACGTCCTAGTAGCATGGCTCGCAATCGACTGAGGCAACATAAGAGGCCAACGCCCGCTCACGCCACCCGGTGGTCGATCGCTCGCGGCCTGGCCGGTTTCAGGCCTCGTAGCTGAGCCTGCACGGGACTTCGAGATGCCTCATGCCGATGGCGGTCACGAGAGCGCCTACCCCAGCTCGAGCAGGGCATGGTGGAGTGTCTCGCTCCTGACGCTCGGGGCCATCCTCTCCTACACCGATCGTCTCATCCTCACGATTCTGGTCGATCCCGTCCGGGCGAGCCTCCATCTGACCGATACGCAGCTGAGCGTGGTGCAGGGCGCCGCGTTCGCCGTCATTTACTCGTGTATCGGATTGCCGCTCGGGCGGGTCGCCGACCTCGTCCCGCGCAAAGCGCTCCTGATGCTGGCCATCGCTCTTTGGAGCGCCGGCACGGCGGCCTGCGGCCTCGCACACTCGTTCGGCGCGCTCCTAAGCGCCCGATTCGTGGTCGGGGTCGGCGAAGCAGCGCTTGCGCCCGCAGGCAACTCGCTGATCGGCGATTATTTTCCGCCTGATCGTCGCGGGATGGCCATGGGGGTCTTCATTACCGGAATCGTCCTCGGGGTGGGAGCGGCCACTGCCATCGGCGGCGGCTTGCTGCAACTCGCTCAGGCGAGTGCCCTGCAGGGCCTGCCGGTGATCGGCACGCTCGCGCCATGGCGGATCGTGCTGGTCCTCGCGGGAGTTGCGGGCTTGCTGATGTGCGCCCTCGTGCCCACCCTGCACGAGCGGGCGGGCCGCAGCTTCTCACCCGGCCGCCTGCGTGCGCGCCTCCTGGAGCTCGGCGATATTGGACGCACCTTCCGTAGTCACGCCGCAATCCTCGTACCGCTCTATGGGGCGCTAGCCTCCTGGTGCATCGTCGACAATGCCCTGCTCTCCTGGGCCCCCGCCCTGCTGATGCGGCGCTTCGGTTGGTCGCCCGGGGAGGTCGGCGCTCGCCTCGGAGCGATCATCATCCTGACCGGCATCATCGGCACGCCCGCGGGTGGCCTCATCTGCGATCGAGTGACGGCGCGTTGGGGAATACGTGCCAGATTTCCGTTGCTGCTGATCGTAGCCGTGGGCGGGATTCTCGGCATCCCGGTCGGCGTGCTCGGCACGTCGGCCGCGGCGCTGGCAAGCACCGGCTGTTGGGTATTGCTCTCCTCCGCCATGGGCACGATCGCGATCGTGACCATACTCGACATCCTGCCGCAGGAAAGCCGCGGCTTTGTCACCTCCACCATAGCTTTCAACAACATCCTCCTCGGATTCAGCCTCGGGCCGACGCTGGTTGCGCTCGTGACCGATCA
>Ga0070741_10003634_pt1 | contig 37630 bp, 35 predicted proteins | sample Coa_R1_4_FD_66440 | JGI IMG/M metagenome (GOLD analysis project Ga0070741, IMG submission 66440) | Surface soil microbial communities from Centralia Pennsylvania, which are recovering from an underground coalmine fire - Coalmine... | ecosystem: Environmental > Terrestrial > Soil > Unclassified ... | reverse complement strand
CGGAAGGTCCTCGTAACTATCCAGATGGCAATGCGAATCAACCCACATAGGTCTTCATAGGATGCGGGAATCATCGATAGTCTTCAAGTCACTCAACGCGAGTTCTTGACCGCACCGTCGGGACGCAGCGTAGGATTTCATCCATGCAGCAGACCGGGTCTCTTGAACAGAAACCAATCCAGCAGCTCAATCAATCGCGCGTATTCGACTTCGAGTCGCTGCCTGTCCGCAAGAACCCGAACGGCAGTGAGAGCCGCAATGTAGTTCACGGCGAGCTTGCCACAGGCGAGCACGTTGCCGTTCATGAATCGGTGCAGCCGCCCGGAGTTCCCGCGAATCCCGCGCACCGCATCGAGCACACCGAGTTCATCTGTGTTCGCGAGGGCACGCTGGAGTTCCAGCACGACGGCATCACAGAGCGCGCCTCCGCCGGCGACATCCTGCTCGTGGCAAAGGGGACGATGCACGCCGTCCGCAACGCTGGCCCAACTCCAGCTTCGTATTTCGTGGTCGCCATCGGCGGGGATGTACAGTAACAACGCAAAGGAGAACGATTTTCATGTCCGAAATGAACCGCAGAGACCTCTGTCTTGCCGCAGGCGCATTCGCAGCGCTGGGCGGATTGTTATCGCAGGCCAAGGCACAGCAAGAGGTGCACGGCGAAGGCTCAGGGGCCGCCATCGATTTGTCCAAGTCGCAGGTGTTTCACTTCGACCAGATGAAGGTCGAGCAGCACGCCAACGGCGGCTGGGGACGTCCGGTGTTGCACGGCACACTGCCAACGGGCGAATTCGTTGAAGTCCACGAGACGATGCTGCCGCCCGGCCAGATGCCGCACCCGCCGCACAAGCACCGCAATTCGGAGTTCGTCCTCATCCGCGAGGGCCACGTCGAGTACTGGGGCGAGAATGGCAAACGCGAGCCCGCCGGCCCGGGTGATATCTGCTTCTCGGCCTCAAACCAGATGCACGGCATGAAGAACACCGGCAATACGAACGCGACCTACTTCGTCGTTTCGATCAGCCACGGCCAGCTCTAGCCGCACTGTCGGCTCTGTCTACTTCAGCCGCGAACCGAGCGCGACATCCTCAGCCAATGTCGCGAGCACGGGCTTGCTGCCTTCGGTTTCGGAGGCGGCAAGCAGCATGCCGTGCGACTCCAGCCCGCGCATCTTGCGCGGCGCAAGATTCGTGATGACCACAATGCGCCGGCCGATGAGCTCCTCCGGCGTGTACCACTGCGCGATGCCAGAGAGAATCTGTCGCTTCTCATAGCCGAGGTCAACCTCGAGCCGAAGCAGCTTGTCAGCCTTCGGAATTCGTTCCGCAACCAGGATCTGCGCGACACGCAGGTCAATCCTTGCGAAGTCGTCGATGCTGATGGATCCAGCGTGCTCCGTCTCTTCGGTCGGCGGCACGAGGCCGGGCGCTCCGCCCGGCGGATTGGGCACGGGCTGCGGCAGGTCCTGCCGTTCCGATGCGGGCTGCGAGCCTTGCGGTGGGGTTGCGTTCCTCTCTTCAATGTCTGCCATGATGTCTGCCAGTTCCTTCGGTGCGCGTGGAAAGATGGGTGCGAGCGTGCCGAGCTTCGTGCCGGGCTTCAGCCCACCCCATTCGAGGTTGTTCAGCCCGCCGTTTTTTGCGGCAGCTTCGATATCGCTGAGGCCAAGCTGGGACCAGACCTTCGCCGTAACAAAGGGAAGGATAGGGTAGAGCAGCGCAGTGATGACGCGGATCGCCTCCGCAGCGGTGTAGAGGACTTCGTCCATCCGTTGCCGATCCGAAGGTTCAGATGATTTTGCCAGTTTCCAAGGGGCGTTAGCTGTGAGGTAGACGTCAACAAAAGCAACACGCAAAGAAATCACGGAGGTCAGACTTCCGTATAGAGACTCTTTGATCTTCTTTGAGCCATCTGCTAGTTGGCCAATTTTCTGAATGATGGTCTCGGTATCGCTGAAATCATCTTTGAAATCATCTTCTCGAGTGTCGATTCTCCCGATTCTTGGAAATGTCTTTTTGCTTTCACACAGCCAAGGCTTTTCCACTTCGGTGATGATTCCGCTTTCGTTTTGTTGAATGAGGTTCAGCGTTCTGCTGACCAGATTCCCATACCCATTCGCCAGATCCGCGTTGTACCGCGTCACCAGCGCATCAAAGCTAAAACTCCCATCCTGCCCAAACGGAATCTCGCGCAGCAGAAAGTACCGCAGCACATCTGCCGCAAACAAGTCGCGCTCGCGTTTCGAACTCTCCGGAAACTGCTTGCCGTACACGTGCTCGCCGAACGCTTCGAGGATCGTCTCCGTCCGCACGATGTTGCCCTTGGACTTCGACATCTTCGCGTTGTCGAACAGCAGCCAGCCGTGCGCCGTAATCGCCTTGGGCAGCGGCAGACCGGCAGCCAGCAGAAACGCCGGCCAGTAGACGCAGTGAAACCGAATGATCTCCTTGCCAACCAGGTGCAGATCCGCCGGCCAGTAGCGCTCGAACTCTGCCTGCGCTGCCGCATCATCGGCACCATAGCCGATCGCCGTCATGTAGTTCGCCAGCGCATCCAGCCACACATAAATCACGTGCTTCTGCTTCGCCAGCGACGCCGCCGGCTCCGGCACCGGAATCCCCCAGGTAAAGCTCGAGCGGGAGATCGAAAGATCCTTCAGGCCGCCGCGCACAAAACTCAGCACCTCGTTCTTGCGGCTCTCTGGCGTGATCGCGAGCGTGTCACTCTCGATCAGCTCAATCAGCTTGTCCTGAAACGCCGACAGCTTGAAGAAGAAGTTCTCTTCCGTCACCGTCTCCAGCAGCCGCCCGCAATCCGGGCACGGCGTTCCTGCAGGCGCATCGACGAACGCCTCATCGCTGACGCAGTACGACCCCGTGTACGAGTCGAGGTAGATAAATCCGCGCTCAAACAGTGTGTTGAACAGCTTCTGCACGCCGCGCTTGTGCTCGGGATCTGTCGTCCGAATGAACTTATCGAACGTCAGCCCCATGCGCTCCCACAGACCCTTGAACGCATCCGCAACGTTGTCCGCAAACTGCTGCGGAGGCACGCCGGCCGCTGCCGCAGAGCGCTCAATCTTCTGCCCATGCTCATCGGTGCCGGTAAGAAAGAACGTGTCGTCACCAAGCAAGCGATGCCGGCGCGCCAGCACGTCCGCGACGATCGTCGTGTACGCATGACCGATGTGCGGCCGCGCGTTCACGTAGTAAATCGGTGTTGTGAGATAAAACTTCTTCTGTTCTGAGGACATCAGGCTCTTGAGCCAGTTTACCTGCTACACGCAGCGCTGAGCAGAATGCCCTATGCCACGCTCAGCGGAATCTCCGGTTCGCTCGGCGCCCCGAGACGCGGCACGAGCACCTGGAAGATCGCCAGCGCAACGACGTACGCGAACGCAGCCGAGACGAAGATGATCATCGGATGCAGCGAGAAATAATGCGACACCACCATGGTGAACAGCGCGCCGCCCGCCGCTCCTGCCGCGCCGCCAATGCCGACGACCGTGCTGATCGCTGTCGACGGGAACATATCCGTTGGCGTGGAGAAGAGGTTCGCTGACCATCCCTGGTGGGCTGCCGCGGCCAGGGAAAAGAGCCCGATAGCCGGCCATGGATTCGCCTGGAAGATCTTGTGCATGTGCGGTACCAGCAGAATAGGCACAACTGCCAGCGCGCAGATCAGCATCGCGAACTTGCGCCCCGAGTTCACGCTATGCCCGCGGTTCATGCGCCATCCAGACAGCCACCCACCGGCAATCGATCCGACGCTGGACACGCTGTAGATCACGATCAACGGCCACTTCGCCGCGTTCAGGTCCATGCCATAGTTGTCGTGCAGAAACATCGGCAGATAGAACAGATAAAACCACCAGATCGGATCCGTAAGGCCCTTGCCAATCGCAAACGCGTAGAACCCGCGGTGGCGCAGCAGCGTCCCCCAGACATGCCCCTTCGGTACGACTGGCGCGAGCTCCCGCTGCGTGGTGGTCAGGCCGCGGCGCAGGCGATTGTATGGGAAGAGAATCCAGATGACGCACCAGCAGATGCCCATCGATCCGGTCGTGAGGAAGGCCGCGTGCCATCCCCAACGCGCCGTGACTGCGGCGATCAGAATTGGCGCAATGAAGAAGCTGGCGTTCGAGCCCGAGTTGAAAAGCCCGGTCGCGAGAGCACGCTCCTCGGACGGAAACCACTCGGTCGTGGCCTTGATCGCGGCAGGGAAGTTACCCGACTCACCCAGGCCGAGGAAGACACGCGCGATGCAGAAGCCAAGCACGCTTGTGACCAGCGAGTGGCTCAGCGAGGCGCAGCCCCAAATCAAAATCGCGAGCGCGTAGCCCGTCTTCGTGCCCAGCCTGTCGATCACTCGTCCGGCAAACAGGAACCCGACACCGTACGCAATCTGAAACCACTCAATCACATGACCGTAGTTCAGGTGGTACTGAACCTGGTACTTGGCATCCACCCCGGGTATCCAGCCCATGAAGCGGAGGTGGAGCTGTGGCTCGATGAGTGAGAACACCGAGCGGTCCATGTAATTGATCGTGGTGGCGAGAAACAGCAGGAAGCAGACAAACCATCGCACGCTGGATTTATCCGGCGCGTTGGCTGTGAACTCTGTGTCAGAATCGAGGCGAGAGGCTGGCATCCGTCCACTGAGCATAGCTTGGCACACGCCGAGGAAGCAACGAGATGCCTAGAAGAAGTAAGGGTAAAAGAGGAAGAAGAGCATCAGCGCCAGCGACATCATGTCCATGTAGATAAAAAGCATGACGCCGGCGTGATAGAAGCTCCAGCGCCGCTGAACACAGCGGATCGTGTCGATGGTTCCCGCGAACGCGATGAGCACAGGGAATACCAACAGCGGAGCGCGCTGAATCCGCGGATAATGTGAAAGCGGAATGGCGATAGCCAGGCTGCCGAGCACAAGCACGCTCGCTCTCAGCAGCGAGTGCGTGCGCGGATTGAGGATCGTGAGTGTCACGCGGGCCCGCCCGGCTCCTGACGGCCGCGACTGCTCCGGCCGCCGAGTCGCACCTCACAAGTCTACTGCTTTCCGCTGCCGTCCGGCGCAGCTCCAGCGGCCGATTTCGCCGGGCTGGCAGGCGCAGTCTCGCTCTCCAGCGCCGGTAAATGGCCAACCTCAGCCGTCGGAATCTCCACCACCCCATAATGGTTCGCCGGAACGTCATGGATGATCAGCCGCATGAAGCTCTCCTGCTTCACAGGCGCGCTGACCAGCAACTGGAAGCGCACGGGACTCGATTCGAACCGCTTGTACGTTGCGGGCTCGAGATTCAGCATTATCTGCTTGTCGGAAACGTCCAGCAGATACCCGTCAGCGTCGTAGACCATGGTCGCGAACTCGATTCCGCCGGTGTGGCGTCCGTCACTCTGCGGCAGCATCGAAAAATCTCCCGGCAGCGCCACATAGTCCACCGCAAAGGTGCGGTACGGCGCCTTCATCCTGCCGTTCGGGTCAGCCTGGTTTCCCGGCGCCACGGCGTCCTCATTCTTTCCTGTCAGCGGCAACACGCGCACCTTGAACACGATGTCGGAGGGCGCTGGAGCGCCACGGCTGAGCGCCGCGCGTGTGTACGCCTCCTTCGCATGATCTGCAAGCTGCGCTGGAGTTACTGTGGCTTGGGTCGCCAGCTCGCCCTTTTTCGGAGGCTGCTGCGGATCGTCTGCATAGTAGCCGTGACGGTATTCCAGCTTCGCGCCTTGCATCGCCGCCGTTCCCGTCAGATCCACGTGAATGCTGCGGTAGGAGCCATTCCAGTTTTTGTCCGTCGGATTGTACGTGAGCGTGTAGTAGTTGGCTCCCGCATCAATCGCCTTCGCGACGGCGGCCGAGAGTCCGTTCGTGTTGTAGTACGCATGCCCTCCCGTATCGCTCGCCATCTGGTCCATCGTCATGTGCTCCTGGGCCTGACTCTGGAAAAACTTTTGCGAATCCTTACTGAAACTTGATGGATTGCGCGCGTAGTTTTTTCCCGAGTTCGAAGCGCTGAACATCGGCGGGGTCATCAAGCCACGGGCATCCACCGGATAAACCGAGGTCTGCGCCAGCGTCAGAAGGTTGGTGGTCTCGCGAAACTCCCGGTTGGAGTCTTCCATCGCCGCGAACGGATCATTCAGCGTGGGATCAGGTTCAATCTGCAGCGGGAACGAGCCCGAAAACCAGATGAGATTTTTGCGGCCGGGGAAGTTCGAAAGATAATGCGCCAGCGCGTTGAACGCATCCAGCGTGTACTGCGTCCGCATCCTCGTCTGCAGCGCAGCCTGCTCAGCCTCAAACTGTTGCACCGAGGCGAGCGTCTGCGCGAACATCGCATCTCCGCCCGCAGGAGCCGAATCCTGCATCACGTCGGAAAGCTTCTCCGGTCCGGCGCCGCCGCCCACTGGATCATCCAGCAGCGTCGAAGAGCGCGCGATGAGATGATGTTCGACCGCGGCTCGCAGGACTGACGGGTCTGCGGTAAAGCCCTGCAACATAATCAACCGGTTCGTCAGTCCGAAGACCGCCGCATTCACGCCCGGCTTTGCATGCTTTACGTAGTCTTCGAGCTGCTGCCGCACATACATCTGGTCCTGCATCGGCGTGTTCAATGCGTCGATGAGCAGAATATTGAGCGTGCTGTCCGGCGCAACCGGCATGTAGTTGGTGAACACGCCCGGCGGCATGGCTGGGATCGCCGGTCCGGGCTTCTGATTCGCAGTCGCGCTGTGTTCCTCGAAATTCCGAATCGTCTGCGGCCTCTTCTGCTCTGTCAGCACGAAGTTGTCGCGCGTGAGTCCATGGATCGCGTGCCCGCTTCTGTCCTGCACAACCACATCAACGATGACAAGCTGCGTGCCTGTGTGCAGCGTCTCCGCCGGTATCGGCGTCGTTTTCGCCGCCTGGCCGGTAGCAGCGCCAGCCTGATTGGCCGCGGGCTGTTGCTGCGCGACAGCCAAAGGAATTGCTGGAACGAAGCATGCGAACAGCAGAGAACGAGCCAAACGCGTCATCAAACGCCTCAGGAACCCGAAATAGGCAGCAGGAATCTGCGCCAAATACTACACTGCCTGGGGTTCGTACTCTGAAGACGTTGCCGCCGTTGCAATAGATTCACCGAAGGGCGCCCGGAGCACCCCGCGTTCCGTGATAATCGCCGAGATATACCTCGCCGGAGTCACGTCGAATGCCGGGTTTTCGATAGCAACCCCCTCTGGCGTCACGCGCCGTCCGTGCAGATGCGTCACCTCGCGCGCATCGCGCTGCTCAATCGGAATCCCCCGGCCCGTCGGCGTCCCGAGATCAATCGTGTTGAACGGCGCCGCCACGTAGAACGGAATGCCGTGCTCCTTGGCCAGAATCGCCACCGCATACGTGCCGATCTTATTCGCCGTATCACCATTCGCCGCGATGCGGTCTGCACCGACGATGACCGCCTGAATCCGCCCCTGGCCCATGAAGTACCCCGCCATGTTGTCGCAGATCAGCGTCGTCGGAATGTTGTCCTTCAGCAGCTCCCAGGCCGTCAGCCGCGTGCCCTGGTTGAACGGCCGCGTCTCGTCCGCAAACACATCAATCTTCTTGCCCGCCTCCACCGCCGCACGAATCACCCCCAGCGCCGACCCATACCCGCACGCCGCCAGCGCCCCCGCGTTGCAGTGCGTCAGCACCGTCCCTTCCTCCGGCAGCAGCTCCGCACCAAACGCACCCAGCCGCCGCAGGTTGGCGATGTCCTCGTCGTACAGCCGTTTCGCCAGCGCCACAACCTGCCGCTTTATCTCCGCGATCGCTGTCTTCATTGCCGCGAGCTCGTTATAAAGCTCCCGCACCTGGGCAATGCCCCAGAACAGATTCACCGCCGTCGGGCGCGTCTTCGCCAGCGTGTCGCAGATAACCTCAACTTCCTTATCCAGTTCCGCAATCGTCGTCGCCGTCGAGCGCTCAATCCCCAGCGCCACACCCATCGCCGCCGACACACCGATCGCCATCGCGCCGCGCACGATCATGTCTTTGATCGCACGCGCAACCTCTTTATAGTCCTTGGCAAGAACGTAGATCTCTTCGTGCGGAAGCTTCGTCTGGTCCAGAAAATTGACGCCTTCCGGCGTCCACTCAAGCGTAGGAATCATCGTCTCTCTAGTTTATCGAAAACTACCGAGGTACATCGTCAGCCCAGCAAAAGGGCGAGCACTGGAGATTCGCCAACCTCCCTGCGTCTTCGATTAACGAAGCTCGTACATTCAACAATTGCAATGTACTGCTCAGGACATCGAATCTTAAGCTCATCGTCGATCTGCATGATCAAGAGTTCACCTGGGCACACCGTTACCGCGCTCATCCCGTGCTCAGCTCTATCGATTGAAGTCATGCAGTCAATCCACGCGTCCATGTTCCTTCCATAAAAATCAGGAAATCCAAACGTGGTCTTGAAGACATCGTGAAAGCTCTGCCAGTCGACGATCTTCGCCGTGGGTATGGAGATCACTCTGCCATTCATTAGCGCAGAAACTTCTCCATGTGCCGGTACCCATCGGTCCCCACAAACAACACCACAAACACCGTCAGGTTGTACGTCGCGTGCATTAACGTCGAAGCCGCCACTGAGTTCGCCCGAATTCGCACAAACGACAGCACCAGGCTCACGCCGTACAAAATCCCCACCGCTCCCCACGCGTGCTGCAGTTGCCCCACATGCAGCAGCGCAAACGGAATGCTCGAAAAGATCGCCGCAAACACCAGTGCCGCGCGGCTGTGCATCGACGAGCTCTGCCACTTCTGCAGACCCGCCGGCGTCCGTTCCAGCGCCAGCCAGTCATACGCAATCGCCAGCGCCGGCAACAGAAATCCGCGGAATGCAATCTCCTCCGTCACCGGCGCCAGCAGCACACCAAACCCGGTCATCATCCACGCGCCATGCGTCGTGCGCAGCACCTGATCCAGCGGCGACGACTTCGGCTCCGCAACAAATCGCAGCGCAAACTGCGCCAGCCCGCTCATCGCCACGCCCAGCCCGATGATCCAGTACCACCATCGACGAACCGCCAGCGTATTCCACTCAATGCCGCGCGCGAACGGCATGCCCCACAACTCACGGAACAACAGCCACGCAATCGCCAGCGTCGGCAGGTACGAAATCCCTTGCGCAAACATCACCAGCGTCTGATGAGCGCGCATCGCCTCTTCCGTGTGCAGGTGCGCGGCCGCCAGCAGGATCAACTCAGCAAGGCTCAGGCTCAGCCACGCGATGATGAAGAACAGCAGCGCATGGCCGATATGCGGAATGTGCTTCGCCGGCCCGTGATCGCGCGCGGGATCAGTGTCGTGCTGAATATCCAGCGCCTTCGGCGTGCCGACCTCAGATGTGGTCAAAGGACTCATAAAGCTCTATCGCGTCGCCGCCAGCTCCTGCTCCGCCGGCGCCTTGGCTGCTCTCTTCTTCGGGACCCTCTTCGCCGCTGCAGCTTCCGGCTTCTTCTTCGACGGCGTCGGCACCCCAGTCTTCCTTTCCGGCGCAGCACGCTTCGCTTTCGGCGCTTTCTTGGCCAGATCCGGTAGCTCCGCCGGCGGCAGCGTCACGCTGCGATGTCCATTCTCCGCGCCCTCATAGTAGCGCGCCAGGAACCGCCCCGTATGTGACTCCTTCGTCCGTGCCACTACTTCCGGCGGCCCCTGCGCAACAATCCTTCCGCCGCCCTCGCCGCCCTCCGGCCCCAGGTCGATCAGGTAGTCCGCGTTCCGAATAATGTCCAGATTGTGCTCGATAATGATGACTGTGTTGCCAAGGTCCGTCAGCCGGTGCAGCACCTCCAGCAACCGCCGCACATCATCAAAATGCAGCCCCGTCGTCGGTTCATCCAGCAGATACAACGTCTTTCCGGTCTGCCGCTTGCTCAGCTCTTTCGCCAGCTTCATCCGCTGGGCTTCACCACCGGACAAGGTGGTCGCCGACTGCCCCAGGTGCACATATCCCAGCCCGACATCCACCAGCGTCTGCAGCTTCTGATTCACTGCCGGAATGTCCTTCAGGATCGGCACCGCATCCTCAATCGGCAGATCAAGAATGTCGGCAATCGAGTAGCCGTTGAACTTTACGCTCAGCGTCTCCTGGTTGTAGCGCCGGCCGTTGCACACCTCACACAGCACATACACGTCCGGCAGAAAGTTCATCTCAATCCGGCGCTGTCCTTCGCCCTGGCAGGCCTCGCACCGCCCGCCCTGCACGTTGAAACTGAACCGCCCCGGCTTGTACCCACGCTCGCGCGACTCCGGCAGCATGGCAAACAGGTCGCGAATCGCCGTGAAAACGCCCGTATACGTCGCAGGATTCGATCGCGGCGTGCGACCAATCGGCGACTGATCAATCTGGATCACCTTGTCGAGCTGGTCGATCCCATGAATCGCCTTGTGCTCGCCCGGCTCTTCGCGCGATCCGTACAGCTCCTTCGCCAGCGCGCGATACAGAATGTCATTCACCAGCGTCGACTTGCCCGACCCGCTGACGCCCGTCACCACCGTCATCACGCCGAGAGGGAAGTGCGCCACCACATTCTGCAGATTGTGCGATCGCGCGTCCTCAACCGAAAGCCACCGGCCCGTTACCGGCCGCGGCCCTTGTCCATCTCCCGGCCGCATCACGATATCCAGCTCGCCGGATAGATATTTGCCCGTCACAGACGCCGGGTTCGCCATGATCTCCGCCGGCGTTCCCGCGGCAATCAACTGGCCGCCATTCTTGCCCGCACCCGGCCCCAGGTCGAGCACATAATCGGCCTTGCGAATCGTGTCCTCATCGTGCTCAACGACCAGCACGGTATTGCCCAGGTTCCGCAGGTTCTCCAGCGCCGTAAGCAGCCGCTGATTGTCCCGTTGATGCAGTCCGATCGAAGGCTCATCCAGCACGTACAGCACGCCGCGCAGCCGCGATCCAATCTGCGTCGCCAGCCGAATTCTTTGCCCCTCGCCTCCGCTAAGCGTCGCTGCGCTGCGATTCAAGGACAAATATCCCAGGCCAACCGCATTCAGAAACTCCAGCCGCTCGATAATCTCCCGCTGCAGCCGGTCCGCAATCAGCTTGTCGCGTCCGGTAAACACCATCGAGCGCGCGCCCATCATCGCGCGTTCGAGAGAGAGCGCCGTGAACTCCGCAATCGAAACAGAACGCCGCGCACTCGGCGAACTCAGCGGCTCCACATCGCGATCATCGCGGCTGACCGGCGGATGCTCCGCCGCATCCGCAATCGGAATCGTCACCGCCAATGACTCCGGCCGCAGCCTGCGTCCATGGCAGCGCGGGCACTCCGTCGCGGACATGTACTGCATCATGTACTCGCGATATCCCTCGGACTTCGTCTCCTCCAGCGTGTCGCGCAGCCACGGAATAATCCCGTGAAATCCCGTCCGCGCTGCCTCAGGCCGCGGCGGCCCGTACAGCAGCAGCTCCTGCTCCGTCTTCGCCAGCTCCTGGAACGGCCGCTTCAGATTGATCTTGTACTTGTCCGCCGCCAGCTTGATCAGCCGCAGCAGATACTGCGACGCCGACCCCGGCCCCATCGCGCCATCCAGCAGCGGCTTCGACCAGTCCGCAATCGTCTTCCCCGGATCGAAGTCATAGATCGACCCCAGCCCATGGCACTCCGGGCACGCGCCATACGCTGAGTTGAAACTGAAACTCCTCGGCTCCAGCTTCGGCACGTTGATCCCGCAATCCGGGCACGCCATCGACGAGCTGAACAGCGTCTCGTGATACTCCCCACCCGGCGCCTGTAACCCAATCAGCACCAGCCCATTCGCCAGTTGCAGCGCCGTCACCACCGCCGCCTGCAACCGCCTCGTATCCAGCGGAGCCCGTCCGTTGACACCCGGATCACCCGGGATCGGTTTCAAAATGATGCGGTCGACAATCGCCTCAACCGTGTGGTTCTTGCGCTTTTCAAGCCGCATCCCCTCTTCGATCTCGGTGATCTCGCCATCAATCCGTACACGATAGCCCTTCTTGTCGAGCGCCTCCAACTCCTCGCGAAACTCGCCCTTGCGCCCGCGCACCACCGGCGCCAGCACCGTAATCCGCTCGCCCGGCGACTCCGTCTGGTTGCGCTCCACAATCTGCGCCACAATCTGGTCTGCACTCTGCCGCGAGATCGGCCGATGGCAGTTCGGGCAGTGCGGCTGCCCCACGCTCGCCCACAGCAGGCGCAGGTAGTCATAGATCTCTGTAATCGTGCCCACGGTCGATCGCGGGGAGCGCGACGTGGTCTTCTGCTCGATCGAAATCGCGGGGCTCAGGCCTTCAATCGAATCCACATCCGGCCGTTCCATCTGATCCAGGAACTGCCGTGCATACGCCGAAAGCGTCTCGACATATCGCCGCTGCCCCTCGGCATAGATGGTGTCGAACGCAAGCGAGCTCTTCCCGGAACCGGACAGCCCCGTCACGACGGTCAGGGTGTTCCGCGGGATCGATACCGAGACGTCCCGCAGGTTGTGCTGCCGGGCGCCCCGCACATGGATGTGAGTGAGACTCATAGGCGTGCATTGGCCGTTTCCGGCCATCTTCCTAGGATACAAGCTCCCCGTCTCACCTCCTACAGGGCCCTCACACAGATCCCGTGGCGTTCCTTCGCGTACCGTTGCGGCCTTTGCGTCAAAAGCTTTGCCTTTTCCTCTTGCGCCATCCACTCCCGCACATGCCTTTGGTCGTACACGAGTCGCACACCCCCGTACTAACTCGGTCGGGGAATCGCGGATGACAATAGTGGGTGCTAGTTTTCCAGAGACACGGCGCGCCACAAAGCCTCAGACTTGTCTTTGGCCGGCACGTCAAACAGTTGAATGCCGCAGCGGGCCGCTCCACCGCAGCTTTCTTGGCAGGGACGGGCTGGAAGGATCGAGGATGTTGATCACATTGATGTTAGGCTGCGCAGTTCTTGCTTCACTGGCACTTGGCGTTCTTGCAGCGTACGGCGTTTGCCTCGGATTCTTCCACATTATGGCCGGTCGCAGCGCCGCAGCCGTCCCCTCCGCCTCCGCACCGGCCAAAGCCGAGATCTAGCCCCCAAAATCTGAACCTGCACAGCTCCGCACGCACATTATGTGCGCGGCTCGGACTGAACTGTTCCACGTGGAACAAAAAGCGAAATGCCACGGCTACTGCGGCGCTGAAGATCCCTGCGGATTCGCCTTTGGATTCTGGGTCTGCTGTTGCTGCAGCTTCTTCAATTCCTCATAAATCTCCTGCGGAGTCTTCGCCGCAGTCGCCCCGCTCGTAGCCGTCGCCGGCGGCGCCGTATTCGGATTGCCGTTCGGCGTCTGGCTCGTGTATCCCGCTGTCGTGCTTCCGGCCGGCGGAGGGTTCGGCGCATCCACAATCCCGCTCACCGGCGGCGCCGTCGACGGAGTCGGCAACGTACTCGCCGGAACCGAGTTTGTGACCGGCATCGTTGATGGAGTCGGCGAAACGTTGTTCGGACTTCCCAGCACATTGTTGGCCGGCTGCGGCATGCTCGGCGGACCTGACGGGTTCGGAGTTGTGTTCGGCGCTGTCGTAGTAGTGCCAATATTGGGCTGTGACGCGCCGGGAAGCGGAAGCTCCGGTTCCGTCTCGGTCACATCGTAGCTGGGAGAGCCTGGTCCGGGCGGCGTTGGGCCGCCGGTGCGCGGCGATAAAACTAATTGTTCAGGAGCGTGGTTGAGGGTTTCCTGCAGCAGCATGTTGGTATCTGTGCCATCTAAAAGGGTTTGCAGCACGGTGGCGGCGGGTGCGGGACCATAACTGCCAAAAACGCGTTGATCTGCGACGCCGCCGATGATTTTCATGCCGGTTTCGCGCGAGATATCGCGCAAAATCTGGTTCAAACTCGAGTTGTCGGCACGGATCTGCAGCATTCCATCGGCGTAGGTCACGCGGGCGCGGTGCCGCTGTTCGATGTTCGCCCCCGTCGCACCTGCGGCCAGCGGCGGCGCCATCGAACTCTGGTTGGAGATTGAGGTGGGTGGATTCGGCGGCAGACGGGAGTTCGTCTGTGCGATTGCGGCAGGGACGGCGCAGGTAAGAGCGGCAATCTTCAGACACCGGCGAATCGCTCTGCACGTCATTGTTCTGTTGGACGCAGATGAGTCGTCGACCGGCATGGCCTAAAGGATACTGCGCGCGTTGGTTCGCGCGCGCAGTATTAAGCCCGGCCAGGTCAATCGTGGGACTCGATCTCCCGGATTTTGCACGCCCCGTTGCTATTGGAGGCGAGCCAGTAATCGTACGTATCGCCGTTGTTCCACCCATGCCACGCAAAGGCGCCTTTGACGCCTTTGCCGGCAGCCTTCAAGGCTCGCAGGGCGTCATCTAAACCCCGGAAAGCATTGATATTCTGGTCGGCGGCTGAGGTGCCAGGATCGTAGGTGTCATAGCAATTGTTGTTTTCACTGAGATTCGCTCCGAACTCGGTGACCCAAACCCTGCTCGAATAGTTGGCTAAGGTAGTTTGGACCAGGTTGGAATAGTTGGACTGGGACGGGGTCTCTTTGGTCGGGTCAATCCAGTTGGGATAGAAGTGATAGGCGATGTCGCCGTTCCATCCTCCCTCTACGACCTCGTTGACCATCTGGGCGTAACCCATGCCATCCAGGATGCACTTGCTCAGTGGCAGGTTCCCGTAGCTGATGATGGCTTGCATGTCGCTCACGTAATGCTGCTTTTCAGCGAGCGTGCTCCAGGCGTAGCCAAAGGGTTCGTTGAAGATTTCGTAGTGCACGTTCGGATAGCTTGAGAAGACGGCATTGACGTTTCCCCAGGCATCGCCCATCGCCTGTAATCCATTGGGAAAGCCGTTGCCATGGCCTGTTTGTCCCGATTGCAGTGTGCCAAACATGACCAGGATCGCGTATTGTCCCGCGAATTGATCCACATATCCCTTGATCTTCTGCAGCGACGCCGGATCGTTGGCGGTCGCGACGTTGATCGGGATTCGCATGACGTTGAACGTCGGATTCGAAGCAGCGATTTGCGCGTTGGTATACGTGTAGGTATAGATGCCCGGCAGAAAGGCGCCATCTCCGCTGGTTCCCTGGTTAGGCGGGAAGTTGATTCCTTTGTTTTGCGCGCGGATCAGCTGAGCAGAAAAGACAACCGCCAGAACGGTCAGGATATGCAGGAAGCGGGAACGATAGAGGATTCGCGTCTTCCAGTCGTACACTCTTGCGGACGCGGTCGTGTAGCACTGTGAAACAAAATCAGATAGCGGAACCTGCATAAGAATTCTCCTCAACTTCAGACCACAAAACGCCTCACCACTGCCCGAAGTAGCTGATCAAGTTGCCTCAGGAACGAAGTTGCCGGCCGGAGTGGCCGTGCTGAGCTGTGCAACTGCGAGGTGGGTGCGGTTGAGCGGACCGGGTTGGAATTACGTGGAAGTTCGTTGGAGGTACGATCGGCGCGATTCCGATTCCGTCGCTGTGCGCACACGGTGGTTAGAGTTTGGGGTGATTCCGAGGGGCGTGTACGTTCACGGCGAGCTACCATATCGTTTCCATAGGTCCTTGTCAATACGAAGTGTCTGGGAGCGTGTACGTTCCTTGGCCGCAGAAGAGGACGTGGCCTGACTGGGGCGGCGAGGCCGGGTTGAATTTGGGCGTTGGCCGAGGGAGTCGTCAGCCGGTGCGCTTAACAAAACAGGCGCCCTGCCCGTATTCTGAGGCAGCCGGGCGACTTTCTCAGGAGACATCCTCTGCGCGACGTGCTTAGTAGCGGCCCCCCGATCCACCCGGCTCATGCTCGAGCCAGTCGTTTCCTTCGTCTACTGGCTGTTGCGGGCCTCTGCTTCGGGTCTCAGGCGTTGGCGCAATCGGAGCCTGGAACCTGCAGCACACAGTCTGCGATGTCTGGCGACGTGCGCCAGACGGTGGCGAACGACGCGATGGCTCTCGCGACGGCCGTGAAGGCCAACGATGCGGAGCGCGTGCGCTCGATGAGCACAGCCGACATTGCCTCGAAGTTCGACACGACTGCGTTCGTGGTCCACCAGACCTCTGCGGCGATCGCCGCCGATACCCTCCGGGTTACGCAGGTCTATCGGCTGGATGCCAGCGGCCGCAAAGCCGGCGACACCTCCGAGGCGGACTTCGCCTGCGCGTTATCCGGCAGCGCCTCCGAGGTGGACTTCGTCATTCCCGGACTTCCGCCGGGCATCTATTCATTCGCCATTGTGGAGGCGACCGGTGAGCGTCCATGGCTGCTTCCCGTGTTGCTTGTGCAGCAGGGAAGCGCATGGAAGATGGCCGGTTTTTATCCGCATCCGCGCACGGCCGCAGGCCATGACGGCCTGTGGTACTGGACGACAGCGCGCGCGGACGCCAAGGCGGGCAAGAAGTGGCTCGCGTGGGTGCTTTATGGCGAGGCTGACCAGCTTCTGCGGCCCGCGAACTTCGTTACCAGCACGCATCTCGATCAGCTTCGCAATGAGCGCCGGACGAATGCGCCGGGCGAGCTGAGCGAGGGCATCGGGCCGGAGAATCCGCTGGTGATCAAAGCCAAGGATGGCTCGGAGTTTCATCTGACTGGGCTTGGAAGCGCAGTGACCGATGACGGCAAGGGCGTCGACCTGGTGGTGCGATATCGCGCTGATTCCGCGCTCGCCGGCGATGCTGCGCGGGTTCGCAATGTAGCGGCCGCGTCGGCGCTGCTGACCGCGCATCCTGAGCTTCGCGAAGGCTTCTCCGGGGTTACCGTCTTCGCGGAGGTTGAGGGACAGCCACCTTTCGCCACCGAACTAAGCCTTGCCGAGATTCACTAGAGCATGTCTCCTGACACTATCGTTTCGAATCTCCGGAGGTCGTTTTCCTTGAGAGAAAACGACACCAACGGTCCTCGCCTTGACGACACCTTCAGGAGACATGCTCGAGGGGGTACCGTTCTCTGGGGCGTTTCAGCTACTATGCTCAAGATTTATCGCTAAGATGCTGAAGAGCGCAATTAGCTTGGAGGAATGAAAGAAATGGCCAATGCACCAAGATCGCTCGCCGAAGCAATTCGCCAGCGGCGCGCGACGCCCAGCTTCGACGGAGAGCCGATTCCTCCCGGCGACCTCCGCCAGATTCTGGAAGCGGGATTGAGTGCACCCAGTGGCTACAACATGCAGCCCTGGCGCTTCATCGTGGTGCAGCACCCGGAGCAGCGCCGGCGGCTGCGCGCGGCGAGTTACAACCAGGCCAAGGTGGAAGAGGCGTCCGCGGTGATTGTGGCGTGCGGAGACCGCGACGGATGGCGGCGCGATCTGGACGAGATGCTGCGCATGGGCCGTGCCGGCGGCATGCCGGAGAGCTACGCGGCCCAGGCTGCCACCAGCGTGCCGGCATACCTATCCAGCTTCAATCACGATCAGATGACCGCCTGGCTGAATAAGCACGTGATGATCGCCTTCACGTCCATGATGCTGATGGCCGAGGTGCTGGGCTATGACACGGCGCCGATGGAAGGCTTTGAGCAGAGCAAGGTGTGCGAGACGCTGCGGCTGCCGATGAGCTACTGGGTGGTGGCGCTGCTGGGTATCGGACATCTGAAGGGGCCGGATAAGTTCGACGGCGGCCGCTTCGATATCTCCCACTCGGTGTTCGCGGAAGAGTTCGGGAAGCCGTACCGCTGAGGCAGAGGGTAGAGGATAACGGTAGAGGGTAGACGGGAGATTTGTGCTCTCGCGCGTGCGTCCGCTACCTGTACAGTAAATCTGAAGAGACACACGGAAGAGGAGTCGCGTTACCCCATGAGAACGCTGGGCCGTATTGTGCTTGTTGTGGTGGTGCTGGGAGTTCTCCTGGGCGTGGCGTATTATCTGCGCCCCATCTGGGTAATGAGGCAGGGGACGCATTTCGGCCTGTTTCTTTCGCGCGTGCAGAGCAACTACGTGTTGACTCCGGAAGGCCGCGTGCACTACTACGAGGCCGAGCCGGGCGTTCCCGGCGGCGGCATTCCGATCGTTCTGGTGCATGGTCTGGGCGATCGCGACGAGGCCTGGGCGCCGATGCTGAAGCGGCTGAAGCGTGCGGGTTTTCACGTGTACGCGCCTGATCTGCTCGGCTATGGCCGCTCGCCGAAGCCGCAGGACGGAGATTATTCGATCAGCGGTCAAACGAAGTTTGTTTACGATTTCATTCAGTCGCTGGGCCTGCAGAAGACAGATATCGGCGGCTGGTCGATGGGCGGATGGATCGCGCTGAAGCTGGCGCTGGATCATCCGGAGTTGATCGATCGCGTGGTGGTGTACGACCCAGCGGGACTGCGCTTTGAGCTCAAGGAACCGGGGAAGCTGTTTGAGCCGCAGACGACGGATGATGTGCAGCGGCTGTTCTCGGTAATGGAGCCTGACGCGAAACCGATTCCGATGTATGTGCGCCGGGACCTTCTTCGCGCGATCCAGAACATGCAGTGGACGATCGACAAAAATCTGAGCTCGATGAACGAAAACGATCTGCTGGAACCCCGGCTGCCGTCGCTTACGGAGCCGCTGCTGATTGTCTGGGGAGCGGACGATCACCTGATTCCGCTGTCGGTGGGACAGCAGATGCACCGGATGGTGCCGGCGTCCGAGCTGGACATCCTGGCGGGTTGCGGGCACCTGGAGCCGAACCGCTGCTCGGCGCGGTCGGCGCAGGCGACTGCGGATTTTCTGAAGGCGAATCCGGTGCCCTCGGGCAGCGTGAGGACGCTGCAGTCGATGCATTAAGGCAGCGAGGCAGCGAGTCAGGGTTGTGAAGTGGCGCCCCAGATGAAGGCGTTGGGCTGTGGGAGGCCGACGTGCTGCAGGACCCGGTGGACTAAGTTTCGCGCCATGTCTTCAGTGGTTTTGGGCTGGTTGTAGAAGGCGGGGATGACGGGGAAGATCGTGGCGCCGGCCTCGGCGGCGGCGGCCATGTTGCGGATGTGGATGAGGTTCAGGGGCGTCTCGCGAACGCAAAGCACGAGGCGGCGTTTCTCTTTCAGGCAGACGTCGGCGGCGCGTTCGACGAGGTTTCCGGCCATACCATGCGCGATGCCGGCCAGCGTTCCCATGGAGCAGGGCAGCACGATCATCGCGTCACAGGGATAGGAGCCGCTGGCGATGGGGGCACCGATATCCTCGTGCGCGTGCTGGGTGATCTTGGTTTGGTTCCGGCCGGGAGTCGCGGGGCCCAGCATCTTTTCTATCAGTGACTTACGTCCATTTTTGCCGGTCTCCTCGGCCAGGACACGGAGGGCGCCGGGTGAGATAATAAGGTGTACCCGGCCGACTCGCTCGTCGGCGGCCAGGGCGCGCAGCATCTCAAAGGCAAGCACCGAGCCGCTGGCGCCGGTGACAGCTAACGTGAAAACTTGCAGAGGCTTGTCCACTTCCTAACCTGTTCCTGCGTCATTATCTACGTCCGGCGCCGATTATGGGCCATTCTGGAAAAGATCGCAGCGACATTTGACTGGACTTACGGTTAACTTTTCTTATGTCAGAAGTCCGTCGCAGCAAAGCGTCCCCCCGCGCCGCTACCCCGGAAAGACCTCTGGGAACACGCTTGATGATGCGCCTGGCGCGAGGCGTCTCCTTTGTGGCTGTCATGTTGGCCCTGGCGGGGATACCCGCGCGCGCGGCGGTGTCGCTGCTGCTGGAGCAGCCGTATGGCGGGCTTGGCATGGTGAACCCGACCGGCCATTCCGCGCTGTATCTGGACCATGTCTGCGCGGCGACGCCGGTGGAGCTTCGCCCGTGCCGTCCGGGCGAGCTGGGCGTGGTGATCAGCCGCTATGACGGCATCACGAACCACGACTGGATCGCCGTCCCGCTGCTGCCCTACCTGTACGCGGTGGATTCGCCTGCGGACATTCCGCAGACGATGGACCGGGAGCGGGAGTCGCTGCTGCGGGACCTGTATCGACGGCATGCGCTGGAGTCGGTTGCGCCGGATCTGCCCGACGGCGGCATGCCGGATGGCAACTGGTATGAGCTGGTGGGATCAGCGTACGACCGCACGATCTATGGCTTCAGCGTTCGAACGACGCCGGAGCAGGATGCGCGTCTGATCGCCATCTTCAACGATCGCCGCAACGTGGAGCGGTACAACGGTGCATTCCGCAACTGTGCGGATTTTGCGCGAACCACGATCGACCTCTTCTATCCGCACGCGATTCGGCGCAACTTCGTCGCGGACTTCGGACTGACGACGCCGAAGTCGGTGGCGCGGGCCCTGACGCACTACGCGTCGAAACACCCTGATACCGACTTTCATGTGTTCAAGATTCCACAGGTTCCGGGATCTATACCGCGGTCGTATGGTGTTCAGGACGTCACGGAGAGCCTGCTGAAGCGGTACGGCGTTCCTCTGATCGTGCTTTCGCCTGTGGCGACGGGGATCGTGTTTATCGCCTATATGGGGCACGGCCGGTTTGACATGCCGCGGAACGCGCCGGTGCTGGACCTGCGGCAGACGGCGATAAGCGCCCAGGAAGCGCAGGGCGCCGGGGAGTTCGAGCAGGCTTCGCCACCGTCGCTGCCGCTGCCGGCTCTGTCAGGGGAGGCGATGCGGAGTGCTTTGCCGGCGGACCTGATTACGCCGCCGGGACCGCTGCCGGAAGTGGATGCGCGGCCTCTGGATCCGGGGGAGCGGGTGCCCTCGGAGCTGTTCGCTCCTTCTGCAAACAACTGAGAATACGGCCCGTCGCGGGCTTGCATTGTGTCATCCTATGAGTGGATTCGTTGACTCGTGTGAAGATGAACCTTCGCGAACAGCCACTCGGAAAAAACGTGCGCTTCCTGCTGCCTTCCCTCAAGCTGAAGGAGCCGTGCTCCGGTGGGGGCACGATCGAGCAGTCTGTGCATGCGTACCTGGTAGAAAACTTCGGCGGCTATACGGTGACGTCGGGAACGGTGTCGGGCTATTGGCGCGAGGAGGACGGAAGCCAATCGTATGGCGAGCACCGCGAGTTCACGGTCGCTCTTCCGGACGATCGCGGGCTGCCTGATCTCAAGCGCTTTCTTGCGCTGACTGGGCGGCGGCTGTGCGAGTCGTGTCTCTACGTTGAGGTCGCGGGCTGCGCCGTGCTGCTCTACAGCGCGGAGGACGAGGACCTGGAGGTCGATGCGTGCCTGAATGCGCGGGCGGAGGAGACCTCGCCGGCGCGCTGAGGCGTGGCGCTAGAGGTCGGCGTCCTCGGCTAAGACGCGCTCAAAGATCGTGTCCACGTTCTTCAACTGGCGGCGGTAGTCGAAGACCTCTGCGAGCTTGTCCTTGGGAAGCCGCGCTGTAATTTCGGGATCGTTCTGCACGAGCTCGCGGAAGTTTTTGTCGTTGGTCCAGGCGTCCATGGCGTGGCGTTGAACGAGCCGGTAGGCGTCTTCGCGGCTCATGCCGGAGCCGGCGAGTTCGAGCAGCAGCTGGCCGGAGTAGACGAGCCCGTGCGTCGATTCCAGATTGCGCAGCATCTTCTCCGGGTAGACAAGCAGGCGCTCGATCATGTTCGCCGTCTTGTCCAGCAGATAGTCGGTCAGGGTGGTGGAATCCGGCAGCACGACGCGCTCGGCGGAGGAGTGCGAGATGTCGCGCTCGTGCCACAGCGCGACGTCTTCCAGGCCGACCTGGGCATTGGCACGCACGACACGCGCGAGGCCTGAGATCTGCTCGGCTGTAATCGGGTTGCGCTTGTGCGGCATCGCGCTCGAGCCCTTTTGCCTGGGCGAGAAGAACTCCTCGGCTTCGCGGACTTCGGTGCGCTGCAGGTGGCGGACCTCGGTGGCGATCTTGTCCAGCGTTGAACAAAGTACCGCAAGCACACAGAGATACGCTGCGTGGCGGTCGCGCTGCAGGACCTGGGTTGCGATGGCCGCCGGACGGAGGTCCAATTCCTTGAGGATGGCGGCCTCGTGTTCCGGCTCCAGGTGGCCGAAGGTGCCTACCGCGCCGGAGAGCTTGCCCACGCGAAGGTCTTCGGCGGCAGCGTCGAACCTGCGCAGGTTCCGGCCGAGCTCGGAGTACCAAAGGAGCAATTTCAGCCCGAAAGTGGTTGGTTCTGCATGGACCCCGTGGGTGCGGCCGATCGCCGGGGTGTGTTGGAACTCAATTGCCCTATTGCGCAAAACCTCGCGAAGTCGCACAATGCCTGAACGAATCAAACTGGAAGCCTGACGAAGAGCCAGTGCCTGCGCCGTATCGACAACGTCGGTCGACGTCAGACCGTAGTGCAGCCAGCGAGCTTCAGGGCCCACCTTTTCGGCTACAGCTGTCGTAAATGCAAGTACATCGTGACGCAGTTCGGCCTCGAGCTCATGAATGCGTTCCACGGTGAAATCGGCACGGGCACGTAGCGCAGCCGCAGCGTCAGCCGGAACGATGCCTGCTCGAGCGAGCGTTTCGGTGGCTGCCAGTTCGACGCGCAGCCAGTTTTCAAAGCGGCTGCGTTCGGACCAGACGGAGGCCATCTGCGGGCGGGTGTAGCGGGGGATCATCGGGACTCCAGGGTGAGGTGAGGAGGAATGGTATGGAATCTAAAGCGTTGCCAACTCAGAGCTCCCCGGCTAATATCGCAGCCACAAGGGCCCTTCAACGGAACGCCTTCTCCAGTGTAGACGTAGCTGCAGGTGGAGAATTAACCCGGACATCGTCGCCCGATAGAATGGAGGGTCAGCTTATGGAAGAGAACGGCAGCAACGGTCATTTGGAGATTCCACGCCTGAGGGAGCTCGCGGAATTTCGGTTCCAGTTGCGACAATTCCTAAGCTTCAGCGAGATCTCATCAGAGCGCCATGGCATTCAGGCGCAGCAGTATCAGCTTCTGCAGGTGATCGCTGCCGCGCCGGCCGGCCAGCCCGCTTCGGTAAGCTATCTCGCCGATCGCATGGTTCTGCGCCACAACAGCACGGTGGAGCTTGTGGACCGGGCAGAGCGTGCGGGACTGGTGCGTCGCCATACGGACGAGCGCGACCTGCGACGCTCCATCATCAAGCTCACACCGACGGGCGAGCAGCTTCTGCGCGCTATGGTGGCCGAGCACATCCAGGAGCTCGAGCGCCTGAGTGAACGGCTGATTCATTCGATTCGAGCCGTGAATCACAATCCGCCCTCGGCGCAAGTCTCCGCAAGCACCGAAAGTGCGGGGACGGCCTGAGTTACTTGTTTGTGACGCCGAAGAGTTCAGCCATTTCGGCGTGCAGAAATCCGCGCCCGGGCCTGTACGGCTGAATCCATCGGCCATCCAGCACGAACTGCGGAATGGCGCGTTTGCCGGTGTGGCGGATTACCTCGTCCGCCGCGCCGGGCGTTCGCTCGATATCGATCTCCTGGTACGCGATCGAATGCTTGGTGAGAAATCGCTTGGCCTCACGACAGTCGCGGCACCAGTCAGCAGAGTAAACAAGAAGGCCCATCTCTCTATTGTCTCCGATCCGGGTCAGACGCACTCCCGCCGACTACTGTTCGTGGTAGTTGCGAATAAGACCGCCATCGATAAAGTACGTTGAGCCAGTCACATACGCGGCCTCATCCGAGGCCAGCCAAGCCACGAGTCCGGCGACCTCGTCCGACGTTCCAAGGCGTCCCAGCGGGATATTCCTGAGCAGCGGATCCAGTTTGCTCTTGTCCTCCAGGAGGGACTTGTTGATGGGCGTGATGATGGCTCCTGGGGCGACGTTGTTCACGGTGATGCCGAGTGGGCCGAGCTCGACGGCGAGATCGCGCATCAGCATTCGCAGGCCACCCTTTGCGGCGCAGTAGGTCGGGAAGTGGGGGAAGACCATATCCTCATGCACCGAGGAGATGTTGATGACGCGACCTGGTTTCTTCGCATCGCGGAGGCGCCGGACGAACGCCTGGGTCAGAAAGAACGCGCCCTTCAGGTCCACGTTGAGGACCATGTCGTAGTCCTGTTCGGTGATATCCCAGAAGTTCGCGCCCTTTTCGACACCGGCGTTGTTGATGAGGATGTCGCAGCCGCCGAGCTGTGACCAGGCCTGGTCGATGAGGTTGTTGGTGTCTGCGATCTTCGTCACATCCGCCATCACGGTGATGAACTTCGCCTGCGGATCCCTGGACTTGATCATGTTCTCGGTATCCGCGGCGCCCTGGTCGCGGCTGCGGTAGTCGATGACCACCGCAGCGCCTTCGCTCGCGAGGCGAACCGCGATCGCTTGTCCGATGCCGGAAGAGGATCCGGTCACCACTGCTACTTTCCCGTCAAATCTTCCAGCCATCGTTTCGGTCGCCTTTTGTTTGGGTCTAAGCTCGGCTACTTCTTGGTCGAGCGGCGCGAGTGTGATCTCGCGTGGGATTTGCGCTTCGAGCCGGTCTTGCCTGTCGAGCTGCTTGAGCTTCGGCTGTGGGATCGCGAGGAGCTCTTCGGCGAGCTCTTGCCTTCCTTCTCGCGGAGAATGTCTTTCGCGTTTTCGAGCGTGTGTTTACGCTCGGCAGAAAGGTTCTTGCCGCCGCGGTTCTCGTAGAAGCTGAGCATCCGCATCGCCTGGCCTGGACCCTCCGGCGAAACGGATTTCTTTTCCAGCCCTTCTGCGATCTCCTTTGCGGATTTCTTGAACAGGCCCGGCGCGGGCCTGGTGGAATCCGTCTTTACCTTGGCTGACCAGCGGCGTGACGGTGGTGTGGTGGAGCGGCTGCGCGATTTGGTCGACCGCGAGCTTGAGGATGTGGAGCGAGTTGACGATGATCCGCCGGAGCGTTTCGTCGAGGGCTTGGAGTGAGACTTGCGCGAGGTTCTATTTGCCATGGCTTTGCCTCCATGACAAAGTGTGATGCCGGTCAGACGGTGCCTGCGTTGGCTCGGCGGCGACGAAAGAAATCGGTCAGCATGGCCCCGCACTCCTCAGCCAGGACGCCTTCCACCACCTCAACGCTATGATTCAGCGCTGGATGGTTGATCACGCTGAGCACGCTGCCGCAGGCGCCCGCCTTCGGATCACGCGCGGCATAGAGCAGCCGGGCGATGCGGGCGTGCAGAATCGCGCCGGCGCACATCGAGCACGGCTCGAGCGTGCAGACGAGAGTGCATCCGGTGAGCCGGTAATTTCCAAGTGCACGGCCGGCCTCGCGCATCGCCACAATCTCGCAATGAGCTGTGGGATCGTTGTCCTGGATCACGCGATTGCGTCCGCGCCCGAGGATGGTGTATCCATCCGGCGCGACGACGAGGGCGCCCACGGGGACCTCGCCGCCAGCCTCGGCAGCGCGCGCCTGTTCGATGGCGAGCTGCATGAGCGCAGCGTCGGACAGACGGCCCGCGGGATCAGGAAGGGAACTCATCAATGACTAGATTATGGGACAGGTTATGCGGGGCCGCGGGCGCTTACGATTGCGGCTGCAGGCGCTCGTTATCCGGCCGTGCCCAGAGCCGGTTGAAGTCGAGCTCAAACCGCCGCACACTGGCTGCATCCCGCGTCAGGACGAGGTCGTTATCCTGGCGCTTGAGCGCGCTGGAGGAGAAGTTCGCGCTGCCGGAGCGCAGTGTCTGCCCATCGACCTCGTAGGACTTCAGGTGCATCAGCACACGCGAGTGCTTGATCTTGACCTCGACGTTGGGTGTTGCCGCAAGCCGCGCGATGACTGCTTCGCTGCTCGTGTCAGGGACGTCCTGCTCTTCGAAAAATCCATCTGCGAATTGGACATCCCGCTTGCGTGCGCCCGGCTTTTCAAAGCCGTCGTGCTTCGCTGCGCGCTCCAGTTCACCGTCCGATTGTCCGCGATCGAGGTACACGCGGACGCGCACGCCTCGCCGCGCGGCGTTTGCTATCGCATCGCCGACGGCCTGGTCCGTGAAGCTGAAGCCGCACAGATCGATGGACTTGTGCGCTGAGCGGAGGAGCGCGAGGTCGTAGTGCTCGAGGTTCTCGGTGGGCGAGTAGTGCGTCTCCAGAGTCCCACTCGACACCGCTGAACCGTCCGCGTTCGCGGGCAGATTGACAGGTACCTGGCAGCCGCAGAGCAGCCCTAGACTTAATGCGCCGAACGCAAGCGAAAGCGGAGAAAACCGGGACATCACAGCCAGTTTAGTTAGCGCCGGCCTGTGCAAGCGGGCGGGTCTCAAGTTAGGCAATGGGCTTCGGTGTTATTGCGCGGAGCTCTAGGCGGGCTCCTGTTGGGTCATGCAGTGCAGCGCGCCCAGCCCCCAGATGAAGTCGGTGCAGTGAATGCCGGTCACGACGCGGTCGGGAAAGCACTCTGCGATGGTGTTGAGTGCGATGCGATCGTTGGGATCATTGAATGTCGGCACCAGCACGAGGCCGTTCGCAATGTAGAAGTTCGCGTAGCTTGCGGGCAGGCGCTGTCCTTCAAAGATCACTGGTGCCGGCATCGGGAGCGTCTTGATGTCGAACGGCTGGCCGTGCAGATTGCGCGCTGCGTGCAGGCGCTCGAGATTCTCGGCGAGCGGCAGATGGTTCTCGTCTGCCGTGTTTTCTTCGACTGCGGTGAGGATGGTGTTTGCTTTTCCCTCAGAACCGGGGACGAAGCGGGTGATGTCGTCGACGTGGCCGTGGGTGTCGTCGCCAGCGCAGCCGCGGTTCAGCCAGATGACCTTCTCGATTCCGAGGTACTCGGCGAAGGCTTGCTCGAGTTGCTCGCGCGACACGCCGGGGTTGCGCTGCTGCACGTCGCTCAACAGGCACTCTTCTGTCGTGAGCAGAACACCGGCGCCGTTGGTATCGATGCTTCCGCCTTCGAGCACGAGCCTTTGATCTGTGCCGTCAGCGAGCTTCACCTGCGGCTCAAAGTTGCGCATTCCGTAGAGCTTCGCGACGTGCTCCGGGATCAGATCGTCATTGTGCCAGTTGTCGTACTTGGCCCAGGCGTTGAAGCGCCAGTTGGTGATGGCGAGGCCCTCGGAATTTTTCACGAAGATGGGACCGGAGTCGCGCAGCCACACGCGGTCGGTCGCCCAATGGTGAAAGTGCAGCCGCGCGAGATTCGCGCCCTGCCGCTTCAGCATGCCGTACGCGCGCTTCTCCGCAGCCGCGTCGTTGACAAGAACGTGCACGTCCTCAACGCTGGAGAGCCAGCGCACGATCTCGCAGTACACCCATGGAATCGGCTGAAACTTCTTCGGCCAGTCCTCAGGATTGTGCGGCCAGGCGATCCAGGTGGCAGCATGCGGAGCCCACTCGGCGGGCATTCGATAGCGGTAGTTTTCCAGTTGCGACATTCACGTCTATTTTCGCAGAGTGAGACGGGCGAAATGAAAACGCCGCGCTCAGAACGCGAGCGGCGCATCAGTCATGTCGTCTACTTCGCGATCGCTTTGGTGTCCACCGGCTCACGCGGGTTGTATTTCTTCGCCAGCTCCGGCGTGGAGACGACTTCACTCGGCTTCGGGTTCACGGCCTTCTCGACCTCAACGCCGATCACGTACTCCGGCCCGAACATGTTGCTCGTAAAGAACACCATCTTCTTGTCGGGCGAAAAGCGCACGTTCGGCTCCTGGTGATAGTCATGCCATGCCATGTTGACCAGGTGCTCGGCTGTAAAGTAGCCGGGCTGGAAGAAGTCCGGATCGTTGATGGCCCCAGTCGTGTTGATGAGGTGGGGATGAAACAGCTCGATCCACTCGCCATTCGGAGCCTTCGCGACCTGGCCGGGATCGCCGCCGTCGCCGCAGAAGAGGCTGAGGTCCCTGGTCAGGTTGAAGTGGATGGACCAGTCGTTGCGCTCCATGTGATACGCCGTGCGGCGGCCGTTGGCGAGATCGTAGCCCGCGAGATAAAAGTCCTGCCCTTTGATGGGCTGCCAGTCGTACCAGATGGTCTTGCCGTCAAGCCCCCAGAACTCGTGCCCGGCGATCTCCATGGCAATGCGCCGCTTGTGAATCAGCGTGTTATGTGTGCCGTCAGTGTGGATCATCCAGATGCGGTCCACCTTCTGCCACGGGCCTTCGTGGCAGTACATCAGCAGCGTGGGGTCGCTTGGCGAGAAGAGCAGGTGATTGATCCAGTCGGTCGAGTGCTGGATGAGCGGGTGCAACTTTCCCGTGCTCAGCTCGATGGTGTAGAGAGTGATGGGGATTTTTGCGGCCAGGCGCCGCTCCATCATCTGGCCTTTATTCAAGGGCTGCACCAGCGGTCCGGCCTGTCCGCGCGGGTTGACGCGATTCTGTCCATATTCCGCCGCAGCGGAATCCGGGTTGTCGTACATCGTGCCCGCGCCGAGCGTCTCGTCGGCGTTGATGGTTGCCACCATCATGCCCTTCGGCAGATCGCAAAGCTTTGTCACCTGCTTCGAGTAAACGTCCGCCTTGTACAGCGAAATCACGTGCGTCTGCGGGTCAGCCTTGCTGAAGAAGACGGAGTTGGTTTTATGGCCCGCGATGATCGCGTGCACGCCGCCAAACCGGAACTGCTGGTTCGTCTCGCCCTCGGGCCGCGGCGGGTTCGGCACGATGAGCCACGTCTTGCGCGTTGCCAGATCCAGCCCGTGAATGCCATCCGGCGCCGTGTAGATCATGGTCTTCAGGTCAGGCGTGTACGCGTTGATATTGAAGTAGAAACCCGAAGATCCGGGCTCGTCCGTCATCCGCCACACGCGATGGCCTGTGTCCTTGTCCACCCATGTGCGCGGAGGAACCGCGCCCGTGCCGCTCGGCTTGAGCGGCTCACGTTGTGCGAGGCCAGTAATGGAAATAAGGCAGAAGGCTGTGAGGGCTAGGACAGCGCGGCGAATTGCAGTGTTCACGTCGAGTACGCTCCGGCAGGTGCTCCATCCCGGAATTCACCCGCGTTCAGAACGGCGCAAGCAGGTGGTTTCCCGGCGATGAGCTTTATACACGGTACGAATGTCGTTTGGAAATTGTTTCACATTGGAAAACTATCGTCGCGGTGATGGCGTTGAGCCGCCCCTGCGCAGTGAGAGAATCGCTGGATGGGCTCCCGCTGTCGGCTTGTTACGGTTCTGCTGCTTCTTCAGTCGTTCTTGCTTGCGGCGCAGAGCGCCCCATCGCCGGATTCCGACCACGACGGCCTCTCTGACAGTCTTGAGCAGTCGCTCCTGACCCAGTTTTCACCGCACTTTTACGTCGGCCAGCATGAATGCGCCGGGATTCCGGCCGCGTTCCAGCCGAACCTGCTCCAACCAACGCCGCAAAAAGAGGATGGAACCGTTTATGGGCAGGTGTTTCCGGTGAAGATCGCCGGAGAGAGCAGGCCGATGGTGGAGATCCACTTCTACGACCTGTGGGACCGCGACTGCGGAGCCCACGGTCATCCGCTTGATACGGAGCATGTGGCAGTGCTGGTGGAAGCCTCCGGCTCCGACCCCAGCGAAGCGCAATGGAAGGCAGTCTACTGGTTTGCCGCAGCGCATGAGAACACGGTCTGCGATGTCAGCCAGCTAGTGCGCGCCTCAGCGCTGGGGGCCGAAGAGAACGGCGCGAAGGTGTGGCTCTCGCCTGGCAAGCACGCGGCGTACCTGGCGAAGGCTCTATGCAATCATGGCTGCGGCGCGGACCGGTGCGACGGGATGAAACCTATGCGGACCAGCCGGGTCATCAACCTGGGTGAGCCTGGTCATCCGATGAACGGGTCGGACTTTATTGCATCGACGGCGTGGCCACTCGAGCAGAAGATGAGCGACACGAACTTTCCTCCCGATCCGATCGCGAGACTGAACGCGTTGCCGCAGGACGATATCGCCTGGTTCAACGCCGGACGTCATCCCGCCCAGGGCGTGATTGCCATCAGCTACACAACGGGAGCGGCGATTGCCGGCAGCGGAGGAAACACGGACGCTGCGTTGGCGCTCGCATCGGGCAGGACCGGCAATGCGCTGCAGAAGAGCTATCACAACACGAAGCACGCGCTTGGGACGACAGTGAAGGATGTGGGCAAAGCTCTCGGGACGAATGACTCGAAGACGCCGCAGTAGGCGCGATCTTCGGCGTCTTCGAGGAAAGCTCTAATCCAGAAAGCGGCTCGTAATCCCGCCGTACGCATCGATCCTGCGGTCGCGCAGGAACGGCCAGTGCTGGCGCGTCACCTCGACCTCCTTCGGATCAAGCTCCGCGTACAAAATCTCTTCCTTGTCATGAGAAGCTTTGGCGAGAATTCTCCCGAACGGGTCCGCGATAAACGACCCTCCCCAAAACTCCAGTCCGGCGCCTTCAGGTCCCTTGAGCAGAGTTCCATCGGGAAGCTGCACATCGCCGTGCTCGTGGCCCACGCGATTCACCGCGCACACAAAGACACCGTTCGCAATGGCGTGCGCTCGCTGGATCGTCTGCCACGCGTCATACTGGCGCTCGCCAAACTCCGCCTTCTCGCTCGGGTGCCAGCCGATGGCGGTAGGGAAGAACAGCGTCTCCGCGCCCTTGAGTGCCGTCACACGCGCGCCTTCCGGATACCACTGGTCCCAGCACACCAGCGTGCCGATCGGACCCGCCGAAGTACGCTGCGCCTGGAAGCCAAGATCGCCTGGCGTGAAGTAAAACTTCTCGTAATACAGCGGATCGTCCGGGATGTGCATCTTGCGATACACAGCGACGACGTTGTCCTTCGCCGCGTCGCCTGCATAGTCCAGCACCGCGGCCGTGTTGTGATACAGCCCTGCCGTGCGCCGCTCGAACAGGCTCGCAATCACCACCAGCTTGTGCTCGCGAACAACTTGGCTCAGGGCTTTTGTCGATGGCCCGGGAACCGGCTCAGCGATATCGAAGAGCGCGTGGTCCTCGCGCTGGCAGAAGTATTGAGCTCGAAACAACTCCGGCAGGCAGATGAGGCGCGCGCCATTTTTGGCGGCCTCGCGTATTCGCGCGACGGCTTTGTCGAGGTTCGCCTCCGTTGAGGCTTCGCAGGACATTTGAATCAACGCAACGCGGGTTGCACTCTTCGCCATCGCAAGCTCCTCAATCCTGCAACTCCCGGTGAAATCTCTTCCATGCAAAAGGCGCTGGCTTGAAACCAGCGCCTTCTCACCACTCGTGCGCTGAAACTACTTATCGTCGAAGATGAGAATCGCCGCGGCAATCGTGGTCGTCCAGCGGCCGTTCTTATCGCCCACAGCAGACTGCGTTACGTTTGCCGTGCGCACGATCTTGTCCGACATCCGATAGATCTCTTTCTTCTCGTCCCAGCTCTTGTCCGGATTAAAATCGACATCCAGCGTGGTTGCCAGCATCTCGGCCGCGAGCTCTTCGGCGTAGTCGCCGGCCTGCTCTTCGGTCTCGCCGAAGCTGTGGTGCTCGCTCAGGTAGCCGTAAGTGTTTTTGTCGGTCGGAATCGCCACGCCAATCGAGCTCACCACCAGCCGGTGCGGCTCGCGCGTCGAGTTCTCCGCGACCACTGCGAAAACCACCTCGCCCGGATGCAGATACTTCAGGCCTTCCTTGCGCGTCACGAGTTTGCACTGTGGCGGAAAGATGGATGAAACGCGCACCAGATTCTGCGCAGCAATGCCGGCATCACGAAGTGCCAATTCGAAGGAGGTCAGCCGCTCCTTGTGTTTACCAACGCCCTTGGTAAAAAACAGGCGCTTGGGGACCATGTCCTTGCCCAATGAATGTTCCTCCAGATGTGTCCGCTTGCCAGAGTTGGCCGCCCGGCGAGATAGCGAACAGCGCGTTCGCCCCAAGGAAAATTATTGCACGCGACCCTGCCAAAACAAATCGCGCCCCTCCGTGAAATTCCTGTTGCTGCGCTCTTATACCGGGAGCAGCGCCGCTGGGGAAGAACCATCGTGGTACTTGACGGCGGATTCTGCTACTTTTTAGATGTGGCGCAAGTACGGCCCGCGACGCCCGCACACAGCCACAGCGGATCTCCCACCCCACCAAAATCTATTGGCAGCCAGGACTGCCCCAAGGAGTGCTATGTCGAGTGAATACCGCAACTTTCTCGAGCTGTCGTACGAAGAGCTTGAGGAGCTAAACCTCAAAGCCAAAGATCAGCGTAGAAAGCGCGTCGCCATCGACAAGCTCCAGGAAGAGCGTTTGAAGTGGCTCACCGACACCAAGGGCGTGAAGGCGGTTACCGTGCTCTTCTCGGACCTTGAAGGCCGCTTGCACATGCTCGACTACGACAAGAAGTTCCTGCTCAAGAGCTTCGACAATCTCACCTTCGACGGTTCGTCGATCCGCGGATTCACCGCGCAGCGTGAGAGCGATCTTCGGCTTGGCCTCGATTGGAGCGCGTTCTACTACGCTCCGGCGGACGTCTTCGGCCCCGGCAAGGTGCTGGTCTTTGGCGAGGTCATCGACAAGAACGGCTCGCCTTACACCGGCGACGTTCGCGGCCTGCTCAAGACCTTCGCCAACGAGCAGTTCACCAAGAGCGGCTACACCTTGAACGCGGCGAATGAAATCGAGGGCTTTCTCTTCGACGGCATCGATGCGGAGCGCAAGTATCACGAGACCGGCAAGTTCGAGTACGTCAACCAGGGCGGCTACTACCACTCGCTTCCCGGCGACCCGCTCCGCGAGTTCATCGACCTCACCGCCGAGGTCCAGCGCTCGATGGGCTTTGAGAACGAGAAGGACCACCCCGAGGTTGCGCCCTCGCAGTTCGAGATCAACTACAGCTACGGCGACGCCATCGCTGCCGCAGACCAGATTCAGCTCTACAAGCTGATCTGCCGGCAGGTCGCCACGCAAATGGGGATGACCGCCAGCTTCCTTCCCAAGCCCGTGACCGGCGTCAATGGCTCCGGCATGCACACCAACGTCTCGATCACGAAGGACGGCAAGAATCTTTTCTGGGATCCCAACGGTCTCGAGAAGGTTTCAGGCTTCGCATGGGAGTTCGTCGATCGCATTCTCACCGCCGGCAACGACATCTGCCTGCTGCTGAACGCGTCGGTGAACGCCTACCGCCGTCTCGATCCGCACTTCGAGGCGCCAAACCAGATCAAGGCTTCGGCTGTCGACCGCGGTTCCATGGTCCGCATCCCGATCGGCAACGAGAAGTCGGCGCGTGTCGAGGTTCGCTCGGTCGGTCCGGACGCAAATCCCTACATGGTGATGCTGTCGGTTTTCAAGACCGGGATCACCGGCGAGATCGCGCAGATTCCAAATCTTCGCCAGGCCGAGCGCTACCTGCCGGACAACATCTACACGGCGCTTGAGGACTTCCGCAAGGCAGCCTGGACAACCGAGTTGCTCGGCGCCGACGTGAAGGGCCGTTACGCGGATCTGAAGCAGGCCTCGGCCGACCGCTGCCCGCGTCTCCTCGGAACCATCGTCAAGGGTTGCGAGGTTCAGTTCCATCACGATGTCTACAACCAGCTTCTCTGGGGCCAGTTCTAAGCTCGTCAAAACTGCATCTCAATGGAGAGGCCGGTTGGCGGTCTCTCCGTTTTTTATGGCAAAAACATAGGTTTTTGGCCGAAATTCCTTGGTTTTTCCCGCTCGGGACAGTACCATAGAGTTACCCCAACCAACCCCTGGAGGCGCAGCATGGCTACACGCAAGTCCCCCACCTCGACAGAGAAGAAGCCCACCACTCGCAAGGCCCCGGCCCGCAAGACGACCGCAAAGGTCGAGGCGGCCCCTGTCGCTGAGAATCACTTTGAAAAGCACATACCCACCTATGAGGAGATCGCCCGGCTCGCAGAGCAATTCTGGAACGAGCGCGGCCGTCCCTACGGCTCACCCGAAGTCGACTGGCTCCGTGCCGAGGCCACACTCAAGGCAGCCTGACCCTCACGAACCTGTTTTCGTTGACCTCCGCTGCAGCCGCACGGAGGTCTTCTTGCTTTTGCGGCCCAATCTCGTCGGCACGGATGACGTTTATCGCGCGCTCTGGATTGCCAGCCTTTGCACGCGTTTGCTAGCTTGGCGAAAGCCCCGATTTTCTTCAGGAGCGAGCTAATGCAGACCAGCTACAACGGCAGCGCCGTCCCCACCGACGGCAAGGCGATCCAGTACGCCAACGGCAAATACACCGTCCCCGACAACCCGATTATTCCGTTCATCGAAGGCGACGGCACCGGCCGCGACATTTGGAAGGCCTCGCAGCGCGTCTTCGACGCCGCGGTCCAGAAGGCCTACGGCGGCAAGCGCAAGGTCGCATGGTATGAAGTTCTCGCAGGCGAGAAGGCCTTCCGCCAGACGAAGAATTGGCTCCCGGATGACACCGTCAAGGCGACGGTCGACTTCCGCGTCTCCATCAAGGGCCCGCTGACTACGCCTGTCGGCGGCGGCATTCGCTCGCTCAACGTCGCGCTCCGGCAGCTCATGGACCTTTATCAGTGCGTGCGCCCGGTCAAGTACTACGCCGGCGTACCCAGCCCCGTGAAGGCGCCGGAGAAGCTCGACGTCGTCATCTTCCGTGAGAACACCGAGGACATCTACGCTGGCATCGAGTTCCGCGAAGGCACACCCGAGGCTGAGAAGTTCATCTTCTTCGTCAACAACGAGATGCTTCAGGGCACCAAGAAGAAGATCCGCGCCGACTCCGGCGTCGGCGTCAAACCCATCTCCATCACCGGCTCCAAGCGCCTCGTCCGCGCCGCCATTCAGCGCGCCATCGACGACGGCCGCAAGGTCGTCACCCTCGTCCACAAGGGCAACATCCAGAAGTTCACCGAAGGTGCCTTCCGGGAGTGGGGCTACGAGGTCGCCACGCAGGAGTTCCGCGACCAGACCGTGACCGAGCGCGAGAGCTGGATTCTCGGCAACCTCGAGCAGAACCCGAAGCTCACGCCCGAAGAGAATGCCGCGCTGGTCGAGCCTGGCATCGAGTTCGCCCCGAAAGAGTTCGGCGACTCCATCGTCCAGGAGGTGAAGGACGTCGTCGCCGCGATCGGCAAGTCACACGGCAACGGCCAGTGGAAGAAGAAGATTCTCGTCAACGACCGCATCGCCGACTCCATCTTCCAGCAGATCATCATCCGCCCCAGCGATTACTCGATCCTCGCCACGACGAACCTCAACGGCGACTACATCTCCGACGCCGCAGCCGCGCAGGTCGGCGGTCTCGGCATCGCGCCCGGGGCCAACATCGGCGACGGCTACGCGGTCTTCGAGGCGACCCACGGCACCGCGCCCAAGTACGCCGACAAGGACGTCATCAACCCCGGCTCTGTCATGCTCTCCGGCGTCATGATGTTTGACTTCCTCGGCTGGCACGAAGCCGCGCGTCTCATCGAGAACTCCATGGAGAAGACCATCCAGCAGAAGTACGTCACCTATGATTTCGAGCGGCAGATGCAGGGAGCGACGAAGGTCAAGACCAGCGAGTTCGCCTCCCGCATGATCGAAAACATGGCCTGACGGCCCTGTTCTTGATTAACGGCTGTTCAACAAATCAGGCGGTTCAGGCGGGTTCGGGCACTCCAACAGCTCGGGCCCGTTGTTCTTCGCGTTACCAACCGCCGGATTGCACGGAGCCGCCTTCATCTCCTCCGACTCATACGGCCGCAGCAGATCGACAGGCAGGTGTGACACCTCACCTCGTTGCAGCCACCGGTCATAATCCCTCGGATGCAGAATCACCGGCATGCGATCGTGCACCTCCGCGGCCAGCTCATTCGCCGTCGTCGTAATAATCGCGAACGTCTGCAGCCACTCGCCGTTGCTCGGGTCCTTCCAGGCATCCCACAGCCCCGCAAACGCGAATGGCTGGCCTTTGCTCAGCGTGTAGGCAAACGGCCGCTTCGTCTTCTTGTCGATCTTCTGCCACTCATAGAATCCATCCGCCGGCACCAGGCAGCGCCGCCTCTCCAACGGTCTTTGCCACAGCGCCCGCTCCTGCACATTCTCCGCACGAGCGTTGATCGTGGAGAACCCCTTGAACTCGTCCGCTGACTTAGCGAACCACGGGATCAGCCCCCAGCGCATCATCACCACCTCGCGCTCGCCAGTATCGCGGTTCAATCGGATCACCGGCTGAAACGTCGTCGGCGCCACGTTGTAATCCGGCGGCAGCACAAAATTCTCCGGCAGCCGCCCCAGATGGAACGCCTCCGCAATCCGCTGTTTATCGCTCCGCCGAAAATATCGTCCGCACATTCATCCAGCATGCCAGCAAACCCGCACCTCCGTCCGTTCATCGCACAGCCGCGACGTTCACCGCCTCCGGCGGCTATCATGGAAGAGTCTCGAAACAACGATCCCGAAGGACCTCATTCATGCGTAAAAAAGTCACCATCGTAGGCGCCGGAAACGTCGGCGCGACGGCCGCACACTGGATTGCAGCCAAGGAACTCGCGGACGTCGTCCTCATCGACGTCGTCGAAGGCGTGCCGCAGGGCAAGGGGCTCGACCTCCTCGAAGCCATGCCCATCGAGAAGCGCGACTGCCACATCATCGGCACCAACGATTACGCCGATACGGCGAGCTCGGACATCATCGTCATCACTGCGGGCATCGCGCGCAAGCCCGGCATGAGCCGCGACGACCTGCTGAACACCAACTTCAAGATCATGTCCGACGTGGTCTCGAAGGCCGTCGCCGTCTCGCCCAACGCGATCCTGATCATCGTCTCCAATCCGCTCGACGCCATGGCGCAGACCGCATTCAAGCAGGCCAAGCTGCCGCGCGAGCGCGTCATCGGCATGGCCGGCGTGCTCGACTCCGCCCGCTTCCGCACCTTTATCGCCGAGGAGCTCAACGTCTCCGTCGAAAACGTCACCGCGTTCGTGCTCGGCGGCCATGGCGACACGATGGTGCCGCTCTCGCGCTACTCCACCGTCGCCGGCATCCCCATCACCGAGCTCATCGAGCCCGCGCGACTCAAGCAACTTGAGACCCGCACCGCCAACGGCGGCGCCGAGATCGTCAAGCATCTCAAGACCGGCTCCGCCTACTACGCTCCCTCCGCCGCGGCCGTCGAGATGGTCGAAGCGATCCTCAAGGACAAGAAAAAAATCCTCCCCTGCGCCGCATACCTTCAGGGCGAGTATGGCATCAACGGCCTCTACGTCGGCGTTCCGTGCAAGCTCGGCGCCAAGGGCGTCGAGCAGATCATCGAGATCAAGCTCACGCCGGAAGAGCAGGCCGCGCTCAACAAGTCGGCCGACGCCGTGAAGGAACTCTGTAGCGTCATCGGCGTCGCGTAGCTCACGCGATCGCGCGAACACAAGGGCCCGCTCACTCGAGCGGGCCTTCTTCTTAGTGTCTGAACTCCACACCGCGCCCCAGCACACCCACAAACAGCGCCACAATCACAATCGCCGCAACCCACAGCGCGCGCGACGGCTTCACAATCAGCGGCCGCTCTACGCGGAACTTCGGCAGGAACACGTCCGCCCACAACAGTCCGGAGAATCCGCCAAACACCGCGGGAATCGTCGAGATCAGCAGCAGCTTCACGCCCATCGGGTCGAACGCTCCCGCAACGCAGTCGGTCGCACACGCGGCGCAGTACGCCAGTCGCGCAAGCCTGTTGTAGTCGCGGCGCCTCGTCAGAAACGGGTGTATCTCCATCGCAATCAGCCGCAGAATGGCGACATACCACACGGCTCCGAAGATCACCATCAGGACACGAAATCCAACATAGTGCGGCGAGCCTGCAATCACCTGGTCCCAATCTCCAACTCCCAGCGCGCCAGAAAACAGAAAGTATCCCGCACCCGAAAGCAAGTTCAGCGCCCCGAAAATCCAGAAGAAGTATCGTTGATTCGCTCGTTTTCCGGACGCTACCGAAATCATCATCGAAGCAAATCCAACAACCAGATTCGCCAGTGTTCCACCCGCGTCGACCAGCCG
>Ga0070741_10003633_pt1 | contig 37633 bp, 33 predicted proteins | sample Coa_R1_4_FD_66440 | JGI IMG/M metagenome (GOLD analysis project Ga0070741, IMG submission 66440) | Surface soil microbial communities from Centralia Pennsylvania, which are recovering from an underground coalmine fire - Coalmine... | ecosystem: Environmental > Terrestrial > Soil > Unclassified ... | reverse complement strand
TGCTGCGCTACGTCGTGAGCGAGGACTGCGGCCCGATGATCAACCCGAACATCGTGGAAGGCCAGATCGCGGGCGGGACCGTCCAGGGGCTCGGCGGCGTGCTCTACGAGCACCTGGCCTACGACGATGAGGGCAACCCGATCACGACCACGCTGATGGACTACCTGCTGCCCACCGCGGTCGAGGTGCCGGTCATCGAGTACGCGCACGTCGAGACGCCGAGCCCGGGCCCTGGCGGCTACAAGGGGGTTGGCGAGGGAGGTGCCATCGGCGCCCCCGCGGCCGTCGTCAACGCCGTGGCCGACGCGCTGTCGCCGTTCGGAGTCGAGGTGACGGCGCTGCCGCTCACCCCGTCACGGGTCCTGGCCATCCTCGACGGGCACGCCCCGCCCCGCCCTTCCGAGCCCACGGCCTGAGCCGTTCAGGGGGTGGAGCGGGTGGGTGGTCGCCCGCCCACCTCCGTGAGGCGGCGCTCGAGGTAGCTCCGCTCCGCCTCGGTGGGCGCCCCGGCGATCGCCTCCCGGTACGCGGCAGCGGCATCGTCACCGCGGCCCATGCGGCGCAGCAGGTCGGCCCGCGTGGCAGGGAGCAGGTAGTAGCCGCGCAGCTCGCCGCCCGCCGCCAGCTCGTCGACGAGCTCCAGCCCGACCGCCGGCCCGCGGGACATGGCCACGGCGACGGCGTGGTTGAGCGCCACGACGGGCGTGCGGACCATGGCGTGGAGCCGCTCGTACAGCCGCTCGATCTGCGGCCAATCGGTGGACGCCGCGTCGCTCGCGGTCGCGTGGCAGGCCACGATCGCGGCCTGCACCTGGTACGGCCCGGCCTGCCGCCGTCGCAGCGCATCATCGAGGACGGCGACGCCCTCGTCGACCTTGCGCCGGTCCCACCGGCTCCGGTCCTGCTCCTCGAGCGGCACGAGCGCACCCGACGGGTCGAGCCTGGCCTCACGCCGTGCGTCATGGAACAGCATCAGGGCGAGCAGGCCGAGCGCCTCGGGCTCGTCCGGCATCAGCTCCGCGAGCAGCCGCGCCAGGCGGATGGCCTCGCTGCACAACGCATGGCGGATGAGGTCCGCCCCTGTCGTCGCCGCGTACCCCTCGTTGAACAGCAGGTACAGCACGCCGAGCACTGCCGTCACCCGCTCGGGCAGCGCGTACGCGGGCGGCACCCGGTACGGGATGCCGGCGTTGCGGATCTTCCCCTTGGCCCGGACGAGCCGCTTCGCCATGGTGGCCTCCGGGACGAGGAACGCCCGCGCGATCTCCGCCGTCGTGAGGCCCGCAAGCGTGCGCAGCGTGAGCGCGACCTGCGCATCGAGCGACAGCGCCGGATGGCAGCACGTGAACATCAACCGCAACCGGTCGTCGCTGATCCCGCTGTCGTCCCACGGTCTGGGGGGCTGAGCTGACGTGAGCATGGCGAGCTCCATCCCCTTCTCGGACGCCATCTGTGCGTGGCGCAGGCGGTCGAGGGCGCGGTTGCGCGCGGTCGTCATGAGCCACGCGCCGGGTACGCGGGGGACACCGTCGCGCGGCCACCGCTCGATGGCCCGCGCGAAGGCGTCCTGCGCGCACTCCTCGGCAAGGTCCCAGTCGCCGGTCAGGCGGATCAGTGATGCAACGATCCGCCCCCACTCCTCGGTGAACGCCCGGGCGACCGCGCCCTCCGGGCCGTCGCCTACATCTCCCAGATCGGCCTCACTTCGATCGTCCCGTGCCGGGCACCCGGGATCTTCGAGGCGATCTCGATGGCCTCGTCCAGGTCCTTGCAGTCCACGACGAAGTACCCGCCGACCTGCTCCTTGGTCTCTGCGAAGGGCCCGTCTGCGGTCAGCACCTGCCCGTCGCGGACCTGGACCGTCGTGGCGTCCGTCGTGGGACGGAGGCGCTCGCCGCCCTGCAGCACGCCCCGCCGGCCCATCTCCTCGGCCCAGGCGCCGTACTCCGCCATGACCGCGTTGCCCTCCTCGGGGCTCAATGCCGCAATGGCGTGCTCGTCGGCACAGATCATCAGCAGGTAGCGCATGTGCTGTTCCTCCTCGGGATCGGTTGCAGTAACGACGATCGGCGACCGCCGAGATGGACACCCGGCGCCGGAAATCTGCGCCTCGGGAACACCGTACGCCGGGCGTGGCCCATGATGGCGAGCCGGACCACGACGGAGGAGGGCCGATGGGCGGGATCCAAGCCGAGGCAGCAGCGTCGCTGGTCGCCGCCGTTGCGCGAGCCGCGGCGACCGCCGGCAAGCCGGTCAGCGTCGCCGTCGTCGACGACGTGGGGGCGCTCGTGCGGTTCGAGCGGATGGACGGCGCGCCGCGCTACAGCGTCGACTTCGCCATCGCCAAGGCGAAGACGTCGGCGGCGTTCGGCGCACCGACGTCAGGCCTGGAAGAGCTGTACGCCGCCAGGCCCGCGTTCGCCCAGAGCTTCATCGCCCAGGGCGGGTACTTCCTGGGCCGCGGCGGGATCCCCGTCCTGCGCGACGGCACCGTGCTCGGCGCGGTGGGGGTGAGCGGCGCGGACGCGCACGGCGAGGAACAGCTGGCACAGGCCGCGGTCGCCGAGGTGTTCGGCACGTGACCTCACCGTGACCTGACCGCCCCCGGGGCGCTTGCTGCCACCACGGGCCCCGGCGACCGTCCCGGCGTGCCGCGGCACCGGGCCATGGAGATCGGGACTACGGTCGATGCTTGGTCGAATGCCGCCATTCCTGCTCCCGTCCGCGCCGGTGTCCTCGCTCGACGACTACCTCGCCTCGGGTGGCGGGGCCGGGCTGGCGCGTGCACAAGAGCTCGGCCCAGCGGCGACGATCGACGAGCTGACCCGTGCAGGACTGCGAGGGCGCGGTGGCGCCGGGTTCCCCGTGGGCCGCAAGTGGGCGACGGTGGCGGGCCAGACCGGGACGCGCCACTACGTGGTCTGCAACGCCGCGGAGGGCGAGCCGGGCACGTTCAAGGACCGCGCCCTGCTGCGCGCCAACCCGTACCAACTCGTCGAAGGCGTCGTCATCGCCGGGTTCGCGGTGGGCGCCGCCGAGGCGTTCATCGCGCTCAAGGCCAGCTTCTCGCGCGAGATCGACGCGGTCACCCGCGCCGTGACGGAGATGCAGGCGGCGGGCATCTGCACCGACTGCGCGGTGACGATCGTCCAGGGCCCAGAGGAGTACCTCTTCGGCGAGGAGAAGGCGCTGCTCGAGGTCATCGAGGGCGGTGCCCCGCTCCCCCGCCTGCTCCCGCCGTACGAGCACGGGTTGTTCGCCACGGCGCCGCAGGAAGGCTGGGACGCGACCGAGCCCGAACCCGGTCGTCGCGGGCGCGCCGAATCGAACCCGACCCTGGTCAACAACGCCGAGACGCTGAGCAACGTGCCCCACATCATGGCCAAGGGCGCGGACTGGTTCCGCAGCATGGGGACCGCGGAATCGCCGGGGACCATCGTCGTCACGGTCGTGGGCGACGTGGTCGCGCCCGACGTCGGCGAGATCGAGCTCGGTACCCCGCTCTCCGCGGTCATCGACGCGGTCGGCTCGGGCGTGCGGCCGGGCCGCCGGGTAAAGGCCGTGTTCTCCGGGGTCTCCAACCCGGTCGTCACGGCCGAGCACCTCTCGTCGCCACTCAGCTACGAGGGGTTCCGGGCCATCGGGAGCGGGCTCGGGGCCGCGGGCTTCATCGTGTACGACGACACTGCGTGCATGGTGGAAGTGGCGCGCCAGTTCTCCCGCTTCCTGTACGTCGAGTCCTGCGGCCAGTGCCCGCCCTGCAAGACGGGCTCGGGGGAGATCACCCGCCACCTCGACGCCATCGAAGCCGGCGTGGGCAGCACGGCGGACATCGAGAGCATGCGCGCGTGGCTGGAGCAGGTCACCGACGGCAACCGGTGCTACCTGGCGGTGCAAGAACAGGCGGTCATCGCCAGCATCCTGCGGTCCTTTCCCGAGGAGTTCGTGGCCCACATCGAGGGCCACCGCTGCCCGCTCCCCCGCCCCGTCGAGCTCCCCAAGCTGGTCGACCTGGGCGACGGCCACGCGACGTACGACGCACGGCAGTACCGCAAGCGCCCGGACTGGACATACGAGCCGGCGTAGCACACACCCCGGGGCCCGCGACGGGCGCGCCGATCAGGTCGGCACGACGGGCTGGAGGACGGCACCCTCGTTGCGGACCGAGACGACTTCGAGGCCGAGGCTGGCGATCCGCTGCCGGAGCCGGTGGAGGTGGACACGGAAGGCCGCGGGGCTCGGCGCCCGGCCGCGCGGCGGTGACGCCAGCGACCGCAGTTCCCCGGTCGTGACCACCTCGCCGTAGCGCTCGCAGAGCACCGCCGCGATCCGCGCCTCCGTCGGTGACAGCGCCGTCCAGCGGTCGCGGTAGGAGATGCGCAGATGGTCGTCGACGCAGGGCCGGATGGAGGACGACCGCGCCCGTCGCATGAGCGCCACGACGCGCGCTGCGACCTCTCGCTCCTCGGCGGGCACCCGCACCCACTCCGTCAGATGGTCGACGTCCTGGGGCGGCGGCTCCTCGTGCGGGACGAGGAGGAGCCGCGGGACGCCTTCTCGGCCGAGCCGTTCCGCCTCGGCCGCGTCCTCGGGCCACTCCAGGACCGCGAGGTCGTGCGCGGGAGCGACCTCCGGCGTGCGCGCGGGTGGGCCGGCCTCGTCGCAGTGGGGCGGTACCGCCGTCAACGCCGGCACTGCGGTGCTCTCATACGGCGTCGTCGCCGAGTTCGCCGGTCCGGATGCGCATGAGCCGGTCGAGGTCGTACGACCACACCTTCCCGTCACCGATCTTCCCCGTCCGTGCCGCCGAGGCGATGATGTCGATCACCTTGTCGACCTGGTTGGTCTCGACGAGCACGTCGATCTTGACCTTCGGGACGAACTCCATCTTGTACTCGGAGCCGCGGAACGTCTCCGTCTTGCCGCCCTGGCGGCCGTACCCCTGCACTTCCGAGACCGTGATGCCGACGATGCCCGCACCGCGCAAGGCCTGGCGGACGTCGTCGAGCTTGAAGGGTTTGATGATGGCGGTGACCAGGTGAGGCACCGGTCACACCTCCTTTGTGGTCGATGTGTGTTCGGGCGATGGTGGGGCAGCCGGCGCCGCCGCGACAAAGCGTCGGGGGGGTCGGGGCGGCGGCGCCGGCGGGGAGCCTCAGACGGGGGCGTCCTCCCTCGACCCGGACTGGTCCCGGATGTCGGCAGTCGATCTCGGGAGGCTGGGCGGGGACGAGTACGTCATGCCCTGCCCGAACTCCACGTGGTAGGCGGGCGTGCCGTGCTCGTGGATGTCCATGCCCTCGAGCTCACCGTCCCTGCTGATGCGCAGCGTCCAGCTGCCTCGGATGGCCTTGATGGAGTACATCACGAGGAGCGTCACGCCGAGCACCACGACCACGCACGTCATGCTGCCGATGAACTGTGCGAACAGCTGCTCGCCACCGCCGCCGTAGAACATGCCGCGCACGACCACGCTCTTGTCGAACCCGTCGGCCGTCGGCACGCCGTACTGGCCCGTGGCGAACAACCCGAGGCTGAGCGTGCCCCACACACCCGCAAGGCCGTGGACGGGCCACGCGCCGATCGGGTCGTCGATGCGCAGGTACTCGAGCAGGTCGATCCCGAGCACGACGACCACGCCGGCAATGGCCCCGATACAGATGGAGCCGAACGGCGACACCCAGTAGCACGGGCAGGTGATGGCGACGAGGCCACCCAGGAACCCGTTCACCGACAGCCCGAGGTCCCACTTCTTGGATCTGGGGTAGGCGAACAGCACTGCGGCCATGCCGCCCGCGCACGCCGCGAGCGTGGTGTTGGCCGAGACCCGGCCGATCCCGCCCCAGTCCATCGCCGACAGCGTCGACCCCGGGTTGAACCCGTACCACCCGAACCACAGGATCACGCCGCCGATGGCGCCGATCGTGAGGTCGTGGGGCGGCATGGGGCCGCCGCCGTCGCGCTTGAACGTGCGGCCGATGCGGGGCCCGAGGGCAATCGCGCCACCGATGGCGATGAACCCGCCCACGGTGTGCACCACGGTCGACCCGGCAAAGTCACGGAAGACCGCATGCCCGGTCCACCCGTGGAACCAGCCCATGGTGTTGCCGAGCCACCCGCCCGGGCCCCAGGCCCAGTGCCCGAAGATCGGGTAGATGAACCCGGATACGGCGGTGCTGTAGATGATGTCGCCTTTGAACCCGGTGCGCCCGACCATGGCGCCCGACGTCACCGTTGACGCCGTGTCGGCGAACGCGAACTGGAAGAGGAAGAAGGCGAGGAACGACACCTGCGTGGACCCGTACGCCGCCGTGATGCCGTGCAGGAAGAAGTACTGGTGGCCGATGAGGCCGTTCCCGCTGCCGAACTGGAACGCGAACCCGAACGCCCAGTACAGGATGCCGCACAGGCACGTGTCGAACACGCACTCCATGAGCACGTTGACGGTCTCGCGTGACCGGGCGAACCCGGCCTCGAGCCCCATGAACCCCGCCTGCATGAAGAAGACGAGGAAGGCGGTGACCAGCACCCAGATCGTGTTGACGGGGCTGACGAAGTCGTTCGCCTTGTGCACGATGGCGCCGGTGTCGGCGCCCGCCACTGAGTCGAAGTACCACGCGACACCCTTCACCAACCCGAGGAGGGTGGCGATGCCCAGCATCTTGCCGCCGACGAGGACGGCGATGAGGTGTCTCGTGTCGCGGTCCTTCAGGCGCCTGAGTCGTGTTCGGATCATGGGGCCGGACCATAAGGAGCCCCTGTTTCGCCGCCGTCACGGGATTGTTTCCGTTTATGAAAATCTTATGTGGCCCCCGAGCGGGCGCCCGGCGCCCCCGTACGCTGGCACCCGTGGTGCTCGACCGGGCGGCGGTGCTCGCCGATGCGAACCTGACCGGTCGCGCCTGGTGCCGGCAGTACACCGGTGTCGTCGACACCTGGCTCGGCGAGCTGCTGGTCGACGCGACCGGAGGCTCGGTCGACGGGATCGCGCTCGTCGCCGTCGGCGGGTACGGCCGCGGCGAGCTGTGCCCCCAGAGCGACATCGACGTGTACCTGGTCCATGCGAGGGACGACGCGCCGGCGATCGCCGATCGCGTCTGGTACCCCGTGTGGGACCAGGACCTGCACCTGGGCCACAGCGTCTGCACGGTACGCCAGGCGCTGCGCCTGGCGACCGACGACCTCGACACGGCCACCGCCTTGCTCAGCGCCCGCCACATCGCGGGCGACGAGCGCGTCACCGACGCGCTGGCCCGGCAGGCCGCGGCCCAATGGGAGCGCAAGTCGAAGCGGTGGTTGTCCGAACTCGGGGCGCGTGTGGCGTTGCGCCACGAGCAGTTCGGCGAAGTGGCGTTCGCGCTGGAGCCGGACCTGAAGGAGGGCCGCGGCGGGCTCCGCGACGCGCACTCCCTCGCGTGGGCGCAGGCGGCGCACCGCATCATGCTGGACCTCGACGAGGCCGTCGTGTCCGCGGCCTACGGCGCCCTCCTCGACGCTCGCGTCGAGCTGCAGCGCCGCACGGCGAGCGCGTCGAACGTGCTCGCCCTCCAGGACCAGGACGATGTCGCGGCCGCGTTGGGCGACCCCAGCGCGGACGTGCTCATGGGCAAGGTCGCCGAGGCCGCCCGCACGATCGCGTGGACGAGCGACGACACGTGGCGGCGGGTGCGCGCCGCCCTGCGCGGGCCGCTCGGCCGGGTGGGCCGGCGCGACCGGCCGCTCGACGGCCAACTCGTCCTCAGCGACGGCGAGGTGCGGGTGAATGACGCGGCCCCCACAGGGGACCCCGTACTCGTCCTGCGCGCCGCAGTGGCCGCAGCCGCGCACGCGACCGTCATCGAGCGGCACACCCTCGAGCGGCTGGCGGCGACAGGGACGCCCCTCCCCCGGCCCTGGCCGGCACCGGCACGCGACCTGTTCGTGCAGTTGCTCCTCTGCGGGCGCCACGCGGTCGGTGTCATCGAGGCGCTCGACCAGCGCGGCCTCTGGGTGCACGTCCTCCCGGAGTGGGCTGCGGTCCGCTCGCGCCCGCAGCGCAACCCCTACCACCGCTTCACGGTCGACCGGCACCTCCTCGAGTGCGTCGCCAACGCGGCGCGCCTCGGCGCGGTCGTCGCCCGCGCCGACCTCCTCGTGGTGGCCGCCCTGCTCCACGACCTCGGCAAGGGGTCCGTCGGTGACCACACCGAGGCGGGGACGTTGCTGGCGCGCGACATCACGGCGCGCATGGGCCTCGACGACGCCGATGCGGCGACGGTCGTCGCCCTCGTCGAGCACCACCTGCTGCTCGCCGACGCCGCGACGCGGCGCGACCTCGACGACCCCGCGACGGTCGAGCGGGTCGCCTTGCTCGTGGGGTCCGAGGAGCGCCTCCGCCTGCTCGCTGCGCTGACCGAGGCCGACAGCATGGCGACGGGCCCGTCGGCATGGGGCCCGTGGAAGGCCGACCTCGTCGGGCAGCTCGTCGAGCGCGCGTCGGTGTGGCTGGCCGGTACTCCGGGCGCACCGCCACCTCCGGTCACGTTCCCCACACCCGCCCAGCTGGAGCGCCTGGCGAGCGGCGCCGACCTCATTGAGGCCGCGGGCGACGTGCTGACGGTGATGACCGCAGACCGGCCCGGCGTGTTCAGCCGTATCGCCGGCGTCCTCGCCCTCCACGGGCTCGACGTCCAGGCCGCGTTCGCCCATTCGACCGAGGACGGGCGGGCGCTCTCGGAGTTCCGCGTGCACAGCAGCCGTGGCCCGGCGCGATGGGACCGCGTGACGCGTGACCTGCGCAGCGCGCTCGACGGGCGACTGGCCCTTGCCGCCCGCGTGGCGCAGCGGGCGAAGACCTACGAGCGCCACGACCGGTCACACCACCTCCGCGCGAGCACGCATGTCACGTTCGACGTGACGGCGTCCGCCGACGCGACCGTGGTGGACGTCCAGGCGCCCGACGGCATCGGCGTGCTCTACCGCATCACGCGGGCGCTGGCCGAGCTCGATGTGGACATCCGTTCGGCCCGGGCGCAGACGCTCGGGCCGACGGTCCTCGACGCCTTCTACGTGCGGGACCGGCGCGGTGCGAAGATCATCGACGCCGACGTCCTCGCGGAGATCGAGCACGCCATCACCCACAGCCTCCAGGCGTCCTAAGCGGGCGTCTCCGCCTGCGCGATCAGCCGCCCGACGCGGCGCAACCCCTCCTCGACGGGGCAGGCACCGTGGAACTCGAGCAGCACGAGCAGGGCGGCGCTCACCGACGACAGCCCGTGGACGAGCCGGCGCGGCCCGCCCGGCCGCTCGAATGCCTCGTCGACCAGGTGGCCGGCCCGCTCGATGTCGCGGGCATCCCCCGTCGTCAGCAGCGTCAGGACGGCGAGCGCCTCGGCGGCGGCACCATCGAGCTCGGGAGCGAGGGCGCCGGGCGAGAGGTCAGCGCCCGCCACATTGGCCCCGTCGCTGCTCATTCCTGGGCCCCTTCCAGCAGCTCGTACGCCGGGTTGAGGATCTCCCGCTGCCCCCCGCGCTCCCCCACCGCGCCGGTGACGGCGACCGTGGCACCGGGCTCCCACCCGGCGACGTGGCGGCGCCCGAGGAACACGACCTTGATCTCGCCCGTCCCGTCCCCCAACGTGCACTCGAGCGTGGCCACACCAGCGCGCGGCTGGACGCGCATGGCCTTCACCCGGCCCGCCAGCGTCACGCGTTCGCGGGGCTGCACGCCGACGATCGGGACCGTGCCGGCCGGCACGTTGACCGCGGCGGGGAACACGGGCACCGCCTTGTGGGCGCGCCGCTGGCGGTCCTTGTCCGTCGGCTGCCGCGTCACCCGCACATCGCTGTGGCCGAGGTGGTACGGCACGAACGTGACGTTGATGTGCGGCAGGTCGGCGAGCGGTCGGGCAATGGCGTTCGACGTCCGGTCGTGGAGCAGCTTGTGCCACGACCGGGCGTGCTCCACGCGCGGGATGAGCACCGTCACCTCGGTGTCCCCGTTCGCGGTCAGCCCGGCCCCCAGCTCGACCGCGCAGCGGGCGAGCCGGCGGTCGGGGCAGTCGATGACGTCGAGGGGCACTCGCGCCAACCCGAGCTCCGCCCACGCGTGCCGCAGCTCGGCGGCGCGCGCCGAGTCGACGGCGAAGTGCACGGCCCGCAGGTCGTCGGGCGTGAGCGAACGGGCGTACTGGATGGCGCGCGCCGCCGGGAGGTCGAGCTGGTCCACGAGGACGAGCACGACGTGGTGCTGCAGGATCGGGGCGGCTGCCGCTCGTGGCGCGTCCTCCCGGAGCTCTGCGGCCTCCTCGAGGTACTGGCGGTTGAGGCGCAAGAGGAGCAGCACGAGCACCGGGACGGCCGCGATCACCACCCAGCCCCCCTCGGTGAACTTGGTGACGGCGATGATGACGTCGACGATCAGCGAGAGCGCGGCACCGGTGCCGTTGATGAACATCCCCCCCCGCCACCCGGGCTCGCGCCGGGTGTAGTGGTGCTTGGCCATCCCCGCCTGCGACAGGGTGAAGCTGGTGAACACGCCGATGGCGTACAGGGGGATGAGCCGGCTCACCTTGGCGTCGGTGGCCACGACGAGGACGATGGCGGCCCCCGCCAGCGACACGATCCCGTTGGAGAACACCAGCCGGTGGCCCCGCTTTTGGAGTTGCCGGGGCATGAAGCTGTCGGCGGCGGCGAAGCTGGCCAGGCGGGGGAAGTCGGCGAAGCTCGTGTTGGCAGCGAGGACCAGGATCAGCGTGGTCCCCGCCTGGAGGGCGAAGAACAGCAGGTGCCCGAGCGGCGCCGTGCCGTACACGTGCTTGCCGATCTGGGAGATGACGGTCGGCGTCCCCTTCTCGAACGGTGCGATGTGCATGGCGCCCGCCAGCACCGACAGCCCGAGGAACATGGCGCCGAGCAACGACCCCATCCACACCAGCGTGGTCCTGGCGTTGCGCCAGGCCGGCTCCTTGAACGCGGGTACGCCGTTGGAGATGGCCTCGACCCCGGTGACGGCGGCGCCGCCCGAGGCGAAGGCGCGCAGCACGACGAACAGCGCTGCGCCCATCAGCACGCCGTTGCCCGCCGTCCCGATCTTCACGAGCCCGTCGCGGTGCACCGAGAGCTTCGGGAGGTTGCCCAGTGCAAGCTGCGTGAACCCCCACCCGAGGAGCACCGCCATGTTGGCGAGGAAGAAGTAGGTCGGCGCCGCGAAGACCTTCCCGGACTCCTTCACGCCGCGGAGGTTGCCGTAGGCGATCAGGATGACAAAGGCGACGGAGATCGGGACGACCCAGGGCGCGAGCGCGGTGAACGCCGAGGCGAGCGCCGCCGTCCCTGCCGCGACGGACACCGCGACGGTGAGGACGTAGTCGGTCAGCAGCGACACGCCGGCGATGAGGGCGGGGACCTTGCCGAAATTGTCCTTCGTCACGACGTACGCGCCACCCGCGCTCGGGTACTCCTTGATGGTCTGCCGGTAGGACAGGATCAGGAACCCCAGCACGACGAGCAACGCGACCGTCACGGGGACGACCAGCGAGAAGGCGGCCACACCGACGACCGGCACCAGGACGCGCAGGATCTCTTCAGTTGCGTAGGCCGACGACGAGAGGTTGTCCGAGGCGAACACGGCGAGCGCTGTCGGCTTGCCCAGCCGCTCGTGGGCCAGCTCCTCGGTGTGCAGCGGTGGCCCGAGCAGGCGCTCCTTCAGCCGGTACCCGCGGGTCTCCGGGACCTCTGCCGACGGCGCACCGCCCCGCGCCGGCTCGGGCAGGACGACGTCGTCACGGGTGGCCTCGAGGTCCGGCTCGGTCTTCACGCTCCCCCCTCTCTCTGGTTCAGCATAAAGAATTCATAAAGACAGCGCAGCCAACGCGGCTGGCGCCGCTGGCGGTGCCGCCGTGGGGCCGGCCGGCGGTGCGGGACAATGCACGGCGTGCTCTCGGCCCCCCGCCGCCCGAGCGGCGTGCTGACCGGCGCCTGCATCGGCGCGGCGATGGTCGTGGCCGGGACCGGGGCGTTGAAGGCGGCCGGGACGTCGGCCGCCCGGACGCCAGCCGTCGTCCTGGTCCTCCCGGTGGTCTTCGCCGGCACGGTGGGCGGGCTCGGCGCCGCGCTCCTCACCGCCGCCGCTGCCGCCGCCGCGCTCAACCTGGCCTTCATCGACCCGCTCTGGACGTTCAAGATCAACAGCGTCGACGACGGTGTCGCCTTCGCCGTCTTCGTTGCGGTCGCGGTCGTCGTGGGGACGCTCGTCGCGTCGGAGACCGACCGGCGCCGTGCCGCAGAACGGCGAACCGCCGAAGTGGAGGCGCTCCACCGCCGCTACGAGGAGGTCGTCGCCGAGCGCGAACGCCTGATGGAGGAGTCGCACCAGCTGGCGCTGCTGAGCCGCGTCGACGAACAGCGACGCGCCCTGCTGCGGTCGGTGTCGCATGATCTCCGTACGCCGCTGGCCGCCATCCGCGCGTTGACCTCGGACCTGCGCGCCGGCGTGCCATACGACGACGAGACGCGCGACGAGCTCCTCGAGGTCGTCAACGACGAAGCCGAACGGCTCGACCGACTGGTCGCCAACTTGCTCAGCCTCAGCCGCATCGAGGCGGGCGCGTTCCAGCCCGACCGCCAGGCCGTGGCCCTCGACGAGTTGGTGCCCGAAGTCGTCGGCAGGTTGGGGCGGCTGTTCGAGGGCGTCGTGGTCGAGGATGCGCTCCCCCCGGACCTTCCCCTCCTCGACGCCGATTACAGTCAGCTCGACCAGGTGCTGACCAACCTCCTCGAGAACGGCGCGCGGCACGCCCCGCCGGGGACCACCCTCGAAGTCGGGGCACGCTGTGCCGGCGCCGCCGTCGAGGTCTGGGTCAGGGACGAGGGCCCGGGTGTGGACCTCAGCCGTCGGTCCGAGCTGTTCGAGCCGTTCCGCAGGGGCCCCGGCAGCACGTCGAGCGGGATCGGCCTCGCTATCTGCCGCGCCATCGTCGAGGCGCACGGCGGCCACCTCGACGTCACCAACGAGCCGTCGGGTGGCGCCAGGTTCGAGTTCACCGTGCCGGTCCACCATGGCTGACGCGGTCCGCGAGACGATCCTCCTCGTCGAGGACGACAAGGCGATGGCGCGCATCATGGGCGCGGCGCTGAAGGCGAGGGGCTACCGCGTCGTGCCGGCCGCCACGGGGAAGGCCGCCCTGGCGTCGGCGCAGCGCGACAACCCTGCAGTCGTGCTCCTGGACCTCGGCCTACCGGACGTCGACGGGATCGACGTCTGTAAGCAGCTCCGGTCGTGGTCCACCGTGCCGATCATCGTGGTCACCGCGGACGGTGCCGACGACCGCAAGGTGATGGCGCTCGACGAGGGCGCCGACGACTACGTCACCAAACCGTTCTCCACCCCGGAGCTCCTCGCGCGCATCAGGGTGGCGTTGCGGCACCGCAAGGCAGCCGGCCTGATCGACCGCAGCACCATCGACGTGGGCGACCTCCACGTCGACGTGGCGCGGCGCGAGGTCCAGGTGGCCGGGCGCGTCATCGACCTGGCACCGAAGGAGTTCGCGCTGCTGACCCTGCTGGCCCGGCACGCCGGGCGCGTCCTCACCCACCGCGCCATCCTCGAGGAGGTGTGGGGAGCCGACGCGGTGCGCGAGACCCAGCACCTGCGCGTGTACGCGGGGATGCTGCGCAAGAAGCTCGGCGACGACCCGGCGCGGCCGCGGCTGGTGACCGCGCCGGGCGTCGGGTACCGCCTCGTCGACCCCGATGAGCCAGCGGAGGACGACTGAAGCGCTCGCTCGCGCGCCGCTAGTGTCGGCGCCGGAGAGGAGCCAGTCATGATGCAACAACGCCTCGCTCTCGCCGCCGCCGTCGCCATCGCCGCCGCGGCTGCCGTCATCGGGCTGGGCGCTGGCGGCGCGGCAGCCGCGCCAGCGTGCGGGTACCGGCTCGGCACCGTGTTCGTGGACCGCGGCGCGGGCAGCGGCGGGTTCGACGTACCGCTGCTGCCTGCCGTTCCCGGGCAGGCGTGCACGGTCACCGTGCCCGCGTCTGCCGTCATCTCGCTTCCCGGGGGCGGCCGCCCGTCGAACGTGGCAGGCAACCCGAGCGCCGGGACGGTGACGGTCATGTTCTCCCCGTTCCGCGCCGTGCCCCGCGTGAGCTGGCAGTGGCGGCCGTTCTGCTCCGACCCCAACTCAGTCACCTTCACCGCCACCATCGGCGGGGCATCGGCGTCGCTGGCCGTGGGGGCCAACTCGTGCCAGTCGTTTGGTGGGGCATCGGCGTTGCAGCCGCCTGGCGTGTTGCCGGCGCAACCGGCGTTCTCGGGCGTGGCCGGCACGCCGAGCGGTGCCGGGATCTGGGCCGTGCAGGCAGGCGGCGCGGTGAAGGCCGCCGGTGACGCGACCAACCTCGGCGCCCCGGCCGTGGTGGCCGCGCCCGTCGTCGGCGTCACCGGTACCGCCAGCGGGCACGGCTACTGGCTCGTGGCGTCGGACGGCGGCATCTTCTCGTTCGGCGACGCGCACTTCTTCGGCTCGACGGGCGCCATGCACCTCAACCAGCCCGTCGTCGGTATGGCCGCGACGCCCGACGGTGGCGGCTACTGGCTCGTCGCGTCGGACGGCGGGATCTTCTCGTTCGGCGACGCGCACTTCTTCGGCTCGACGGGCGCGATGCACCTCAACCAGCCCGTCGTCGGCATGGCCGCCACGCCCGACGGGGGCGGCTACTGGCTCGTGGCGTCGGACGGCGGGATCTTCACATTTGGAGACGCCACGTACGAGGGGTCGGGCGGGTCCACACCGCTCAGCGCCCCGGTCTCCGGCATGTCGCGCACACCGACGGGCAAGGGCTACTGGATGCTCGTGCAGGACGGGACGGTGCTCAACTTCGGCGACGCACCCGCGCTGGCGCTGCCGTAGCACGCTCCGGCGTCGCGGCGGGCGCACCGCCGCCCGCGTAGCATCCCGGCGCGTGACGACCACGCCTGACGAAGGGCCCGTCCACACCTCGGGCGCGGAGGTCCTCGCCAGGTTGCGCGGCACCCCGGGTTCGGAGGTCCTCGATTCCAACGCGCAGCTCCGGGCGTTCTTCGAGTGCTGGCTCGACACGTTCATCTTCAAGGGCCACGTCGACCCCCGGCTCCGCGAGCTCGCGATCCTGCGGGTGATGTGGCGGTGCAACCAGTCGTTCGAATGGGCGAACCACTACCGGCTGGCGCGCGGGACGGGGCTCTCGCCGGCGGAGATCACCGCGATCCGCACTGCGGACCCGGAGCGGGACCTGCCACCCGACATCGCGGTCGTCGCCCGGGCCGCGGACGACGTGGTCGACCTCGGGCACCTGCGCGCCGACACCTACGCGGCGGTCACGGCGCTGTTCCCGGACCCCGGTGTGCGCCACGAGTTCCTGTACCTCGTCGCCGGGTACCGGATGTTCGCCAGCGTCAGTGCGACCGAAGGCACCACGGCCGAGGGACGGGGCCTGCCCGTGTGGCCGCCCGACGGCGTCGGGCCGACCACGCCGCCGCAACCGTCCGCGAACGAGGGGAACATGACATGAGCGCCACCCACGACATGCGGGTCCTCGTCACCGGCGTCGACGGTCAGGGTCGTTCGTGCGTGGTCGGAGACGACCGCGTGCCATTGACCGCTATCGACGGCGGCGTCTGGTTCGGCAGCCTGTTCGAGACGGCCACCGCACCACCCGTGCCACTGCGCCACGGCGAGGCGCCGCACCTCGAGGTGGCGCTCGCGCCCGGGCTCGCCCGTTGGCAGGTCATCGACTACCCGCCGGGCCAGACCTACCCGATGCACCACACCGACACCATCGACTTCGACATCGTGCTGGCGGGGAGCATCGAGCTCACGCTCGACGACGGCGTGCACGTGCTCGAGACAGGCGATGGCGTTGTGGTCAACGGTGTCGACCACGCGTGGGCGGCGGGGCCTGACGGTGCACGGCTGAGCGTGATGTTCATCGGGACGCGCCCGCGCTGACGCCGAGGAGGTCCCGCTCAGCCGAGGGCGGGTATGGGATCCTTCCCGAGTATGAGCGCGGCCCCGCCCCCTTACCCCGTTGCCTTCGACGTCGAGCCGCAGCTCACCGCGCGCAACCGCGTCACCAACGGCTTCCGACTCATCCTCGGGATCCCCCACATCATCGTGATCGGCGGCGTGAGCATCGGGCTCGGCTTCGGAGGGCTGCGCGGCGCGGGTGCCCTTGCCGCCGCCGCCTTCACCATGGCAGCCATCGCCTGGTTCGCCATCGTGTTCACCGGCAACGAGCCGCCCGGCCTGTGGGACTTCACGGCGTACTACATGCGCTGGCGCGTCCGAGCCGGTGCCTACCTGGCGCTGTTACGGGACGAGTACCCGCCCTTCGGTGACGGGCCCTACGCCACGACGTACGAGATCACCCGGCCCGAGGGGGCGCGGGACCGGTGGTCGGTCGGCCTCCGCCTGATCTACCTGATCCCGCACGCGATCGTGCTGCTGTTCGTCAACATCGCGTGGTTCGTCACCAGCGTCATTGCCTGGTTCGCCATCGTGTTCACCGGTGCCTACCCCGAAGGGTTGTACCGGTTCGGTGTCGGTGCCATGCGGTGGAACGTGCGGGTGGAGTCCTACGCACTGCTGATGCGGGACGAGTACCCGCCGTTCCGCCTCGCCGCCTGAGCCGCACGCGGCACGGAGCCGGTCAGGCGGGGCGCAGCCGGCGCAGGGCCCTGGCGTCGCCCGTGACGGCGAGCCCGCGCGCCTTTGCGTCGGGAGCGTCGATGCGGCGCGCCAGCAGCGCGATCACGACGTCGGGCGGCCCCGTGAGCACGAGGTCCGGGGCGGCGGCCTGCCCCTCCTGCACGGTCACGCGCCCGGCCGCGGACCGGACCGTCATCGGCTCGCCACCACAGCGCACCTCGATCGTCAGCTCGGGCCGCGACGGGTCCACCCCGGGGAACAGCGCGCTCACCGGGTGCACGATCCACTGGCTGCGGAACGCGTCGCCCTCCGAGATGGGGCCCATGAGCGGGTAGGCCCAGCGCCCGATGGCGAACACGACGTCGCGCAGCCCCTGCCCGAGCGCGGTGAGCTGGTAGCGGTCGTCGTCGGTGCGCTCCACGAGCCCGTTGGCCTGCATCGTCCGGAGGCGCTCGGCCAACAGGTTGGTGGCGATGCCGGGCAGGCCGTCGGCCAGCTCGCCGTAGCGGCGCGGCCCGTTGAGCAGCTCGCGCACGATGAGCAGCACCCACCGCTCGCCGATCAGGTCGAGCCCTCGGGCCAACCCGCAGTACTGGCCGTAGGACTTCACGAGTGCAAGCATAGCTGGTTGAGATTCTCTTGGAAAGTCACTTGATTTTCTCTAGTACCCGAGCGTAGCGTCTCGGCAGGCCAGAGAAAGGACCCCCCGTGGAACCGACCGACCTGCCCGTCGCCGCCGCACGACCCCCCCGCACCAGCCACAAAGGCCTGGTGCTGCTCGCCCTGTGCGCGGCCGCCCTGATCATCAACATGGACGTGACGATCGTCAACGTCGCCCTGCCGAGCCTGGTGCGCCAGCTGGGTGCGTCCACCAGCAACCTGCAGTGGGTGGTCGATGCCTACACGCTCGTGTTCGCCGCGCTGATCCTCGCCGCCGGCAGCTTGAGCGACCGGGTCGGGCGCAAGGGTGTCCTGCTGCTCGGGCTGGGGGTGTTCGGTGCGGCGAGCCTCGCCGGTTCGTTCGGTCACTCCACGGGCCAGCTCATCGCTGCACGCGCCGTCATGGGTCTCGGCGCCGCCGGCATCTTCCCCGCCACGTTGTCGCTGATCGCCAACACCTTCACCGAGCGCGCCGAGCGGGCCAAGGCCATCGGGCTGTGGGGCGCGACGACCGGCATGGGCGTCGCCACCGGGCCGATCATCGGCGGTTGGCTGCTCGAGCACTTCTGGTGGGGCAGCGTGTTCCTGTTCATGGCGCCCGTCGCCGCCGTGATCGCCGGCCTTGTCGCCGTCGCCGTGCCCACCTCGCGCCACCCGTCGGCGGCACCGATCGACTGGCCTGGCGTGCTGTTGTCGGCGACGGGGATGGCGACGCTGGTGCTCGGCATCATCGAGGCACCTAACTGGGGCTGGGGGTCGGGGCCGGCCCTGGGCACGATCGCCGCGGGGGCCGGGGTGCTCGCCGTGTTCGTCTCCGTCGAGGCCCGCACCGCCCGCCCGATGCTCGACGTGCAACTGTTCCGCAACCCGCGGTTCACGGCGGCGAGCGGGTCCATCACCATCGGGTTCTTCACCCTCGCGGGCTTTTCGTTCCTGATGACGCAGTACTTCCAGTTCGTCAAGGCGTACACCCCCTTCGGCACCGGCATCCGCCTGCTGCCCGTGGCCACGTCGATTGCCGTCGCTGCAGTCGCCGGGACCAAGCTGGCGGTGCGGATCGGCAACAAGGCGGTCGTGGCGGCGGGGCTGGCGCTGTTCGGCGTGGCGCTGTGGTGGATCTCCACGGTGTCGACGACCACGCCGTACCTGGCGATCGTGGGCCAGATGCTGCTCGCCGGCGGTGGCCTCGGGCTCATCTCGGCGCCTGCGACGGAGGCCATCCTGGGCGCCGTCCCGACCGAAAAGGCGGGCGTCGGCTCCGCCGTCAACGACGCCACGCGGCTGTTCGGCGCCGCGCTCGGCGTGGCCGTGATCGGCAGCGTGGCGGCCTCGCTCTACAGCAGCCGCCTCGGTGCGCACCTGCCCTCGGGCCTGCCGGCGGGCGCGGTGGCGGCGGCCAGGAGCTCCGTCGGCGGCGCGCTGGTCGCCGCCCAGGTCCTCCGCCACAGCGGCCAGGTCGCCGCGGGACAGCAGCTGTCGCTCGCCGCGATCGGCGCCTTCCTCCACAGCCTGGCGGGAGCGTGCCGGATCGCGGGCGCCGTGGCCGTCGGCGGGGCCGCCATGGCCGCGGCCCTGCTGCCGTCGCGGCCGTTCGCGGCACCGCCGGTCGCGGCGCCTGTCGCCGAGCCCTTCGCCGCAGGCGACGCGGAGCCCGCCCTCGCCGATGCCGTGTAGCCGGCCCACGCGCGCCTAAGGCGGGCGGCACCGCCTTAGGCGCGCTCCCGGCCCACGAATACGGCATGCGCCCGATGTGCCCCGCTACCTCAGGGGCCGACGATGACGGCATGTTCGATCACCGTTTCACCGAGCAGGTGGCTTCCCAGCACGCCGCCGACCTGCGGGCAGCGGCCGAACGCCGTCGCCGCGCCCAGCCGTCACGAGCGTCCGCCCGCCTGCGCGGGCGGTCCCAGCGGGCGGTCCGCGCCGAGCGGCGTGCGCTCGGAATGTCGCCCCAGCTCCGAGACTGCTGACGGTACCGTTCTGCGCATGGTCCTGACGCGGGCCGGGCTGTCGCCGGTGATGGTCGGCCGGCGCCAGGAGCTCGACCGGTTGCGCGAGTTGGTGGGGCAGTCCCCCTACCCGAGGGTGGCGCTGATCCGCGGCGAGGCCGGCGTCGGCAAGACCCGCCTGATCAAGGAGCTCACCGACGGCCTCCCGGGCGACGCCGTCGTGCTCGCCGCCGAGGCGGCGCAGGGCGCGATGGGCCGCCCGTACCAGCTGCTCCTCGAGGCGGTGGCGCCCATGGTCGACACGTGGGCGCGCGTCGTGCCACCGCTGCGCCGGTGGGAGGACGCGCTGGGGTGCGTCCTCGGCCCGGTCGCGCCGTCGCTCGTGGCGCCCGACCGGCGCTACGAGGGCGACGAGCTGGCCCGGGCCGCCGTCGAACTGGTGCGCCACCTCATCGGGCGCGGGCCGGGGGTCATCGTGTTCGAGGACCTGCACTGGGCCGACCCCGAGAGCCTCGGCTTGTTCCAGCGCCTGGCCGTCGCGCCCGATGTGCCCGCCCTGCTGGTCGGGACCTACCGGCCCGAGGACCTCGACCGCGGCCACGTGACGGACCTGCTCGCCGCGGTCGAGCGCCGCCGCGACGTCGTGCACGTCACCCTCGACCGCCTCACCACCGAGGAGGTCCGCACGCTGATCGCCGCCGCCCGTGGGACCGATGTCCCCTACGCCACCGCGGCCGAGCTGCACCGGCGCACGGGCGGCAACCCGTTCTTCCTCGAGGAGCTCCTCGTCGCCGCCGGCGACGCGTCCAGCGAGGAGCTCGCCCACCTGCCGCTGCCTGAGACGCTGACCGAGGCCGTCCTCCGCCACCTCGAGTCGTTGTCGCCCGACGAGCGCCGTGTCGTCGACGCAGCAGCGGTGCTCGGCCAGCGCATCCCCTTCGACATGCTGGCGTCCGTCACCGGCGTCGGCGAGGGTGAGCTGATCGACGTGCTGCGCGACCTCGTGGGGCGCGGGCTCATCGTCGAGGACGACGCGGACGTGTTCTCGTTCCGCCACGCGCTCACCCGCGAGGCCGTGGTCGGGCGCCTGCTCGCCCGCGAGCGGCGGCGGCTGCACGAGAAGTGCCTCGCCGCGTTCCTCGAGGCCGGGAGCGACGACTGGTCGGCGCTCGCGCACCACGCCGGCGGCGCGGGCCGATGGGAGGAGATGGTCTCGTTCGCGCGGACCGGCGCGTCGCTCTACCTGCGCACGGGCGCCACCTTCCAGGCGCTGCGCCTCGCCGAGCTGGCGCTGCACGAGGCCGACGCGGACGTCGAGCTGCTCGAGACGGCGACGCGCGCGGCGTGGTCGGTCGGGCTGCCCGCCGAGGCGCTCGAGCGCGCCGAGCAGTGGCGCCAGCTCGCGGCCGACTCGGGCGACCCTGCGCTCCTCGCGCGCGCGCTGCGCGTCCTCGCCCGCCTCCGTTGGGAAGCCGGCGATACGGACGCCCACAACGCGGCCGTCGCTGCGGCGAGGGAGGTCGGCGAGCAGCTGCCGCCCGGCGCCGACCGCGGGTGGGTCGCGAACCTGGTCGCGGAATCTGCGATGCTCGCCGACCGGCCGGAGGACGCCATTACGTGGTCGGACGACGCGCTGGCGATGGCTGAGGCCGACACCAGCCGCGAGCTGCGTGCCGCGGTGCTCGTCAACCGCGGGTCGGCCCTGATCGCCATACCCGGGCGCGAGGACGAAGGCGAACAGGTGCTCGTCGGCGGCATCGCCGAAGCGGTCGCCGTGCGCGACGACCTCTCGGCCCTCCGCGGCATCAACAACCTCGCCCACAACGTGTTCCCGATCTGGGACCGCGAGCGGTGCGAGGCGCTCGTCGCGCAGATGGCCATGCTGATCGAACGCAGCGGGCGCCAGGACTGGGTGGGCTCGCTCGCGTACCTGCAGGCGACGTACCTCGCGTTCGTCCGCGGCGACCTCCTCGCCGCGCGCGAGGCGCTCGAGGGCCCGACGATGCGCGGCACGAAGTGGGCGTGGACCGCCCTGACGCGCGCCGAGCTGGCGCTCGAGGCCGGCGATGAGGAGGCCGCCGCGCGCTACCTCGGGCTGATGCGCCCGACCGACGACGAACGCGCGGACCGCGAGCAGCGCCTCCGGGCCGCCGCGCTGCGGGCGCGGTCCGCGTCGCGCCGCGGTGACCGCGACGCGGCCGTACGCGAGCTCGATGCCATCGAGGAGGAACTGCAGCCCCGCGACGGGCGGGGGTGCGTCGAGCTGTACGACGCATGGTCGTCGGCCCTCGTGAGCGCCCTCCATGCCGGCGTGGCGCCAGGCGAGATCCGCGTGCGCCGGCAGCGCACCCCGGTCGCGCCACCGACGCGGCGCAGCGACCCGGCGTGGCCCGGGCACGTCGACGCCGCGCTGGCCGAGGCGGAGGGCGACCTGGAAACGGCCGCGGCGGCGTACGCGGCCGCGGCGGCGCCACCGGGCTGGACGCGCAACCCGGCGGCCGCGGCCGATGCCCATCTCGGGGCGGCGCGGTGCCTGCTTGCGCTGCGCCGCCGCGACGATGCCGCCGTGCACGCCGGCGCCGCGCTGTCGCTGCTGGAGCGGTGGCCGGGGCCGCGCCACGACGAGGCGAGCGCCATGTGCGAACGCCTGACGCGTGAGCACGACGGCGCACTGACGGCGCGCGAGCTCGACGTGGCCCGCCTGCTCGGGCACGGCCTGTCCAACGGCGAGGTCGCGGCGCGCTTGCACATCTCGACCAAGACGGCGTCGGTCCACGTCTCCAACATCCTGCGCAAGCTCGGCATGGCGAGCCGCGCCGAGGTCGCCGCCTGGGCGGTCCGCGAGGGGTTGCTCGACTAGGAGCCGCGGCGGGCGGCGGCCGCAGCGACCGCCCGGAGCACCTCGGCAAGGCGGTCGACGGTCGCCTGATCAGCGATGTACCCGTCGGCGCCGACCATGGCGCTCGTCACGGGCACCGAGCAGCACGCCTCTTCGATGATCGACGCGTGCGCGTAGCCGAGGACAGTGCGCAGCTCACCGTGTGCCCCCGCTGCACCACGCGGTGACGTGTTGACCCACGCCACGGGCTTTTCGTAGATGGACCCCGGCTGGTCGTCACCGATGGTCCAGTCGAGGAGGTTCTTGAACGACCCTGGGAGGGCGCCGGCGTACTCCGGGGTCGAGAACACGATCGCCGCCGCACGGTGCACCGCGTCGCGGAGGGCGGCGACTTCGGGCGCGAGCGGCTCGACGTCGTCGTCGGGGTCGAACGGCGGCAGCCCGCGGAGGCCCTCGTACAGCACGGCCTCGGTGCCCGGGGGGGCAACCCGCTGGGCGGTGCGCAGCGCGGCCGAGTTCGTCGACAGGCGGCGCAGGCTGCCCGACACGAGGAGGAGCCGGCACGTGGTGGCCACACCCCTTGGCGTACCACGCCGCCGGCCGCACGTTGGACGTGCTCAGGGCATGGCGTCCGGCGTCAGCCCCCGGGGACGTGACAGGATCACCGCGGGGCCGTCGTCGCAGGGTCCGGCAGTTCGCTCCCCGCCGCGCGAGCGGCCCCGGCACCCGATGGGAGGGCAGTCGTCGCCATGGCACAGCAGGCACCGGTCGAGTGGCGAGTCGCCGGGTCGTACTTCGAGGCCTGCAACTGCGAGGCGATCTGCCCGTGCCGCAGCGTCGGGGGCAGGCCGGGCGGGCCATCGACCTTCGGCGAGTGCTTCGGGGCGTTGTCGTGGCACGTCCACGAGGGCCACGCCGACGGTGTCGCCCTCGCGGACCTCCGCACCGTGCTGTCGATCCGCTACGTCGACCGCGTGCAGCCCAGCACCCCGTGGGAGGTCGTGCTCTACGTCGACGACCGCGCCGACGACGGCCAGCACGACGCGCTCGCAGCGATCTTCCTCGGCCGCGCCGGCGGCACCGTGGCCAGGCTGTACGGCCCGGCGATCGGCTCGGTCCACAGCGTGCGCCGGGCGAGCATCAGCGTCGAGCACGTTGCGCCGCGCAAGCGGATCGATGTCGTCGGGTACTTGGCCGTCCAGGCCGAAGGCGCGGCGTCCGAGCCCGGTGACGTGCGTTGCGGCATCCCCGGGTTCGACCACCCCGGGACCGAGCTCCACGGCGACGTGCTGCGCTCGGACGACCCGGCGTTGCGCTGGGAGGTCCGGGGGCGGCGCCACGCCGCCTTCGCCACCGACTTCGAGTACACCTCGTCCGCGTGAGGCTGGGCGAGGGCGCGACGAGCCGCCTGCTCGAGCGGGCCATGCGCCTGCCCCCACCGCGCACGCGCAGGCTGGCCGTCGAACGCGACCTGCGCGCGACCATGCGGGACGGCACCGTGCTGCTGGCCGACCGCTATACGCCGGCAACCGGCGACGACGGCCTCCCCCTACTGCTCATGCGCACGCCCTATGGCCGCAGGGGCATGTTCCCCGCGCTCCTCGCACGGCCGCTCGCCGAGCGAGGGTTCCAGGTCGTGGTGCAGAGCACGCGCGGCGGGTTCGGGTCGGGCGGGACCTTCGACCCCATGCGGCGCGAGCGCGACGACGGCCTCGACACGCTCACCTGGCTGCGGGCGCAGCCGTGGGCCGGTCGCTCGATCGTGCTCTACGGCATGAGCTACCTCGGGTACGTCCAGTGGGCCGTCGCCGATCAGCTGCCGCCCGAAGTCAAGGCGCTGGTGCCCGTGGTCACGGAGTCGGCGATCACGCTCGAGCTCCTGCGGCCGGACGGGTTCTCGCTCGAGGTGCCGTTCGAGTGGGGCGTCCTCGTCGCCACCCAGGAACGGCGCGCCGCGATGTCGCGCCAGGCGCTGTCGGCGCGACGGCTGGCGCGCAGCATGTGGACGCTGCCGCTCAACGCGGCCGACGTGGCCGCCATCGGCCGCCGTTCCGACTACATCCAGGACATCCTCGTCCACGACGCACACAGCGACCGTTGGGCGGGCATCGACCACAGCGGTCGCGTTGCCGCGACAATGGTGCCGGTCAGCTCCGTCGCCGGCTGGTACGACATCTTCCTGCCGGGACAGCTGCGCGATTTCATGGCGCTGCAGGCCGCGGGCCGCCCGGCCCGGCTCACCGTCGGGCCGTGGTCGCATACGTCCTCCGGTACGGCGACCACGGCGGTGCACGAAGCTCTCGAGTTCGGGCTGGCCCACGCCCGTGGCGAGCCGGCGCCCGAGCGCGCCCCAGTCCGTCTCTACGTGACCGGCGAGGAGGCGTGGCGTGACTTCGCGTCGTGGCCCCCGCCCGGGTACGCGCCGGTCCGGTTCCACCTCCACCCCGCCGGTGCGCTCTCGCGCGACGCGCCTCCCGACTCGGCCGCCGACGCGTACCGCTACGACCCGGCCGACCCGACCCCCGCGGTCGGCGGCGTGCGCATGGGCCGCGGGAGCAAGGCCGGCCGCGTCGACAACACGGCGCTGGAGGCGCGGACCGACGTCCTCACCTACACCACACCGCCGCTCGCAGAGGACCTCGAGGTGATCGGGGACGTGCGCGCCGAGATCTGGTTCCGCTCGAGCAGGCGCGACGCCGACGTGTTCGTCCGGCTGTGCGACGTCGACGACCGAGGCCGGTCCTACAACGTGTGCGACGGCCTCGTGAGCCTGACGGGTGCAGACCGCCTCACCTGTGCTGCCGTGCGCCTGTGGCCGACGGCGCACCGCTTCGTACGCGGCCACCGCGTGCGCGTGCAGGTCTCGAGCGGCGCGTTCCCCCGCTACAACCGCAACCTCGGTGGCGGGGAGCCGCGGGCGACGGCGACCACGCTCCTCGCCGCCGACCAGCACGTGTTCCACGACACGGGCCACCCGTCCGCCGTGGTGCTCCCGGTGGGGGGACAGCACTAACGCACAGCCCGGCGTGAACCGCGTCGGCGTCGGGAGCCGGTTAGTGCGTGCCCGCTCCGACGAGCGCGGTGAGGTTGTCCATCGCCGGCCCGATCGCCGCCGCCATCTGCTCGAACCCCGACAACACGAGCGGGTCGTCGAGCCGGTCCATCGCCCCGTGCGCCGGGTTGAGTCGGCACGCCTCGGCCCAGGCGGCCAGGTCCGGCTCGCTTCCTCTCGCGAGCAGGCCCGTCATGCCGGCAAAGGCGAGCTCGAGGACGTCGGCGATGTTCCCGGTGAACGTCAGCGGTGGGCACAGCCGGTTCTTCTCCCCGTCGTCGTCCCGCAACGCCTCGACGGCACCGAGCGTGGCCGCGCCGTAGGGGATCACGCCGACCGTGACGTACTCGAGGGTGATCGTCCCGTCCTCGAAGACCGGGCGGAGGGCGGTCGGGCGAACGCCTCTGGCCGTGCAGTCGATGTACAACCTCCCCCGGTCTGTTGCGATGTCGCCCCGCTGGAGCTCGAGCCGGTCGGTGCCGATGCGGAGGACCTTGCCCTTGTCGCGCACGACGCGTTCGATGGACCTGAGCGCGTCGAGCTCGACCATGCTGATCGTCGCCCCGCGGAACACGTCGGGCTCAGTCGCGCCGTCGATGCGCACGAACACGTCATCGGCCTCGAGGCGCCGCGCGAAGTCCTTGCCGTCCTGCGCTGCCGCGGCCGCCTCCACGAAGCGCGCCTGCATTTGCATGTACGTGCCGACGAGGTCCAGCGGCTGCAGCGCCGCCCGGTTGAACATCCACGATTCGCGGGGCTTGACCCACTCGATGTCCCCGGGGTCCACTCCCGCCTCCAACAACCAGGTGCAGGTGTCCATTGCCGTCTTGCCCGCGCCGATGACGGTGAACCCCGTCGGGGGCGCAGCGATCTCGACGAGCGCGTTCGGTGGGACGAGGCGGGCCCCGTCGTCGACCTCGAACTCCGGCGTGTGGCGCGACGGGATCGATGACTCGACGTAGGTCGCATCGACGAACTTCTTCCTGACCGTGATGGTCGTGCCCGCCCCGGTGAGCAGCGACACGACGTGGTGGCCGTCTGCGTCCTGGCCCCGGTAGTCGCACATCGGGAGGAAGCGCACGCGGCCGGAACGGACCAGCGCATCGAGCACCCGCGCGTAGTAGTCGCAGATCTCGCTCGCGGTCGCCCGGTCGTAGAACCCGGCGTTGGGCCCGTCGACGTCGATCCGGTCCTCGCCGAGCCGGGCGGACGCCACGCCGTAGTAGGCGGAGGGCTGGTGCAGCCGCACGAAGGGGTAGGCATCGACCCAGTGCCCGCCCGGGCGGTGGCGGCGGTCGACGATCACGACGTCGACGTCGGCCGAGGCGACCAGGGAGTCGACGAACGCCATGCCCGACGCTCCCGCCCCCACGACCAGGTAGTCGGTCTCGATCTCGCCCACCGCTCCCCCTTTCCGGGCCCGCACGCGGGCATTCTCGCGTGAGCGGCGCAGCCGCGCCGTCCCCGCCTCGACGACCCCGCTCACCAGGCCGCCGCCCGGCGCCGGAGACGCCGCCGGGCGCTCCCGCGCTGCACGCTGCCGCGGCGGCCGGCGGTACGCTGGCCCAATGGGCGCGAGGAGCGTGCGATGAACCAACAGCAGTTCGACAAGGTCGGCCAGGGCCGCGGCTTCATCGCCGCGCTCGACCAGAGCGGCGGCAGCACCCCCAAGGCGCTGCGGCTCTACGGCGTCGACGAGTCGCAGTACTCCAACGACACGGAGATGTTCGACCGGATCCACGAGATGCGGTCGCGCATCATCACGAGCCCGGCGTTCACCGGCGAGCGCGTGCTCGGTGCGATCCTCTTCGAGCAGACGATGGACCGCCAGATCGAAGGACAGGACACCGGCGACTACCTGTGGGGCGTTAAGGGCGTCGTCCCCTTCATCAAGATCGACAAGGGGCTGGCCGACGAGTCCGACGGCGTCCAGATCATGAAGCCGATGCCGGGGCTCGACGAGCTGCTCGACCGCTCGGTGAAGAAGGGCATGTTCGGCACGAAGGAGCGGTCGTTCATCAAGCTGGCGAACCGTGACGGGATCGCGGCGATCGTCGATCAGCAGTTCGACGTGGGGCGCCAGGTGCTGAGCAAGGGCCTCGTGCCGATCCTCGAGCCGGAAGTCGACATCCACAGCCCGGACAAGGCCAAGGCGGAAGCGCTGCTCAAAGAGGCGCTGCTGGCCGGCCTCGATGCGCTCGGGGACCAGCACGTCATGTTGAAGCTGACGCTGCCGTCCGAGGACAACTTCTACGCCGAGCTGGTCGACCACCCGAAGGTGCTCAAGGTGGTCGCCCTCTCCGGCGGCTACACGCGTGACGAGGCGTGCGCCATCCTCGCCCGGAACCGGGGCGTGATCGCCAGCTTCTCGCGCGCCCTCACCGAGGGGCTCACCGCTCAGCAGAGCGACGACGAGTTCAACCGCGTGCTCGATGCGTCGATCGAGGAGATCTTCCAGGCCTCGGTCCGTTAGCCGGCGCCCGGCGTCTCCCTCGCCCGGCACCATGGGCTGGCGGCCCTCTTCGCCGTCATCCCCTCGTCGCCGTCATCAGTGCCCGCCGCCGCACCTAACCTGCGCCCATGGCAGACCGTCGCGTCGACGTCGGCTCCCTCGCCGACCTGCAGAAGACGGGCCAGCTCCTCGGCAAGCTCGGCAACCAGCCCGTGTGCGTGGTGTGGCACGAGGGGTGCGCCTACGCCGTCGATGACCGGTGCCCACACCTCGGCTTCCCGCTGCACCGCGGGTCGGTGCAGGACGGCCTGCTGACGTGCCACTGGCACCATGCCCGGTTCGACCTCGTGTCCGGTGCCACGCTCGACCCCTTCGCCGATGACGTGCGCGCCTACCCCGTCGAGGTGTCAGGCGAGCGGGTGCTCGTCGTCCAGCAGGCCCAACCGGAGCCGACGGCCCACCTGCGGCGGCGGCTCACCGAGGGGCTCGAACAGGACCTGACCCTCGTGACCGCCAAGGCGGTCCTCGCCCTGCTCGACACCCGGCACCCCGAGCACGAGGTCGTGCAGGTGGGCGTCGAGTTCGGCACGACCTTCCGGCGCCAGGGGTGGGGTGCGGGCCTGACGGTGCTGGTCGCCATGGCCAACCTCCTGCCCCACCTGAACGCCGACGACCGCGCCCTCGCCCTCGTGCACGGCCTCACGTTCGTGGCACGCGACACGCGTGGCCGCCCGCCGCGGTTCCCGCTCGCGCCCCTCGGGGAGGGCGGGACGGGCTGGTCGCGCCTCTCGTCGTGGTACCGCCGCTTCATCGAGACGCGTGCCGACGAAGCCGCCGAGCGGACGCTGGCGACGGCGATCGCCGCCGGGGCCGCACCAGCGCAGGTCGAGGCCCTGATGATGGCCGCGGCGACCGACCACCTGTTCATCGACGAGGGCCACGGCGTCGACTTCACCAACAAGGCGTTCGAGGCGCTGGCGCATCTCGGCCCCGCGGCGGCGGCGTCGGTGCTGCCGACGCTCGTCCTGCAGACCGTAGGGGCGCGGCGGAGCGAGGAGGGCAGCGCGTGGCGCTACCCGCACGACCTCGTCTCCCTTGTCGCCGATGCGACAGCGCGCCTCGACGAGCTCCAAGCCGCCGGCGCCGACCGGTCGTACCCCGACGCGGACGTCGGCGCCCTCGGATGGGCGTTGCTCGCCGACGACCCGGCAGCGGTCATCGCCGCGTTGTGCGACGCCATCGCCGCCGGCGCGCGTCCCGAGCAGCTCGGCCGTGCGCTGGCGTACGCGGCGGCGCTGCGGATCCTGCGGTTCCACGTGCGCAACGACCACGGTGACTGGGACATCGTGCACCACGGGTTCACGTACGCCAACGCAATGCACCAGTCGCTCGTCCGCGCGCCGGCGACCACGTCGTTGCGCGGCGTCCTGCACGGCGCCATGAAGGTCTACCTCGACCGCTTCCTCAACGTCCCCGCCGCCCGCCTCCCCGTGTACGACCCCGGCGCAGGGCCGGGCGACCTCGGCCAGCTGCAGGCGTGCTGGGACCGCCAGGGCGAGGTGGACGAGGCGGGCCGTACCGTCTACCAGTGGGTGCGCGGCGGCGGAGGCCTCGCCGGCGCGGTCGCCGCGCTCGGGCATGCGCTGCTCGCCGAGGACGCCGAGTTCCACTGGTACCAGACGGTGGAAGCGGCAATCCGGCAGGCCACGGCGTGGGGGGACGGGACAGAGGAGGCGGCGCTCGTGCTCGCCGCCGCGGCGCGGTTCCTCGCCGCGCACACACCGACACGACGGGAGCTCCCCGAAGTCGTCCGTATCGCCCAGCGCCTGCGCCGTGGCGAGGAGCTCTACGAAGACGACTGAGCGGTCGCGCCCGCGGCGCGCCCACGCGTCCCTCGGGCGACGGCCCGCACCTGGCTCAGCGGGGCACGAGCAGGGCAGGTATCGGGTGGTGGCCCAGGCTCCCCGGCAGCGGCGGGTAGCGCACGCCGTCGACCGGGCGCAGCGCCTGGAGGCGGTCGAGCAGGACCTGCACGGCGACGACGCCCTCGAGGCGCGCCAGTGTGGCACCCGGGCACACGTGCGGCCCGGCGCCGAAGGCCAGGTGGCCGCGGGGGTCGTCGCGGTCGAGGCGGAACTCGGCGGGGTCGTCGTAGACCGACTCGTCCCGGTTGGCGGACCCGATGCCCATCTCCACCCAGTCGCCGGGGCGCAGCTCGACGGTCCCGATCGAGACATCGCGCGTGCAACGCCGGGTCGTGCGCTGCACGGGCGCGTCGTGCCGTAACGACTCTTCGACGAACAGCGGTACAGCGGCGCGGTCCGCTGCGAGCGACTCGAACAGCGCCGTATCCTGGACCAGGCGGTTGACGAGGTGGTCGAGCAGCGCGCGGGTCGTGTGCACGCCCGCCTGGATCATGAAGTGCAGCTGCGTGGTGATCTCGCGATCGGTCAGCCGCCGGCCCTCGACCTCCGAGGTGAGCAGCACCTTGAAGATGTGGCTGGACGGCTCGGGCAGCGCCCGCTGCTCGGCGATGCGCGCCGCGAAGAACGGGTGGCTCGCCGGCCCCTCGGGCGGCGCGCCCGGAGTCGCCGGCCGGGTCATCAGGGTCCCGTCCATCGACCAGCGCATGAACTCGGGCACGGCGTCGCGCCCGAGCCCCATGATGTGGGCCATGGCGAACGCCGGGATCGCCATGGCGTAGCCGTCGTGCAGGTCGGCCGGCTGAGCGGCCAACAACACGTCGACGAGGCGGTGGCATTCGGCCGTGATCGCCGGCTCGATCTCGCGCACGCGGTGGGTCGCCAGGGCGGCGTTGAACAGCCGGCGCACGGCGCCGTGGCGCGGCTCGGGGATCTCGCTCAGGTAGTGCTGGTCTGCGGGGATTGTGTCGACACCATCCGGGATGCCGGTGATGGGGCCGAGCTCGGCGCGGAACACGTCCACGTCCTTCAACGCCGCCTCGACATCGCTATAGCGCGCGAGGTACCAGCTCCCCGTCGGGGTGCGGTAGACGGGGTCATCGCGCCGGATGCGCTCGAGCACGTCGAACGGGACACCCTCATCGACGAACCGGGGGTCGTGCGGGTCGAACGCCGGCCGAGGGGTGCCCGTGCCGACGCCGCCGCCCACCACCGCCCTCTGCACCCGCTCGTCGTCCATCGCGGGCACAACCTACCCAGGCGGGCGACGGCCGAGCGCGGTCAGCGCGGCGATCGTCGCCTGGCGTTCGTCGGGCGTCCCGAAGACGTCGGCCAACAGCTCGGTGACGCCGAGCGACGCCAGCTCGTCCACGCGGCCCGCCACGTCGTCGGCGTCGCCCACGATCGCCAGCTCGGCGACGTCGTCGAGCCCTTCGGCCATCAGCTGCCGCCGGTAGGAGTCCATCCGGCCCGCGCCCTCGATCCGTGGGCGGACGAGGTCGCGCGCCGCCGGGATGTCCTTCGTGACGCACACCGGTAGCCCCGCGATGACACGGGGCGCCGGCCGCCCGGCGCTCGCCGCGGCGTCGTTCAGCTGCGGCACGACCGTCGCGCGCAGCGTCTTCGGGCCGGTCATCCACGTCACGGTGCCGTCCGTGAGGGCGCCGGCCAGCGCCAGCATCCGGGGGCCGAGGGCGGCAAGGACGATCCCCGGCGGTGGCCCCTCCACCGTCAGCGTGGCCCGTGCGGTGAGGAACTCGCCGGCCATGTCGCTGCGGCGGTCCGGCCCGAGCAGGCCCGTGAGGGCGCGCAACTCCTCCGCGCACAACGCCACGGCGTTGTCGTAGGAGATCCCGTACACACCTTCGGACACCATCCGGTGCGTGACACCGATGCCGAACGTGAACCGGTCGGGGCCGGCTGCCTGGGCAACGGTCATGGCCTGTTGGGCGAGCGGCACCGGGTGGCGCCCCTGGATGGGGACGACCGCCGTCCCCAGCGCGATCCCGGGCACCGCCCCGGCCGCGACGGCGAGCGCAGTGAGGGCGTCCACGCTGAAGGTCTGCGGTAGCCACACGCCCTCGAAGCCGCCGTCGGCCGCGGCGCGCACGGCGCCGACGACGCTGGCGACGCTGCGGTGGTCCGAACCGGCCCACGCCGAGATCGTGATGCCGTTGGGCGTGGTGTTCACGGGAGCCTCCTCTGATCGGTGATGCCACTCACTCGCCTGGCCTGCCTCGGCCGCGCCCGTCTCACCAGTGCGTGTGCGACCCGCCCGCCACCGGCAGGCACACACCGCTGATGTACGACGCCTCCTCGGAGCAGAGGAACTCGATCGCCGCCGCCGTCTCGTCCGCGGTCTGGGGGCGGCCCATCGGGACGTCGCTCGCCGCCCAGGACGGGGCCGAGCCGCTCCGGCGCAGCAGCCCGGGGTTCGGGAAGCGCGGGTCGCCGCTCTGGACGCCGAGAGGCATCACCGCGTTGACGCGGATGTTGTGCGGTGCGAGCTCGGCAGCCAGCGAGGACGTCACCATGTTGGCCGCCGCTCGGGCCGCACCGATGGCGCCGCTGGTGACGGGCGCCATCACGGCTGCGTACGACGACAGCACGACGACGGCACCACCCGCGCCCTGCTCGATCATGCGCCGCGCGCAGGCCCGGCTCAACAGGAGCGGCGCGGTGACGTTCACCTCGAAGCAGCGCTGCCACGACGCCGGGTCGACGTCGAGCAGCGGGCCGTCACCGGCTCGCGGGCCGGTCGTCCCCATCAGGCTGCAGCAGATGTCGACGCGCCCGAACCGGGAGACGGCCTCGGCCGCGGCCGACTCCCATGACCGTTGGTCGAACGGGTCAATGGCCACCGCGGTCGCCGCGCCCCGGCCCGCGGCCGCCACCTCAGCCGTGACCTCGTCGAGGAGGGCGCGTGCGACGAAGCCGGTGTCGTACGCTCCCGGGCCCCACTCCGGCGGGACCGTGCCGACCGCGTCGGCGCACACCACCGACGCACCTCCGCGGGCGAGGCGGAGGGCGGTGGCATGGCCGATACCGGGCGGCCGGGCGCACCCGGCCACCACTGCGACCTTCCCGTCGAACCGGGCGCGCACGCGTCAGCCGATGCTCGCCGCTCGGACCGCCGTGCTCCCGCTGTCGACGTGGAGCACCTCGCCGGTGATGACCTCTGACTCGCGGCTGGCGAGGAACAGCGCGGCCATGGCGACATCGTTGGCCGTCGTCATGCGCGTGAGGTGCATGTCCCGCAGGCGCGTCATCCGCTCGGGGCTGATCCGCGCGTCGCGCTCGGCGTTGAGCACGTACCCCGGCTGGACGGTGTTGCAGCGGATCCCCTCGCGGCCGTAGTCGGCACTGATCGAGTACGCGAGCGCGTTGAGCGCGCCCTTGCTCGCGGTATAGGCCGCGTACCTCGGCGTCCCCCGCTCCGCAGCGCGTGAGGACACATTGACGATCGACCCGTGGCCCGCCGAGCGCATGTGGGGGATCGCCTCACGGCACAGCAGGGCTGGCGCCACGACGTTGACGCGGTACGCCGCGACCCATGCAGCCGCCTCCGCCTCGCCGACTGGGCCGTCGGTGGCGACGGCGACCGCGTTGTTGACCAGCACCGTCAGTGCCCCGTACACGTCGACGGTCGCGCGGACGAGGGCGGCGCAGTCCTCGTCGCCGACAAGGTCGGCAGCGATGAACGTGGCGTCACCGCCCTCGGCACGGACCTTGTCCGCCACGGCTGCGCCGCGCGCGGGGTCGCGGCCGCTCAGCACGACTTTGGCCCCTTCGATAGCGAACACGCGCGCGATCTCCCGGCCGAGGCCCGACGTCGCACCAGTCACGATCGCCACCTCGCCCGCGAGCCGGCCCGGCGCGACCGGGCGGGCGCCGGGGTCAGGGCTCGAGGCCATACAGCCGCGCCGGGTTGTCCCACAGGATCCGGCGCTTGGCGTCGTCGCCGATGTCGGAGCGGTCGAGGAACCCGCCGTACCCCCATCTCGCCTCCGGGTGCGGGAAGTCCGATGCGGTGACGACCGGCCCCGCGCCCAGGGCATCGATGACGGCGGGGAGGGTCGGCTCCTCGAGGTCCGCCGAGATGAAGCACTGCCTCCGGAAGTAGTCGCTCGGACGGAGGCTGAGCTCGGGCACGTCGAGCCCGCGATAGCGCTCGGTGAGCTCGTCGAGCCACCACAACCAGAACGGGAGCCACCCCGCGCCCGACTCGAGCACGACGACGCGGAGGTCGGGGTGGCGCTCACAGATCCCGCCGGCGAGGAACTGGAACAGCGCGACCTGCGATTCGAGCGGGAACGCGAAGGCGATGCGCGGGAGCGCCCACTCACCGAACCGGTCGGCCCCGATCTGGCCCATGTCGGTACCGGCCACGTTGTGCACGGCCAGCGCCACGCCGAGCTCCTCGAGCGCCGACCACAGCGGGTCGTAGTACGGCTGGTCGAGCGTGATACCCGGGAGCGGGGCCTCCGGGAGGATGAAGAACGCCCGGAACCCGAGCTCCGTCACACATCGGCGGGCCTCGGCGATCGCGGCCCCGACATCGCGCAGGTCGAGCTGGCCCACACCGACGATGCGCCCTTCGCCTCCTGCCAGGAACCCGGCCACCCAGTCGTTGTAGGCCCGGACGATCGCCGCCGCCAGCGGCGCGTCGATGCCACGCGCGCCCACCTGCATGAGCCCGCGGCTTGGGAACAACGCCATCCGCTCGATCCCGAGCTTCGCCATCGCCTCGAGGTACGCGCCCGGGTCCCAGCCGCGCTCCTGGTAGGCCCGGTAGTCGGTCTGCAGGCTCTCATTCCACCGCTTGACGCCCTTGAACCGCACCGTCGGGAGGGTGCGGCCGTCCACGACGAGCCCTCCATGGTCCGGCGCCGACACCGGCCGGCGTTCGGCGAAGGCCGGGTCGATGTGGCGCCACAGGTCAACGGGCTCCACAAAATGCGAGTCGCAGTCGAACACCCTCATCATCAGGGTGATGTTACGAGCGCCGCCCGTGGACGTGCCCGGCCGGCGGCCTCCGCCGCCGCTCGCCCGCGATCAGTAGTTGAACACGAGCGCCCCGCCAGCCGTGTACTCGTAGACCGACGGCATGCCGGCCACCTGCGTATTGGGGCCCCAGGCTGCGTCCTGCATGTTGCGTGTCTTCACGCAGACCGGGCAGGCGAAGAAGCGCCCACCGCTGGCCACGTACTCGTCGTGCAGCCCCGCAATGGGCGGCGCGCCGGGGACCTCGACCGTCTTGGCGAAGCCCTCGGTCGCCACATGGACGGCGTCTTTGGTGAGGAACATGACCGCTTGCTTGCCGGCGCGGAGCGCCTCGACGCCCACGAGATAGGCGATCAGCACGTTCTCGGGCTCCTCAGCGCCGTGGGTGAGGCAGACCAGGACCTTGCTGTCGGGGGCTGCGTGGGTGGGTGTGCTGGCGTCGCTCATTGCGTCGTCCCCTCTCTCGGTTCGTGCGTGATGGTCGCTCTCAGCCGTCGACGTGCTCGCTCCAGAAGCCGGAGCACAGCAGCGAGAGGCGCTCGATCCGGCCGGTCGGGCCGGTGGCGGCGAAGGCATGCTGCTCCACGACCTTGGGGCCCTCGCCCAGGCGGGCGGCCTCGACGCGGAGGCGCCAGCGGAGCTGGAGCAGCCCTCCGACCTGGCCGACGGACGCGTCGGTGACCTCGTAGGCCTCCACGTTGCCGAACCATTGCGCGAAGGCGCCGCAGACGGCCGCCGCCCCGTGCCACTCGACGAACCCGCGCGGGAGCAGTGCGGACAGCAGTACGTCGTCCTCGAGGGCTGCGGCGAGGCGCGCGAAGTCGTGCGCGGCCAACGCCTCGAGGACGAGCCCTGCAGCGGAGAACGGCACCGGCGGCGCTCCCTGGAGTGCGGACATGGGCCCGTTATACGGCAACGGGCACGCCAGCACATCGGGCAACCGCCCGATATTCGGCGGCCGCGACCACATGTGCCTGCGGCCCCGCCAGTGCCCGCGGCCGCCGGTGCGACGTGGCCCTGCGGGCGCGCCGAGGGCGGTGGGCGGGCGACAGCGCCGAGTGACGGGCATGCGAGAATCGCCCGGTGGACGCCGCCCCCGCCATGAAGCGGTCCGAGCTGGTCGCCACGCTGTCGTTGGTGGCCGATCTGGGGATGGGCCGGCCGGTGGAGCGGGTGCTGCGACAGACGGTCATCGCCATGCGCCTCGCCGATCTCGCGGACGCGGGCGACGCGGTCCGGACGGCGACGTACTACACGTCGCTGTTGACGTGGGTCGGGTGCGCGGCGGACACGAGCGACCTCGCGGAGCTGTTCGGGGACGAGATGTCGCTGTTCGCTGACACCCACGACGGCGACCTCGCCGGCGCGAGCCTCGCCACGTTCATGCTGCGCCACCTCGGGCGCGGGACTTCACCGGTCCGCCGGCTCACCATGGCCGGCCGGTTCATCGCGACCGGTGGGAAGTCGGTGCGCCACGTGATGCAGTCCCACTGCCAGTCCACCGGCGAGCTCGCCCATCGCCTCGGCCTCGGCGACGAGGTGCGTGAGCCGCTCGTCCAGGCCTTCGAGCGCTGGGACGGGCGAGGCGTCCCCGGCACCGCCGGCGCCGAGCGACTGGCGATGGCCGCCCGGATCGTGCACCTCGCCGACTGCATCGAGTGGTTCCATTTCATGGGCGGGACCGACGCGGCGGTCGAGGTGGCACGCCAACGCCGCGGGACGCAGTTCGACCCCGACCTGGTGGACCGGTTCTGCACCCACCACGCCAACGTGCTCGCAGGCGTCGACGAGGTGTCCGCCTGGGACGAGGTGATCGCCCTCGACCCGGGGCTTGGCGAGGAGTTGACCGAGGACGGCGTGGACGAGGCGCTGGAGGCCCTCGCCGACTTTGCCGACCTCAAGTCGCCGTGCCGTGCCGGGCATTCGCGCGGCGTGGCCGCCGTCGCGGCCGGCGCGGCGACCGCGCTCGGGATGGCGCCCGAGGAAGTCCGGATGCTGCGGCGCGCCGCGCTGGTCCACGACGTCGGCATGATCGGCGTGCCGAGCGGCGTGTGGGACGAAACCAAACCGTGGTCGCTCGCCCAGCGTGAACGCGCCCGCACCCACCCGTACCTGCTCGAGCGCATGCTGGCCCGCACCCCGCTCCTGGAGCGCATCGCCCATTGTGCATCCCTGCACCACGAGCGCATCGACGGCTCGGGGTACCCGCGCGGGCTCCGCGGCGACTCGCTCTCCCTCCCCGCCCGCATCCTCGCCGTGTCGGACGTCCACCAGGCGCTGACCCAGGCTCGGCCCCACCGCGAGGCACTGGACGAGGTGAGCGCCCGCCGCGTGCTCCGCGAGGAGGCCGAGGCCGGCCGTCTCGACGGCGACGTGGTGGGCGCCGTCCTCGGGGCCGGCGACGCGCGCCCCCGCCGCCGGGCGGCGCTGCCGGGCGGCCTCACCGCTCGCGAGGCTGCCGTGCTCGTCTGCCTCGGGCGCGGCCGGTCCAACACGCAGATCGCCGACGAGCTGTGCATCTCGCGCAAGACGGTGTCGTCGCACCTCGAGCACATCTACGCCAAGCTCGGTGTCTCGACGCGCACGGAGGCGGCGCTGTTCGCCATGCAGCACGGGCTGACCGACCAGGCGATGGCCCGCTGACCGAAGATCGGGCAGTTGCCCGATTCGCCGGGGCGCCACTTCACGTACAACAGGGCACACGGGTGCCACGCGCGGCGCCCACGTCGACCGACCGAAGGGACCGACGAGAGATGACCGATGTTGAGCAGTCGCTCCGGGCATGGGGCTCGTTCGACCGTGACAACCCGTTCCCGTTGTTCGAGGAGGTGCGCCGGCTGGGCGCAGTGCACCCCGTGACCCTGGCCGACGGCCACGACGCGTGGCTCATCGTCGGCCACGCCGAGGCCCGAGTCGCGCTCAACGACACGAGGATCTCGAAGGACATGCACGCGGCCCTGGCGTCCTCGGGCGGGGTCGTCGCCGAAGGCCTCCCAGGGCCCGCGTTCGCACGTCACATGTTGGCGGTCGACCCCCCGGACCACACCCGGCTCCGCCGGCTCGTCGCGAGCGCCTTCTCGGTGCGGAG
>Ga0070741_10003632_pt1 | contig 37638 bp, 36 predicted proteins | sample Coa_R1_4_FD_66440 | JGI IMG/M metagenome (GOLD analysis project Ga0070741, IMG submission 66440) | Surface soil microbial communities from Centralia Pennsylvania, which are recovering from an underground coalmine fire - Coalmine... | ecosystem: Environmental > Terrestrial > Soil > Unclassified ... | reverse complement strand
CGGTGGGTGCGACTCTCTGCGCGTAACGTGCAGGGACAATACTCAACAGAAACAGCACGCCATTCGCCACTCCGTACCACAGGTAAGGCGGAAGCTGAACCGGCGGCCAACTCTCGGTTCTCGTGCGCAAATAGAAATAGCTGGCGATCACAAGGGCGAACATCGTGCCCTCGATCGTCATGTAGAACACGTTCGCCAGCCAGGTCGTGTTGCTGCGGCCGAACGCGACACTGGGCAGTCCGGACACATCGAGCACCGGGCGTTCTCTTAACGAATCCATCGGCGCTCCTCGAGGCGGCTGTCCACTGGCATCGGCGTGGGAGAGTGACCGCGGGGCCATAACCACCCAATCAGCGTGATCACGACCGGGATGGCGCCGTACGCAACTCCCCGCGCGCTGAAGATGGACCACACGAAAGCGATAGACACAGTAATGGCCGTGAGAAATGGCCAGATGCTGGGGCCGGGTGATTCCTCTCGATACTGCGGCTCCGAATCAAGGCTGTTGGTAACCAGGACTTCGGGAATGTCTTCGCGAACTCCGGCCACGACCGGTTGGTTGGGAGTCGCGTCCCACAACGCCTCGCGACCATTGACAGTTGGCAACTCGAGAAAGTTGTAATGAGGCGGCGGAGATGGCGTCGCCCATTCCAGTGTGCCCGCGCGCCATGGATCCGGCCCTGCGAGTTCTCCGATTGCTTTGCTCTGAAAGAAATTCACCAGGAATACGATCAGGCCAGCCGTCATGAAGAGCACCCCGATCGATGAAACTAAATTCAGCGTGCCCCAGTGCATCTCCGGCAGATAGGTGTACACGCGGCGTGGCATTCCCCGCAGTCCCAGGAAGTGCATGGTGAAGAAAGTCATGTTGAAGCCGATGAAGAACAACCAGAAATGTATTTTCCCCAGCAGATCATTCATCATCCGCCCGGTAATTTTCGGAACCCAGTAGTACAAGCCGGCGAACATGGGAAATAACGCGCCACCAATCAGAACGTAATGGAAATGGGCAACAACAAAAAACGTGTCGTGCACCTGCCAATCCACAGGCACCGCCGCGAGCATCAGGCCCGTGAGCCCTCCGATCAGGAAAGTGAAAAAGAAGCCAAACACCCACAGCATAGGGAGTTTGAGTTGCAACCGCCCGTGCCAGATTGTTGCCATCCAGCAATAGAACTGCACGGCTGTGGGGATCACGATCATGAGCGTCGCCGCGGTAAAAAAGCTCTCACTCATCTGCGGCAGGCCGGTCGCAAACATGTGGTGAACCCAAACGCTGAACCCCAGAAAGCCGGTGGCAACCACCGATGTGACAATCGCCAGATACCCGAATATGTGGCGCCGGGAGAACACCGGGACCAGGGTCGAGATGACGGCTGTGCCGGGCAAGAAGATGATGTACACCTCGGGATGGCCAAAGAACCAGAACAGGTGCTGATACAGCAGCACGTCTCCGCCACTGGACGGATTAAAAAATTGCGTGTTGATCGTGCGGTCCATGAGCAGCATGGAACTGACAACCATTACCGCCGGCATGGCGAAGATTACCGCGATGGAAATCGTGAGCTTTTCCCAGAGAATGATGGGCATGCGATTCAGTGTCATGCCCGGCGCGCGGTGACGGAGGATGGTCGTCGCAATACAGATCGCGACCGCCAGCGCGGAGACTTCGGTGAAGGTGATCATCTGCGCCCAGAAGTCGGATCGCTTGCCCGGAGTGAATTGCGGGCCCGACAGCGGGACATAGGCAAACCAGCCGGCATCCGCGCCCGTCTTGATCAGCAGCCCGATCCAGAGGAGCAAACCACCGCCCAGGTAGATGTAGTAGCTGAATGCGTTCAGCCGGGGAAACGCGATGTTGCGGGTTCCGCAGATCAGCGGTACCAGGTACACGCCGAATCCCTGGAACATCATGGGAACGGCAAACAGGAAGATCATGGTGCTGCCGTGAACCGTGAACACCTGGTTGTACAGGTCGGGGCCGACTGCGCCGTGTTCAGGCCGGGCAAGTTGGAAGCGCATGATGCCGGCGAGCACGCCGCCCAGCAGGAAAAAGATGAAGGACGTGACTATGTAGCGAACGCCAATGGCGGTGTGGTGCACGTTCTTGAACCATCCCCAGAATCCAGGCGGCTGCGCCCAGGCTCGAGCCAGTTGCTCGGGCGTGCCGGTTCGAGGAACGACAATGGGCTCGCTAATGGCCAAGTAATTTCCTCATTGCAAGGTTTGCAGATACGTCAGCAGTGCCTGCAGATCATCCGGCTGCAGCGGATTCGGCGCCATGTGATTGCCGGGCTTGATTCTCTGCGGATCGATAATCCACCCCGCCAATGCCCCGCGGGTATTCGGCAACGTTTCCGCGGCGATCATCTGCCGGCTTGCGAGGTGCGTCAGGTCTGGTCCTATGCGCGAACCCGCGTCGGTCCCGCGAATGGTGTGGCACATCACGCATGCGTGCGTCAGAAAGACCTCGCGGCCGCGTGCCGCGTCGGCATTGGTCGGCTCAGGGGCAGGCTTCAGCTGCTGCGCTTTCCACGCTGCGAATTCACTGTCGCTTTCCGCGATCACCGAAAAACCCATGTGGGCGTGCTGCATTCCGCAGAATTCCGCGCACTGCCCGCGATACCTTCCCGGCTGATCGATCTGAATCCAGAATGCCGACGAGTACCCGGGAAGCAGATCCCGTTTGCCGTGAACGCTCGGCGCCCAGAAACTGTGAATAACATCTGCTGAATTCGTGAGTATGACGACCGGCTTACCCACGGGAACGTGGATTTCGTTGGCGGTGGTCACGGTCTGATCCGCCTGCGCATTCGGGTAGATCACTTCCCACCACCATTGGTGACCTGTGACTTGTATTGTGACCGGGTTCTTCGAAGTAAGACCTTCCACTTTTTTCCCGGTGATCACACTCAGCACCAGAACCGCAAACAAGGCAAGAACGGTGACGGTGATCGCGGAGCCCACCGCCCAAACGGCGCGGCGGTCCCCCTCCTTATCGTGAACAATGGGGAGCATTTCGCGAGCCGAAGTGTAGGTCCTGGCCGCGGCGCGCGCGAAACCGAGAATGACCAGGATGAAAGCCGCAAGGATGATGAAAAAAATCACCCAGAACAGCCATTCGATATTGCTGGCGTCGGGACCCGCCGCATGCAGGGCCGAGTGTCTGCCCTGCAATGCCCAAATCGCATAGATCCACGAGGTCAGAACCTGCGGTGCAGCTGAAGCCATCACTGCTTGGCCTCCGGCTGCCCGGTGATTCCCGTTGGCGTCTGGTTTGGCATGGACTGCTCAGGCGGCTTGACGTAAAGCTGATCGCTGCGTGCCGGCGCCACATCCTTGGGCAGCAAGCCGCTTAGCGAGCGAACATAAGAGACGATCTCCCAGACCTGGTATTCGGGAATGCGGTTGCGGAACGACGGCATCCCGTTCGGCCGACCTTGCACGATGGTCGCGAAAATGTTTCCCGGCTCGCTGCCGTAAATCCAGTTGTTGTCCATGAGCGGAGGACCGATGCCGCCCCCGCCGTTGGCGTGACATCCTACGCAGTTGTACTGGTTGAATAACCGCTGCCCCTCGGAAACCGAGTACGCGCTTTCCTCGTAGTACTTGGGCGGTGGAGGGCTCGCAACCGAGTTCGCGCCCGGATTCAGGCCACTTACCTGGACGCTGTTGAGAATTTCGGATGCGGGAGGCGAGGGGCGCAAAATCCGTTCCTCGCGCTGGCAGCTCAACAGCGCAATCAAGCATGTGATCAAAACCGCGAGCGAGATGGGTTTCAAGATGCGCATCACTCTCCCGGAGTCGACGGCGCCGTTTCAAGCAGTGGAACGCCGTAGCTGCGAAGAATTTTCTGAATCTCGGTTCTGCGACGGGACAGCACGCCTTCCAGTTCATCGCGTAACCGTGAGTTTCCTTTTTGAACGCCCATGGAAATGGCGAAGGTAAAGGGCAGCCCCGGAGGATCCACTTCCGGCGTGACCGGTGTGAGTTCGAGAGCGCTTTTAAACTTCTGCGCGAAGTATCCTGCCAGCGGTCCCCAGACCATGGCGGTATCGACTTTCCCGTCGGCGACGGCACGCACAATGGAATCGGCCTGGTCGCCAGTGCTCTCGAAACCGACAATCTCATCCTGCAGGCCGCGCCGGGCGAGTGCGGACGCCGGTGGCGTGTAGTCTTCGTCCATGACCTGCACACCAATCTTTATGGAGTGCATCGCCGGATCGTTCAAAGAACTGAGCTGTAGATGATGATCGCGACGAGTGACGAAAACGTATGTGGAGCGGTAATACGGCGTGGTGGTCAGCACCGGCTTGAAGTTTGCGGGAACGCCGATGAGAAGGTCGCATGCGCCGCGGTTCAGATACTCGCGGACAAAACCGCGTCCCATGCGCTGCCACTCGTAAGTGAGTTCTGCGTGAAGCTCTGCCGCCACCAGAGTGGCGATTTTGTTTTCGTAGCCCTGCTGGTGCGAGTTGGAAAACGGTAGATTGTCCGGATCGGCGCAGACCCGCAGCGTGCGCCCCATTGCGGGGAGCGCCAACGCGCAGGCGATTAATGCGAGCGCGACTTTAGGGAAGCTGGAAAACATACAACATGCCTCCCGCCGTAGTGTATTTCGGCAGATCCTGCATGGCGCCAACAAAGCCGAGCGCGGCCGACTTATCGCGGGGATCAAGCCCGCCGGCGACAATTGCTCCCGCCCAGCCGCCCACGCCCGAGAGCACCGCCACGTATTGCTTGCCGTCCGGACCTTTGTAGGTGACCGGCTGGCCAATGATCCCGGAGCCTGTTTTGAACTGCCACAATGGCTTGCCACTCATGGCATCGACGGCATGAAACCAGCCATCCATGGTGCCGTAGAAAACCACGTTGCCAGCCGTGACCAGCGCGCCACTCCAAACCGGAAAGTGATCGGGAATCCTCCACACAGCCTTGCCATTGACCGGATCCCATGCCGTGAACACCCCGCCGTAGCCTCCCGGCGCGTCGTACATCACGACGTTCGCGCCTACGTAGGGCGTGCCCGCAATGTAATTCACGGAAACATCTTCTTCGTCCATGCAGAGATGGTTGTGCGGGATATAGAGCAATCCGGTCTTGGGCGAGAACGCTGAGGGTTGCCAGTCTTTCGCTCCGGGAGCGGTGGGGCAGAGGTTACGCGACACCTTTCCCCGGCTGGGGTGTTTCTCTTCCACGTATTGCAGCAGGCCGCTCTTCAAATCCACGCCGCGGCTGGTGGTGATGGGAGCGAAGGGATTCGCGCTTAAGACTTCGCCACTGGTCCGGTCGATAACGTACACGTAGCCGTTGCGATCGGGATGAACCAGAACTTTGCGCGTCTGACCGTGAATGGGAAGGTCGAGAAGTATATTTTCATTAACCCCGTCATAATCGAACAGATCGTGAGGGCTCATTTGGTAATACCAGACAGCTTCGCCGGTATCGACATCGCGCGCAAAAATTCCGGAAGTAAACTTATTGTCACCGGGCCGGGAGTCTGCATCCCACGGCCCGGGATTTGCGGTTCCGTAGTACACGAGGTTGAGCTCAGGATCGTACGATATCCATCCCCACACTCCGCCGCCGCCGATCTTCCATGCATCCGGCGGCCATGACTTCACCCCCAGATCCTGGCCGCGATCCTGAGCGTAAAACGGCTTGAAGCGCGGTCCGATCAGAACATCTTTATCAGGACCGGCCGTGTAAGCAGTCCAATCGACCTTGCCGGTTTTTGCGTCCAACGCCTTCAGCCAGCCGCGAACGCCGAACTCCCCGCCGCTGTTTCCGACCAGAACCTTTCCCTTGGCGACCAGCGGAGCCATGGTCATGCTCTCGCCTTTGTTGATGTCGCCCACCCGTGTCTTCCAGATTTCCTTACCGCTGTTGGCGTCCACGCAAACGGTCTGATCGTCGAGCGTGTTGTAGTAGATTTTGCCGTTGTCGTAGGAAGCGCCGCGGTTCACTACATCGCAGCAGGCAACGCCTTTCGATGCAGGTGTGGGCATCGGCTGGTACACCCACTTCATGGACGCGCCCGGTTTTGTCAGATCCAGGGCGTAGAGGTTATTTGGCCACGGCGTAACGATGTACATCGTGTTGTTCACGACCAGTGGCGCGGCCTCGTGCCCGCGGGCCAAGCCGGTGGAGAATGTGAACGCCACTTTCAGACTGCTTACATTGCCGGTGTTGATCTGGTCGAGCGTGCTATACCGCGTGCTGGCGTAGTCCTTAGCGGGGCGAACCCATTGACCATCATCGTCGGCCAATTTGCCGGGATAGGCATACGGCTGGTAATTGGATTCCGTCTCCGGCATCAGCATGGACGAGGTGTTGCTCTTGGAATCTGCGAGCAGCGGCATGGCGAAGCTCGCGCAAACAACGGCCACAATTGCCGGGAGGAGGACGAAGCCGCGTCGCCCGTGACGGGAGATACTTTGCTTGGAATCTTGCCGCAAATCGATTCTGCCTTCGCGACCCATTTTTTGACCTGCGTAAGATGCAGACTTGCTTCAGAGGGTGGTTTGAAGATAGTTAGGAACTGTTAACAGAAAAGTACACAAGTCTTCCATAATACATCGTAATACGAGTTAACCGATTGCAGGGTAGATGTTTATGCAGCCCGTGGCCGGTGCCGGGGCGCGCGGACCACCTCGCGATTATGATCCGCCGCGTAGGCCCGCATGATCTGTTCGCGGTCGGTGTAAGGCCGCTCCAGGAAGAATTTCGCGACTATTTTCAGATAGTCCTCAATGGCTCCGCCCAGCGTGATCGCCGCAATCGCGGCCCCGCCCTTCCTGCTCTTGTTCTCGTCCGCAATATCCGCCATGTAAGGCAGGATTCCGGCCAGGGCCGTCTCGCTTTCATTTTCATAAAAATAGTAGGTGATGGGAAATTGCGTCAGTTCATTTCTGTGCGTGGTGAGTTGAGAAGCCAGGCCCAACAGGATTTCCTGAACTTCTGAATCGCTCACATCTCGCAGGTCGCGTAATCCGCTGTGCTCGGAGAAATGGAGCAACGTGGCTTCGTGGGCCAGGGAGCGTCGATGCTCGAGCACCGGATAAATCGACAGAATCCAGGAGATGCTTGCGGTCACAATGGCGAATCCGAATACCGATTCGACCGCCATCAGAAACTCTATCCAGATTTGGGTCGAATATACCCCGCTCGACAATGTGATCAGGCAGCATAGTGAAACCGTTAAAGCGCCTCCGAACGAAGAATAAACCTGCGGGTTGAGCCCCGGAGAGAAAGTAAAACTGCGTGGCAGATGAGGAAGATAGATGAGCGCGAATCCCAAAACGATCGATGCCGCCCAGTAAACGACAATGAGCACGAATGCAAGTGGGCCGGCTACGCTCAGACTGCGCGGCCAAAAGCGTCGCGAAGCACGCCATACCATCAAGGCGAAAAAGTCGCTGATCTTGCCCCGCGCCGCCGGGTGAAACAAAGTATGAAAGAGGTCGAACAGGGCCGTTGCTACCAGCAGCACGCCGAGGGCGGTGAGCACGATCGCGATTCCCGTGTGCAGGATTCAGCTCCAAATTGTTTGATTGGTTTGCCCTGGTATTACGCGGCTTTACGCCGCTTTACCGAGCGTTCAATCATTTTCGCCGCTTTTTGCGGTCCGGCGTGGCCGAGCACCTTGAACTTCGTCCCGTACTGCTGGTGATAGTTGACGAAGAATCTCTCGATTTCGTTCAAGAGATTGGGGTTCAGATCCTCAATATCGTCTAGGTCTGAGTGCGTATGGTTGGGGACGGCTACCCCGAGCAGTCGATCATTGCGGATTTTCTTGCCATTCTCTGACTGCTCTCCGCAGATCGCACCTATGACTTTGCAGTCAATCAGACACCCGGTACAGCCCGGCTCATCCATGAGAATCAGAATGTCCAGCGGGTCCCCATCTTCGGCAAGAGTCGACGGAATAAATCCAAAGTCGTAAGGAAAGCTCATCCCTTCGGGCAGTACTCTTTTTAACCGGAAGATATTCAGTTCATCATCATAAGCAAACTTGTTACGGCTTCCCCGGGCCGTTTCAACCACCACGTGAACCACGTTGTTCTTGGCATCGGCAAACGGCTGCAGCCGGACTGGATTAGCCATCGCCTTCTTGCTCAATGCCCACCTCCCGCGCGCACGCAGGACTCTGATGCTGAAAATCGGCTCCCCGTTGACGCGCTCGCGCCGCAAAGGGCTGCAGACGAAACTCGCCCCGGATTCGGGGCGAGTTGTTTCAGCTTTCGTTGAACACCTTTTTAATTGTGTTTTCGTCTCTGCATAGCCTTAACTTAGGCGGCTCTGTCGGCACGTGTATTCGCCGTATCCGAAATACTGGTGAGGACGGAATCAGCGTGTTTCTCTTCGTTCAGCGTCTGCTCCAGTAGCTGAGCCTGGCTGTTCTCGCCAAGAATCTGGGCCCAGGTCCTCACAGTTCCGTATGCCGCCATTTCATAGTGCTCGACTTTCTGGGCTGCTGCGATGATGCCCGCATCACGGACGGAGTTATCACTGGCATCTTTGATGATGTCTTCGCCTTCGGTGATCAGGGCCGCGATGCCTTTGCACTTCCTGCTGTCGACCTTGCCCCTTGCTTGATTGAGTATCTGTTCCAGGCGCGAGACATGGCCCTGGGTCTCGCGTAAGTGCGTCTGCAATGCCTGCTTCAGCTGTGGCTCTGTGGCAGCATCGATCATTTTGGGTAGAGCGTCAGTAATCTGGGTTTCTGCGGAATGGAGTTCCCGGAGTTCATTAATGTAAAGCTCGCGAAGGCTTTCAAGGTTTGCAGAAAAGAATTTCATCGTTTTCACCTCATGTGCTGGTTTTGTGCCGGGTTATGGGTGTGAATTGTCCTTTGCGTGATTACAGATTGACACTTGAGATCGAAGAATCCCATACCCCGTTTCCTGTATGAGTGAGAGGCCAATGAGGCTACCCTGGCCGAGGGCGCTGCATGTTTTCACTATGTGCGAATCGCCCGCGAGGCAGGGCTGCACAGCACATCATCGGGGCGTGTCGAGAATGATCTCCTCATAAGTAATGAGATACGCGACTTTCTGGTGATCGATGAAATTAGATTCGTCAAGCGTGGAGGCTTTCCATTCGGGCGATCGCCGGGCTGCGAGCAGTGCAGAAATATCGTCGAACCAGAGCTCTGCGACGCCATCGTAATCGGGCTGGCGTTGGTCTTCAGCTATAGCAATTCGGTGGTTTTGTACGAGCCTGCGCAGGCCGGGAATGCGCGCCCCAACCGGTCCATGAATATTCTTCCAGTAATTGAAAAAGTCCTGATCCGTTAACCCTTGCTTCTTCGTGATGCAATACACGACCTTGATCATGCACTCCACCCTGACGTGAGTTTACGAAGAATTCCGATTGTCGCTCTCGACTAGCTACTCGTACCGCAGTCCCTGGATAGGGTCGAGCCGCGAAGCCTTCCGCGCTGGATAATATCCGAACAGCATGCCGATGCAACTCGAGAACAGGCAGCCCACGGCGATGATCTCGGGCGTTAGCTTGGTAGGGAACTGAAAGAAGTGCTCGACCACGACCGAGGAGATCACTCCTGCCACTAATCCCAATACTCCGCCCACTAAGCTCAGTGCGAGCGCTTCGGTGAGGAACTGCATTTGTATGTCGCTCTCGGTTGCTCCGACCGCAAGTCGCACACCGATTTCGCGCGTGCGCTGCGTTACCGAGACCAGCATGATGTTCATAATTCCGATTCCGCCCACCAGCAGCGACAGGGATGCAATACTGGCCAGCAGCAGGGTCATGATCTTGCTGGTTGCGAGCTGCGCCTGGACCACATCTTCTGGACGGCGAATATTGAAGTCATCATCTTCTGCCGCATTCAGGTGATGACGCTCGCGAAGCAGGCCCACGATCTGGCGCGTGGCCTCCGGCATCGCCTCGCGAGATACTGCAGAGCAGAAGATGTCATCCAGCCAGAATTGTCCCGTAACCCGCTTTTGTGCGGTGGTGTACGGCATCACCACGAAGTCGTCCTGATCCTGGCCGGTCGCGGAAAAGCCTTTGCGCTGAAACATCCCGAGAACCCGGCACGGGATATTCTGGAAAAGGATGTCTTTGCCAATCGGATCTTCGGTTCCGAAAAGATTGTCGACTACGGTATGGCCCAGTACGCATACGGTCGCCGAAAGTTCTACGTCACTGGAAGTGAAGAAGGTGCCGCGCTCGATTGCCCAGCGCCGTATCTGCAAGAACTCGGGTGTAACGCCGCGATAAAAAGTTGCCCAGTTCTGTCCGGCGTACACAACCTGGATGTGACCGTCAACGTTCGGGGAAATACTTTTGATCAGAGGGACTTGTTCGCGGATCGCCTCTGCATCGGCCGTGATTAGCGACCGGCTACCCCGGGAACCGTAACGAACCCCACTGCGGGACCGGCTACCTGCTTCGATCCATATGAAGTTGTCGCCGAGGCTCTGTAATTGATCCTGAATTTTGCTGGTGCCCGCATTGCCAATGGCCACCACACAAATGAAGGCCCCGGTGCCGACCGCGATTCCGAGGATGGTCAGGAGACTGCGAATCCAATTGCGCCGAAGTGCCGCCACGGATTCGCGCATCACTACTTTGAAACTCATCGGCGTAACTCGCCAACCTGTTACTCACAATGTACTCCGATCGCGGTTTTCATTGCCTGAAATACCACGACAAATGGTTGATCAGCTCTTTGTTACGAAAGCCGAACAAAGATTTGGTAACCAGGTTTGACTTTGGGGCGTCAGTTATAATCAGACGCTCTGTTCGCTGCACGACAGGAACACGCTTGCCTCAACATCAACCAACCGCGGGGAGAGATGCGTATCCGGCCCGGAATTGAATTAGGCAGCCTCACTGACGTGGGTTGCCAACGGGAAAATAACGAGGACGCGTTTACCTATTGGGAGCCCGAGAGCGATGACCAGTTCCTACGCAAGGGAAGGCTGGCTGTTATCGCCGACGGCATGGGCGGCTATGAAGGTGGCCAGGAAGCGAGCCGCCTGGCTGTGGACACCGTTCTCGAGACCTACCAGCAAGCCCCGGATGGCGATCCCCAGACTGCCCTGATCGCGAGTCTGAAAACGGCTCACGAGCGAATCCGCGAATATGCCGAAAGCCATCCCCAACTTTACGGAATGGGAACGACCTGTACTGCGATGGCCTTGAGCCAGGACGCCCTCTACTATGCTCATGTCGGCGACAGCCGCCTTTATCTGGTACGCGGCGATCATCTCGACCGCCTCACCAAAGATCACTCTTACGTGGGACGGCTTGTGGAGTCGGGGGTGCTGAGCGCGCAAGAGGCCGAGGGGCACCCGCAGCGCCATATCCTCACCGCCGCGTTGGGCGCTGGTACTGACGTTTTACCCGACTTTCCGGAACACCCAGTGCACATCGAGGTCGGCGACAGCGTCCTGCTATGCACGGATGGACTGTGGAGCATGCTGACCGAAGATGAGTTGCAAAAGGCCGTTCAATCCCATAGCCCGGCTGAGGCCTGCCGCGAGCTGGTGCAGCTGGCGAAGGACCGCGGCGGCCCCGACAACATTACCTTGCAGATTATTCGCCTCACCCGCAACGGTCGCAATTAGCGGCTCTCCCAGCGTATTTACCACGCTCAATGTGAAGCATTTTGCATAATCAGGACGCGCAACAAATTGCATGTGCGCGAACCAATTTATTTCGACCCGCTTTTAATTTAACTCTAGTATTCCGATAGACTTTATGGCAAGATAGCCGGGCCATGAAGATTTCACAAAAAGGTTTGTACGCGCTTCAAGCAATGATGATGCTGGGACGCCACTATCAGCAGGGGGCGATCCGTATTCGGGATGTTGCTTACGAAGAAAACCTTCCGGAAAAATTCCTGGAGTTGATTCTCCTCGAGCTCAAGAATGCTCGCATCGTCGAGAGCGTACGCGGCGCCAAGGGCGGGTATCAGCTCCGCCGGCCTCCAGCGGAGATCAAACTCAGTGAAATCATTCGCCTGATTGATGGCCCGCTAGCGCCGTTTGGGGACGCCGAGCAATTGCGTGAATTGATCGATCGCGATGCCGAGCATCGGGCGCTTTATCAGGTATTTCTCGATGTTCGTAATGCAGCTGCGCGAATCCTTGAAAATACGACGTTGGCCGATATCGTGGGAGCTGAGCCGAGGCGTGGAAAGCGTCAGCGCAATAAAAAACACCAGAGCGCGCTGCTGCCCATGATTGTGAATGGGCCCAGGGGTCGGGATGACGAGTAGAGTTCTTGCGGTCATTGCCCTGTTATTCGGCCTCTGCTTCCAGGGAAGCGCGCAGGGGGTTGCCGTAATTCGGGTGGGCGCGTTCCCCAACATCACTCACCCCCAGGCCATGGTCGGCAAGGCAAATGGCTGGTTCGAGAAAGCCATGGGGCCGCAAGTAAACATCGATTGGAAGAGCTTTAACGCGGGACCGTCGGCGATAGAAGCTCTTTACAGCGGCGCGATCGACATGGCGTACGTCGGGCCCAACCCGACGATCAACGGCTACGTGCATTCCAACGGCGAAGCCTTGAGGGTGATCGCCGGAGCGACCAGCGGCGGGGCCGCACTCATCGTGCGCAATGACTCCGGCATTCAGAAGCCGGAAGACTTCCACGGTAAAAAGATTGCCTCCCCGCAGGTGGGCAACACCCAAGACGTCGCTCTGCGCGCCTGGTTACGAGATCATGGACTGAAGACGATCGATAAGGGCGGAGATGTGCAGGTGGTCCCGCTGGCCAATCCGGATCAGCTCACGCTTTTTCTCAAGAAGCAGCTGGATGCCGCTTGGGCGCCGGAACCATGGGCCACTCGCCTCATCCGTGAAGGCAATGGACATCTGTTCCTGGACGAGCGCACGCTGTGGCCCGGTGGAAAATTCGTTACCGCCAATCTGATCGTCAGCACCAAATTCCTTCACGACCATGGCGACCTGGTGCGCCAGTGGTTGAAAGCTCACGTCGAACTTACCGACTGGATTAACAGCAATCTGCCGCAATCAAAGAAATTGCTCAATCAGCAGATTCAGAAAGAAACCGGAAAAGCCGTTCCTCCGGAAGTCATGGACGAGGCTTTTGGCCGCCTGCAAGCGACCTGGGACCCGCTCAAGCCAGCGCTGCTGGCGGCGGCAAAGTCGGCGTTCGATGCAGGCTTCCTCGGTCGCCAGATGCCTGATCTAAGCGGTCTCTACGATCTCACCCTGTTGAACCAGGTCTTGGCCAGCCAAGGGAAAAAGGGAATTCAATGACACCGAACTTGAACACCGTACCCGCGCACAGCGCGCACGCTCATGACCACACCGTATTTGCACGCCGTGAGTTCAAGCGCCCCGCGGTAATGGCGCGCCCTGTCGCTGACAATCCTAAGGTTTCCCTGGACGGCATTTCTCTCGAGTACAACACTGCCGACGGCAGGAAATTCCTTGCTCTGGATCGCATCGATCTGACGGTTAATCCCGGCGAGTTTCTTTGTATTGTTGGGCCTTCCGGCTGTGGGAAATCCACGCTGCTGCACCTCATCGCCGGTCTGCACAAGCAGAGCTCAGGCCGCGTACTGGTCGACAACAAGGAAGTGGATGGGCCCGGCACCGACCGCATCCTGATCTTCCAGGAACTCGGGCTCTTTCCCTGGCTCACAGTCGCTCAGAACGTGGAATTTGGCATGAAGATGAAGGGCGTAGACAAGGCGGAGCGGGCGGAGAGAGTCCGGCACTACTTGCGCCTGGTCCACCTGGCGCAGTTTAAAGACAGCTACACGCACCAGCTTTCAGGGGGTATGAAACAACGCGTCGCCCTGGCGCGTGCCTTGGCGACAAATCCTGACGTCCTGCTCATGGATGAGCCCTTTGCCGCGCTGGACGCACAGACTCGTGACCTTCTGCACGATGAACTCGAACGCATCTGGGCCGAGACCGGCCGCACCATCATTTTCGTCACCCATAACGTGAGAGAGGCGGTTCGGTTGGGAGATCGTGTAGTGCTGCTCACCTTCCGGCCCGGGCGCGTGAAGCGCGAATTCTCTGTGGATCTGCAGCGTCCGCGTCACCTGGAAGATGTCGACGTCGCGCGCGCGGCCCGCGATATCCTCGACAACCTCCGCGAGGAAATCAATAAGTCCCTGGAAGCGGAGTATGACTATGAAGCACGTGGGTAAGCAAGCCATCTTCTATACCGGGTTGATTATCGTTTGGTTCGCGCTCGCGAAATTGAAGATCTGGCCCCCCTATGTTTTTCCCACGCCTAGGGGAGTAGCGGAGTCGCTGATCGCCGGTTTCCGGGACCACAGTTTCTGGATCGCCATTGCCGTCAGCATGAGACGCATGCTGCTGGGCTATGGAATTTCCGTGGTCCTGGGAATGGTGCTCGGCCTCGGCGTGGCCAGCAACCGCTTTCTTGAGGAAACCCTGGGCGGCTTGCTGGTGAGCCTGCAAAGTCTTCCCAGCATCTGCTGGCTGCCGCTCGCCGTCCTGTGGTTTGGCCTGACGGAGAAGGCGATCTTGTTCGTGGTTGTGATGGGATCGCTCCTATCGGTAACTATCGCCATGGAAGATGGCCGCCACCAGATGCCGAAAATTTACGGAATGGCGGGACGGAACCTCGGCGCCGGAGGATTGAGGCTGTTCTGGCACGTGCTGCTGCCAGCCAGCTTGCCCTACATTGTTTCCGGACTGAAGCAGGGCTGGGCATTCGCATGGCGCTCGCTGATCTCAGGCGAAATGATTTTTGTCAGCCTCGGCCTGGGTCAGCTTTTGATGATGGGACGCGATTTAAATGATATGAGCCAGGTGATCGCGGTCATGATCCTCATCATCGCCATTGGATATCTGGTCGACGGCATCGTATTTAAAACGGTTGAGCGCCGGCTACAAAACAAGTGGGGCTTGGCGCCGACGACTTAAGTATTTGTCGTGCAGCAAAGTTATCGGGTGGTGAACAAAACTAGTGGCCTGATGCTGTACTGGGAGCAGTAAGATCACAGTTATTGGGTTAATTAACAAAAATTTGTTGCGTTCACTGCAACCAGGTTCTCGTTGTTCTCCAGCTTAGGTGCAAGGAATAAATAGCTTCTGTGTGACACAAAAGCGTGTCTGACACAAAAGGCTAGTTATGCAATCGAGTTAGTCGTGTATTGAAAGCGACAGGATGTGAGCTTTGACCACGTGTAGCCCGGCCGCACTCATCGTGGCCTCGTTGCCGGTCGCAATCGCAAACAGGGAGATCTTAAACATGCAAGCGAAGTCCCAGCCACTGACTGCAGCGGTCATGATTTTTACCTTGACTGTGACGTTGTTTGCCCAATCTACTTCCTCCTCTACAGCTAAAAGGAAATCAGGAAGCAGGACAACGCCGAGCCTCTCGACCCAGGTGAAGGAATTGAGGGAAGCCGTCGCCGCGCAGCAGCAGCAGATTCAGCAATTGATGCAGCAGCTTCAGGCGCAGCAAGCCACTCAACAGCAGCAACAACAGCTCAGCCAAAACTGGCAGCGAACGCAGCAGCAGTTGCAGCAGGCACAAGCGGCGGCGTCCGAGGCGCAGCAGAAAGCGTCGGCTGCCGAGGGCGAAGCGAATGCGCAACGCGACACCGTGGCAAAGCTGAACACTGACGTCGGCGATCTGAAGACCAATGTCAGCAAAACCGCCAATGCCAGTGTTGCCGAGCGTGCGCGAATTGCCGGGCTGGAAAGTCTTCTAGGACGATTTCGTTTCGGCGGGGACGTGCGCATCCGAGGTGAGCATTACGACCAACTGGGCGTGCAAGATCGCAATCGTGCGCGTGTCCGCGTGCGCTTCGGTGTCGACGGTAAATTGAATGAAGATTTTGTCGGCGGATTCGCGCTGGCGACCGGCTCGCTCGGCGATCCCACCACTACAAACGAGACGCTCACCAATGTCTTCGATCGCAAGACCATTGCGCTCGATCGCGGCTACATCACCTACAACCCGGTGGCACATCACTGGTTGTCGTTGACGGGGGGAAAATTTGCCTACACTTGGCAACGAACATCCGCAACCTTCGATCCGGACCTCAACCCCGAGGGTTTCAACCAGAAATTCTCGTTCGACTTGAACACTCCGGTGGTGAGGAACTTCACCGTGCAGGCGCTGCAGTTGCTCTATAACGAAGTGAGTGGTGGCCAGGATTCCTACGCCCTGGGCGCGCAGGTCTCAGCCAGGCTGAAGATCGGTCCCTGGACTACGACACCGTCCTTTCTCAGTTTGAAGTGGAATCGACCGGACTCCATCCTGTCGCAAAGCGCCTTCACCGTGCAGGCGACCACCACCGGCGCGACGGCAACTACGACGACAGCGGGAGCCGGGCCCTTTCCTGTCCCCGGCGAGGGCCAGGGCTGCGCGAAAGGACTCAATGCGCCTGCTTTTGCGCCGTGCGAATTTTCACCCAATGGCATGACGAACTCCACCTATGTGGACAGCAAAGGCGTGCCTCACTTTTATTCAGAGTTCAACTACGCCGACCTGATCGTCAACAACCAGATCACCACGGGTATCGAGCGCTTGCCTGTCAACATACTGGCAGAGCTTGAAACCAACCTCGGTGCGGCCGCGCATCCGCTGGATTCAAAAGGGAAGGTCATCCCCGGCCTGGGCAGCCAAAACAAAGAATACGGATTCGACTTCAGCGTGGGACAGCAGCGCAATAAGAATGACGTCCAGGTGGGCTACGCCTGGTACCGCGAAGAACAGGATGCGGCGATTGCGTCATTCGTAGAAAGCGACCAGCGCGCGCCCACGAACATCCTGCAGAATCGCGTCTACGGTCTGTGGCGAGTGCGGAGCAACACCGTGGCCAGTGTCAGCTGGTGGCATGGGCGCGTGCTCAATACCAACCTGGAGAACAACGCCGCGCTGTTCAACAACTGGAGCAGCACGAAAACCATCTCAAAGGCAGGTCAGTCTGAGCCGTATCTGAACCGCATTCAGTTCGACCTCATCTACTCGTTCTAGGCGGCAGGTGAATGCGCCGGCGCTTTCTTCAGAGGTGCAGGGGTAAGCTCGCTTCCTCAGACCTGCCGAATGCCGGGCTGCAGAAATTCGCGCATGGTTACACGATTTGCTTAGCGCACGGACCACAAGGAGAAATTCCATGAATTTGATTTGCAGAATTCTTTTGTGTTTATCGCTGCTGTGGGTAGGTGCATTCGCGCCACAATCGTCAAATGCCCAGGCGCCCACCGGAAGTGAGCCCCCGTCGGGAGAGACAGTCGTGCGTGGATGTCTTCGGGGAGATCGCGGCAATTACATCGTAGTGGATACCAACACGGGTATGGTTTACGTTTTGAAAGGTGTCGGAACCAAGCTCGATCAGCTGCGCAATCACCAGGTGGAAGCGACGGGGCGAGTGCGCCCGGGAACCATCAAGGCAGGAATTCGTCCGGAAAAGTCCGGCAGCAATCCATCCGATACTGTGCATGGAGTTGATGGCGTGCCGTTCCAGGTAAAAGACGCCAAAAGTGTTCGCGACATTGCCTCGCGCTGTAAGGCCGCGGACCAGCAATAGCGACCAGCCACTCTCCCTTCGCCGCTCCCGCGGATTCGCCGCGCTTCAGGAGCCCGATTGCGGTGCATTCGAGAGCTTGCTTGAGACTTTCCTGCAGCTTACCCGTCTTTTATTTAAGATAAAGAGTTTTTATGGCGTTCTTTGCTTCGACAGCGGGTGTCGCCCACGGGCGCCTGCGTCTGCCTGGATCGCACTCTGGAGGATCATTGCACAGAAACATTTGTTCTTCTCACTTTTTCATGATCTGCGCTGCTGTCCTGCTCATCCCCTTTAGCTTCGCGCAGGATCAGCCTGCGGCAGCGAGTAATTCGCTAATCGAGCGCGTCGGCGACACTGGATTTGTGCGCGTCGACGTCGAGAGCTTTAAATCGCTCGACCCTCGTCAGCAACAATTAGCCTATTGGCTTACCCAAGCTGCCATTGCCATCGACCCTATTGCGTACGATCAGTTTTCACGGTTTGGCGTACGGCAGAAGCGCTTACTGGAAGAGGTCGTCGCCCATGGCGAAGGCCTTGATCCTGCGGTGAAACCGAAAATTACTGCGTTTGCCAAACTGTTCTGGGCCAATCGCGGTAACCACAACGAGATCACCTCGCAAAAATTTCTTCCGACATTCACTTTCGAAGAGTTGCAGCAGGCTGCCTCTATGGCGCAGAAAAACGGCGCCTTCAAGACACGGTACGCCGATTTGCCGGCGATCCCGACGGCCGCGCAATTGCAGAAGGAATTGGAGGATCTTCGCCCTTCACTGTTTGACCCCAATTTCGAACCAATGGTGACTGCCAAGAGTCCCGAAGGCGGTTTAGACATTATCCAGGCAAGCTCAAATACTTTTTACCAGGGCATCACGCTCGCAGATCTCAAGAATTTTCAGGAAAAATATCCGCTGAACTCGCGCGTGGTGAAGGGAAAGGATGGCAAGCTTCGCGAAGAGGTCTACCGATCCGGTACGCCCGATGGTAAAGTGCCTCCCGGACTCTACGCCACGTACTTGAGACGAGCCAACCAGTATCTGGAGAAGGCGCGGGACGTGGCGAATCCAGGACAGGCAAAGGCAATTACTGCCCTCATTCGCTACTTCCAGACGGGAGATCCCCAGGCGTGGCTGCAGTTCGGAACAGAGTGGGTGCAGGACAATTCGACCGTCGATTTCGACAACGGTTTTGTCGAAGTATACCGGGATGCCCGGGGAGCAAAAGGAAGTGCCCAGAGCTTCGTTTGCGTGACTGACAAACCGGTCACGGCAACCATGGAAAAGCTCGCGCAAAATGCTGAGTACTTCGAACAAAAGGCTCCCTGGGACGATCAGTACAAACGACAGACCTTTAAGCCCCCAGTTGTAAAGGCGATCGACACTCTCGTCGAAACCGGTGATTTCAGCGTAACCACCATCGGCGATAATCTGCCGAACGAAAACGAAATTCACGAGAAGTACGGCACCAAGAACTTCCTTTTCACCAGCAGCACGCGGGCTCTCTACGGCGCGACTGGGCACTCCGCAGCGCAGGAGTTCTCCGCGAACCCCGAAGTTGCCGCCCGCGCGGCAAAATATGGCTTTGAAGCGGAAGATTTGAATACGGCTTTGCACGAGGTAATTGGTCACGGTTCCGGGAAGCTGAGTGAGCGCTTGAAAGGCGGGGCACAAACCTACCTGAAAGAATACTTCTCGACGTTGGAGGAGGCACGGGCCGACCTGATGGCGTTATGGAACGCCTGGGATCCGAAGCTGAAAGAACTGGGGCTCGTCTCCGATCAGGATGCGGTTGCCAAGACCATGTACGATTCGGCAGTGCTTGCGCCCCTTACCCAGCTTCGGCGCATTCCCAAGGGAAATACTATCGAGGAGGACCACGAGCGCGATCGGCAGCTGATCGTGAATTACATTCGCGATAAAGTGTTGGGCTCCATCGAGCAGTTTGATCGCGAGGGGAAAACCTACATCCAGGTACAGGACTATCACAAAATGCACCAGGGTGTCGGGATGCTTTTGGCGGAGCTGATGCGCATCAAAGCGGAAGGGGACTATGAAGCGATCAAAGCGTTGATCGACCAATACGGGGTGCATTTCGACCCCGCCCTTCGCGATCAGGTTATCGCCCGATACAAGAAGTTGAATTTGCCAACCTACTGGGCAGGTATCAATTCAACACTCACCGCCCACTTTGGCGAGAACGGAAAAATTGCCAGCGTCGACTTGAGCTATCCGCCGGATCCCACGCAGCAGTATCTGGCATACGGTGCGATGTACGACAACGGTTTGATTCCTTCGGCCAAGCCTGAGGTAAAAGCGAAGCCGGCAAAAACGGCGAAGATGGCGAACTAGATCGAACTGAGAGTGACGGCAAAGCGCTACCGACCCAGCGTCTCAATGTGGCCAGAGGTACGCTACGGTAGCGCCGCTTTCCTGCATGAGCCCGAGCTTGCTTTTTCAAAGTTAAAGTATCAGTTGAACGCAGGCTAGTGATTCGCCAGATTCCGCTTGCGTGCACTCTTTGTTTTCTTACGGATGCCAACAAACGTTCACGCGGTTCGACCCGCCGCCACTACTTTTGACGGCCGAACTTAAACTCTCCTGCAGATCTTTCAAGTGGCGCTCCTCGGTCAGGTAGCTGATCACCATCATGCGGAGCACGCTTTCGCCGCGCAATACAGTTTCGGAAATCCAGCGCGTGCCGTCGCGAGTAACCTCTTCGACGATTGCCTCATGAGCCGACTTGCGTTCCTCGGCGCTTAGGCTGGCTGACTTCAAGCGAAAGGTTATGATCGGCAGGACTGGTTCCACTGCCAACTCGAAGTGTTCCGATCCCCTCACCCAGTCAGCGAAGGAATGAGCCAGTGATAGCTGCCTGTGAATGTGCTCTTCGTAGGCGAGTCGGCCGTGCACGCGCAATGTCAACCAGAGCTTTAAGGAATTCATGCGCCGCGTCCATTGGGTGCTGATCCGCGCATTATCGGGCAAGATAGCGCCGCCTGCCTTCGGCATGTAGGGAGCAGTCACTGAGAAGGCCTGCATGAGTGCTTCGGGATGAGAGGTGAGGATCACTCCAGCCGCAAAAGGCATCGCCAGCCATTTGTGTGGATCGATGGTGATGGAATCCGCGAGTTCAAGCCCGCGCACCAGGTGCCGATGCTGGTCGGAAAAAATTACCGCCGCGCCATAAGCGCCGTCGACGTGAAGCCAGAGATCGTGCCGGCGGCAGATTTCGGAGATCGCCCGAAGATCGTCGACAGAGCCCGAGTTCGTGGTTCCTGCAGTAGCTACTACGCAGAATGGTTTCTTCCCCGCAGCAAGGTCCCGCTGGATGGCTGCTTCGAGCGGGGCGGGATCCATCTGCGCGCGTTCGTTCACCGGAATGCGGCGCAGTCCCCGGCGCCCGAAACCGAGAAGTCCGGCAGACTTATCCAGAGAATGGTGCGATTCGGCAGACGCGTAAGCCGCGGGCTGTGCGCCGAGGCTGCCCACGCCTATCTCTACCGCATCGGGGAAGTTATGCGCGAGAGCCAGCGCCATGCCGCTGAAATTGGCCTCGTTGCCTCCACTGGTGAAAGTGCCGTTAAATTCGCCCGGCCAGCCGACGCGCTCCCCAATCCAGCGAACCGTCTCCAGTTCAATCTTTGATGCAAGCTGCGAGCGCGCGAGTGTCGCCAGTTGCGGGTTGAGAGCCGCCACCAGGGCCTCCGCCACAAAGCCCATGTAGGTGGGGGTCGGGTTCATCAGGCCGAAGTAGTTGGCGCTGGGCACGTGGAAACCCTGGTCGACGAGTTCCCGGCAGAGGTTGTCTAGGACTGCGGCGGGATCGGCCCCCAGCTCGGGCAAGCTATCGTGCAATGCACCGTAGGTGCGCCGGTCGGATGGGAGTTGTACAGGCCGATCAGGAAGCGACGAGAAGTATGCGTCAACCTGGTCGATGAGCTTGTGACCCAGTCGGCGCCTGGTCTCAGAATCAAGATCGAAACGCATGATGCTTAGATTTTAGAGGACGGGGGAAGACGCGGAATATCTGGAGACTGCGGTCAAATACCCTCGGCGTGTATGTCTCATATCCGCCGTGCTCTGGCTATGCTCGCCGGTAGCGAATGGAACCAAAGCTCGTCCCTTACGCCTCTTTCTTCCGGTCTGCCCTTTCGTTCGGCTCCATTGAGCCCGCGGATACTTCGCCTTTGCCTTCCTGCTTACTCTCCGCTCTTAGCAGGGGGAACAGGATTACGTCCCGGATGGTGTGTGAATCTGTGATCAGCATGCAGAGACGGTCGATGCCGATACCGACGCCGCCAACCGGCGGCATGCCGTACGAAAGTGCGCGTATGTAGTCTTCGTCCATCTGGTGAGCTTCTTCGTCCCCGCGTTCCCGTTCCGTGAGCTGTTGCTCGAAGCGCTGCCGCTGGTCCTCGGGATCGTTCAGCTCGCTGAACCCATTGGATATTTCCATCTGCCCGGCAAACATTTCGAAGCGCTCTGTCCAGTCCGGCTCGTCGGCTTTTTTCTTGGAGAGCGGCGACACGGCAGTGGGAAACTCGTAAATAATCGTCGGCTGCATCAGGTGCTCTTCGGCAACCGCCTCGAACAAGTTCGCAATGGTCTTGCCTGCGGGATCATTGGGATCGTATGCCATGTGCGAGTGGCCGGTATTGAACCGCTGCACCAGGGCGCGCACGGAATCGTGCGACACGAAGTCGCTGAGCTGTGGTTTGGCGCCCGCGGATTCAGGCCAGAACTCGCCAATCGCTTCGCGCATCGTCATGCGGCGCCAGTTCGATTCAGACCAGTCGATCTGCTCGTCACCCCATTGCGTCATGGCGCCCCCAATCACGTCTTTGACGCCCTGGATAATCGACGCCTGGGTCAGGTCCATGATGCCGCGGTAGTCCGAATAGGCCATGTAGGCTTCGAGCATGGTGAACTCCGGATTCCAACGCCAGCCCAGGCCCTCGTTGCGGAAATTACGATTGATCTCGTACACGCGGTCTAGGCCGCCTACCACAAGTCGCTTCAGGTAGAGTTCTGGCGCGATGCGCAGGAACAGGTCCATATCGAGCGTGTTGTGGTACGTCTTGAAAGGCTTGGCGACGGCCCCACCCGCGATGGGGTGCATCATCGGGGTTTCCACTTCGATAAACCCGTGCGAGTCGAAGAACCTGCGCAGCGATTGCACCAGCTGGCTGCGCTTTAAAAAGACCTGGCGGACCTCAGGGTTCATGACCAGGTCGACATAGCGGCGCCGATAACGAAGCTCAACGTCGGTCAGGCCGTGCCATTTCTCCGGTAGAGGCAGAAGATCTTTGGATAAAAATGTGATTTCTTCCACGTGGACAGTCAACTCCCCTGTACGCGTTCGAAAAAGGTATCCGCTGACTCCGATGTGATCGCCAAGGTCGAGCAGCTTGTAAAGCTCAAAACCTTTCTCCCCGACGGCATCTTTCTTGATATAGATCTGCAGCTTGGCGCCGCCCTGTTGCAGGTGTGCAAAGCCGGCCTTTCCCATAAGGCGAATAGCCATGATCCGGCCCGCGACTCGCACCTTCACCCGCGGATTTTCAAGTTGCTCGGCGGTTTTGTCGGAATAACTCGCGAGCACTTGGGGAATCGTGTGCGTGAAATCGTAGCGCGTGGGATAAGTCTGTTGGCCGAGAGCTTCGATCTGTTTCAGCTTGTCACGGCGCAGTGCATAAATGTCTTCGTCGAGTGCCAATGGCGTCCTTAGTGTCCTGGGATGAACGGAGATTATAAATGGAGACCCATTTGCCGAAACCCGGTCTTGCGGGCCTCGCTCGCGCACCCCGCTTTAATTGGAAAGCCTGTATCCACCTGCTTCGATTTTTCCTCACATGAGGATTGACTTGGTGACGCTTCCTTCTTGAAGCGACAAGGCTTCGGCGGTACTATGATCGTCTCCGGATTGTAGCAAGCAAACGAGAACAGTGTCCCAAAGGGGCGCCGATGCCGCAGAACTACGTACCCATATTCTTATTCATCGGGATCATCGCTGTATTGATACCGATCACGCTCATTGCCGCCAAGCTGGTCCGTCCGAGTAATCCGAATCGCACCAAACTGATGCCGTATGAATGCGGCATTGATCCCCTGGACAGCGCGCGTGGGCGCTACACGGTACGCTTTTATATTGTGGCCATCCTGTTCGTGGTCTTCGATGTGGAGACTATCTTTCTGTTTCCCTGGGCCGTGCAGTTCAAGGCGTTTGGCGTGTTTGGCCTGGTCGAAATGCTGATTTTCCTGGCGATCCTGATTGTGGGCTACGTCTGGATATGGAAGAAGGGCGCTCTGGAGTGGGTGTAACCGGGCCAGTGCCGCCAGTTCCAGCGGGACAGGCAGAAACCTTTGTCGCCAGCCGCTGGACCAAAGGCAATCTTTGGTTTCCCACACGAATCGTGGTCAGTCCAGAACATGTATTGCGCATAAAGCCGCGATTCTTTGGCACTGACCAGGAAAGCATCGCGATCGGTGCGGTGGCTTCGGTGAGAATCTCGACCGGGTTGCTGTGGTCGGACATTCGCATTGACTCTGCCGGCGGCACGAATCCGATCCTTAGCCACGGTCACCGCAAGCATGATGCTCAACGCATTCGTGACCTGGTGGAGCAGTTTCAATCGGCTCGGCGCTGAGCGCTTCACAACGCGTGTTTCACGGTTGGATGTCGTTGACAGCCTAGAGCCAAGCTGTTAGAAGTTAACGTTCTTCCAAACAGAGTGCGGCGGCGAAGGGACCGAGCTTTTGTAAGTATGCCCGAGGAAAATAAGTCCAAGATGCCGACGCAGCCGGATAGCGGGAAAAAACCGGCGGCGAGTGAGCCTTCCCAGAGCACTCAATCTTCTTTATCTCCCGAAACGAATCCCTCGGCAGTATCCCCCGAGAAAACGGCCGGTCCTGCTGCACCAAGCGCCCCGCAGACAACACCCAAGAGTCCAGCGACTGCGCCGGGTGCTGAAAAAGCTGCTGCCAAGCCAGCCGGGGAGGGCCATACTCCTGCGGCTCCCGCAAAACCGGCTGGCCCGGCTCCCGTCGCTTGGGACTGCCCGATGGTTCAGCGCCTGAAGCGGCAGTTTGGGTCGGGGCTCAATCCGGTGACCTACCTGGGGCAGAACTACATGGAGGTTGACCGCTCACTTATCCCGGAAATCCTGCAGATCCTGCACGATCAGGAGCAGTTCGACTATTGCGTGGACGTCACCGCGGTTCATTATCCGGAGCGTCAAAGGCAGTTCGACGTTCTGTGGATTCTGTACTCGTTCCCCCTGAATGAGCGCATTCGCGTCAAGACCCAGATTGCCGATGGTGAGACTCTGCCCACCTGCGTTGATATCTGGCCAACGGCGAACTGGCTGGAGAGGGAAGTGTTTGACATGTTCGGCATTCGCTTCGATCGACATCCGGACATGAAGCGAATTCTTTTGCCGGAAGACTGGAAGGGATTTCCGCTGCGCAAGGATTACGGGATCATTCAGCAGGACACCGAGTGGGTCAAAATCAACCTGGGGATTGAGAGCGGGCAATGACCGACGCGACCAAGTACATGTCGCATTTGGAATTGGGAGAACGGGACGAAACCTTCCTCGATTCCAACGAGCTCATCATCAATATGGGCCCGCAGCATCCCGCGACGCACGGTGTTTTGCGCGTCATCCTCAAGCTCGATGGCGAAAAGGTGCTTGGCACCGAGTGCGTGATCGGTTATCTCCACCGGGGAGTGGAGAAGATCGCCGAAAACCGTACCTATACGATGTTTAATCCCTACGTCGACCGCATGGACTATGTGGCCGCGGTCTCCAACGGCCTGGGATATTGCGAAGCGGTGGAGAAGCTGATGAATATTCAGGCTCCGCCGCGGGCGAATTATATCCGCGTCATACTGACTGAGCTCAACCGCATTGCCAGTCATCAGCTCTGGCTGGGCACGCATGCGCTTGATATTGGCGCGATGACGCCCTTGTTCTACACCTTCCGCGACCGGGAAGAAATCCTGAAGATTTTCGAAAAGTACTGCGGGGCGCGCCTCACCACCCATGCTTTCCGTATCGGCGGGTGCCAATACGAGACTTATGACGGATTCGAGAAAGATGTGCAGAACTTCGTCACCTTCGTGCGCCCAAAGATTGACGAGTACGAAGCGCTGCTGACTTCTAACAGGATCTGGCTGGAACGCACCAGGGAAGTCGGCAAGATTTCCGCGAAGGACTGCATCGCCTTGGGCGTGACCGGACCGGTGCTGCGCGCCAGCGGGGTGAAGTGGGATATCCGCAAAGCCCAGCCTTATGCCGCCTATTCGGAGTTCGATTTTGAGATTCCCATCGGCGAGAAAGGCGACACCTACGACCGGTACCTGGTGCGCATGGCGGAGATGCGGCAGTCGCTGCGCATCGTCGAGCAGGCCGTCGGCAAGATTCCGTCCGGCCCCATTATGGCCAAAGTGCCCAAGGTGATTAAGCCGCCCGCCGGTGAAATCTACCACTCCATTGAAGCGCCAAAGGGCGAGCTGGGATACTTCATCGTGAGCGATGGCTCCACTCAGCCCTATCGCCTGCGCGTGCGGCCTCCTTCTTTTGTAAACCTGCAGGCGCTCGACATCATGGTGCGCGGGCAACTCGTGGCAGATGTCATCGCTGTGATTGGCACTCTGGATATCGTTCTCGGCGAGGTCGATCGCTGATGCTCAACTACATCACCGATTACCTGCGCTCGAATACGACGCCTGGACAGGCAGGGAACGTGCTGTGGGCGCTCGTCTACATCCTCATTATCTTTGGCGGCGTGTCGCTCGCGGTAGTCGCCATGAATTGGCTGGAGCGTAAGCTGCTGGCCCATTTCCAGATTCGTCTCGGCCCCATGCGCGTGGGGCCGCATGGCCTGTTGCAGCCTATAGCCGACGCTATCAAGCTGCTGACCAAGGAAGACATTATTCCTTCCGAAGCGGACAAGCCGGTGTTTTGGATCGCCCCCGTCATGATCCTGATGACCGCGTTCAGTGCGTACGTTGTGGTGCCGTTTGGTCCCACCCATGCCGTGACCGATATGAACATCGGCATCCTCTTTATGCTCGGGGTTTCGTCTCTGAGCGTGCTCGGGATCGTGATGGCCGGCTGGGCGTCGAATTCTCACTATCCACTGATCGGGGCCCTGCGCTCGAGCGCGCAGATGGTCTCCTACGAAATTGCCATGGGCCTCGCGGTGGTCACGGTCATCCTCATGACGAGCTTGCATGGACTCGGCATTTACGGCACCGGTGCCGGTGCTGCGGGAACCGGCACGCTGAGCATGATCGAGATTGTGAAAGCTCAATTGGCGCAGCAAACTTGGTTTGTCTTCAAGTTCTTTCCGTTGGGATTGATCTCGTTCTTCATCTTCGCCGTCGCCATGGTGGCGGAGACCAACCGTGCGCCCTTCGACTTGCCGGAAGCAGAATCCGAGCTGACCGCCGGATTTCACACCGAGTACAGCGGCTTGCGGTGGTCGCTTTTCATGCTAGGCGAGTATGCGGCCATGATTGCCGTCTCCTCGATTGCCGCAACGCTGTGGTTGGGCGGCTGGTTGCGTCCATTCCCGAATACCCTGACCGGCGATACCTGGGATCTCGTGTTCTCCTTGTTCCCCGGATTGACCTTCCTCGGCTTGGCGCTGATCGCTTTCCTCGGTGTTATTCGCATGCCTAAGCACGCGTACTTCCGCCTGCAGACACTGGGACTGGCGGGCTTCGCAGCAGTGCTGGCACTGATTGGGCTCATACTGTTTATTCCACCGGTGCGCGACCGCATCCAGGACATCTACTGGTTTATCGCCAAGGTCGCGATCTTCATGTACCTGTACATCTGGTACCGCGCCACGTTCCCCCGCTACCGCTTCGATCAGCTCATGAAAGTCGGCTGGAAGGTGCTCTTGCCCATGGGCATCGGGGTGCTCCTGGTGACTGCCATTGTGGGGGTGCTGTAGTGGAACCTGTGGCGACCCCGTTCTTCTTTTATCTCTTGTCGGCTTTGGCGGTTGTGGGCGGCGTGCTGGTGATCACCCGCCGTAATCCCGTTCACTCCGCGCTTTCGTTGATTCTTACGCTGCTGGCGCTGGCGGGACTTTACCTGATGTTGTATGCGCCGTTCGTAGCCGGCGTGCAGATCATTTTGTACGCGGGCGGGATCATGGTGTTGTTCCTGTTCGTCATCATGCTGGTGAACCTGGAGCGCAATCAGAAGGAAGAGCAGTTCAATAAGACATGGCTGGTTGGGCTGGTTGCTGCCGTCGCGCTGGGAACCTTGTTCGTGATCGTCTACGCCAAGGGGCAGGCACTCTTCCCGGAACGGCTGGCACAATTGCCCGAAGCCCAGAATACACAACAGGTCGCCGTTCTTTTGTACCGGGACTACATGTTTTCATTCGAAATCGCGTCATTGCTGCTACTGGTTGCCATTATTGGAGCTGTGGTAATGGCGAAGAAGCGGATTGACTGAGTTCCTTACGCGTTCCAAGTACCTGTCTAACGCTGACAGGTGAGAGCGGAAGTTATGGTTCCAATCACTACACTGCACTACCTGGTGGTCGCGGCTTGCCTCTTCGTGCTGGGCGTGGTCGGCGTGCTCACCCGCCGCAATGTGGTCATAATCTTGATGTCGATTGAACTTATTTTGAATGCTGTGAACCTGAACCTGGTGGCGTTTTCCCGCTTGTACGGCCTGCACGGTCAGATATTCGCAATTTTCGTAATTACTGACGCCGCCGCCGAAGCCGCCGTCGGATTGGGCATTCTGATCGCTTTCTTCCGCAATAAGGAAACTGTCAATGTGGATGAAGTGGACTTGCTGAAGTGGTGAAAAGCTAGAGTATTTAGCGAGAGCGAAAAATAGGAACTAAGAACCAAGAACTGAAAGTTGAATGTTCTTCTTAAACTATATCTGGGTCATACCACTACTCCCCGCATTTGGGGCGGTGATGATGTTTTTCTTCGGCCGCAAGCTGCAGAAATCCACCCTGAGCGCGGTGTGCGTCGGAGCCGTCGTGGTGGCATTTCTATGGTCCGTCGCGGCTTTCTGGCAATACACCGATTACGCGCACGGAACCGGCAAACCCTTCGAAAAGGTCCTATATACCTGGCTCGGCACCGATACCGGTCACCTCAGCTTTCCAACGCGCGATGGAAACCCTTCGGAGTTCCGCGCCGACGCCGGCTTCCTGCTTGACCCGCTCTCCGGCATCTGGCTGCTCTTCGTGACCGGCGTCGGCATGCTGATCCATATCTATTCGGTCGGCTACATGGCGCACGAAGGCGGGTATTACCGCTTCTTCGGATACCTGAATCTTTTCATGTTCTCCATGCTCACGCTGATCCTGGCGAACAACTACGCCCTGTTGTTCGTGGGCTGGGAGGGCGTCGGGTTGTGCTCGTACCTTTTGATCGGCTTCTATTTCCATCGCAAGTCGGCGAGTGATGCGGCTAACAAAGCTTTTATCGTAAATCGCATCGGGGACGCCGGATTCCTCCTGGGGATGTTTACCATTGCGTGGTATCTCGGATCATTTCGCTTCACCGAGGTCGCGCAACTCGCACGTAGCGGGCATTTCGCAATCGGGGACCCGGTGATTACAGCGGCGGCGCTGTTGTTGTTCGTGGGCGCCACGGGTAAGTCGGCGCAGCTTCCGCTCTATATCTGGCTGCCCGATGCCATGGAAGGTCCTACCCCCGTTTCCGCTTTGATCCACGCCGCGACCATGGTCACGGCGGGCGTGTACATGGTGGCGCGCTCCAATGCGCTCTTCGTTCTGGCGCCGCAAGCTATGAAGACTGTCGCCATCGTCGGAGCGCTCACCGCCATATTTGCGGCCTCCATTGGCCTGGTCCAGAACGACATCAAGCGCGTGCTGGCGTATTCCACAGTCTCGCAACTCGGATACATGTTCCTGGCGCTGGGCGTGGGCGCATTCGCGGCGGGAGTGTTTCACGTGTTCACTCACGCATTCTTCAAAGCGCTGCTGTTCCTTGGCGCCGGCTCGGTGATTCACGCCATGAGCGGCGAGCAGGACATGCGCAACATGGGCGACCTGCACCGGCGCATTCCGATTACGCACTGGACGATGTTCGTTGCAACCTTAGCAATCGCGGGCATTCCGCCTTTCGCCGGGTTTTTTTCCAAGGACGAGATTCTCTGGCAGACATGGACGTCAGAGCATGGTGCATATATCTGGCTGTGGGTGATCGGCTATGGCACAGCATTGATGACCGCGTTCTACATGTTCCGGCTCATGTATTTGACATTTCATGGGCAGCCTCGCATGAGCCATGAGGTGGAGCACCATATCCACGAGTCGCCCAAGTCCATGACCGGCCCGCTGGTAGTGCTGGCGCTGTGCGCGGTTACCGCCGGGTGGCTTGGGTGGCCGCATAGTTTGAAGGGCTCGGATCATTTCGGAGCATTCCTCAAGCCAGTCTTTTCCAAGGAGGCCCCGGTGCTCGCTGAGGAAGCGCGCCCCGGTCAGCTCGCGGCCGGTGAAAGGGAAGAAGAGCACACCAGCGGCACAGAATATTTACTAATGTTCTTGTCCGTGGGCGCCGCGGTGGCAGGTTGGGGCTTGGCGTGGCACTTCTACCGCCACGCCGACAAAGGCTACAAGGAACCGATCGCGGCGACAGCTCCGCCGGTCTACAACACGCTTTACAACAAGTGGTATGTCGACGAGGCGTACGACTATGCCTTCACCGGGAGACGTAAGGCGGGACCGGTTCGGTTCGGCGTCCTCGGACTTGGCGAAGCGATGGCCTGGAACGATACGCATATTATCGACGGCACGGTGAATGCCGCGGGCTGGCTGACCCGCGCGAGCGGCACACTGTCCAGTTGGTGGGACAAGTGGATTATCGATGGCCTGTTCGTGAATGGCCCCGCCATCCTGGCCCGGATGCTGTCCTATCCCACGCGCTTGCTGCAGTGGGGATTAGTGCAGTGGTATGCACTGGTGATGGTGATTGGACTTTTAGGGTTCGTCGCGTACTACGCGTATAGATAAAGCGATCGGTTTTCGGGGACGCGAGTCTGATGTCGGTGGCCGCGTTCGCGAAAGCTCAGTAGCTACCGGCCCAAAGCCGAAGCTCAAAAAGCGAGATACATGCAGAGCCATATTCTCTCAATTATTCTTTTCACGCCGCTGGTGGGCGCGATCCTTCTCCTGTTCGTTCCCCGGGAGAACAAGGACGCCATCCGCTGCATCGCGAACATTTTTGCCGTTGCCGGATTTCTCGTCTCTCTGCCGCTGGTGCCATGGTTCTGGGCGCAGCGCTTCGAGCCCGGGTTCAAGTTCATCGAGGGTGCCGCCAACAACTGGATACCTTCTATCGGGGCCGGTTACTACCTGGGGATTGACGGCATTTCCTTCCTCTTGATCATGCTCACCACCCTGCTGGGGTGGATCTCGATTCTCTCCTCATGGACGGCGATCGAGAATCGCGTCAAAGAATACTATGTCTGGTTCCTGGTGCTGCAGACCGGCATGCTGGGCGTCTTCATGGCCCTGGATTTCTTCCTCTTTTTCGTTTTCTGGGAAGCCATGCTGGTGCCGATGTACCTGCTGATCGGCATCTGGGGCGGACCGCGCAAGCTCTACGCGGCCATCAAGTTCTTTCTGTACACCCTGTTCGGCTCCGTACTGATGCTACTGGGCGTCCTGTTCCTCTACTTCCACCATCACACCGCGACCGGCGTATTCACATTCGCTATTCCCGAGCTGTACCAGACCTCTCCGCAAATCGAATATCACTACGCGATCTGGCTGTTCTTCGCCTTTTTCCTGGCATTCGCCATCAAGGTGCCAATGTTCCCATTTCACACCTGGCTGCCGGATGCCCACGTTGAAGCGCCTACTGCCGGCTCGGTGATCCTGGCCGGCGTTCTGCTGAAAATGGGGACGTACGGATTCATCCGATTCTCGCTGCCGTTCTTCCCCGCCGTAGCCATGAATGGCGTCGTACGCGGGTGGATGATCGCGTTATCGATTATCGGAATCCTCTATGGCGCGCTGGTTTCGCTCATGCAGAAGGACATGAAGAAGCTGGTCGCTTATTCTTCGGTAAGCCATTTGGGCTTCTGCACCCTGGGAATTTTTGCGCTCAACCCCGTCGCTTTGAGCGGTTCGGTTTTGCAGCAGATCAACCACGGCATTTCGACCGGCGCGCTCTTCTTGATCGTGGGCGTTTTATACGAGCGTCGGCACACCCGCGAGATTTCTGAATACGGCGGCATTTCGAACATCATGCCGGTGTATGCCACGATCACCATGATCATGTTCCTGTCGTCGATGGGACTGCCGCTGCTGAATGGCTTTGTGGGCGAATTCACCATTCTGCAGGGCACTTTTATGGAGAACTGGCGGTGGGTGGCCTGGGCTGTTCCGGGCGTAATCCTGGCCGCTGCGTACCTGCTCTGGCTTTACCAGCGCGTGTTCTTTGGGAATGTCACCAATGCGAAGAATGAGAAATTGCGTGACCTGACGCCCCGGGAAGTCTTCATTTTTGTGCCGCTGATTGCTGCGGCGCTGTGGATCGGACTTTATCCCAAGCCGTTCTTCCAGATTCTTGAACAGCCTGTAAATCAATTAGTGCTGAAGGTGCGGCCCGATTACCCGATCGGCACAGGCACCGTGAATGCATCCACCCGGCCCGCGCAGAAAAGACCCGCCGCCCCGGCTCAGGCCGCTGCTATCCTCGTCAACGATCCCGCAAAGAGGACGAAATAGTGCCCGGCATTGGACAATACTTCACGCGCACCGATTACCTGCTGGCGTTGCCCATCTTGCTGCTCACCCTGTTTGCGCTGGGAATTCTGCTCATCGATCTTATGCTTCCGCGCGAGTGGAAATGGGCAAACGCCGTTACAGCGCTGCTGGGCGTGGTCTTCTCGGCGGCCGGGGTGTGGAGGATCCAGGCGGCGTACGCTCGGGCCGGCACCAACTTCACCGGCCAGGCCGCCTTCATGAACTCCATGGTGGTCGATCGCTTCGCCATCTATTTCTTCTACTTGTTCCTGGCGGGAACCGCGATCGCCATCCTGATGTCGGTGCGCTACCTGGAAATTGAGAACGAGCACCACGGCGAGTTCTACGCGCTCATGCTGTTCGCCGTGGTTGGCATGATGTGCATGGCTTCCGGTTTCGATGTAGTACTGATCTTCATCGGCCTGGAGTTGATGGCCATCTCGACATATGTGCTGGTCGGGTTTTTACGGCGCGATCGCCGTTCCAACGAAGCCGCACTGAAATACCTCCTGTTGGGAGCGTTTTCGTCCGGCATTTTCGCCTACGGGCTGTCGCTCTTTTACGGTCTTTCCGGCAGCACGAATCTGCGCGTGATTGGCAGCCACATGCAAGGTCTCATGATGCGCGGAGGCGGACGCCCGGGGCCCATTGCGGTCGTCGCCCTGCTGGCCACCGCCACTGGACTGTTCTTCAAGATCGCCGCGGTTCCATTTCATCAGTGGGCGCCGGATGCTTACGAAGGCGCGCCGACCAGCATGACCGGCTTTATGTCCGTCGCGGTAAAGGCGGCTGCCTGGGCCATGTTGCTCAGAATTTTTCTTTGGGGACTCTATCCCCTGCGCACGATCTATTTACCGCTTCTGATTTTTGTTTCCGTCGTCACCATGACTGGCGGTAATCTGTCCGCTCTCACACAGACCAACCTGAAAAGATTGCTGGCCTATTCCTCGATTGCCCACGTCGGCTACATGTTGCTGGGCCTCATAGCCCTGTGCTCCGTGGAATATCCCTCGCCGGCCTTCACGGATGGCTATAAGGGCATTCTGCTTTACCTGCTGGTCTACACCTTTATGAACCTCGGCGCCTTCGCGGTGGTCACATCCCTGCGCCAGCGCGGGATCATCGGGGACGAGATCGACGATATTGCCGGGCTCTACTTCCGCGCTCCGGTTGAGGCCATCATGATGCTGATTTTCCTGCTCTCGCTCGCCGGGATTCCACCACTCGCAGGCTTTTACGGAAAATATTTCATCTTCCTGAGCCTTATTGAGAGTGGGCACTATGTTCTAGCCTCGGTGGCCGTGCTGTACGCGGTTTTTGGCCTCTACTACTACATGCGCGTGGCCAACGCCATGCTGATGCGCCAACCCATGGAAGCCGAGCCGCTGCCCGTCAGTTGGGGCATGAAAACCGCATTGGCGCTGACCACGCTGGGTACCGTGGCAATCGGAATTTATCCTGAGCCGTTCATCACTCTCGTGAATTGGTCGCTTGGGCTGACGCAGGCCGCTCCGGTAGCCATGCTGAGGTAGCCCGTAAGCTTGCGATTTGGCATTCCGAAGGGACATTCGAAGCGTCTCCAGGACGTGGCTGACGCGCGAGGCTGAACTCAACTGTGCCCGATCCGGACAATTCCGAGGATAAGCGAAACTTTCTGGTACAGGCGGCGCGTTACAGCCAACTGGCGTTTACTCTGCCTGCCGCGACGTTCGTGGGCTGGCTTATAGGCGCCCTTCTTGACCGCTGGTTGCACACGAAGTGGCTGTACCTCGTGGGCTTGCTGCTGGGCATCATCGGCGGCTTCGTCGAACTGATCCGGACTGTCATGTCTTCGGAGTCCAAGTAGCCATCGCCCATCTCCGCGTCACGTCTTAACCCAAGCCGGGAGCGAACTCTGCTCCGTTGTATCCTGCTAGACGTGTCGCAGTCACTACAGATTCCCGCGCTGCCTTACGCCAGCAGCCTGCGAATTGAACTGAGGGAACGCAACTGGCAGTACGCGCAGCGGCACGGGCTGAAGATCTGCGAGAGCTATGGAGAAGCGAAAGTCATCTGTTACCAACCCTCAGAAGATGGGCTGACGCACGGAAACTTCTTGCGTGAAAGCTACCGCGCGATTCTGAATACCGACAACTGGCGAGAGCGTCTTGTAAAAGTTCACACCAGCCAGCGCAGGGCGTTGCCGGGTGACGATCGACGGTGGAGGGAACTCGACTCGAGCAACAGTTCCGACGCCCTGCTGATGAACATCTTCTGCCATCCCCGTACTCTTCGGTGTCCTGCAGCGCCGCGACTCTTGGGGGTCGAATGGCCGGCGGATCTTCGCTTTGGAGTGAAGGCCCGAGTGCCCCTGGCGAATGGTCGCGCCGACCGTACCGAAGTCGATATGCAAATAGGAAACCTGCTGGTCGAAGCCAAGCTGACGGAAAGCGACTTCCAGAGTAAAGATGCCGAATATGTGGAAGCATACCGCGATTTCAAGGAAGTGTTTGACTGCCGTGTGCTGCCGCGAAGAAGTGGCGCGTACTCGTCATATCAGCTCATTCGCAATGTGCTGGCCGCGTACGCTAGCCAGTGTTCGTTTTGTGTGATGCTGGACGCGCGCCGCCCCGACCTGAGGGAAGCCTGGTACTTGGTGATGCGCGGCGTTCGCGCTGCCGATTTGCGTGTGCGTTGCAAGGTGCTGACCTGGCAAGAACTGGCCTACGTGCTTCCCCTGCAGCTGCAGGAATTTCTGGAGGAGAAGTACGCAATCGTTCCAGCAGGCGTGTAGCTTCGTAATCACGCGACTGAAAGAATCAGTCAAAGCACGGAGAAGTGATCATGCAAGTGGCCGAGCAAAAAATCGAAATTTCAGCAGGCGATGGCAAAACTGAGGCGTACCTGTACGAGCCAACGGGAGAAGGCGCGTGGCCCGCGGTTATTCATTACACGGATATCGGCGGAATCCGTGCGGCCCCGCTTGCAATGGCGAAGCGCTTAGCGGAGCAAGGATACGTCGTGTTGGTTCCCAACGTCTTCTATCGCACCAGCGACCTGCCCGTGTTCAAATTTCCGCTGAAGTTCGGTGAAGACCGAACCGCGCAACGCATAAAAGAACTTTCCTCACCTTTAACGCCCGACGCGATGGCGCGCGACGCGTCTGCCTATGTCGATTTTCTCGACACTGTCCCGACGGTGAAGAGCCGGGCTATGGGCGTTGTGGGGCACTGCTATACCGGCGGTATGGCTTTGCGAGCGGCTGCGGCGAGGCCGGACAACATTGGCGCAGCTGCCTCCTTCCACGGCGGCCATCTCTATACTGACGCCCCCACCAGCCCGCACATCCTTCTTCCGAAAATAAAGGCGCGCTTATACTTCGGACATGCGGTTAAGGATCGCGGCATGTCCGCCGATGCTATAAAGAATTTCGAAGCCGCGTTGAGATTCTGGGGCGGAGAGTACGAGAGCCAAACCTACGAAGGCGCATATCACGGCTGGACGGTGCCCGACAGTCCTGTTTACAACCGCCCACAGGCAGAGCGCGCTTTTGAAAAGCTCACCCGCTTGTTCAGCGCAACCCTGAGATGAATGGCGCATCTTGCAACCAGAAATTCGCAATCCGGATATCCCCGAAACCGGTGAGCAGTTCTACTCCGGTGCCTTGGCGCGGATTTCCCAGTTCATGCTGGTGCTCTGGGTCGCGCTGACCATCGCCGCCGCTATTCGATATGGCTGGCGCCCGGCGCTAGGTTTTGCTTGTGGCAGCGCCGTCGCGTACCTGAATTTCCACTGGCTTAAGCGCGTAGTCACGGCGCTGGCCGAACGCATCACACGAGGCGGCCGGCAGTCATCTGGGAAGGGAATTATCCTGCGTTTCGTCTTCCGCTATGTTTTGATGGGCTTAGCCGCCTATGTTATATTGACTGTTTCTCCCGCGAGCCTCCACGGACTTTTGGCGGGCCTGTTCCTGCCCGTGGGCGCCATCGCGTGCGAAGCCGCCTACGAAGCTTACGTAGCCTTGGCGCGTGGTATTTAGATCCCGGTGGATGGCAGAAAACTGAGCACACTCAAGCGAGAACGCTGAGAACTCGTCTATGGAACAACTCTGGTTTACGGCGCTCCTGAATCGAATCTTTGCCGGCCCTGTTACCGCAGTGCTGAACGCGCTGCATCTTCCGCCACACCATCCCCAGGCGCCGATCACCAATTCCGTGGCCATGCAGATTCTGGTGTTCTTGTTCCTGGTGAGTGTGTTTTTTCTTGTCCGTTCACGCCTCTCGGTCGATCGCCCGGGAGCGTTGCAGCACATCTTCGAGGGCGCGCACGGCTTCATTGAAGGCCAGAGTCGCGAAATTATTGGTCCGCACAGCGAGGGATACACAGCTTTTCTGATGGCATTGGGCTTATACATCCTGATCGGAAACCTAATTGGGCTCATACCCGGATTTGAATCGCCGACCGCGGTGAAATATGTTCCCCTGGGATGCGCGATATGCGCATTCGTCTATTACCAGGCGCAGGGATTCAAACACGCGGGAATCGGCTATCTGAAACATTTTGCCGGCCCCATGCCGCTGCTGGCGCCTTTGATGGTTCCCATCGAACTAATCAGTCACTTGGCCCGCGTGCTTTCCCTCACCATTCGTCTTTTCGCCAATATGTTCGCCGGCGACATGGTGACGCTGGTTTTTATCTCGCTCGTTCCGATTGGCGTACCGATCATTTTCCTGGGATTACACATTTTCGTGTCTTTCCTGCAGGCCTATATTTTCGTGCTGTTGACCACCGTTTACCTGCAGGGCGCCGTGGCAGAAGAGCATTAGAGTGCCCGGTACCAAGTACCCAGTCACGCTTATCAAGCGATGCCCACTGGGAACTGGGTACTGAGTACTCGAAGTTCGGGACTCGGTATTGACGGGCTGCGAGCGTGAGGGCGTCTGCACGGTATGGCGTCAACCACCCACTGGCGGCCAATTCATAGCAGCAAGGAGAATCACGATGCGTAAACTGAGCTACATCTTCATGGCGTTGGCCTTCCTGTTCCTGGCCATGCCGGTCTTCGCCCAGGGCGGTGCGGCCGCAGGCGGGGTAAATTGGGTGGCCATTTCGGCCGGATTTTCTATGGCAATTGCCTCCGCTGTCTGCGGCCTGGCACAGGCCAAGGCGACTGCGGCAGCCGCCGAGGGCCTGGCACGCAACCCTGCGGCACGCCCCGGCATTCAATTAGCGCTGATTCTCGGCCTGGCGCTGATCGAATCGCTCGCGCTTTACACGCTGGTTATCATTTTCGTGAAGGTCGTGTAGTCGAACAGATCGTTTTTTCGGAACAAGCCTCTGCCTGGCAGGGGCTTTTTGTTTTAGCGGTAAGCGAACGTCGGATAGCGCGAA
>Ga0070741_10003631_pt1 | contig 37674 bp, 39 predicted proteins | sample Coa_R1_4_FD_66440 | JGI IMG/M metagenome (GOLD analysis project Ga0070741, IMG submission 66440) | Surface soil microbial communities from Centralia Pennsylvania, which are recovering from an underground coalmine fire - Coalmine... | ecosystem: Environmental > Terrestrial > Soil > Unclassified ... | reverse complement strand
TCCTCCTTGTGCTTGGACTCACAGGAAGGATAGCGCATGGCGTGCCTGAAGAGACAGTTCAGTTCAATGCTGATAACTACAACATTTTGTTGTCACTTTCAGTTTTGAGATAGTCAGTTATAGCGCTGCTATGCTAATCTCTCAAACGACTTCATCAGTTAATCCTGAGATTGTTCCCGCGTCACCAGAGCAAGAGTCGGTTTTGGCTAACCTGCTTGAGCTATATGCACATGATTTCAGCGAGTTCCTCGACCTACAACTTGGCGCAGATGGTCGCTTCGGCTATAAGCATCTCGCCTTATATTGGCGAGAGCCGAATCGTCATCCATTTCTCATCATGGTTAACGGTCATCCAGCTGGCTTTGTCTTCGTGCGAAGGGGGTCTGAAATATCCGATGACCAGGACATCTGGGATATGGCAGAATTCTTCATCGTTCGCGGCTATCGCAGGCTCGGCATTGGCATGAAAGTCGCGCATGAGGTTTGGAAAATGTTTCCGGGGAGATGGGAAGTGCGCGTTATAGATCGGAATCAAAGGGCAAAGGAGTTCTGGGGACATGTGATTGGCGGGTTTCTCGGCAAAGACATTGAACCGACCACTTTCGAGAAGGATGGTGAAGGTTGGCATCTCTTCTCATTTGCATCTGAGGAAGCTTGACTCGGCGCTCGCCGACGAGATGGAAGAGTATAGAAAGAACTACGCCGGCGGAATTCAGGGAGTCCCGGTGAACTTAAACAAGTAGACGGCTGTCAGTCCGACCCGCCCCTGGCGGGTTCGCTCGCATCTATTCTGTCGGAGGGATTCGGGCAGAGATCGAATGCACACTGAGACAATCGCAACTGAGTTGCTCGCCGCGCTCGACGGAAGCAGTACGCTGGATACGATCACGGCCCGTGACCCCGGTTTCGACGCCGGCGCAGCGTATCTGGTGGGCGCGGAGATTCTGCGCCGGCGCCGCGCCCGGGGCGAGCAGCCTGTCGGCCGCAAGATCGGTTTTACGAATCGGGGGATCTGGTCCGAATACGGCGTGTCGGCCCCGGTCTGGGCGCACGTGTACGACAGCACCGTGACGTACCTCGACGAGCCTTCCGGACGCCTCGCAATCGGAAATCTGGTGCAGCCGCGGATCGAACCTGAGATCGTCCTTCATTTCGCCGACGCCCCCGGTGCCACGGAAAATGAAGCCGATTTGCTGTCGCACGTTGACTGGATCGCCCATGGCTATGAGATCGTCCAGAGCCATTTCCCGAACTGGAAATTCAGGTTGCCCGATACCATCGCGGCTTTCGGTTTGCACGGTGCGCTCGTGGTCGGCCCCAGGCGACAAGTCGCAGACCTGGGTGATGTGGCTCGCAAACTGCGCACCTTCACGATCACGCTGGCAAAGGACGGCAGGGTAGAAGCGCAGGGAGCGGGGGCGAATGTACTCGGCAGCCCCGTCCTGGCTGCTATGCACCTGCGGCAGGTGCTGAAGGATCAGCAGCAATTCGAACCAATACAGGCCGGCGAGATCGTCACCACCGGCACGCTCACCTCACCATTGCCGATCCGCGCCGGCGAGACGTGGAACACTGAGCTGTCGGGGGTAGAATTGCCGGGGCTCCGCCTCCATTTCGAATGAGGCGGCCTGGGGGCTGCCGCGAGTTGCCCGGGGCCTGGCCCGTAGCGGACGGGCTGACGCCTGCAGACGCAGGCCCGGGACCTCAGGCGCCGCAGAATAACAAGGAGATCCGGATTTACGGGGGGCTCGATAATGGCTAAATGGACTTTTGAACCCGGACACACCGCGGCCGAATTCCGCGCCCGGCACATGATGGTGTGTTATGTCCGTGGACATTTCAAGAATGTGCATGGTTCACTCGAATTTGACCCGGAAAATCCGCGCGCGGCCTCGGTCGAGGCGGTAATAGATGCCGGAGGGATCTGGACCGGGGAGCCGGAGCGTGATGCCCACCTGCGCAGCGCGGACTTTCTTGATGTGGGTAATTACCACGACATAACTTTCAGGAGCAGCCGGATAGAGATCATTGGCGATCACGACTATCTCGTCACCGGTGATCTGACAATTCGTGGAGTTACTCGCAAAGCGACGCTCAATGTCCGCTACCTGGGTCGGTGGGAAACGCCCTGGTGGGAAGATGGCGTTGACAAGGGGCCGAAGACCCGCGCGGGCTTCCTTGCGGAGACAGTGATCAATCGTCATGACTTTGGCGTGAGCTGGAACAGCACTCTGGACAAAGGAGGTTTCGTCGTGGGTAATGATGTACACATCACGATTGATGCGGAAGCGATACTCGACAGTTAATGACCGGCGTAAGCACGAATCGCCTTACATCCATCATTTCGAGTGAGTGGCGGGGGCTGTCTTAAGCTGCCCGGATTACCGTCAATATCCATGGCGGCCTGCTGAACAAGAATGCTGTACACCGGCGAGTTGTCGAATCCGAAACCAATGGACAGTGTATCCTCGATATCAGAATTGCCAAATGTACCAGCTGTATATGCCTTGTATGGCGGGCGAAAACGTAATCTACACGTCGCTTATGCTGGGATAGCTGAATCCCTGCGTCGAAGAATAACTCAGCATCTTATTACCCGCGACAGCAGCGTCGCTACCGGAACATCTGCTGTACATCTCAATCCGGATTATGTGACAGAAATTCGCTGGTGGGCGCATTCTGATTTCAAAGAATTGTCATTCCGCGAGGCCGCCGAAGTGATAGCTTTTGAAGTACTCGATCCCGCTTTGAGGAGTCGTGGCGCAATAACCGGGCGAGCCAGGCAATTATGCTCAGGCGCAAAGTTCTACGGGAAAATGCGCTCACTGTTCTCGGGTGAACCGAGCGGGCATATTATTCTTCCAACTCTTCAAAATGCTCTCGAAAGGATTGCAGACCTTGAAAAGAGAGTTGCTGAACTTGAAAAAAGATATAAGTAACGGGGTGTCCGGGTGAGTAAACTGTCTTTACACCAACCCACTCCACAGAGTTCCGGCGATATGCCCGCCGAAGAATTCAGGCAGTACGGGCATCAGTTGATTGACTGGATCGCGGACTTCCTCGCCAACGTCGGCGACCTGCCCGCCTTCCCCGACGTTCAGCCGGGCGACACGAGCAACAGACTGCCGAAAGCACCACCGACCGAAGGCGAGGCGATGGACGAGATTCTCGCCGACGTTGATCGCGTGATCATGCCCGGCATGGCGCACTGGAACCACCCGCGCTTCTTCGCCTACTTCACTTCATCGGGCAGCGCGCCCGGGATTCTGGGCGAACTGCTCAGCGCGGCATTCAACGTCAACAGCATGCTCTGGCAAGCGTGCCCGTTGGCGACGGAGCTTGAAGAGGTCACGCTCGACTGGCTCAGGCAGATGCTCGGACTGCCGCCGGAATTTTGGGGCGTCATTTACGACGGCGGATCGAGCAGCACGTTTCACGCCATCGCCGCGGCGCGCGAGCAGGTCGCCGAACTGAAGGTTCGTGAACGCGGACTGGCGGGCCGCGGCGACGTGCCGCAGCTCCGCATCTACACTTCCGAACAGGGCCATTCGTCAATTGACAAGGCGGCGGTCGCGCTGGGGCTGGGACTCGACAGCGTGCGCCGGGTGGCAGTTGATGACGAGTACCGGATGAACCCGCAGGCCCTTGAAGAGGCGATTGCCGAGGATCGCGGCGCGGGCCGTTTGCCGTTCTGCGTGGTGGCGACGGTTGGCTCGACCTCCTCGACGAGCATTGACCCGGTCCCGGCGATTGCCGGCGTCTGCGAACGCGAGGGTTTGTGGCTGCACGCTGACGCGGCGCACGGCGGCGCGGCGGCGGTCGTGCCCGAGATGCGTGAAGTGCTTGACGGATGTGACCGCGCCGATTCGCTGGTGATCAATCCGCACAAATGGCTCTTCGTACCGCTGGATTTGAGCGTGCTGTACACGCGCAAACCCGAAGCGCTGCGGCGCGCCTTCAGCCTGGTGCCCGAATACCTGCGGACGGCGAAAGGCGATGAGGTCGTCAATTACATGGATTACGGCATCCCGCTCGGACGCCGGTTCAGGGCGCTGAAACTCTGGTTCACCATTCGTTACTTCGGCGTGGAAGGCATCGCGGCCAGAATCCGCGAACACGTCAGGCTGGCGCGGCAGTTCGCCGGGTGGGTTGACGCGCACTCAGAGCTTGAACGCCTGGCGCCCGTGCCATTGAGTACGGTCTGCTTTCGCGCTCACCCGCGGGGGATGGACGATGAGGCGCTCGATCATTTCAACGAGCGGCTGATGCAGGCGGTCAATCAGACGGGCGAAACTTTCCTGTCGCACACGAAACTGTCCGGGCGTTTTGCGATCAGGCTCGTCGTAAGCCACCTGAGGACTAATGAAACGCACGTCGCCCGCGTCCGGGAAATTGTCGAGGGGCAGTTGCGACGGCTGAAAGATGGATTTATTCATCAACCTTTCCCCGGGTCCTGACGTACAACAAGCCGGCCCCTCGCCACGTGCGAATTGTGAGCGCGGCAGGGTTTCGACAGACGGGCCGGCAATGGAGGCTGACGATGCCGAAGACGCTCTACATGGTGATCGAGCATTTCAGGGACAAAGACGCCGTGCCCGTGTATCGCCGCTTTCGCGACCGGGGCCGCCTGGCGCCCGAGGGCCTGATCTATATCTCAAGCTGGGTTGATGACAAGCTTGAGCGGTGCTATCAGGTGATGGAAACGGACGACCCCGCGCTGCTCGATGAGTGGATGGCGAACTGGAGCGACCTCGTTGATTTCGAGGTGCATCCTGTCATCACATCAAAAGAGGCCGCCGAAAAGATCGCGCCGTTACTATAAATGAAGCGAGGCATCATCCCAATTTTTGCAGGGGCTTTGAAAAAGAAGCGCACCGCAGCCGGCCTGCCGGGCAACAGGCATTCACCGCTGTTCAGATGCGCGGGGCCGGCGCTGCTTCCGTTGTTGTTCTATGCGTCACTCGCGCCGGAAGCAGGCGGGCAGTCGGCGGCGAAATCATCCGCGGCGCCCTTTGATGTCGTCCATTACGACGCGCAGGTTGAGCCGGACATCGCGAATAAAATGGTCACGGGAAAAGTTCTGATTCGGCTCATCGTACGGACGGACAATCCGTCCGCGGTCGAGTTTGACTGCGGCGATCTGGCCATAGACTCGGTGCGCGAAGGCGGAAGAGAGCAAAAGTTTGTGCGGCAGGATCGCCGCCTGGGCGTCTCTTTGCTGCCGCCGCCGAAAGCGGGCGAGAAGCGCGAGATTGAAATCGAGTACCATGGCGCGCCGCGTTCGGGGATTCGTTTCTTCCCCGAGCAGGCGCAGGTCTACACAGTCTTCTCCACGAGCCGGTGGATGGTCTGCGTTGACGCGCCGGATGATAAAGCGACGCTCCGCCTGAACCTGATCCTGCCCCGGGACCTGAGCGCGGTGGCCAACGGCCGTCTGGCGGCGCGGCGCGACCTGCCGAACGACAAGGTCGTTTATGAGTGGCGACAGGAAACGCCCGTCCCGACCTACACGTTCGGCTTCGCCGCCGGGCGCTTTCGCACGCTCACGGAAAAACGCGGTCGCGTCGAGTTGCGCTACCTCGCCACGCAGTACTCCGACGAGGAATTGCGCCGCATTTTCCGTAACACGGCAGATATGATCAGTTTTTACGAGGAGCGCGCGGGCGTCAGGTACGCCGATGCCACTTACACGCAGGTATTAGCCGCGGGCGGCGTCGAACAGGAGATGAGCAGTTTCACCGCGCTGCGTGAAAGTTACGGGCGCGAAGTGCTGGGGGACGAGCGCGCCATCTGGCTCGGCGCGCACGAACTCGCGCATCAGTGGTGGGGCAACATGGTGACCTGTCGCGACTGGACTCACTTCTGGCTGAACGAAGGCATGGCGACATTCATGGCCGCCGCGTATAAAGAACACCGCTTCGGCCGGGAGGAGTACCTGCGCGAGATTGAGCGGTCCCGTGCGATTTACCAGAAGGTGCGCGGCGCGGGCAAGGATAAGTCGCTCGCCTTTCCAGACTGGCTGCACCCGACCCCCGAAGACCGCAGGCTCGTCTATGATAAAGGAGCCCTGGTGCTTCACCTGCTGCGCGAGGAACTGGGCGAGCGCGCCTTCTGGGCGGGCATCCGGCATTACACGCGGACGTATTTCGGCAAGTCAGTAGTGACCGACGACTTCAAGAAGGCAATGGAGCAGGCGAGCGGCAGGGATCTGACGGATTTTTTCTCGAGGTGGGTGTATTTGACGCGACAATAGGGCCAGAGCCTGAATGATTATGGCAGGTGTGATGAAGCGACAGGTCACTGATTCGCGGACCAGCCTGCCGCCGGACTCAAACCGAAATCTGATTTTCCAGCCATGGAGGTGCAAGCTATGTACGTCATCAACAGAATTCTTCTTGCCGCCGTTTTCGTGACCGCGGCGGTGGCCCAGTCGCCTGAGCCGCCGCTCTCGGACTCACGGCTTTCCGTTCACACTCTCGTCCGGGAAGACATCTTCGCCGGCTTTCTGGCCGATGATATGGAGCGTTTTTCCAGAGGGGAGAAGAACGTTCAGCTGTTGCTCGAAAAACGTCCCGCCGCCAAATCCGACCTGCTCGCCTGGAGCGGCAGCGCGGCCCTGTACCGCGCCGTGCGCGCCTGGGAAGATAAACGGGGCGATGAGTTCAGGCAGAAATACCAGCAGGCGCTCGACCTCTTCTCACAGGCCCGACAGGCCAGCCCGGACAACGGCGGTGTGGCCGCAATCACCGGCGGCACACTGGTACTCTTTGCCGACCGGCTGCCGAAGGAGAACCGCGCCGCCGCCTGGGCGCAGGCATATGACGCTTACCAGCAGCTCTGGAAGCAGCAATCCTCCTTCGTTGACAAGCTGCCGGTACACATCCGCGGCGAGCTTCTGGCCGGCCTCGCGCAGTCGGCCCAGCGCACCGGTCACACCGAGGAGATGGCCCAGTACCTCGACCGGATTCTCACACAATTGCGCGGCACCCCCTACGAGCCGGTGGCAAAGCAGTGGAAGGAAAATCCCCAGTCCGCCGCCAGCAACGCGATCACCTGCCGAACATGTCATGAGGCCGGGCGCCTTTCCGCGCGGCTGACTGCGCTCAACAATAAATGACATAGTTCTCCCGGGCATCACAGGCCTCGGAACCTGTGATGCCCGAAGCGGCTAAGTCAGGGGCGCTCGCCTGGCAACCTGCGTCCGGAGCCGGGCAGTCAGATGACCGTCAACATGCGCCGGGCAGATGCGAGGGTGGGTTTTATGATTCGAGTAACAGGTGTACTGATCCTGGTTGTCGCGGCAGCGACAGTAGCGCTCGCTCAGAAGCATAAACCGCAAAACCACACAGAGGCCAAAGCCGCGGGAGAGGTGATCGCTTTTCTGGACAGACTTACCGAGGCCGGCCTCAGGCGCGATGTCGCGGCCCTCGGGCGCCTCTACTCGGATGATTACTATCACATCAACCCTGACGGCAGCATTATGACAAGGCCGCAGGTACTCGACTCGTACAAGGCCGCGCCCACCGCCACGATCGAATCTGATCAGCACGACGAGGATAAGGTGTGGGTTCATGGCGGTCTGGCTGTTGTACACACCCGTATAACAATCAAGGGGAAGATCAATAACGAGCCTTACGTGCGGCAGTTCCGGGTAAGCTACCTGTTTGAGAAAGTGAAAGGCAGATGGCGGGCTGTGACCTCACAGGCAACACTGATCCTGCAACCACGAGGGTAGCCCCGGCTGACGCGCGTTTGCGCGGGAAAAAGAGAATGAATAACCTGTCGAATACGGTGGCCGGCGGTTTTATCAACTCATATCGGGATTTTGCCGGGCGGGTCCACGCCCTGGCCGCACAGCTCTCGGAAGAACAGTTCTGGATCAGGCCATATGATTATGGGAATAGTTTTGGCCACCTGACGCTGCACCTCATTGGCAACCTGAATTACTACATTGGCACACAGATCGCCGGCACCGGGTACGTCCGTGATCGGGAGCGTGAATTCACGGAAACAAACTTCCCGTCGAAAGAAGACGTGTTGAGGCAACTGGATGAGGCGGTGGAACTGGTGATCGCGACCCTCAGGGAACAAACGGCCGATACCTGGGCGAACGAATATGAAGCAGTCGGCGTTTCCGATTTCATCAAAGACCGCTTCGGCATTTTCCTCCGCTGCGCGGCCCATTTTCACCACCACATCGGGCAGATGATCTACCTCGTAAAGGAGCTTTCAACCCATGCGGGTAACCGGCAGCCGGAATGATCGGCCCCGGGGAATGATCGCAGAAAATGGCCGGACAACTCACCGGGTGGTTCCACAGGAACGCGAGTGGCCGCCAGAGCTACGAAATCTATGAGGCCGGGTCGGACTTTATTGACGAGGCCGCCCGTGGCGGGCTGGGATCAGATCTTCCTCGATTACGAAAGGGACGGGTTGATGCTCGTCCTCGGCTGGGACAACTGGAGCGGATGCTTCATTGACGCCCGGACTGAAGCGGCAGATTCAGTCGTCCTGCGGATTGGCGAGTACATCAACCAGTTGCTGGCTGACCTGTGACAGCGGGGAGCAAATTCCTGAGGCCTGTATGAGTCTGCTGACAATCGCGCTATTACAGATGGCGGCCTGCGGCAATGATCAGGCCGCCAGCCTCGCCAAAGGGGAGCTGTTCTGTCGCCGCGCGCGCGACATGGGCGCGGACATCGCGCTCTTCCCTGAGATGTGGAACATCGGGTACACCTTTTTTGACCCGGATCAGCCGGGCGCCCGCGAACGCTGGCAGGCACAAGCCGTTACTCAGCACGACTCTTTCGTGGCGCATTTCAGAGGTCTGGCGAAAGAACTGAAGATGGCGATTGCCCTCACCTATCTGGAAAGGTGGCCCGGCGCGCCGCGCAACTCCGTCTCTTTGATAGACCGGCACGGCGAGGTCGCGATGACCTACGCCAAGGTGCATACGTGTGATTTTGACCGCGAAGCGGCTTTGACGTCGGGCGACGGGTTCCGGGTGTGTACGCTCGACACCGAACGGGGGGAGGTGAAGGTCGGGGCGATGATCTGCTACGACCGCGAATTCCCTGAGAGCGCGCGCGTTCTGATGCTGCAAGGGGCGGAGATCATCCTGACCCCGAACGCCTGCACGCTGGATGCGGGCCGGATCGGGCAGTTCCGCGCGCGGGCTTACGAGAACATGGTCGGCGTCGCCATGACCAATTATGCCGCGCCAAAGGACAACGGGCATTCGGTCGCCTTTGACGCCGTATCCTACAGGGAAATAGAGGGTGAGCCGAGAGACACGCTGATTATAGAGGCGGGAGAACAGGAAGGAATCTTCCTTGCGCCATTCGACCTGGCAGAGATTCGCGCTTACCGGAAGCGGGAGGCGTGGGGGAATGCCTATCGTAAACCAGCGTGCTACAGCCTGCTGACTTCACCTGATGTAGATGAGCCATTCATTCGCCCGGATGCAAGAAGGTAGGCGGTTACTCTATGCGTTCCGGGCAGTCATCACCTGCTGAATTCCCATGCCACAGAGGATTGCTATCGCGTGTCCGGATCAGTACCGCGAGCTGTAGCGAGCGTAGCTTGCGGCAGCGGCCGCTTAGTGGGGACACGCTCGCTACAGCTCGCGGTACTGATCCGCATTTATAAGGCAGTTGCCATGAGTGCTGATCAATGGAAGCAGCGATTGCAGAAATGGCGCGGGGCAGGGCCGATTGAAGATGACCTGTCTCCATACCGGCTGGCCCTTGATGAAATCAATCACCATGCAGAAAGCCTCGCAGGTGAAACAGACGAGCGGCTCCGGGCAATCGCGGCTTCGCTGAAGGGGATGGCGCAACAAGGCACTGAGCTGGATGAGCTGCTGGTCGAGGTTTTCGCCCTGGTGAGAGAGGCGGCTCATCGGGCGCTGGGGATGCGCCCATTCGATGTTCAGGTGATGGCGGGGGTGGCGCTGCATCAGGGGAAGCTGGTGGAGATGCAGACCGGAGAGGGTAAGACTCTGGCGGCGGTGCTGCCGGCCTGTCTGAATGCCCTCGCTGGTCGCGGGGTACATGTTCTGACTTTCAACGACTATCTGGCGCGCCGTGACGCCGCGTGGATGGGGCCGGTCTACAGGTTTATGGGGCTCAGTGTCGGCGCCGTCCAGGAAGAGATGGGGGGCGATGCGCGACGCGCGGCATACGCGGCTGATGTCACCTACGCCACGGCGAGAGAAGCGGGATTTGATTTCCTGCGCTCACACCTGTGCCGCGAGCCTGAGGAACTCGCCCACCGGCCCTTCAACTATGCGATTGTGGACGAGGCCGATTCCACCCTGATTGATGAGGCACGGGTGCCGATGGTGATTGCCGGGGATCGGCCCGATTCGGAGGCCGGCCCTTACCGAATCGCCGGAATTGTGGGCGGGCTCGAAGAGGGAGAGGATTGGGAAACGGATGAGAACGGGCGGAATGTATTCCTCACCGAGCAGGGGTGTGACCGCGTAGAGGCAGAACTGGCCTGCGGCGATCTGCACCGGGCGGAAAATATCATGCTGCTGACCGAAGTGAATCAGGCGCTCCACGCCCGGGCGCTGCTCAGGCGCGACGTGGATTACATCGTTCGCGACAAGCGCATCGAGTTAGTAGATGAATTTACCGGGAGAGTCGTGGATGACAGGCGCTGGCCCGACGGGCTACAGGCCGCCCTGGAGGCTAAGGAAGGATTGCCGATTCAGCCGGGCGGGCGGATTCTCGGCTCAATCGCCTTGCAGCATTTCCTCAGGCAATATCCCAAACTCAGCGGCATGACCGCCACGGCGCAGCCGGCGGCAGAAGAGCTGGATGGTTTCTACGGCCTCAAGGTCGTGCCGATTCCGCCCAACACCCCGTGCGTTCGGCAGGACCTGCCGGACGTTGTTTTCACTCACAGGGAGGCGAAGCATCAGGCGCTCGTCGGGGAGATTCGCCGGGCGCATGAAAAGGGGCGCCCTGTTCTGGTCGGCACGAGCAGCGTGGAGGAATCGGAGTTGCTGGCGGACAGGCTGCGAGAGGCTGGCGTGGAGTGTCAGGTACTCAATGCAAAAAACGATGAGGCCGAGGCCGGAATAATTGCCGAAGCGGGGGCCGTCGGGGCGGTGACCATTTCGACGAATATGGCGGGCCGCGGCACGGACATCAGACTGGGAGGCGCCGGGGAAGAAGAGCGGGAGCGGGTCGTGGGCCTGGGCGGGCTCTATGTCATTGGCACCAACCGGCACGAGAGCCGGCGCATTGATGATCAGCTCAGAGGGCGCGCCGGAAGGCAGGGCGATCCGGGCGCGTCACGCTTCTTTGTCAGTCTGGAAGATAACCTGATGGTGCGCTTCGGCATTGATCATCTGATCCCGGCGCAGCTGCGCCCGGCCCCGCAGTCAGAGCCCGTCGAGCATCCCGTGATCCGCCGCGAGGTGGAGCGGCTGCAGCGGATCGTCGAGGGGCAGAACTACGAAATCCGCAAGACCCTGTGGCGTTATTCCTCTCTGGTGGAGGAGCAGCGCAAAAAGCTGCAGGAATGGCGAATGATGGTGCTGACGGGTGAAGTAGAACCCGGGCTGTGCGCGGAGCGGGTGCCGGAACGCTATGAGGCATTGCGCGCCCGCTTCGGGCGGGAGATTCCCGAGCAGGCCGAGCGCGCAATCACGCTCCATCACATTGACGAGGCCTGGGCCGAACATCTGGCTTTCATCGCCCAGTTGCGCGAGGAGATCCACCTGGTGAGCATCGGCCGGATGGACCCGCTGCACGAGTTCCACAAGCAGATCGCCGAGGCGTTCTGGAAATTGCAGCAGGCCATCGAAGAGCGAATCGCCGGGACTTTCGCGGCGGCGGAGATTACGGAAGAAGGGATCAACATTGATCAGGCGGGCCTGCGCGGGCCTTCGTCAACATGGACTTATCTGATCAACGACCAGGCGCTGAGCGGCTTGCAGCAGATGCTCTACAGTCACGGCGGCACCGCCTTCGCCCTCGGCGCGGTGCTGACGACGTGGCCGCTGCTGTTCGCGTGGCGGGTGTGGCGCTGGCTGACGAAAAAGTAAGCGCCTGCCCGCCTGCCCGCGAATAACTATTTGCGGGCTGATGCTGATTCCGGCACACGCTTGAAATCATCGAGTTTCTGCACCTTCATTTCGTCCGCCCGGCCCTGAGCGCTGAGCGTGAAAGTGACGAATGCGTCGCCCGTCCCCGCGCCACCCCACGTGATGCGAAACGTATCGTAATGCCAGTGTTCCAGCTCGCCCGAATAAACCTCGTTGTAATAAAAGAGCAGCCTGCCCTGCTGCTCGGTCACCTTCACTTCGCCGTAGAAGTCATTCCTGTACGTGCCGGCGTACGCCCCCGGCGAGAGCGATGGTCTGGTGTTCCTGACGCGCAGCTCCTCATCCCTCTTCGCCTCTGCCTTCCGGCGCGCTTCCGCAATCCGCATGACCTTGAGCATCCGCGCGCTCCAGTCCTGCGCGGGCAGGCCAAGGTATGCATCAAAGGCGCGGTACATGAGCGCCGAAGGCAGATCGCCCGGGTCGAGGTTGGACAGGATGACTACGCCGAGCTTCTCTTCCGGGATCATTCCCACCATCGCCACCATGCCGTCAATGTTGCCGCCGTGGCGGACGACCTTGCGCCCATGATAGTCGTGCAGGAACCATCCGAACCCGTAGTTCATGAAGCGGGCATCTGGCGCTCCGAGTGCGGTGCCGGCATCATAAGGTACGATCATCTGCGGCTTCTGCATCTCTTCGACGGCGCCGAGACTCAGGAGCTTTTTATCTTCATAAGAGCCCTGAGCCAGTTGCAGCCGCAGCCATCGCGCCATGTCTGACACGCTCGAACAGATCGAGCCCGCCGGGGCGACATTATCATTCGCCCGCCACGCAATCGGCTTTACTTCGCCCGCCGTCCTGGTGTGCGGCGTCGCCACGTTATCGAAGTTTTTCAGGGCCGCCACACTCGTGCTGGTTGAAGTCATCCCGAGCGGCGCGAGAATGCGGTCCCTGACGAAATCCTCCCAGCTCCTGCCGGTCACCGCCGGAATGATCCGGCCGGCGGCGAGAAACATGATGTTGTTGTAGCCGAAGTGCGAGCGAAAACTCCACGCCGGTTTCTGGTAGCGGATGCGGCGCAGAATCTCATTGGCGTCGAGGTTTGAGCCATACCAGAGCGCCTCACCGCGATCAAGGCCGCTCCGGTGACAGAGCAGATCGCGCACCGTAATTTCACGCGTGACGTAAGCGTCATAAAGTTGAAAACCCTTCAGGTGCTTCGTCACCGGGTCGTCCCACCTGATTTTTCCCTCGTCAACGAGCATGGCGAGCGCGGCGGCGGTGAACGCCTTCGTCGCCGAGCCGATGGCAAAGATGGTGCGTTCATTGACGGGCGCGGGGTCGCCCAGTTTGCGCACGCCATAGCCTCTGGCGAAAACCACTTTGTCATCTTTGACAACGGCGACGGCGAGGCCCGGCACCGCCCACTCGGCGCGCGCCTTGTTGACGTAATCATCGAAGCCCTGCAGTGGCGCTTCCTGCGCGGCGCTGATTCGCGCGGCCGATAGCGTGATCAGGAGAAGAGCGAGCGGGCTGACAATCTGTCGCGGCTTCATTGAAGGTGGCCTCCCGATGATTTCGGCGCGGGCTTCTCGAACTTCGCATCATCAATCGGGACGTTGTGCCTGACCTCGCTGAATTTGATGATGAACTCGATCTCGTTTTCATCTGTTCCGCGCAGGGTGAAAGGAATCCGGATGCCATCAATCGCGCGGTAGTCTTCGTAATCTTCGCTCCTGATCAGCTTGCCTTCCGCGTTCCTGACTTCGGTGCGCAGGAGGAGGCCGGTCTGAGCGTCGAAGTACCAGCGTTTGGGATTGCCGCCGCGCGGGGCTTCGAGCCGCCAGGCTTCCGCGTTGCTGATCTTTTCCTTTCCCCTGAGTTCGATTTTCGGGAAGAGTTCCCGCAGTTTGATCGGCAGATAGAAATCGGCCTCGCGCCTGGGGAAGACGGCCAGTTCCTTCACTTCCCCGTTCTCTTCCGCCCACGCGACAGTGCCATTGAAGCCGGTTCGCGAGGTTCCGATGACGGAAGACGAGACCTCGGTCAATTCCTTGTTCGGCGCTTTGGCGTAAATCTCGATGGTTCCTTTCGCGTCAATTGCCGGCACGGTGATGGCCCCTTTCATGACGCGGGAGGTCGGCGCCTGAACCGCCGCCTTGCCGCCGATGGCCCGGACGTATTTATCGAGTATCTGCTCAAGCGTCGGCTGCGCCACGGCTGATTTCGTTTCGGCCGCTTTGGCAGACGGCGGCTGAGTTGTTTGAGTCAGGGAGCCCTGCCCATTCGCAACAAAACCCAACAGGATGACAATTCCAACGATACTGGGGAGTCTCAAATTACTCATTGTTCGCCTCCGGTATTGAAAACCATTGTTGCTGTAAATAAATCGCGGCAACTGCCCCTGGGAGCGTGAGCGGGACGCTCGCGCTCCCAGGGGAGGCCGCCATCTTCAACCCCTGCGAGATTCAGCCTGCCCTGAGCCACGGCTGGCGCCGGCCGTAAGTCAGCGAGCGCCACAGCCATTCCACCGGCCCGAAGCGGTAGCGCCGCAGCCACCAGCCGCTCCACCAGACCTGCGCCGCATAGATCGCCAGCGTCAGCAGCAACGCGTAGACGGGCCTCACGCTGCCATAGAGCTTCAACCCGTAGCCGTAAAAGATGGTCGTGCAGACGAGCGATTGCAGCAGGTAGTTGGTCAGCGCCGTCTGACCCACGGCGGCCAGCGGCGCGAGCCGCCGCCGCCACGCTCCAGTCTGCGCGAGCAGGGCCAGCGTCGCCGCGTAACAGAAGCTGAAGGAGGGCGCGGCAAACAGCGCGCACAGCGCCCCCACGCTCTGACGCACCGAGACGGGCGACGGGTCAATCGAGCCGCCGATGGCAAACAGCAGATTGCCCGCGAGCCCGATCCAGAAAGCTCGCCAGCGCACCCTGCGCAGGAACGGCTCGTGCGCGGCCACGTCCTGCAGGATGCCCCGGCGCCCGATGTAAAGCCCGAGCAACAGCAGGGCGAGGACGAAAGGATCAGCCACCCAGTCGAAAAGCAGTGTGCCGGCGCGCAGCCCGACCATTTCACCAAATGTCCCGCCCGTGTAAACACGCAACTCCTGCGCGACCTGCTTCTCGTCGTCGGCAGGATCCATGGTGAAGTAGATGCTCGCACCCCGCGGATCGAAGTGCTGATAGAGACTGACGCCGGTCACCGCGGCGTAAAGCAGAAACGTCAGCGCCCAGCAGGCCAGCGCAGTGACGAGCAGCGTCTTCGGCGAACGTCGGCGCAGGAGCAGCAGGACGAAACCGCACACCGCATAGGTGTGCAGAATATCCCCGTCCCACAACAACAGCCCGTGCGCGAGCCCGACGAGGAGCAGGACCAGCAGCCGGCGCACGTAAAGCGGCACGAAACGCCCGCCACGCGCCTCGACGCGCTCCATCTGCACGGCCATCCCGACGCCGAAGAGCAGCGAGAAGAGCGTGACGAACTTGCCCTGCGCGAAGAACAGAATCAGCCGGGTGACTGCGTGGTCGGCCAGGCCGGGCCAGACCTGCCCGACGGGGAAGTATTCGGGCCGGCTGTAGCCACCCATGTTGACGAGCAGAATGCCGAGTACCGCAACGCCGCGCAGGATGTCGAGCGTCTTGATGCGCTCGCGGGCCTGAATCGGTTCCGGCAACGATGATGTTTCCATGACAGCGGCGGCAGCGTTCAAGGATTCTTCTCCTTCGCCGGCTCTTTTATTTCGTAGCCCGCGGCGTCAGCTTTGAATTTGCGATAATCGCTGAAGCGCGAGAGCTGATTCAGGTTCGCGCTCATAAAGAGCAGCGCGCGCACTGAGAGATTGACGTCCTGCAGCGAAGGCAGCCAGATTTCGTCATTGACGCGCGCCTGCTCGAAGATCACCGCCGTGCCGGGGCGCAGTGACAGCACGCCGCCCACGGCGCTCAGCTTCTCATTGAGCCGGACCTCGGCGCGCGTGACCTGCCGGGCTTCCGAGTCCACCCACAGCACGCCGGACATGCGCTGCGCGAAGGATTCGCTCAGGTTGCGCGCCTTCACGTCCGGCTTCGGCTGAAAATCGAAGACGATCACCTCGCGGCCCCTGAAACGCTCGCGCCGCGCGCTGGTGAAATCGCACATCCGCAGAAACACGCTCAGGCTGAGGTGCAGGTCGCCGCTCTCTTCCGGCTCGGCGCCTTTGCTCCGGCGCTCGGCGGCTTTTCGTTCCCGCTCGTCCACCGCATGAATGGCCTTCTCGACGCGTTTGATCTCCTTCGCATCCGCGTCGGGGCTGAGCGGCCTGCCGTTGTCTTTGATCCGCCGCTCGATCTTGTAGCCCTTGTAAAAGTAGACCTCCTGAGTGTGCGAATCCGTCTCGACCACTTCACCCTTTTTGTTGACCTCGCGCTCGGTGACCTCCTCAATACAGGTATAACTTTCCTGTAGTTTTTCGAGCTGCTCCTGATTGCCCATCACGGCCCGCAACAATTCCGGCACGTCCGGCAGCGCATCGCTCGCCGTGCGCGGGAAATCGAAGAGCGCGTCATCGAGCGCCCGGTTGTGTTCGACCCGGTCGAGCGTCACGCGCAACACCGTCTCGCCCCGGCGCAACTCAAATGCGAACGGCTCAAGCACGCCATCCAGGCGGCGATAGTCGCCGTAGCTGATCGTCTCGGTCCCGGCCTCCGCCGGCTGCTCCTCGCGCAGCAGCAGGTAGCTCTGCGCGTCAATCCAGATGCGGCGTCTCGCGGCCTGCTGCGTCGTCAACTCGATCACGAAGGCGCGGCGCCCGCCCACCTGTTCCTGCCCCGTCAGCACGGCGCGCGTCTGTGCGCGTTTGTAATCAAGGAAGCGGTCGTTGCGATAAACGGCCTCGGCTTTGAAGCTCACGCCCGCCGCGCCGGTCAGCGTGTGCAGCCCTTCGCGCCCGTCGCTGCGCCAGGCCGAGCGCCCGTTGTAAGCGGCCTGCGATTCGTCCCGGCCCAGCGCCAGTTCGATCAGCATCCGGTCAGGCCGTCTGAGCCGCAGCGTGAACCGGCCTGACTCCCCTCTGGCCGGGTTCGTCACCGTGCCGGTATAGATTGTGGTTTCGATCCGGTGGAGCTGACTCGTGCCGCCGACGGCTTTCAAATGCCAGTTGATGATCTGGTCGGCTGATTGTGCGGACGCGGTGGCGGCGCAGGCAAAGAGAAGACAACATGGGTACAATACCGCGAGCGTGAGCGAGCGGAGCCTTTGGCGAGTGGCTGTGGTGGGCACCTCCGCTCGCCCGAGGCTCGCGTACTGTACCGGCGACTGTACCGATCCTGGCTGCTGCGATTTAATCATTTCATTCTCCCTTTCAGGCTGGCCGAAATCCGGCCCTGTCCTTCAATAGTTTTGTTCCAGGTGGCTGCCTTTTGCTAAACTGATGCCCCCTTGTGTCACCGCCCCGGCCTGCTGCGGATACTAGTCGGGACCCGCGCTCAAGTCCTGAGGACGGCGCTCAATTGTTTCTCAATTATTTTTCAGAGCGTTCATGGGCAATTCCCTCAAACACTTCTACGAATTCGGCGCATTCCGCATTGATGTCGCGAACCGCCTGCTGCTGCGCGATGGCGAGCCGCTGCCGCTGACGCCGAAGGCCGTGGATACGCTGCTCGTGCTGGTCCGGCACCGTGGGGAGGTACTCAGGAAAGACGATCTGATGCAACTGGTCTGGCCCGACAGCGTGGTTGACGAAGGCAACCTGACGCAAAATATCTACCTGCTCAGAAAGACTCTCGGCGAGGGCTCGAACGGCCACATTTATATTGAGACAGTCCCGCGCCGCGGCTACCGCTTCGTCGGCGAGGCGCGTGAGTTCGAGGGTGGGACGGGGGGAGTGGGGGACGGGGAGACGGGGGGAAGAGGGGAGGAGGAGACAAGGGGAGCGGGAGAAAAGGAGAACGGGCAACCGGGCGATGATGGCGCTACGGCCTTGTCCCCCCGCCCCCTTGTCCCCCACCCCCCTCTTCCCCCACTCGCCCACTTCTCCTCTCCTTCCCTCCCCCGCCGCCGGTGGCTCGGTGCTGCCGCCCTCGCAGGGCCGGTAGTGATTGTCGTGATCGCCACGCTTTTTTACCTGGCGTTTTCGGTTAAGCCAAAACCGCCGGAGATGAAGGCCGCGATTGAGTCCATTGCCGTGCTGCCATTCAGGCCGCTCGGCGCCGCGGGCGGCGATGAAGACCTGGGCGTGGGACTGGCCGACGCTCTGATCACGCAGCTGAGCAACGTCAGGCGAATCGTCGTGCGGCCGACGAGCGCTGTACTCAAGTACGGCGGCTCAAACCAGGATCTGATGGCCGCCGGGCGTGAGCTGAACGTGGACGCCCTGCTCGACGGCAGGTTTCAGCGCGCGGGCAGGCGACTGCGCGCGACGGTGCAGCTGGTCAGGGTGCGCGACGGCGCGCCGCTCTGGGCCGATAAGTTCGACGAAGAGTTTACCGACATGCTGGCGGTGCAGGACGCCATTGCCCAGCGGGTCACGCAGGCGCTGGCCCTCAGGCTGAGCGGCGAGGAGCAGAGGCTGCTCGACAAGCGGTTCACTGCAAACCCGGACGCTTACCAGGCTTACCTCAAAGGCCGTTCCTGCTGGAGCCGGCGGGCGACCCCGGCCGTCGAAGAAGCCATCCACTATTTCGGGCAGGCCCTCAGCTACGACCCGGACTACGCACTCGCCTGGGCCGGTCTGGCTGACGCTTACGTGATGCTCGGCTTCCGTTACGACTCCGAAGAACAGAGCCAGGGCGCCGCGCTGCCCAAAGCGAAGGCGGCGGCGACAAGGGCGCTCCAGCTGGATGACCTGCTGGCCGAGGCGCACACGTCGCTCGCGGTCGTCAGGGCGCGTTACGACTGGGACTTTGCCGGGGCCGGGAGCGAATTCAGGCGCGCCATCGAGTTGAATCCGAACTACGAGCATGCCCATCATATGTATGCGCTTTATCTTTCCGCCATGGGGCAGTCGGCTGAAGCGGAGGCGGAGATGAAACGCGCGCAGGAACTCGATCCTCTTGGCTTCTCAATCAGCCGGGGCCTGGGTGACATTTTCTTCCGCGCGCGCGAGTACGACCGGGCGCTCGAACAATTCCGCCGCACGCTCAAAATGGCCCCCGACGACCCGATGACTTTCTCATTGCACCGGACGATGGGCTGGGCTTACGAGTACCGTGGTTTGCACGACCAGGCGGTGGCGGAATTCATCGAAGCGCTCAGGCTTCAGAATGCCAAAGCTGCCTGGCTGACCGCGCTCCGGCAGGCGTATGATGCCGGCGGGATGAAAGGATACTGGCGCAGGTGGCTTGAGCTGCAGCAGGAGCGCGTCGGGCGCGGGCGCCTCAGCCCGTTCTACCTCGCGCAGATTCATGCCTTCCTCGGCGAGAAGGATCAGGCCTTCGCGTACCTGCAAAAAGCCTGCGAGGATCGCTCAATCGTGTTACCGGCCCTCCGGTCTGGCCCGAACTTTGATGACCTCCGCGCAGACTCACGATACGCCACGCTCTTGCAACGTATCGGCCTCACGCCATAGATTTGAGTAATAAGGAGTAGCTATGAACCAGGCATTTTTAGTGCGGATTGTGAGTTTCGTCGGAATGATTGTGATGGCAACGCTCTACCTGCTTCCCAGCCTGGCCGAGAGGGTGCAGAACCGTCCGAAGGCGTTCGTGGACGGCACGGGGCCGGACTGGCGGGCGCTCGGGGAGAAGGATTTCACCAACGTCAATTGCCGGCCAGACACATGGTCCTGGAAGAAGGACCTGCTGAGTTGCACGGGCCAGCCGACCGGGGTGATGCGCACCCGGCAGATCTTCACCAACTTCGAGCTGGTCGTCGAGTGGCGCCACCTGCGCTCGGCGGGCAATTCCGGCGTCTTCCTGTGGGCGCCGGAAGAGGCGGTCAGGGAGTTGAAACCCGACAAGCTGCCGGAGTACGGCATCGAGGTGCAGATCCTCGACCACGGCTTTACGAAACAATACGAGAAGCGGACCGGGAAGAAAGGCGACTGGTTCACCACCAACGGCGACGTCTTTGCCGTGGGCAAATCGAAGATGAATCCATTCCCGCCGACCTCACCCAACGGCTCGCGCAGCTTCCCCCGCAAGCAACTCAGCAAAGGCGTCGGCCAGTGGAACCACTACTACGTCCGCGCCATCAACGGCGAGGTGCGGCTGTGGGTCAACAGCGAGGAAGTCTCCGGCGGGAGCGGTTGCGATCCCCGAAAGGGCTACCTGTGTCTGGAATCAGAAGGCTCTCCGGTTGAGTTCAGGAACATCCGCGTCCGCGAGCTGCCGTGATCGGCAGTTTTACTGCGGACTGATACTCTCGAAAGCAGGAAGCCTGACAGCGACTATCAGGCTTCCTTACCACAATCCCCCCCTGACCATGACGGAACCAGCGTACCGCCTGTCGCTCGAACGGATCGGGCAGGCCGCCCGGATTATTGACCCGGTCTTCCTGCACACGCCGCAGTTCGTCTGCGAACCGCTCAGTGACGAGCTGGGCACGAGACTCGCGCTCAAGATCGAGACCCTGAACCCGATCCGCTCATTCAAAGGGCGCGGCGCGGATTTACTCGTCTCACAGGCGGCAGACGATGCCCGCCTGGTTTGCGCGAGCGCGGGGAATTTCGGTCAGGCAATGGCCTGGGCCTGCCGGAAAAAGGGATTGCCGCTCACCGTTTTTGCCGGCACCCATGCCAACCACCTCAAGGTCGAGCGGATGCGGAAGCTCGGGGCGCACGTCATCCTGCATGGCGAAGACTTTGACGCCGCGAAGCTCGAAGCGAGGCGCGTCGCTTCGGAGCAGGGTGCCCGATTCGTCGAAGACAGCCTCGACATCGAGACCCTTGAAGGCGCCGGGACGATGGGTCTCGAATTGCTCGCGTTCCCCGAGCCGCTCGACGCCCTGCTGATCGCGCTCGGCAATGGCGCGATGCTCAACGGCGTGGCCCGGGTAATGAAAGCCCGCAGCCCGCGGACTCGCATCATCGCCGTGCAGGCCGCCGGGGCCCCGGCCATGATCGAATCCTGGCGCGCGGGGCGACTCATCGCGCACGATCAGACGCACACCATCGCCGACGGCATTGCGGTGCGCGTGCCGGTCCCGCAGGCGCTTGAGGACATGCGCGGCCTTGTGGATGACGCGATTCTGGTCCGCGAGGAGACGATCATCGAGGGCATTCGTCTGCTGTGCCGCCATGCCGGAGTGGTCACAGAGCCTTCCGGCGCGGTCGGGATCGCCGCCATTCTGGAGCGGCCCGAAATGTTCCGCGACCAGATGGTCGGCACCATCGTCTGTGGCGGCAACCTGACCGGGGAGCAGATGCGGCAATGGCTGATGCAGAAGTAAAAAGATAAAAGGCAAAAGTAAAAAGCAGAGAGCGTTCAGTCGTCCGATGGTGACCGGAGTATTTGCGTCTTTCTACTTTTTACTTTTACCTTTTTACTTTTGCTTTAACAAAGGCTTTGCCTTGCGATCCAGGATCAGCATCGGCATCGGATTTTTCCAGACGTAGCAGAGCGGGTCAGCAGAGCGCTTCATCGTCTTCACGGGCAGATCAGCTCTGGTTGAATATAACCGCGCACTTCCTTTCAGATTGCGGTATTCATAGAGCGCAACGACCGCGGGTGATCCGGACGGCTGCTGCGCCTGATCTGCGGGTTCGCCTTCCCACGTTCCGCCCGTGCCGGTGTTGTGCTGCTTCCACTCGCCAGTCAGCTTTTGCTTTCTGACCGCGGCCGTCAGAGTGTATGTGTCCTCGCCATTCTTCACGTTGATCGCCAGCCGGCCCTGCCGGAATGTTCCATTCGTAATCACGCCCGTATCGGCGGCGCCCGTCACAAGTTCGCCTTCCAGTTTCATTCTCAGCATAAATGGCAAGGCAGAACCATCCGCGCCTTTCAATTTGCACTGCCATGCCCCGGCGATTGTCTCCGCCGTTTCTGCCGGCGTCGCGACAGGCAGGGCGTAAAAGAGCGGCGACGCCGAAGCATTCGGTGAATCGCGTTGCAGAATCACTCCGCCACTATTCGTCACTGCGTAAATCGGGATCATTCCATCGGATTTGCGATCCGGCGGCAGGGCGAAGAAAGCAGCCTGCTCGATGCCGTTCCAGTAGTTCCCTGCTTCCACTCCCTCGCGCAGCAGGTAACGTATCGCGCCGTCACTTCCCTTGACACGGTAAACCGGCGCGGGCAGGAACAGGCGCGGGTCGTCAAGCCGCAGCCGGTACATCATCTGGTTATAGTCATAACGCGGCGTCTGATCGGGGTTGCCGGAGAATGTATTGCTGTAAGTCCCCTCGAAGTAGATAACTCTTCCGCCCTCCTGATCGAAGAACGGGTGCTGCGTGGGATTGTAGAAGGTGTACCGGTCGTGCGTCACAACCTTCCTGCCGTAGCCCCACGGCCCGAGCGGGGTGTCGCCCTCGGCGTACCACACCTGCCCCCACTTCTCCCCGATCATTACCCATCTTTTGCGAAAGTCATTCCAGAAGACGGAGTCAGCGCTCGCGTCCACGGGCTTACCGGTTTCGATGTCGTGCAGGCTAAACCATGACTCCCCCGGCTTCATCAGCCCGGCGGCGATGAGTCCGCGCTGCTCGTGTTCGTGGATGGGATCGGTTCCCCGCTTCCAGCCGTAGCGGAGCCGACCCTTAGGGTCGCGATCAAGTCTGGATGCCGCCTTGTCGTATCTGCTCCCGGCCCGCAGCGGAGTGAACGCCTCGTAAGCGTTGAGGTCTTTGAGTGATTCGAGATCCGCCTTCACGCGGAGATCGGGAAGGAGGTAGTAATACTCAACGCCGTCAACGAGCGCGCGGGAAGGGTGAGCCGAACGGTGCGGGCCGTGCAGGTCGAAGCGCACGAGCCGCTCAAAGACTTCCTTCTCGTCGTTGAAAATAGCGAGTCCCCATTCGTAAGCATATTCAAGATCCTTCATGCTGGCATATCGCGCGAGCAGCCGCTCTGTGCCCGTTTCGTCTTTGACCGTCATCAGCCCTTCGAGCCACTTGAGGCCAAGAACATTGATCGGGCACATCGCCTTGCTGAAGCCCGATTCATTGACGAAGTAAGTCAGGTCAACACCGACGCCCGGATCAAGACCGCCGCTGCCCGGCAATTCTGAAGTCGCGCCGGAGACGGCGAGATTGCCGAGCGGGTAAGAGAGCTTTTCCGTGTCGCCCCAGAACCAGTAAAGCTTCCCGCGATACGGAGTGACGATGACCGTATCCTGTCCCGTGACCTGCCCGTTGAGCAGCGGGCGTTTGAGCGGCACCGGGTGGCCCGTGAGGATGCTGTCGCGATAGATGCCTTCGCCCGTGACGCGGTAGAGCCGCTCGGCAATGTTAATGCGCTTGATTTTGATCGCGGCGCTCCCGCCGCCCGTCACTTTGAGCGCGACGCCGCGATTGCCGAGTCCATCCTGCGGGTATTCGTAGCCGTGACTGCTGACGTGAAAGTAAACCTCCTGCCCCAGGAGGCCCGGCTCGTCAAAGGCGACGATGCCGTTGCTGTCGGTGTAATAACGCACGCCGCTCGTGGTTTTCAATTCCACCAGCGGCACCCCGCGCCCGGTCTCTTCATCCACGACGATGATTTTGAAGTAATCACGGCCCTGCGCGAGGGCCAGCGCGGCGACGAACAGAATCAGCAGAAGCAGGGGAGTTTTTACGCTTCGTCTCATTCGTCAGATTCAGTTACTGTCCGGATGATCGCCTCCTGGTCGGCGGTCAGGCTGAGGAACTTGAGGCCCAGGCCAGCGCCGGGCTGGCAGTGGACGACTTCGGCCATCGTCCTGATCTCGGCGTCTTCGACCGTGAAGCGCAACTGGAGGATCATCCCCTGCGAGAACTGCTGCTGCGTGTTGAGGTACATTCCGCCAAGGCTCAGATCCTGAGAGTACGCCTTGAAGGGGGGCGAGGCTGACCCCAGCAGTGACACTTCGGTCTGGTAGATGACGCGGCGCGATGACCTTCTGTCATTCATACTTTCACCTCCGCCTGGATGTTACTGCTTGTAATCACACCATGCCCGAGATCGTACCACCACTTCCCTCCGCGCGATAGACCTGCGGCTGAACTCCGGACATGGTTTTCAGGCCTCCCGTGACGGTTATGGCAACGGCTGATGACGCGAGATTGCTTTCGGTGCGAGGCGTCATTATACTCCGCGCTGCCGCTGATTCAGGCTGTCTTTATTCCACATTGCAGCGCCCTCTGGTCAGGAACGCAAAGTGATATAAAGCCGGAGCGCCCTCAGGCCAGACCAGCTTGGTATCCGATAAAACCCTAATGGCTAATCTGTGGGGGCAGTCAGACACAGAAGAATCTGTCACCCCACCTGAAAGCCCGTGTAACGAACCCAATGAGCGGATATTGCGTAGTTGAGTTTAATATTGAATCCATTGACGGGGATAGATTCTGGCAGATTGTACGTTGGGCAAACAGGACGGGGGCAACAGAGTTTTACGTCTGGGTACTCGCCCTGAATAGTTTTGAGCTGTACCGACAGCGGGCGGACCAGCTTTCAAAAGAGCTTGCGGATTTCAATGAACGGACGGCGAGGCGCGTCGTTCCTGACTTCTGTATGTGGGAAGTGCGTGATCAGGCTCAGCTCTGGGACCTGACTCCTGCATCCATTGAGGTTTTGCGAGGTACAGAATTGAACCGGCTTTTTGCTTTCGAAGAACCCAGTCGCTATTCAGGATGGGGCAGTGAGAACCCGCCAGCTTATGTAACCCTCCATCACCTCTGCCTCTACCGGGAAGGGATCCCCATGCTTGCTGTTTTCTATGAACAGTATGAAGAGTTAACGCTGATACTAAAGCGAGTCGAGCTTGAACAATTCTGGGGTGAATTCCCGGACATCATGTGCTGTATTACTGCTGACTATTATCCGGATTCATTCGACTGCGAACCCGGCGGCAACTGATCAGCAGCCGCATCTGAGCCGCCGGGCCAGCGTTGCCATGCGGTGACACCTGCCACTGATCTGCCGAACAGCCCTGAGATTTCCCGGCCTGAAAGGCATAAAGGAGACTGACGCTTGAGATTCAAAACCATTCTTCTTTCATTCCTCACCCTGACTTTCCTTGCTCTGCCAACAGGCGCTGCCGGCGAACTCGTCCGGGTCGTCAGGTCCAAACTCTCGGCGGGCGATCTCGCCAGCAGCGTGGCGGCGGTCGAAGAGTACAAGAAAAAGAACGGGGTTGACGCGGAATACCTCGACGCGGTGGGCTGGCTCGCCCGCGGCGCCGAGATGCTCAGGCAACCCGACGCGGCGGCGGCTTATGTGGCGGAACTCCGCCGCGAGATTCGCGAGGAGAAGCCCGAACTGCTTGCGCCGCTCGGCGCGGCCATTGAGGTCGAAGGCAAACTGCTCGCGGCGCGCGAGGGCCGCGGAGCAGCCATCCGGTTTCTGGAGGGGGAGTTTGCCCGCGCCAAAGACGTTTCACTCCGCGCCCGCATCCGCAGGACCGTCAACTTACTGTCACTCGAAGGCCAGCCAGCGCCCGAACTCAACACCGGAAACTTCATCAAGGCAGAACCGCCCCGCCTCGCCGCGCTCAGGGGCAAGCCGGTGCTGCTCTTCCTCTGGGCGCACTGGTGCGGCGACTGCAAGGCGCAGGCCGCCCCGCTCGCCCGCGTGGTGCAAAAGTATCGCCCGCAGGGTCTGGTCGTGATCGCCCCGACCCGCCTTTACGGCACCGGCGCGCAGGACAAGCCCGCGACACCCGCCGAAGAGAAGGCGCAGATCGAGAAAGTCTGGGCAGAGTTTTACGGCGGGCTTGAGGACGTTCCGATCTCGATTGATACGGAGACGATGGTGCGCTACGGGGTCGCGGCCACGCCCACCTTTGTGCTGATAGACCGGAAGGGTGTGGTGCGATTCTATTCCCCCACGCGGCTTTCAGAGACCGAGCTTTCACGGCGGATAGAAGTGGTTCTCGCTGAGGCTCCCTGACCCCGATCAGCTTCACCGGTCGGGCACCCGGGCGGGTGACGTGTATGAACGAGGAAGTACGACCTGAGGTGGAAATACGAAGGGCGGTGGCAAATGATGCTTTCGCCATAGCGTCTGTTTTGCACAGATCATTCGCCGGGTACGAAGCTTCCTATACGCCGGAGGCGTTTGCGGTCACGATCTCTTCACCCGAAGAGATCCGGGGCCGGCTGAGTGAGGGGCCGATCTGGGTGGCCGTGCTTGATGATGCTGTCGTCGGGACGGTGTCAGTGGTTCCCCAAGGGCAGGCACTCTACATCCGCAGTATGGCGGTTGATCCGGCGGCACAGGGGAAGAGGATCGGGCACGGGCTGCTTGAGTGCGTTGAAGAGTTCGCCGCTCGGAACGGGTTCAGGGGCTTGTTTCTCAGCACGACTCCCTTTCTCACTCAGGCAATACGGCTCTATGAGCGTCACGGCTTTCAGCGAAGTGACGAAGGCCCCGATAATCTGTTCGGGACGCCGCTTTTCAGGATGGTCAAAAGCCTGGATGAACCGAATCTGCCAAAATGATGATCAACGTGAACAGGTTACTGGCAATCAGCGCATTCGCGCTGCTGATGGGGTGTTCTATGGCTGAGGCGCAGGAAGTCGAGGTCGCGACCATCGTGGCTTTCACCGAAGGCCCGGCGGCGGACCGCGAAGGCAACGTCTATTTCACAGACGCGGCAAATAACCGCATCATGAGGCTGGCCACGGACAGGACGCTCTCAACGTTCCGCCAGCCTGCCAACTACCCGAACGGCATGGTCTTTGACCCCGAGTGGCGGCTGCTGGTCTGTGAGGCGGGAGACTCCGCGCTCGGGACGCCGCCGAGAATCACGCGGACCGATATGAAGACCGGGCAGATCGAAGTATTGACCGACAACTACGAAGGAATGAGGTACGTCGCTCCCAACGACATCACCTTCGACGGTCAGGGCCGGATATATTTCACTGAGCAGGCGCGCACACCAATACTCCCGCCGTATCAGGAGGTCGTCCGTGGGAGGCCGGCGCCGACGGTCCCCTCTTATGGCGTTTACCGCATTGATCCGGATGGCCGGGTAACTCGCATCCTTGCCGGGCCTGACGTCCAGTGGCCCAACGGCCTGATGATCTCGCCCGACGACCGGACGTTCTATCTGGTCGAAACGAACAAGGCTGAAAACGGCGCGCGCATGATCCGCGCCTATGACCTGCGACCGGACGGGAGCGTGACCAACATGCGTGTGTTTCATAACTTCTATCCCGGTCGGAGCGGCGACGGAATGGCGATTGACGTTCAGGGGAACCTGTATGTGGCGGCCGGTCTGCACCGCCTTCGCGGCACCAGCGAGACGCTCGATACCAGACCCGGCATTCACATCTTCTCTCCGGCCGGCAAACTGCTCAGGTACATCCCCGTCCCGGAAGACACGGTGACGAACTGCGCGTTTGGCGGCGCTGATATGAAGACGCTCTACATCACCGCCGGGAAGGGCTTGTACCGGGTGCGGACGGAGATAGAAGGAACGCACCGCTGATTCGGCCTGGGCGCTGATGAGCATACATGATATCCGTCGCAGCGTTCGCGATCCTGCGGCAGATGTAGTTGCGCACTGTGAAAGTCAGAAAGGGATCCATGAGAATATTACTGTCTCTGGTATCGCTATCCCTGATTGCGTGTCTTGCCGCCGTCGCGCTGCCCGCCAGGCGTGTTGCCGACGACGACTCGACCGCCGACTTCACCACGGAGGTCAGGCAGATTACCTTCGGCCCGAAGCACCACTTCTTCGGCTACATCGGGCACGTGCGGACGATCCCGTGGAACCAGAGCGGGCGCTACATAGTGGCGCTGCAAACGGACTTTCAGGAGCGGATGCCGAAGCCGGGCGAGGCCGCGGAGATCGTCCTGCTCGACACGCGGAACAATTACGCGCCCCGGGTCGTGGATCGCACGCGGGCGTGGAATTTCCAGCAGGGCACGATGCTTTACTGGAACCCGGCGGAGCCCGACACGCAGTTCTTCTTCAACGACCGCGACCCGCAGACGCAGGAAGTGTTCACGGTGTTGTTCGACATCCTGAAGGGCAAAAACGGCGAGCGCGTCGCGGAGTACCGCTTCGCCGACACGCCCGTCGGCAACGGCGGCGTGGCGCAGCGCGGCACCTGGTTCCTTGGCATCAACTACGGACGGCTCGCGCGGCTCAGGCCCGTGACCGGCTACCCGGGCGCGCGCGACTGGACAGTCGGGGTGAAGCACCCCGAAGACGATGGAATCTTCAAGGTGAACGCCATGACGAAGCAGAAGCGGCTGCTCGTCTCCTTCAAACAACTGGCCGACGCGCTGCGCCCGACGCACCCGGAGGCGGACGCGAAGGAACTCTTCATCAACCACACGCTCTGGAGCCGCGACGACAGCCGCATCTTCTTCTTCGTCCGCGGCGATTTCGAGACGCGCGAGCGGCGGCTCGACGTGCCGTTCACGATCAGGCCCGACGGGACGGGGCTGCGCCCGCTCGCCGCGCACATCGGCGGGCACCCCGACTGGGAATCCGGCCGCCGGCTGATCGGCATCCGCGGCGGCGACCAGATCCTCTTCGACGTCGAGCGGCAGGAGTTCGTCGGCACGCTCGGCACGCCCGAGATCTTCCCCAGCCCCGGCGGCGACATCGCGCTCTCGCCCGACGGCATGTGGTTCGTCAACGGCCACGGCGAGAAGGGGAAAAACTACTACACCATCCTCCGGCGCTCCGACGGTGCCTGGACGCGGACGGAGGGCTTTGATCAGGGCGGTTACACGACGGGTGAGTTGCGCATTGACCCGGCGCCGTGCTGGAATCGTGAAAGCACGCAGTTACTCGCCGGCGGCGTCGCCAGCGACGGGCAGAAGACGCGGCAACTCTACGTCATCACGGTGAAGCGTAACGGCAAAGCAAAAGTTAAAAGGTGAAAGGCGAATTGGAGATTATGAAACCCGCAGGCACTTCGCAGGAACAGGAGAACATCATCCTCAGAAATTTACTTCGTGAGACGATGGCGGGCAGCCTCAGGTGGGGGTTCCAGCCGCCCTCGACGATTCAGGCCAATAAGGGGAAGCTGCACTACGTCATCCGCCTCAGGCAGAAAGGACGGGCGATTTACAAGCTCACGGCACGGCGCGACGGGAGCAGGACAGTTGATTTCGTCATCGAGCGGGCCGAGGCTGAGGCCGATCACCTCGCTGAACTCTACCGCTTCGCGACCAAAGGGCGAACCTGATCCCATACTGCCTGCCGGAGTGAGTATCCGGTTGTTCTTTCCTTCAGTGTGTCATTGAATAGACGATGACATTCATTCCGAGCTTATAGGCCGCGAGGCCGTACTTCAGCGAATACCGCGGATCGTCTATCCATTCCCATGCATCGCCGTTGTCCATGTTGCGTGCGATGAAAACCACGATGCGTCCGTCTTCAGCGATAATGCCTTCGTAATGTGGAATGATGCCGCCCTTCTCGGATGTCTGGTGATAGTAAATCCAGTTATCCGACTGCGGCACCTGGACGACTTCTTCAATATCGAAGTAGCAGTGAAAAAGTGAATGACTCAGCGGAAGCTCTTGAATTGAATATTCCGGGAAAACCTTCTTCATCTGCTTCTGCACGTTCTGCCATTCGTACTCACCCCAGAAATCATCGAGCATCAGCATCCCGCCGCGCAGCAGGTATTCGCGCAGGTGTTCGGCGTCTTCTTCCGATAACTCCATAAAGCCCGGCTCGACCGCGTAAATGAGCGGATAAGTGAACAGCCTCGGGTCAGACATTGACACTGTCGTCGGATCATCGGCGATGGCCAGCAGGCTCTTCGCCCAGCCGCGCAACCCATAAATGAACTGGTGGTCGGCCTTCGGGTAATCAGTCGTCCACGTCTCGCGCCAGCCATGGGATGAATAGATCAGGCGCGCGAAAGTGTATTCAGGCAGGCGAGCGGAATGATCGTTACGCAGGTAATCGGGCAGGCGTGGGGATGGCCGAAACTGCAACGGCCAGACGACCGGCAGGATGGTCAGCAGCAGCAATGGCAGTAACAGCAGTTGACGCGCAGACGGCAGCTTCATGACGCCTCCTGAAGTTGACAGGTAGCGCGTAGTCTAAATCAGGCTTTCCGTAATTGGGAAGATAAACGCGGAATTGCGGCCGGGTCGGCCCCGCTGCCCGCCCCTTCAGGCGGCGGCATCGTTCTGTCTGCCGGTCGAAATGTAAGGCGCGACGGTCTCAATGGCCCGAGAGAGATACTCCGCCTCCTGCCTGACCGGGACGACGTAAGACAGGGCGTCTGTCGCCGCATCCTTCCCAAGGAATCGCCAGATAATCCACGTCGCGAGGTATTGAGCGGAAAGACAGCCGCCCGCCGAGGCGATGTTCCCTGCGGCGTAAAATGGCGCGTCCAGCACGTTGATCCCCGCCGCTTCAAGCTCCGGTCTGGTAACCACATCTGTACAGGCGGGAAGGTCTCCGAGCAATCCGAGACGCGCCATCACCAGCGCGCCTGAACATTGCGAGGCGACGAGCTGACGGTCCGGCGAGACCTGAATTCTGGCCATAAGTGGCGCATCCGCGATGGCCTGCCGCGTCCTGCGCCCGCTGCCGAAGATCACGGCATCAGCCTCCGGCAATGACTCCAGCTGTCGCTGTGATGAAATGACGACCCCGTTCATGGAAGTGACGGTCGGCGTCGGGGCGGTAATTTCCGCCTTCCAGTCGGGCACCTGCACGCGGTTCAGGATGTGGGCGGCAACGATGGAATCAATTTCGTTGAATCCATCAAACGTGACTATCGCGATTTTCATTCTTCCCTCCTGTTGACAACCGCCGGTACGATGCCGGGAGCGTGAGTGACCGGGTACTTTTCGGAAAGCCTGCTTCACCGGATCACCCGGTCGCCCGAGACTCCCGGTACCGTACCAATGCGTGTGTTCTGATTCAATGCCCGGTTGTGAGAACGACGCGAAACCGTGCCTTGCCGCTCATCATGCGCTCGTAGGCTTCGTTGACACGCTCGAGCGGGAAAACTTCATTCATAGACCGCACGCCGGTGAGAACGCTGAAGGAGAGCGCATCCTGCGAATCTATCGAGGTGCCGGAGTACCAGCCCGCGACCGACCGGCGCCCTCCGATGAGCAGGAACGGGGACACTTCGAGCGACTCAGGGGCACCGAGTACCATCAGCTTCCCGTTGGTGCCCAGACCGCCCAGGGTGGCACTCATCGCTTCGCCGTTCGTCACGGTGGCAAGAATCACTCTGGCGCCGCCCAGGGCCATCAACTCCGCCGCAGGGTCCTGCGCCTGACTGTCAATGTAATGCCACGCGCCGAGTTCCCTGGCGAGCGCTTCCTTGTCGCCCCCCCGCGCGACGGCCACAGTCCTGAAACCCATTTTCGCGGCGAACTGCACGCCGAGATGACCGAGCCCGCCCACCCCAAGGACGGCGACCAGGTCGCCGGGCCGCGCCCCGCTGTTCCGAAGGGCATTGAAAGTGGTGAGCCCGGCACACATCAGCGGCCCCGCCTCGGCAGACGAAAGCTCGTCGGGGACCAGCGCCAGCGCGCTCGCGGGGGCGATCATGTATTCGGCGTAGCCGCCGTCGTAGGCGATCCCGGTAATCCCGGCGGCGGACTGGCAGGCAAAGAAATCACCCCGCCGGCAGAAATCGCACTGCCCGCACTGCCCGCCGTGCCAGCCCACGCCGACGCGCCGGCCGGCCTGCCATCCGGCAACGCCCGGGCCGACGGCGTCAATGAGTCCGACGACCTCATGCCCCGGGACTCGCGGGTACTGGATGCCCGGAAAGGTTCCTTCTTTGGTCAGCGAATCGCTGTGACAGATGCCACAGGCCTGGACCTTGATTCGCACCGACCCGGCGCCGGGCTCCGGGATTTCGCGTTCGACGAATTCAAACGGCCCGTTCGGGCGAGAGACCTGCACGACACGCATCTTTGACATAGTGCCTCCATTAGTTATTCAATCTGTCACCTTCAGCACGATCTTGCCGCGCGAGCGGCCGCCCTGGCTGAGTTCCTGCGCCCTGGCCGCCTCATCGAGCCGCAGCACGGTTTCGACAAGTGGTTTGAGTCGGCCCGACTCAATGAACCCGGTGAACTCTTCAAGCTGCCCGGCATTCGGCTGGACGGCCACCATGGCGCCCTGAGCCCCGTACTTCGTCAGCAGTTCTTCCGGCGGCGGATGAACCGCTGAAACCACGAAGCCGCTCTTCTTCAGCACCTCGAAGGAACGCGCCTGCGTTTCACCGCCGATCAGATCGAAGACGACGTCCACGTCCTTCACCGCCTCTTCAAAGCGCGTCTTCGTGTAATCAATCACTTCGTCAACGCCCAGGGCTTTCAGGAAGTCGGCGTTGCGCGCCGAAGCGGTGCCGATCACATACGCGCCCCTGATCTTTGCCAGCTGCGCGCCCAGCGAACCGACTCCGCCCGCGGCGGCGTGAATCAGCACCTTCTGCCCGGCGGAGAGCCCGGCCAGATCGAACGCCTGCCACGACGTAAGCGCGCCGACCGGGATGGAGGCGGCTTCCACAAAATCGAGCGAGGAAGGTTTCAGCGCCACCTCTGACTCCTTCGCGGCGATGTGTTCAGCGTAAGCGCTGCAATGCATCAGGCTGGTGTAACCATAAATCTCATCGCCTTGTTTCAGACGACTGACACCAGCGCCGACCTCTTCAACCACCCCGGAAAATTCCGCGCCCGGGATCAGTGGCAGCGGCAGTTGCAACCAGTCTTTCATCTCCCCTTCGCGAATCTTCCAGTCAACCGGATTGACTGCCGTCGCGGCGATGCGAATCAGGACTTCACCGGGCTTAGGCTCAGGGCGCGGCGCATCTTCATAAGCCAGGACTTCGGGCCCGCCGTAGGAATGCACGCGCACTGCTTTCATCGTTGCCATCTTCAGTTTCCCTCCCTCTGAGATTGTTTCGCCTGGAGAAGCGTCGCTTTCAAATGAATCTCCGTCCCGGCGAGCGCCTTCGACACGGGGCAGTTTGTCTTTGCGGTCTCGGCGTGCGTCTGAAACGCCGCCTGATCAATCCCCGGGACTTCGGCTTCGGTTTCAAGTTCGATCTTCGGGATGACGAAGCCCGTTTCGTTTTTGGTCAGGTGAACTTTTGCCGTGGTGTGAATGCGCGTCGGCGTGATTCCGGCGTTCCCGAGCTGCGCCGACAGGGCCATTGTGAAACACCCGGCGTGCGCGGCCCCGATCAGTTCTTCCGGGTTGGTGCCCGCGCCGTCGGCTGAACGCGAGCGCCAGTCGTACGGCCCCTCGAACGCGCCGCTGCCGAGTTTCACGCTGCCTTTGCCTTCCGTGAGATTCCCTTTCCACTCTGCTTCCGCTGATCTGACTGGCATATGCTTTCTCCTTCGTGTGAATAAGTCATGCTGACAGGTTGAAATCGGGGGAGGTGTTAGAAATCAATTCGTTCTTCCCCGGGAGCAGGGATTGCCCCCGGCGTCACCCATCTGACATTCGGTTATTGGTTGTCTCTCTCTGATTTCTGCCCTGCGTTCTCAGCCGCCGATGGCGCCGGCGGTCGCGCCTTCGTAAGCCGTGTCCACCGACACCTGCCGCCACTGGTCAATGTCGGCCTTGACGGATTGCAATTTGGCCCCAATCCCGCCGACGGCGTCAGCGCCGAGCGCGAGGCGCAGCGGCGGGTTTTCCGATTCAACGGCCCTGATCATGGCCTTCGCCGCTTTGCGCGGGTCGCCGGGCTGCTTGCCGTCATTTTCCTTCAACCACCCAAGGAACTGTTCCGTCGCGGGATAGTCCGCGATCCGGTCTTCCGCGACGGCCAGCGAGTGACCGCCGAAATCGGTGCGGAATGCGCCCGGCTCGACAATCGTCACTTTGATTCCCAGGGGTGCGACCTCTCCGGCGAGCGCTTCGGAAGCGGCTTCGAGTGCGAACTTCGTCGCGCAGTAATAACCCACCGCCGGGAATGAAACGAAGCCGCCGACCGAAGAGACGTTGAGGATGTGCCCGCCCTTTTGCTGTCGCAGGGTCGGCAGCACGGCGCGGATGACATTGAGCGCGCCGAAAAAGTTCGTTTCAAACTGCCGGCGAATCTGCTCATCGCTGCCTTCCTCAATCGCGCCGATCAGCCCGTAGCCCGCGTTGTTCACCAACACATCAATGCGCCCGAAAGCTTTGATCGCTTCATCCACGGCGGCCCGGACTTCTTCCGGCCTGGTCACATCCAGCCTGACGGCGCGCGCCGCGTCCGGGTATTGCTTCACGAGGTCGGCGACCGTTTCGGGCCGGCGTGCCGTCGCAATGACTTTGTGCCCCTGCGCCAGAGCCTCTTCGGCCAGCTCCCGGCCAAAGCCGGTGGAACTCCCGGTAATGAACCAGACTCGTGAGTTCGTCTTTGCACTGCTCATGATCAAAACCCCTTTCGTAATTGCGTTGGTATTTTCAGTCCGTACCTGTTAATGGATTTCACCAGGGCACCGGCTGGCCCAGATGGAAATGGCCGCCGGTCGGGCCGTCATCGGGCAGAGTCGCGAGCTGGACTGATGTCTTCGCGCCCTCTTCGACTTCGAGCGGGGCGGCCTCTCCGCCCATGTCGGTCTTCACCCAGCCCGGGTGCGCGGAGTTGACTTTGATCTTCGTGTCCCTCAATGCGTGCGCCAGATGCACTGTGAAGGCATTCAGCGCGGTCTTCGAGGAGTCATACCCGAACGGCTTGAAGTCATCGAACCCGCCCTTCGGGTCGCTGTGAATGGTCAGTGACCCAAGGATACTTGAGAGATTGACGATGCGGCCCGCCTCGCTCTTACTGATCAGCGGCAGCAGCTTCTGTGTTGACTCGATCAGCCCGAAGAAGTTGGTGTCGAAAGTCTGCCGCAGCAGATTAATCGGGAGGTTGCTCGCATTGTACGCGCCATCATTCGAGATCGCGGCGTTGTTGACGAGGATGTCGAGTCTGCCGAATTTGTCGGCAATGAATTTCGCGACCGAGTCGTAACTGGCCCGGTCATTCACGTCGAAATAAACGAACTGGACATCGAGGCCCTCGGCTTTAAGTTTGCCGGCCGCCTCCGCGCCCTTCTTCTCATCGCGCGCGCCGAGCAGAACCGTGATGCCCTGCCCGGCCAGCTGGCGGACGGTTTCAAGGCCGATGCCCTTGTTGGCCCCGGTCACCAGTGCGACTTTCTTATCTGACTTGCTCATGAGTTTCTCTCCTCTTCGTAAAATTGATGTTAAGTTTCAGAAAATTATTTATTGTTCGCCCGAGGCCGCTTCCCAGGTCCCCGGGCATCAGCTGGGCCGTGACAACCACGCCCGGCAGCGTGTAAAGTCCCCGCTTGAATCGGCGTGAAAAGGTCAGGGTCGGAATTCATGGGCGTCACCTCCTGCGCCGGAATAACCTGCTCAAGGTGCCTTAACGCCGGCCCGCTTGCGCCGGTTCCATAATTTCGATACGATACGTCTCGATTTGCAAAATACCCCGGAGGGGTAGCGATGTCAAGCACCAGAGCCGGAAAAAATAATTCCCAACCGACCGCCGAGGCGTGCGGGGACTCCCGGGAGTCCCGCGCGCCGGGGCGCAAGCGCTGCCCGGTCACGCACCAGTGCATTCTGGACGCGGCGCGCGAACTGCTCGAAGAGATCGGGTTTGCGGCGATGACCATCGAAGGCATCGCGGCGCGCGCGGGCGTCGGCAAGGCGACGATCTACCGCCGCTGGCCGAGCAAGGCCGGCATCGTGATGGACGCCTTCCTCGCCGCGAACTGCCCCGACGCCCGCTTTCCTGACACGGGTTCGGTGCGCGAAGACATTCGCCGTCAGATCCGGTCGCTGGTCAAAGTGATGAACAGTCCGAGCGGGCGGACCATCGCCACGCTCATCGGGGGAGGTCAGATGGATGAAGAACTGGCCGAAGCGTTCCGCTCACGCTACCTCGCGGCGCGCCGCGAAGAGGCGAAGAGGGTCATCCGGCGAGGTGTCGAGAGCGGCGAACTGCGCGCCGACGCCGACCCCGAAGTCGCGCTCGACGCGCTCTACGGGCCGGTATATTACCGGCTGCTCGTCGGTCACGGCTCGCTGACGCCGAAGTACGCCGACGCTCTGGTGGATCTGGTGATGGACGGGCTGGCGGCGTGAATCAAAGCCCACGCCACCAGCCTTCGATTTCGGGTTGCTGGTGAACTTCAGCTCCGCGACTCCGCGGGAACTATCTTCAAAGTGATTCGTTCGTTGCGGCGCAGCACGTCGAGCAGCGCCTCCCTGCCCACCTGTCCGTCGGTCAGCTGGCGGTGCAGGTCATCAATCCCGGCAATCGCACGGTTGTTGTAGCCGATGATGACATCGCCCTCGCGGACTCCGGCCCGCTCGGCGGGGCTCCCGTCTTCGATTGAGAGGACCAGCACCCCGCTCTCCACGCTCAGGCTGTGGTGACGGATCAGGCGGCGGTGCAGCGGCACGACCTGCCCGGCCACGCCGATGTAGCTGCGCCGGATGCGGCCTTCTCTGATAAGGTGACCCGCGACGTGCTTCGCGGTGTTGATGGCAATCGCGAAGCAGATGCCCTGCGCCGAGGCAATCGTCGCGGTGTTGACTCCGATCACCTCGCCGCGCGAATTGACGAGCGGCCCGCCGGAGTTACCGGGATTGAGCGCCGCGTCGGTCTGAATGATGTTATCCATCAACCGGCCCGAACGCGCGCGCAGCGAGCGACCGAGCGCGCTGACGACTCCGGCGGTCACAGTGTATTGAAATCCGTAAGGGTTCCCGATCGCGATCACGACCTGCCCGGCGCGGATCGCCGATGAATCGCCGAACGAGACCGGCACGAGGTTCGGCGCGTTGATGCGGATGACGGCGAGGTCGGTGTCGGGGTCGTCGCCGACCACCTGAGCCGACGCTGTGTAACCATCGGCCAGCGTCACTTCGATGTGGTTCGCGCCGCTCACGACGTGGCTGTTAGTCAGGATGAAGCCGTCCGGCGTGAAGATGAAGCCCGACCCGCCGCCGCGGTGTTCGCCGGGCAGTCGCGGGTCGCCCGGGCGGCGATTGCGCGCGCGTTGCGAAACCTCGATGTTGACGACTGAGGGACTGACTTTCTCGGCGGCGCCGATGACGGCCTGCGAATAAGCGTCGAGCAGTTCCTCATCACCAGTTGATGGCGCGTTCGTTAATTGCCTTGCTTCCTGTTCGAAGCTCTCACTCGAAACCCACTGAAACGATTCGTTCATTCATTCATTCCTTCCGCCGTTCAACTGATGGCGAACGGCGGATTGATTACGATTCGAGTCTGCTGTTTGTTCTCTGGCAATTGTATAGCACGCGACAAGGGGTCTGTGAAGCAGGCACTTCGCCCGCGACATCACCGGATCATCACCAAAACCTCATGAATGGAGACAGGCATTCTCGATAGAATCCATCTCGCCGGTGGCCGGGGGCTCCCGGTGATTCGTCTCCGGCTTCGGGCAGACTTTTGTAGCTTCGGGCCGCAGTTGCCGCTTATAGTAATAGACTTGTTGCGACGAAAGAGATTCGGCGCAACTTGTTGATTTCACGTGAGCTTGCCGTCAAGACAACGGACTGCTAAGTTGGAGACATGAAGCTCAAAATTTCAGATCTCAAAACA
>Ga0070741_10003630_pt1 | contig 37675 bp, 46 predicted proteins | sample Coa_R1_4_FD_66440 | JGI IMG/M metagenome (GOLD analysis project Ga0070741, IMG submission 66440) | Surface soil microbial communities from Centralia Pennsylvania, which are recovering from an underground coalmine fire - Coalmine... | ecosystem: Environmental > Terrestrial > Soil > Unclassified ... | reverse complement strand
ACGCCGGCCGAGCCGGGCAGGCCGAGGGTGGCCAGGCCGCTGCCCGCCGCCGCCAGGAGGGCGTCGGCGTGGCCGTGATAGCAGCCGGCGAACTTGATGACGACGTCGCGGCCGGTGGCGCCCCGGGCCAGACGGACGGCGGTCATGGTCGCCTCCGTCCCCGACGACACGAGGCGGACCTTCTCCACCGACGGGACCCGGGCGCAGACCTCCTCGGCCAGCCGGACCTCGGCCTCGGTGGGAATGCCGTAGGACGTGCCGGCCGCCGCCGCCCGGGTGACCGCCTCGACGACGGCCGGGTCGGCGTGGCCGAGGATCGACGCTCCCCACGACTGGACGAGGTCGACGTACCGGCGCCCGTCCTGGTCCCAGACGTAGGGGCCCTGCGCCCGGCTGGCGAAGAACGGCTCGCCGCCCACGGAGCCGAAGGCCCGCACCGGCGAGTTCACTCCGCCGGGAATCCGCGCCAGGGCGCGGCCGAACAGCTCCGAGGCGGTCAACCCCGCTGCTGCTCGGCCAGCTGGCGGGCGAAGTAGGTCAGCACGAAGTCGGCCCCCGCCCGCCGGATGGCCGTGACGTGTTCCCGGGCGACGGCGTCGCCGTCGATCCAGCCGTTGGCCGCCGCCGCCTGGACCATGGCGTACTCGCCGCTCACGTGGTACGCCGCCACCGGCACGTCGACCGCCGCCCGCACGGCGGCGATGACGTCGAGGTAGGCCAGGGCCGGCTTCACCATGATCATGTCGGCGCCCTCGAGGACGTCGAGGCCGACCTCGGTCAGCGCCTCCCGGGCGTTGCCGGCGTCCATCTGGTAGGCCCGCCGGTCGCCGAACCGGGGGGCGCACTCGGCGGCGTCGCGGAACGGGCCGTAGAGCGCCGAGGCGTACTTGGCGGCGTAGGCCAGGATGGCCACGCCGGAATGGCCCGAGCCGTCGAGCGCCGCCCGGATGGCCGCCACCTGCCCGTCCATCATCCCGCTGGGGGCCACGACGTCGACACCCGCCTCGGCCTGGGCCACGGCGATGGAGGCGTAGCGCTCCAGCGTGGCGTCGTTGTCGACCTCGCCGGCCTCGGTCAGGATCCCGCAGTGGCCGTGGTCGGTGTACTCGTCGAGGCAGTCGTCGGCCATGATCACGAGCCGGTCGCCGATCTCGTCCCGCAGGCTCTTGATGGCCACCTGCACGACGCCGTCGGGATCGTCGCCGCCCGAGCCCCGGGCGTCCTTCCGGGCCGGCACGCCGAAGAGGATGACCCCCGGGATGCCGAGATCGGCCAGCGCCCGCACCTCCTTGCGGAGGCTCTCGGGGGTGTGCTGGAGCACGCCGGGCATCGACGGGATCGGTTGCGGCTCGTCGATCCCCTCCTTCACGAACAGGGGGGCGACGAGGTCGTCGACCGACAGCCGGGTCTCGGCCACCAGCCGGCGGACGGCCGCCGTGCGCCGCAGCCGGCGCGGACGCTGCTCCGGGAATCCCACGGCCGGTAAGCCTACTCCCGGGCCCCTATTCGACGATCAGCGTGCCCTGCATGAAGGGATGAACGCGGCAGATGAAGCGGTACGTCCCCGGCCCGAGCCGCTCGACTCCGGCCACCGGAGCGCCCTCCCCGAAGGGGACGGTCACGTCGAACCGGGGCGGCCCGGGATCGCGCTTGCCGTCGCGCACCTCGGTGATCGTGTGCCGGCGGCCGCCGAACGGGCCGCCGTAGAGGTCGGGGTTGAAGAACCGCGGGGTGGAGCCGCGGGCGACCTTGATCTTCTCGGGGATGTAGTGGGTGAACCAGGCGGTCACGACGCCCCCGTCGGCCACGGCGTTGTCGGGGACCGGGTTGTCGGCCATCGGGTTGTCGGCCATCGGGCCGGCGGCCGCCGCCGCCCCGCCACCCGAGTCGTGGAAGAAGCCCTGCGACCGGTCGCTCGGGGCGACGGTGGCCCCGTCGGCCCGGCCGGGCATCCCCCGATAGGTGTCGTGCCCGGCGCCGTCGAGGAAGATCCCGGAGCCGCCCCCGTCGCCGAAGCCCATCGAGCCGGTGTCGCGGACGATCCCCGAGGCGCCCGGTTCGTGCCTGGCCGGCGGGGCCGACTCGTAGGTGTCGTCGCCGGCGTCGTCGGCCAGCACGCCGGTGCCGCCGAGGAACCCGCTGCCCAGGTTCCAGCGGGAGACCCCGTCGCACACACCGCCGGTGTCGAGGGCGCCGCCGGCCCCGAGGGAGTGGTCGGGGGCGCCGGCGTACTTCGGCCGCGGCAGGTACCAGGAGTAGGTGTCGTTGCCGGCGCGGTCGTGGAGGACGCCGGTGCCGCCCAGCGTGCCGAAGCCCTCCGACAGGCGGATGGCGGAGTAGTGGTCGTCGCCGCCCTCGTCGAGCAGCACGCCCGTCCCCCCGAAATGCCCGGCACCGAGCGAGATCGACTTGCCGAAGTAGTGATCGTCGCCGCCGCCGTCGATGAGAACCCCGACGCCCCAGGCGCCGGCGCCGCCGGTGACCACCCGCCGGACGAGGAGGTCGTCGGTGCACAGCCCGTCGACCCCCTGCTCGGGCGCCTCCATCTGGCCGTAGGTGTCGTTGCCGGCCACGTCGACGAGCAGCGCCTCGGAGATCACACACCGGGCGGCGGCCAGGTCGTAGGCCGGGTTGGAGCAGCCCTTGGCCAGGCCCTTCGGCTCGGCCCGGACGTCGATGAGGTTGCCGCCGGCGTTGTTGACGTAGGTGTCGTCGCCGCCGGCGTCGACGTTGAGCATGTAGTCGGGCCCCACCGTGTCATCGGTGCCGATCGGATCGACGCGCAGGACGGGCCACAGGTCGAGGCGGGATCCCTCGGCCGGCACCGACCTGAGGAACCGTTCGACCTCCAGCCCGCCGGCCGCCACCCGGGCGGCGCAGTCCCGCAGGGCCGGCGCCTCGGGGATCGGCCCGGCGTCGGCCCCCCGGCGGAGCATCTCGGCGGGCGGCGCCGGCAGCCCGGCGACCAGCCGGTCGGTGATCGCCTGGCACGACTGGAGCAGGCCGAGGAGGAGGGCCAGCCGCCCTTCGAGGGCCGGCGCCAGCCGGGCCGCCCCGATCGCCGCCGCCGGGTGGAGGTCGAGCCCGAAGCGGGCGGCGGAGGCGGTCACCGCCGTCTCGAGCGCCGCCCGCGGGTCGGCCGGGAGCGGCCCGGGCAGTTCGGCCTCCGGTTCGACGAGGGCGTCGAGGCCGGGTCCGGCGGGGCCCGGGCCGAGCCGGGCGGCGCCGGCGGCCGCGGCGGCGGACGGCCCTCCGCCGGGAGCCGCGGCGGGAACCGGGCCGGCGCCCGCCGCCGTGCTGGCGACGAGGCCGGAGAGCAGCGCGGCGGCGGAGAGGACGGCGGTGCGACGAAGCAAGGCCATGGGCGGCGACGGTATCCCGGCCGGTCACGGCCGTCAGGTCACCGCCCACCCGGGATTCAGGCGGATCCTCAGCTGGTCAAAAGGTCCCGGCCGCCGCGCTCGTCGAGCAGGATCCGGGCCGCCGCCGCCCCCACGGCCTCGGGGTCGGCGCCCTCCTGGCGTACCCGCAGGACGGTCTTCCCGTCGAGCGTGGCCAGGAGGACCTCGAGCGCCACCGTGCCGTCGGGCCGGGCCTCGGCCAGGGCGCCGCAGGGCAGGTCGCACCCGCCGCCGAGCCGGCGGAGGAAGGCCCGCTCGGCGTCCACCGCCCGACGGGCGGCGGGATCGTCGAGGGCGGCCAGCCGGCCGGCGGTCTCGTCGTCGCCGGCCCGGCACTCCACCGCCAGCGCCCCCTGGGCGACCTGGGGCAGCATCACCGCCGGGTCGAGGACTTCGGCCACCCGCCCGGTCAGGCCGAGGCGCTCCAGCGCCGCCAGGGCCACCACCACGGCGTCGACCTCGCCGCCGGCCTTGCCGATGCGGGTCTCGATGTTGCCCCGGATGGACTGGAACCGGACGTCGGGCCGGAGGGCGGCCAGCTGGGCCTGGCGGCGGACCGAGCCCGTGCCGATGGTCCCGCCGGCGGGGATCCCGTCCAGCCGGGCGCCGACCAGGGCGTCGCGGGGGTCGGCCCGCTCGGGCACGGCGGCCAGCGCCAGCCCGGCGGCCGTCTCCGACGGCAGGTCCTTGGCCGAGTGGACGGCCAGGTCGGCCCGCCCGTCGAGCACCGCCTGCTCGACCTCCTTCACGAACACGCCCGTCCCCCCGATCGTCCAGATGGGGACGTCGGTCCGTTCGTCGCCGGTGGTCGACACGACGACCAGCTCGGCGTCGCCCCCGAGGAGGGCGGCGACCCGCTCGGCCTGCCACAGGGCCAGCCGGCTCCCCCGGGTGGCGATCCGCAGCGGCGCCATGCCCGTTCCCGCCTAGGGCTCGAGGCCGAAGAGCGAGCTGAGGGCGTCGGCGAACAGGTCGCCCCGCCCGGTGCCCGCCGCCTCCTTCACCCGCACGGTCGGCTCGTGGAGGAGCTTGGCCACGATCCCCCGGGTGAGGGCCTCGATGGTCTCGGCCGTCCGGGGGTCGATGCCGTCGAGCCGGGCCCGGAAGCGCTCCAGCTCGGCCTGGCGGATGTCCTCCCCCCGGGTCCGCAGGGCCGACACCAGCGGGGCGACCTCCCGGGCCGTGCGCTCCGTCCGCATCCGCTCCAGCTCGGCGGAGATGATCCGCCGGACGCGGGCGACCTCCCGGCGGCGGCGGTCCATGGAGCTCTCGGCGAAGGCCTTGAGGTCGTCCATGTCGAGGAGGGTGACCCCGGGGACGGCGGCCACGCCGGGGTCGACGTCGCGGGGGACGGCGATGTCGACGATGAGCAGCGGCCGGCCGAAGCGGCGCTGCATGGCCACCTCCACCTCCTCGTGGGAGATGACCACGTCGGTGGCGCCGGTCGACGTCAGGACCACGTCGGCGGCCACGAGGGCCTGGGGCAGCGTGTCGAGGGGGACGGCCCGCCCGCCGACGCGGATGGCCAGGTCGCTGGCCCGCTCGGTGCCCCGGCCGGCCACGACCACCTCGGCCACGCCCGACCCGGCCAGCGAGGTGGCCATGCCCTGGCCCATCTCGCCGGCGCCCAGGACGAGCACCCGCCGCTCGACCAGCGTGCCCAGCCGCTCCGTGGCCAGGGCCACGGCGGCCGACGACAGCGACACGGCGCCGCGGCCGATGCCGGTCTCGGCCCGGGACCGCTTCCCGACCTCGATGGCGTGGCGGAAGATCCGGGCCAGGCTCTGCTGGGCCGTGCCCTCCTCTTCGGCCGTCTTGAGGGCGTCGCGGACCTGACCCAGGATCTGGCCCTCGCCGAGGATGACGGAGTCGACCCCGGCGGCCACCCCGAACAGGTGGGCGACGGCCGCCTCGTCGTAGTAGCTGTAGACGTGCTCGGCGAGGTCGGAGGCCTTCATCCCGGCCTGCTCGGCCAGGAACTCCGTGGCGTCGGCCACGCCGGGGTGGAACTTGGTGCAGAGGGCGTAGACCTCGGTGCGGTTGCAGGTCGACAGCAGGGCGACCTCGGCCAGGTGCTCCCGGCCGGCCAGCTCCCGGAGGGCCTTGGGGACGAGCGCCGGCGCGACCGAAACCCGCTCCAGCACCGGCAGGGGGACCGTGCGGTGGTTCAGCCCGACGACGACGAAAGACACGTCCTGAAGACCTCTCTGGCTTCGTCCAAACGACCGGCACGGATGCTCGCGAGGATGCCGGAATCGAGCGCCGCCTGCCAATTGGCACCCGGGTGGGCGTCGCGCCGTACCTCGGCGGCCAGTTGGACCAGCACGCCGTACTCCTGGCCCACCACCGTAGCCAACTCTCGACGGACCCAGCGAGCAACGCCCGGCGCCCGCCCCGACGTCCCCACCGCCACCTCGAGGTCGCCCCGCCGGAGCACGGCCATCGGCCGGGCCGACGACGCCTCGCCGTCGGACGCCACGCTGACGAAGCAGCAGGCCGCCTCGGCCGCCACGACCACCGCCCGGTTCACGGCCGGGTCGTCGGTGGCGGCGACGCAGAACCAGGCGCCGGCCACGTCGCCGGCCTCGAAGGGGCGCCGGGCCAGGGCCAGCCGCCCGGCCTCGGCCCAGCCGGCGATCTCCTCCGACGGCGCCGGGGCCACGACCTCGACCCGGGCCCCGGTGTCGAGGAGGTCGCCCACGCGGCGGGTGGCCACCCGGCCGCCCCCGACGACCAGGACGCGCCGGCCGGCGAGCGACAGGCTCACCGGATAGGTCGCCGTCACGGGAGGCCCCCGAACCCGACGGCCCGGCCGCCGTCGGCCGTCTCCTCCCGGCGCTGCTGGTAGAAGGACAGGATCTGCAGCTCGATCGACAGGTCGACCTTGCGGAGCGACACCCCGGGCGGCACGGCGATGACGGTGGGGGCGAAGTTCAGCACCGACGTGATGCCGGCGCTCACCAGCAGCTCGGCCACCTCCTGGGCGGCGGCGGCGGGGGTGGCGATGATGCCGATGGCCACCGCCCGCTCGCCCACGATCCGGGGCAGGTCGGCCAGCGGCTCCACCACCAGGCCGCCGACGTCCTTGCCGCACTTGGCCGGGTCGGCGTCGACGAGGGCCACGATGCGGAACCCCCGGGCCGAGAAGCCCCGGTAGTTGGCCAGCGCCGCCCCGAGGTTCCCGATGCCGACGATGACCACCGGCCAGTCCTGGGTGAGGCCCAGCTCCCGGGAGATCTGGAACAGGAGGTACTCGACGTCGTAGCCGACGCCCCGGGTGCCGTAGGAGCCGAGGTAGGAGAAGTCCTTGCGGACCTTGGCGGCGTTGACGCCGGCCAGCTCGGCGAGGCGCTCCGACGACACGGTGGGGATCCGCTGCTCGGCCATCTCCACCAGCGCCCGGTAGTAGAGCGGGAGCCGGGCGACAGTCGCCTCCGGGATCCGCCGCGGTCGGTCAGGCAAGGAACACGCCCCTCACAGCATTCAGAACGGGGAGCTCTGCGCGCCCAGCGTACCGACTTTGTGACGAAATTCTCAAACTCCCCCGAGGGGAGGCGCCGGCGGAGCGAACGCCCTGGTCAGCCCGTCATCCGCTGACGACGATGGTGCCGTGCATCTGGCGGTGGACCTCGCAGTGGTAGGCGATGGTCCCCGCCTTGGAGAACGTCCGGGGCCACGAGCCCGACGACTTCCGGCCCGAGTCGAACGACTTGTCGTCGGCCGTCACGGTGTGCTCGAGGCCGCCGTCGTCCCAGTTCCAGAGCAGCTGCTGGCCCACCTTGACGTGGACCTCTCTGGGGTTGAAGGCGATGCCCTTGATCGTCACCGGACCCTCCCCCACGGCCGGGGCGGTCGACTCCGGCACGCCGACGTCGCCGCCGGTCTCCTTGTTGCAGCCCGCCCCCAGGAGCGTGAGGGCGACGGCGGCCAGCGCGGCGGGAAGAGCGAGGGGTCGCACGACCGCTCAGTGTAGAGGTGCCACAGTTATCGTGATTGGCGCCATGGTCGCCGGGCTCGCCTTCATCGCCACCGCCGTCGCCACGCTGTTCGCCGAGGCGACGTTCAAGCGGTGGCGCCACGGGCGCCGGCCCCACGAGGCCGCCTGGACCGTGGCGCTGGCGCTGTTCGCCCTGGCCTCGGCGGCCCTGGCCACCGGCGTCTCGACCGGGTGGGACCGCGGCGTCTTCCGCGTCTTCTACCTGCTGGGAGCGGTGCTCAACGTCCCCTGGCTGGCGCTCGGCACCGTCTACCTGCTGGGCGGCGAGCGGGCCGGGCGGCGGGTGCGGGCCGTCCTCGTGTTCCTCTCGGGGCTGGCGGCCGGCGTCCTCCTGACCGCCCCGATGTCGGGCCGGATCGTCGCCTCGCCGACGATCCCGGTGGGCAAGGAGGTCTTCGGGGTCTTCCCCCGGGTCCTGGCCGGCGTCGGCAGCGGGCTCGGGGCGCTGGTGGTCTTCGGCGGGGCGGCGTGGTCGGCGGTCCGCTTCGCCCGGGCGGCCCGGGGCCGGGCGGCCTCGCCCCGGCCGGGCGGTCCCCCGCCGGGGCGGATGGCGGCGGCCAACGCCCTGATCGCCCTGGGGACGCTCGTCCTCTCCGGCGGCGGCACGCTCCAGGGCGTCCTCGGTCACGACGAGGCGTTCACCGCCTCGCTGGCCGCCGGCATCGCCGTCATCTATGCCGGTTTTCTGGTCGCCGCCCGGCCGGTCGCCGCCACAGATGAACGCTATGTGACCGATTTGGCCACGTTGCGTACTCAAGCGGGTTAGTTCCCGCCCCGATACCTCTCTCAGACAACCGAACCCACGAAACGGCAAACCCGGGGAAACCCGGCGACGCAAAGCTACGGGCCTAACCCTGTTGGGGGGTACGGCCGCCGGGCTACCGAATGGGGGCTCACAGCCCTCTCGTGGATCCCAGACGCGAGCCAAAGGGGCTGTGTTTCCCATGCGCAAGCTTGCCCTCGGGCTGATCCTGGCCATCGGCGTGGCCCTCTTCCCCGCCGGCGCCCGGGCCGAGGCCGACACCGTGAGCGACGAGGCCACCTTCGTGGCCAAGATCAACGACCTGCGAGCCGGCCAGGGCCTGCCCGCCCTCCAGGTCAACGCCAACCTCGTGGCCAAGGCCCGGGGCTGGGCCGCCACCATGGCCGCCGCCAGCCGGATCTGGCACTCGACGCTGTCGGACGGGATCACCGCCGACTGGCAGAAGCTCGGCGAGAACGTCGGCATGGGCGGCTCGGTGGACGGGCTCCACAACGCCTTCGTCGCCTCCCCGCACCACTACGAGAACCTGGTCGACCCCGCCTTCACCCAGGTCGGCATCGGGATCGTCATGAACGGCAGCACGATGTTCGTGGCCGAGGAGTTCATGCAGCTGATGCCGGCCGTGGCTCCGGTGAAGGCCGTGCTGCCCGCCCCCACGACCACGACCACCGCCCCGAAGCCGCCCGCCCCGAAGCCGGCGGCGCCCCGGCCGGTGACGGTGGCCGCCAAGCCTCCGGTCGTGCCGTCGACGACGACCACCACCGCCGCCCCGCCGGCTGCTCCCCCGGCGGCCGCCCCGGCGGTCACCCCGGCCCCCGCCGACCCGCCCCGAACCCCGTCGGACCTTCTCGTATCTGTGCTCGAGCGGCTCCGGGACTTCGATTCGTAACGCTTTCGGGCCTCGGGAGGACGCCCGCCGGGGTGTAACTTCCCTGCATGTCCGTCCGGGTGTTCGTGGTGGATGACACCGCCCACGTGCGCAAGATGCTGGTCCAGATGCTGGAGCTCTCGGGCTTCGACATCGTGGGCCAGGCGGCCAGCGGGACGGAGGCGGTCGAGAACATCGCCGACGCCGATCCCCAGGTCGTGGTCGTCGACTACAAGATGCCGGGCCTCGACGGGATCGAGACGGCCCGGGAGATCCGGGCCCACCGTCCCGACCAGGCGATCATCCTCTACACGGCCTACCTCGACGACATGCTCCAGAAGGAGGCGGCCGCCGCCGGCGTGTCGCTCTGTGTCGGGAAGATCGAGGGCCTGACGACGCTGGAGCGCGACATCCGGCGCCTGGCCGGCGACCTGTTCTAGCCCCGCCCCATCAGGACGAACTGGATCAGCGCCGCGCCGAGGATCAGGAGCAGCAGGGCGCCCAGCACGAAGGCGGTGCCCGACCTCATGCCCCGGCCTCCACGGTGACGGGACCCAGGGTGACGGCCGAGCCGGCCTTCAGGCCGAGCTCCTCGGCCGCCGGCCGCCGGTCGAAGGTCAGCGACACCAGGCCGTAGGAGTCGACCACGACGGCCAGCTCCAGCGGGCCGGCCTCGGCGTAGGACGACACCCAGCGGCCCGTCCGCTTGTCGTGCCCGCAGAGGACCTCGAGCGGCCCGCCGGGCTCGACGCCGAGAGCGACGAGGTCACCGGGGTCGATGTTGAGCTGGGCGTTGCCGTACCGGTCGACCCACAGGACCTCGCCGGCCGCCCGGCCGCCCTCGTCGCTCGGCAACGGCACCATCCCCGGCACGAGCGACATGGGATCGACCAGCTCCCCCAGCGCCTCCAGCGGCGTGCCGACGGCCAGGTAGCCGGCGGCGGGGGCGAACACGTCGCGCCCGGCGAACGTGGCCCCGGGCGCCTCCAGCCGGTACTCCGGGTTGGTCAGCGACACGACGCGCCGGGCGCCGCCCAGCATGGCCACGGCCGGCGCCAGGAGCCCGTTGTCGGGCCCGACCAGGAAGCCCCCCTCGACCTCGACGGCCACGGCCCGCCGGTCGGTGCCCACCCCGGGGTCGACGACGGCCAGCACCACCCCCGGCGGGAGGTACTGCACCGCCCGGGCCAGCGCCAGCGCACCGGCCCGGACGTCGAAAGGCGGGATGCCGTGGGTGATGTCGATGATCCGGGCGGACGGCGCGGCCCTCAGGACCACGGCCTTGCACACACCGACGAACTCGTCGGTCAGGCCGTAGTCGCTGAGGAACGAGACGAATGGGGAAGTGGACTCGGGTTGTTCGGCCACAGCAACGCTCCCGCGGGGTGGTTGACCCGCCCGACGCTAGCGGTCGGACGAGTCCGGAAGCGGACGCCGTGGGCGGGACTTAGCCGGCCTGGGTGTACCGCGACTGGAGATACCCGTCGACGTCGACGTCCCGCACCCGGAAGGAGCGCCCGACCCGCACCGCGGGAAGGTCGCCGGCCCGGATGAGCCGGTAAACCGTCATCGACGAAACCCTCATGAGCTGCGCGACCTCCTGAACGGTCAGAAAGCGCGCCTTCTCGAACGACTGCGCCACGCGTTCACCCCTATCTCCACCCGCCACAGTCGAGGGTACGCCCTGTTAGGACAGTTGTCTAGGGCGGGGACTGCGCCACATGAGGGATTTCACGTCGCAGAGACTCGGTGCGACCACAGTGCGTGAAATGACCACCGTACGCTTCACGACGCCTCGTGATCACACGTTGTCAACGTGGGGCTCAACTCTGGCCCAACTCCCGGGAACGGGCGGTGGCCGCCGCCACCGCTTCCAGGAAGGCGGACCGCACCGCCCGGGCCTCGAGGGCGGCGAGGCCGGCGGCGGTGGTGCCGCCGGGGGACGTCACGGCCGCCCGCAGCGCCTCCGGCCCGTCGGGGCCCTCGGCCAGCAGGGTGGCCGAGCCGAGCAGCGTCTGGATGACCAGGGCCTGGCTGACCGGCCGGGGCAGCCCGGCGTGGACGCCGGCCTCGATCAGCGCCTCGGCCACCAGGAAGACGTAGGCCGGCCCCGAGCCCGACAGGCCGGTCACGGCGTCGAGCAGCGTCTCCGGGACCCGGGCCACCGTCCCCACCGCCGACAGGATCCCCTCGGCCCGGGCCAGGTGCTCCTCGCCGGCGTGCCGGCCGGCGGCGATGGCCGCCGCCCCCCGCCCGACCACCGCCGGGGTGTTGGGCATGGCCCGGATCACCGGCCGGCCGGGGGCGAGCGCCTCGAGGGTGGCGATCGTGACCCCGGCGGCGATCGACAGCACCAGCGCGCCGGGCTCGAGCGTCGGTTCGGCCGCCTGGAGCGCGGGGGCCACGTCGCCCGGCTTCACCGCCACCACGACGACCTCGGCCTCGGCCACCGCCCAGGCCGGGTTGGGCACGACCCGGACCTTGGGGAAGCGGCCCTCGATGGCGTGGCGCCGCTCGGCCGCCACCTCGGCCACGGCGAGATGCTCGGGATCCCACCCGCTGTCGATGAGCCCCCCGAGAAGGGCCTCCCCCATCTTCCCGCCGCCGAGCAACGCCAGTGTCGTGGTCACGGCGCGGAGGGTACTTCGTCAGAACGCGGACGGGCCCGAGGAACCATTGGTGTTACTCCGCACTTCCCCGAACGGAGTAGCTCCGCCTGCACCTCGGGCCTCGCCCATTTGACCGCCACCCGTCGGTTGCGGCGTTGGCACCCTAACCCGGAGTTCGCTTTCGCCGCAAAGGATTTATCGCTTGGTGGTTCAGCGGAAACCGAGAGTGATGGCGGTCTGGAACCACGTTTCGACGGTCTCGTAGCAGACGCCGATGATGCGGTCGAGCTCCTCCTCGTCGAGGTGCTCGTAGAGCACCCGGCCGGTCAGGTAGACGTCGCCGTCGGGGCCGATCGAGAACCGGGCGTTGTACGGCTCGTGGTGGTTGCGCCGCAGGAGCCAGCGGTACAGCTCCAGGTGGTTCTTCGGCGGGTCGGGCAGGAAGTACACCTCGTAGCGCAGCGAGCGGGGCCGCAGGTCGAGGTAGATCGTGGTGGCGTCCCGCCCGTCACAGGTGAAGCGGAGATACCAGCGGTCGAGCTCCGGGTCGAACTCGACGTGCTGCACCCACTCCTCGGCCGCCACCGGCCCGGTCAGATGCTCCCGGACGAGACCGGCGGCCGCTTGACGGTCCACTAGCTGCAGGTGACGGGGGTGCGCTCCACCAGGTCGCTGCAGAGGCGACGCAGGCGGGCGGCGGTCATGCACCATGACCAGCGCCCGGAGCCGGCCGAGGCCCGGGCCCCCATGGCGGCGGCCAGCTCGTGGTCGTCGAGCAGGAGGGCGACCGCCGTGGCCCACTCCAGCGGGTCGCGCCCGTCGACCAGGAGGCCCGTCTCACCGTCGCTCACGATCGACCGCAGCCCGCCGACCGAGGCGGCCACCACCGGCGTGCCGCAGGCCGCCGCCTCCAGGGCCACCAGGCCGAACGACTCCGTGCGCGACGGCACGAGGCAGACGTCGGCCGCCCGGTAGTAGTCGGCCAGCTCGTGGTGGGGCCGGGGCGGCAGGATCAGCAGCCGGTCGGTCACCCCGAGGTCGGCGGCCAGCTTCCGGACCCGCTCCAGCTCGCCCGGCCCGTCGGCGCCGCTCGGCCCGCCGACCACCCACAGGACGGCATCGTCGATCTCGGCCAGGGCCTCCACCGCCAGGTCGAGACCCTTGAGGGGCTGGATCCGCCCCACGAACAGCAGGACCCGGCCGCCGGGGTGGCCGAGGCGGGCGCGGGCGGCGGCCCGGTCGCCGGGGGCGAAGACCCGGTGGTCGACCCCGGGCGGCAGGACCTCGATGCGGTCGGGGTCGGCCCCGTAGAGCTGCTCCAGGAAGCCGGCCTCGGCCCCGGTGGAGGCGAGGATGAGGTCGGCGCAGCGGATGATGTCGGTCTCGCCCTGCACCCGGCCGGGTACTTCGACGGCCTGCACCCCGGCCTGCTTGACCAGCGCCAGCGTGTGGAACGTGGCCACCATCGGGAGCGACAGCTCGTGCTTGAGCCGGTGGGCGACCTGGCCCGACAGCCAGTAGTTGGCGTGGAGGACCTCGTAGTCCCGCCCGCAGCTGCGGATCCGGCCGAGCATGGCCTCGGTGAACTCGTCGACGAGGCCCGGCAGGCTCTCCTTGGGGACGGGCGCCACCGGGCCGGCGGGCACGTTGATCACCCGGAAGTTGGGCTCCACGGTGACGACCGGCGGCTGCCCGTGGTGCTCCGCCCGGGTGTAGACGTCGCAGGCGACGCCGGCCCGGGCCAGCGCCGAGGCCAGCGAGCGGACGTAGATGTTCATGCCCCCTCCGTCGCCGAGCCCCGGCTGGGCCAGAGGCGACGTGTGCAGCGAGAGGACGGCCACGCTCCGCACAGGCATGACCGGGAATCCTAGGCGCCGGGTCCGCCGGCCTCGGCCGAGCGCTGGAAGGAGCGGTAGATCTCGATCAGGACCTGCTTCTGGCGTTCGGTGATCGTGGTGTCGCCGAGGATCCCGGCCACGAGGTCGGAGTCGCCGCCCCGGGCTTCGAGGATCCCGGCCCGGACGTAGAGGGTCTCGGCCGAGATCCGCAGCCCCCGGGCGATGGCCTGGAGGATCTCGGCGCTGGGCTTGCGCAGCCCCCGTTCGATCTGGCTCAGGTAGGGGTTCGAGATCCCGGCCAGCTCCGAGAGCTTGCGGAGCGACAGCCGGGCCGTGCGGCGCTGGTCGCGGATGAACCCCCCGAGATCGACGAGGCGGCCGTCGACCTCGGTATTCACGCCGCGGTGCGGGGGATGAGCCGCTCGCTCAGGGGGGCGAACACCCGGACGACCTCGGGGTCGAACTGGGTCCCGGCCATCTTCTGCAGCTCCTCGACGGCCGCCGCCACCGGCAGGGCGGCCCGGTAGGGCCGGTCGGCGGTCATGGCGTCGAAGGCGTCGACCACCGAGAACACCCGGGCGGCGAGCGGAATCTCCTCGCCCTTGAGGCCGGCCGGATACCCCGTCCCGTCGAACATCTCGTGGTGGCAGCGCACCACGAGGGCGGCCGTCCGCAGGAAGGGGATGTCGGCCACCAGCTGGTAGCCGATGATGGGGTGCGTCCGCATGACCCGCCACTCGGCGGCGGTGAGCGGGCCGGGCTTGTTGAGCACGCTCTCGGGGATGCCGACCTTGCCGCAGTCGTGGAGCAGGAAGCCGAACTCCGCCTCCCGGTTCTCGTCGGCCATCCCCATCTCGGCCAGCAGGGCCATGCCGTAGCGGCGGCAGCGCTCGATGTGCTGGCCGGTGGTGGCGTCCTTGGCCTCGACCACCAGGGCCAGCGACCGGACCGTCTGGAGGTAGGCGTGGCGCAGGTCGCCGAGGGCCCGCTCCAGGTGCTGGGCCCGCTCCCGCTCCCGCTGGTAGCCCTCGCCGAGCTCCTTGGCGAAGACGAGGAGCTGGGCCTCGAGGGCGGCCGTCGGGTCGGGGATCAGCGCCGGATCCCACCGAGGGGACTCGTCGCTCACTGTTTGAGCAGGTCCTCGACCCGGTCGAGCAGCTCCACGGAGCTGAACGGCTTGGTGAGATAGCCCCGGGCCCCGGCTTCGAGGGAGGCGACCTCGGTGGTCACGTCCCCGAGGGCGGTGAGCATCAGCACCTTCGTGGCCCGGTGGTCGAGCCGGCGGCAGACCTCGACACCGTCGAGGCCGGGCATCATCACGTCGAGGATCACCACGCTGGGGCGCTCGGAGGCGGCCAGCGCCAGGCCCTGGGCGCCGTCGTGGGCCTCGATCACCTTGAAGCCGTCGGCCTCGAGGACCGCCCGCACGACCCGGCGGAGGACGGCGTCGTCGTCGACGACCAGCACGCAGCGGTCATCGGACGCCGGCTCCGCCGCATCGCTCACGGACGGGCCGCCTGAATCCGTTCTGCCAGCTCCATCTCCAGCACGTGGAGCACCTCGTGGAGGGCCCGCCGCTTGCCCGACACCTCCCGTTCCAGGGCGGCCAGCTGTTCGCGGGCGTCGGCCAGCTCGGCGTCGCTCAGGTCGGGCAGGCGGACGAGCGTCGAGTCGCCGACCAGCGGCTCCAGCCCCCGGGTCCACTCGATGTCGGGCGACGGCGCCATGCGTTGGGGCAGGTGGGCCTGGGACGGCGCCGGCCGGGGCCCCTCGTCGGCCAGGATCTTGGACAGGCTGCTGATCAGGTCCTCCAGCGAGCCGCCGTTGGCCCGCCGGTCACGCTCGGCGTCGAGGATGTCGATCCGGCCCTGGGCCAGGCGCCGGACGAAGGACACCTCCGTCTCGAGCTCGGTGCACTCGGCCTTCATGGCCGACACCTCGTCGACCGGGCGGTCGGCGAGCCCCTCGAGGTAGCCCGGATCGAGAACCCGGTCCAGGCGGCGTTGCTCCGGCATGTCTCTCCAAGTCAACTGGGGGTCGGCTCAACCCCCCAGGCTACCTCCCGGCCCGGGCCGATCAGCAGTGTGCCCGCACCAGACGGTACGAGTCGACCGCCGGGCCGCCCCCGGGGTGGAACTCGGAGTGGGTATGCGGCATGGTGGCGTCGGCCGGAGCCGCCCGTGAGCCCGACGACCTCACCCCAGGCGGCCCCGCCGGGCCTCGGGGTGGTAGCGGTAGACCACCCGGCCGACGACGGCGGCCGGATCCACGGGCCCGAAGTGGCGGCTGTCGGTGCTGGCCTCGGCGTTGTCGCCCCGGACGACCAGCCGGCTCCCCTCGAACCCGGTGAGGCGCTTGACCATGATCCGGTCGGGCCGGCGGGGATCGGCCAGGGCCACGAGGTCACCGGGGCGGACGGGGACCCGGAGCGGCCCGAGCCCCCCGACCACCAGCACCCGGTCACCGGGCCGGAGCGTGGGCGACATGCTGTCCCCCGTCACCACCAGGCGCCGCAGCGGGGAGTGGTTCATCCCGATCGGGTGAGGGTAGCCTCGCCCCGATATCTGACCCCCCGGAGGAGGACGCCAGCATGCCCTTCCTTTCCCGCCTTCTCGCCGCGGCCGACCGCCTCAGCCCGCCGGCCCTCGCCCATGCCCACTGCGACCTCCCCTGCGGCGTCTACGACCCGGCCCAGGCCCGGATCGAGGCGGAATCCGTCAAGGCGATCCAGGAGAAGTACCAGGGGAACGACGACCCCGTCTTCCGCGAGCGCTGCGTGCAGATCAAGGAGGAGCGGGCCGACCTCGTCAAGCACCACCTGTGGGTGCTGTGGACCGACTACTTCAAGCCGCCCCACCTCGAGAAGTACCCCCAGCTCCACGACCTGTTCTGGAAGGCCACCAAGGCCGCCGGCGAGTCGAAGAAGTCGCTCGACCCCGCCCAGGGCGAGCAGCTGCTCGGCCTCGTCGGCGAGATCGACAAGATCTTCTGGGAGACCAAGCAGGGCTAGCCGCCGCTGACGGGCGGCAGCACGGCCACTTCGTCATTCGGGCCCACCGGCGTGTTCAACCCGTCGGTGGGCTCGTTGCCGTTCACCCACACCCGGCTGATCTCCAGGACGGCGGCGAAGTCGGCGCCGTAGTCGGCCACCGCCCGCTCGAGCAGCTCGCCCAGCGTCGAGGCGTCGATCGTGTCGCCCTTGCGGCCGGCGGCCTCGCGGGCCCGGGCGAAGAGCACCAGTCGGCTCATGGCCTCAGGTTACCGGGGCGCAGTTCGGCCCGGCCGTCCTTCACCACCGGCTGGCCGTCGGCCCCCCGGGCCTCGAAGCCGAACGAGCCCGCTCCGTCGCCGTAGAGGCGGATCGTGATCTCCTGGCCGGGCAGCACGGGCCGGGAGAACTTCACCGCCAGCCGGGCCAGGCGGGCGGGGTCGCCGCCGGCCACCGACTCGATCACCGCCCGGCCGCAGAAGGCCATGGTGCACAGGCCGTGGATGATGATGCCCGGCAGCCCGACGGCCCGGGCGGCGGCGTCGTCGAGGTGGATGGGGACGGGGTCGCCCGACGCCTCGGCATAGCGGAACGTCTGGTCCTCGTCGAAGCGGTAGGCCACCTCGGCCAGCGGCGGGGTCGCCTTGACGGCCGCCGTCAGCTTGTGGTCGGGAGCCGGTTCGCCGCCGCTGTCCCCCTCGAACGGGCCCCGGAAGAACAGGGTGACGAACTGCTCGTTGACCGGGGCGCCGGTGCCGTCGACGGTCTCGGTGCGCACGGCGACGGTGGTCCCGACGCCCCGTACCGCCACGTGGATCGGTGTGGCCCGGGACCGCAGCGTGTCGCCGGGGACGATGGGCCGGGTGAACCGCATGTCCTGGGCGGCGTGGACGACCTGCCCGAACGCCTCCGGCGGCGTGACGAGCCCGGCGGCGGCGGTCATGGCGTCCCACACCGGGACGATGGCGAACACCGGCGGGGCCAGCTCGCCGCTCGAGTGCCGGGGGTTGGTGTCGTTGGTGGCGGCGGCGTAGGCCACCGTCCGGGCCGCCTCGACCTTGTACTCCCGCTCCTCGGTGAAGGCCCCGAGGGCGCCGGTGGAGAAACGGCTCAACGGGCCCCGGCGTCGTCGATGCAGGTCCGGGTGCCGGGCATGGCCTCGAGCCGCTCCGGCTCGATCTCCCTGCCGCAGATCTCGCAGGTGCCGTAGGTCCCCTCGTCGATCTTGCGCAGGGCGGCGTCGAGGTCGCCGATCTCCGCCTCGAGCTGCTCCAGGAGGGAGAAGTCCTTCTCCCGCTCGAAGGTCTCGGTGCCGATGTCGCCCTGGTGCTGGTCGAGCGACGACAGCTCGGAGATGCTGTCGGTCTCGCTCTCGGTGCCGATCCCTGTCTCGGTCTCCCGTTCCCGGACGAGGGTCTCCAGGCGCTCCTTCTCGCTCACGATCAGCTGGCGGGCGTGTTCGGCATCCATGCCCGGCAGGCTACCCCGGTGGCGTGTCGGGCCATGCCGGGGCGGTACATTGCCGCCTCATGCCGACCGTGGGAATCGTGATGGGGAGCGCCACCGACCTGGACGTGATGCGTCCGGCGGCCGAGGCGCTCGAAGAGTTCGGGATCAGCCGGGAGGTGCGGGTCATCTCCGCCCACCGGGCACCGGCCGACGCCGCCCGCTACGCCGAGGAGGCGGCCGGGCGGGGCCTGCAGGTGATCATCGCCGGGGCGGGCGGGGCCGCCCACCTGCCCGGCGTGCTGGCGGCGTCGACGTCGCTGCCGGTCATCGGCGTGCCGGTGCCCCTCAAGGCGCTGGACGGGCTCGACTCGCTGCTGTCGATCGTGCAGATGCCGGCCGGCATCCCGGTGGCCACGGTGTCGATCGGCGGGGCCCGCAACGCCGGCCTGCTGGCCGTGCGGCTCCTGGCGGCGTCGGACCCGGCGCTCCGGGAGCGGATGGACGCCTTCCGGGCCCAGCTCACCGCCAAGAACCGCGAGGCCGACGAGAAGGCCCGGGCCGAGTTCGGGTAGCCGCCGCCGGCGGGCTCAGTTCGACCGGGCCCGCAGGCTCCGGGCTTCGGCCCGGAGCGGGGCGGCCTCGTCGTCGGGCAGCCCGCCGGCCACCGTCTCCAGTTCGGCGGCGGCCGCCCCGAACCGCCCCAGCGAGCCGAGCGCCCGGGCCAGGCCGAGCCGGTCGGGCACGGTCAGCCCGGGGATCGTGAGGCGCAGCTCCAGGACCCAGGCCGCCGAGCGCAGATCGCCGGGCAGGAACAGGCCCTGGAGGTTGAGCAGCATCCGGTTGAGGATGGCCCGGGGGCCGACCGGGGCCAGGTAGGCGTCGTTCCAGCCCGTCCCCCCGAGGCTCTCGAAGATGGCCCGGCAGCCGGCTCGGTCGAGCCGCCGCCCTCCGCCGAAGGGATCGAGGAAGCCCTCGGGGTCGGCCCGGAGGCGCACCAGGAAATGGCCGGGCATGCCGACGCCGTCGAACGGGACGCCGAGGCGCCGGCCGACCTCCATCGTCAGTACCGACAACGAGATCGGGATCCCCACCCGGCGGCGCAGCACCTGGTCGAGGTAGGAGTTGTCGGGGTTCTGGTAGTCGTCGCTGTTGCCCCGGAAGCCCAGCTCGGAGAAGAGGTGACGGACGATCCCGTCGAAGGTCGGCGGCCGGCAGCTGGCGGCCAGGTCGTCGAGCAGCGCCAGCTCCTCGCCCAGATCCAGCCCGGGGCGGGCGTGGTAGGCGATGAGGAGCGCCGCCTCGTCGAGGGGGATGTCGGCGTCGGGCCGGGCGACGAGCTCGGCGAAGCGGGCCGTGGCCCTCACGTGGCCCGGGCGGCGTGGGCGACGGCGTCCTCGAAGCTGGTCTTGGCGGCGAGGAGCTTGCGGTAGGCCATCAGCAGCCGGGGCCGGCTGAAGGCCAGGGCGCCGATCAGGCGGCCGTCGCGGCCGAAGAGGGCGACGAAGCGCCGCTCCTCGACCGACCCGTCGACGATGCGCACCTCGTCGGTCGGGCAGCACCGGCCGAGGAACTGGATCTTGGCGTCGTACTGGTCGGACCAGAAGTACGGCACCGGGGCGAACTCGGCCGCCTCGCCCGGCCCGGCCAGCAGCCGCCGGGCCGCCGCCGCGCCCTGTTCCACCGCGTTGCTCCAGTGCTCGACCCGCATGGTCTCGCCGAAGAGGTTGTTGGGCCAGCGGGCGATGTCGCCGGCGGCGACGACGCCGGGGGCCGAGGTGGCGCAGGTGGCGTCGCAGACGACGCCGTTGTCGAGGGTGAGCCCCGACGACTCCAGCCAGCCGGTCTCGGGCACCACGCCGATGCCGACGACGACCACGTCCGCCCCGACCACCGTGCCGTCACCGAGGCGCACGCCGGTCACCCGGCCGTCGCCCTCGAAGCCGGCCACCGTGACGCCGCAGCGCAGGTCGACGCCGTGGTCGAGGTGGAGGGCGGCGCAGGCCGCGCCCATCTCGGCCGGGAAGGCGCGGGCCAGCGGGGCGGGGAGCGCCTCGAGCACGGTGACCTCGACGCCCCGCACCCGGGCCGAGGCCGCCACCTCGGCCCCGATGAAACCGGCCCCCACCACACAGACGCGCCCCGCGGTCTCGAGCTCGGCCCGCAGGGCCAGGCACTCCTCCAGCGTCCGCAGGACGTGGACGCCGGCCAGGCCCTCGGTGCCGGGGAGCCGGCGGGGCGTGGCGCCGGTGGCGATGACGAGGCCGTCGTAGCGGATCGGCTCGCCGTCATCGAGCGTCACCGTCTTCGTGCCGGGGTCGAGGGCCGTGGCCCGCCGGCCCAGATGCCACGTCACGCCGAGAGCGTCGTACTCCGGCTGGCCCCGCAGCATCGTCTTGTCGGGCTCCCAGTGGCCCTGGAGCACCTGCTTGGACAGCGGCGGCCGGTCGTAGGGGAGCACCGGCTCGGCGCCCACGGCGATCAGCTCGCCGTCGTACCCCTCCTGGCGCAGGGTTTCGAGCGCGGCGAGGCCGGCCAGCGAGGCGCCGACGACGACCACGCGGCCGGGAGGGGTGACCACCGCTCAGTCTTCCTGGAGGGAGATGGCCTGCGTCGGGCAGCGGCGCACCGCTTCCTCCAGCTTGGCCCGCATCGACTCGGGGGGTGTCTCGTCGAGGATGTAGAGAAAATTGTCGTCCCGGACCTCGAAGATCTCGGGCGCCACGTCCATGCACACGGCGTTGCTCTGGCACCGGTCGAAATCGACCACGACCCGCATTGTCACAACCTCCGGACTCGCCTCGGGTGGAGGGCCAACGCTACCGCTGCCCTCCCCCCGAGGCGGACCGGAGTGCCCGGCGGCCTACAGACCGCCGAAGCCGTTCAGGATGTTGAGGATGTTCGCCCCATTGAGCGTGCCGTTGGCGGTGACCAGGCACACGTTCTTGCTGTAGTAGCGGCTGTGGCGGCGGCGCCGGTGCAGGGCGGCCACGTCAGCGATCGACTGCAGCCCGAGGGCGTCGACGTCCATGGTGAGCTCGAACATTTTCATTCCCCTCTCGTGATTTGCTGTGTTCAGGCGGCGACGGGCTGGCGCCGCGGCCGGCCCGGGCGAGGCCGGTCGGCCAGGCCCGACATGCCGAGGGCGGCGTAGCGCTTGCGCCACATGCCGACCTGGTTCTGGTTCAACCCGACCAACAGGGCGATCTGCCGGTTCGGGACGCCGTCGGCGGCGAGGAGCACGATGCGGGCCCGCTGCGCCACCCGGCGCGACACGTGCTCGCCCTGCGCTCTCCGCTCCAACTCCCGGCGCTCTTCGTTCGTGATACGTAGCGCTGGAACCATTCGCATTGCTCTTCCCCCAGCCTTTCCCAGTCCCCAGTTCCCCAGTTCAACCCACAAGCGACGAGGCCAGGGCCTCGACCAGTGCTGCCTCGTGTTCCTCCAGCCAGCGGAGGCCGACCGCCTCCCGCTCGATGGCGTGGACCACTTCCCGCATCACTGCCAGAGGAGCATCCGCTGCAGCGCAGCGGGTGCTCAGCCGGAACACCCGGACGAGCCGCTCCACCCGGAGGATGGCCGGCAGCACCCGGATCTCGCCCAGGGACAGGCGGTCGACCTCGTCGTAGGCCGCCATGAGGTCGGCGCAGCGATCGAGGTCGAAGCCCCCCGCCCCGCGGGCGAAGGTGTTGAGGGCGGCGGCCAGGTCGAGCGCCCGGAGGTCGTAGCGGGCCCGCTCGAACCCCGCCAGACCGTCGGACGGCAGACCGGGCCGCCTCCCGTCGAGCACGATCACGCCCCGCCCGAAGCCACCGTGGATCACGAGGCGGGGAAGGGTGGCCCCGCCGGCGGTGCGCAGTTCGGGCAAGCGGGCGTACTGGCGCCACAGGTACGACGCTGCGCTCCGGAAGCCGTGACGCCCGTCGGCGTCGAGCGACGGGCCGGAGAGCCCTGTGAACGCCCCGAGGGCGGCGGGCCCCGACCGCTCCAGAGCCGGCAGCGTCGGTCCGCCGTCGACCCGGAGGCGGGGCGGGAAGGAGCGCACGGCGGTGTGGTACTCCGCCAGCGCCCGCATGCTCCGCCGCCGATGCTGGGCCAGGGCGGCGTCCACCGGACCGCCCGGGACCAGTTCGCTGACCAGGACTCCGGCCCCGGTCACCGATCGATGCCAGGGCCGGCCGGCCCTGGTCCGAACCAGACGGGGCGCCAGATACGCCCTGTCCTCCAGATGGGTCAACAGCATGGCCTCGAACCGCAGCGACGCATCGCTGCGCTCCCCGGGTGACACCGCCACGGCGAACTCGCCGGCGTCGGCGGCGATCCGGAAGCCGCCCGCGAACGGCCGGATGTCCCACCACTGACCCACGTCGTACTGCGCCACGACCTCGGACAGGAGGGCGTCGTCGAGCACGGCGCCGAGCGCTGGCTGCATCGCTTTCACCCGTCCCGTCCTCCCGGTCCTCCGTCGGCGCGATCTCAGGAGGTCGGGCACTCCGGCCGTCCGCCACCGCGACGCAGGGTTGTCGCGGCAGGACGACAAGAGAGAAAGCATGAAACTTCAGGGCTCCCCAGCCTCCCAGCGCGGGGCTCCGGAGAGGGAGCATGCTCCCGGCCGGTACCCCGTACGAGCCCCAGTGTGCGTGGAATTTCCGGGGGTGGCAAGCCAGGCCCGGCCAGAAAAAACATTGTCACACAACGGTTAAATGCGCAGCGTGAGAGCGCATTCACGGAGCGTGGCAACTGCTGCCGAAGGCGGTAATTGGCGGCGATGTCGAACGCTCTGCGCGGTTTTGTTTCAGGACTCTGACCACTGACCGAGCGCAGCCCGGCCACACCAAGTAAAGTGGAAGCTTACGGAGACGCCTGGGGAGGGCATGCGTTGAACCCGACTGAGATCGCCAACAAGGAATTTCCCGTCGTCATGCGCGGCTACCTCCGGGAGGAGGTGCAGGCGTTCCTCGCCGGGATCTCCGATCAGATCGCCGCCCGCGACAACCGGATCGCCCAGCTCGACGCCGAGGTCGCCCGGCTGAAGCAGCTGGCCGACAAGCCGGCGCCGGCTCCGGCGGCCGCCGCTCCGGCACCGGTCACGGCGCTGGACCGGCCGGCCCTCCTGCGGGCCCTCGGTGAGGAAGCGGCCAACATCCTGGCCTGCGCCGACGCCTCGGCCGAGCGGATCAAGGCCCAGGCCGGGATCACCACCGAGCGCGTGCGCACCGACCTGCGGACCATCGGGGCCAGCCTCGGTGACGTCCACCAGCTCCTCGGCGAGCTCCTCTCGCTGGTCCAGGGGCTGACCGAGGGCGCCAACCTCCTGGCCGCCACGGCCGCCGAGGCCAACTCGACCACGACCGCCCCGGCGACGTCGGAGTCGGGCGACGAGGTCCGCACCGTGCTCGGCGAGGTGCTCGGCCTCGACAACCCCACCCCGGCGGCCGAGATCACCATCCCCGACGAGGCGCACGCCGAGGGCTGACGCCCAGCGGGGCCGGGGGGGCGGAGCCCCCCGGGTGTCAGTTGATCCGCTTGTCGCGGCCGGACCACTCCTTGTCGCGCAGGACGAACTTCTGGATCTTGCCGGTGGACGTCTTGGGCAGCTCGGTGAACTCCACCGCCGCCGGGCACTTGAACCCGGCCAGGTGGTCGCGGCAGAAGGCGATGATCTCGTCGGGGGTGGCCGTCGCCCCCGGCTTCAGCGTGACGAAGGCCTTCGGGCGCTCGCCCCACTTGTCGTCGGGGATGGCCACCACCGCGCACTCCAGCACGGCCGGATGGCGGGCGACGCACTGCTCCACCTCGATGGTCGAGATGTTCTCGCCGCCGGAGATGATGATGTCCTTCTTGCGGTCGCGCAGCTCGATGGCGCCGTCGGGATGCATGACGGCGATGTCGCCGGAGTGGAACCAGCCGCCCCGGAAGGCTTCGGCGGTGGCGTCGGGCTGGTCGTAGTAGCCCTTCATCACGTCATTGCCCCGCATGCACACCTCGCCCAGGGTGGTGCCGTCGCGGGGGACGTCGGTCATGTCGTCGTTGACGACCCGGACAGGGTCGGCGATGACGTAGTTCTGGCCCTGGCGGGCGAGCAGGCGGGCCCGCTCGTCGCTGCGCAGCTCCTCCCACCCGTCGTGCCAGTCGCAGACGGTGTACGGACCGTAGGTCTCGGTGAGGCCGTAGACGTGCACCGTCCGGAAGTTGAGCTCGCCCAGCTGGCCGAGCAGCGTCGGCGACGGCGGGGCGCCGGCCACCGTGATCGTGACCGGGCGGTCGAGGCGATGGGCGGCCGGGTCGTTGACCACGCCGATGTGGACCGTCGGCGCCCCGTTGAAGTGGGTGACGCCCTCGCCCTCGAGCAGCTCCCAGATGCGGGCCGGGTCGACCTTGCGGAGGCAGACGTGGCGGCCGCCCACGGCCGTCACCGCCCACGTGAAGCACCAGCCGTTGCAGTGGAACATCGGCAGCGTCCACAGGTAGACGGCGCCGAAGTCCATGGAGGTCGTGATGACCTCGCCGAGGGCGTTCAGGTAGGTGCCCCGGTGGGTGTACATCACGCCCTTGGGGCGGCCGGTGGTCCCCGACGTGTAGTTGATGGAGATCGTGGCCTCTTCGTCGTCGAGCCAGGACTCCGGGAGCGGATCTTCCGGCGGGCGGGGGCCGGCGGCGGCCAGCGCGTCCTCGTAGGGGTCGCCGGACGCACCGGTGTCGTCGATCCTCACGACGGTGATCCCGGTCAGGTCGAGGGGTTCGACGGTCGGCTGCAGCTCGGCGTCGACGAACAGGAACCGGGCCCCGGAGTGGGCGAGGATGTAGCCGACCTCCTCGGCGTTGAGCCGGGTGTTGACCGCCACCAGCACGCCGCCGGCGGCCGGGACCCCGTAGTGGGCCTCGAGCATGGCCGGCGTGTTGGGCGACAGGAAGGCGACCCGGTCGCCCGGCTCGAGACCGGCGGCCTTCAGCGCCCGGACGAGGCGGTCGACCCGGTCCTCGAACTGGCGGTAGCTGTAGCGGCGCTCACCGTGGACCACCGCCGTCCGGTCGGGGAACACCGACGCGCTCCGGCGGAGAAAGCTGATCGGGGTCAGTTCGGTCCTGTAGGCCTTCATGGGGCTTCGATGGTAACGGCCGGATCGCGCCGGCGACGATCGTCACCTCGCGGTCGGCCAGGGCCCGGGCCCGGTCCAGCTCGTGGGACACCAGCAGGACCGTGCGGCCGTCGTCGGCCGTCCGGCGGAGCAGGCCGTCGAGGAGGTCGCGGCCGGCGGCGTCGAGGCCGGCGTGGGGCTCGTCGAGCAGCAGGAGGCGGGGCCGGCGGGCCAGGGCCACGGCCAGCCCCGTCCGCCGCTGCTGGCCGGCCGAGAGGCGGCCGAAGGCCACCCCCGCCAGGCGGGCCAGGCCGAGCTGCTCCAGGACGGCGTCGGCCTCGGCCGCCCGCCCGCCGCCGGCCCGGACCCAGAAGCGGACGTTCTCCCGCACCGTCAGGTCGTCGTAGGCCCCGGGGGCGTGGCCGACCAGCGCCAGCTCGGCCCGGACGGTGTGGCGGTCGGCGGCCAGGTCGTGGCCGAGGACGACCGCCGTGCCGGCCGACAGCGGGAGGAGCCCGGCCAGGAGCCGCAGCAGCGTCGTCTTGCCCGCCCCGTTGGGGCCGGCCAGGAGGACGACCTCGCCCTCGGCGACGTCGAGGTCGACGCCGGCCAGCGCCGGATACCGGCCGAGAAGGCACACGGCGGACCGCAGATGGACGGCGGAAGGGCTCAGATCGACTCCAGCACCATGCGTTGTTCACCCCAAGTGTACGGACCGTCGAACGGAACGCCGGTAGCCTGAAGTGGTGGATCGCCTCCGCTCGGTGCTCAGCGCCCTCGGCGCCGTCCTGACCGGCGCCGGCGTCCTCATCCTGTTGTTCGTGGCCTACCAGCTGTGGGGGACGGGCCTCTACACGTCCCACCAGCAGGACAGCCTGCGGTCCCAGTTCAAGCAGCAGGCCCACATCGACCCGGGGGCGGCGTCGACCACGTCGACCACCCTCGACCCGAAGAACCTGCCGCCGCCGCCGCCCACCGGCAACGCCGTGGCCAGCATCCGCATCCCCAAGATCGGTGTGGACAAGATCGTGGTCCAGGGCGTCGGCGAGGCCGACCTCCGCAAGGGCCCGGGGCACTACCCGGAGACGCCGCTGCCCGGCGAGCAGGGCAACGCCGCCATCGCCGGGCACCGGACGACGTACGGGGCGCCGTTCAACCGGCTCGACGAGCTCTCCCCCGGCGACGAGGTCCTCGTCACCACCGTGAAGGGCAGCTTCACCTACAAGGTGGCGATGACGCACGTGGTCAAGCCCAACCAGGTCGAGGTCCTCAACCCCACGCCGACGCCGACGCTGACGCTGACCACCTGCAACCCGAAGTACTCGGCCAAGGAGCGCCTCGTGGTGGTGGCCGACTTGGCCCCGGGCCAGACCGCCACGCCGGCCACGCCCTCACCGACGACCACCACCGCCCCCGGCGGGAAGGCGCAGCTGCCGGGCGACGCCTTCGACAGCGACGCCGGGCTGGCCAGCGGCCGGTCGAAGGTGCCGACGGTCCTGTGGGGCCTCCTCACGGCGCTCATCGGCTTCGGCTGGTGGCTGACGGTCCGCAAGCGGCGGCACTGGGTCAGCTACGTCGGTCCGGCGGTGCCCTTCCTCATCGCCCTGTTCTTCTTCTACGCCCACCTCGAGCTGCTGCTGCCGGCCAACTTCTAGAAGGACGAGGCGAAGGTGGCCAGCGTGCGGTATCTGCGGCTGGTGCAGTCGGCCTCCAGCAGGTTCACCGTGGTGGCGCCGAAGTGGTGCCCGGGCCCGAAGCGCACCGTCGGGAACACATTGCTGCTGAACTCCTGGCCCGACTCCAGCGTGGCCATGAACCGGGCCCGGCCGAGGTCGGGACCGGTGGCCGCCAGGAAGCGGTGCAGCGTCTTCGACAGGCCCCAGACCATGAAGCCGAGGTCGTCGGGCTCGGCGCCGTTGTTGTACTTGCGGTAGGCGGGCTTGTAGTCGGGGTCGAAGCGGTCGCTGACGTCGAGCTGGGGGAAGGGCGACAGGAACCGGGCGCCGGCGATCGACGGGCAGCCGAACTCGGCCACCAGGTTGAGGCCGTTGGACAGGCCGGGCCCGATCCACAGGGGCGTGTAGGCCTGGCCCTGGGCGGAGTGGGCCAGATCGAGGAACACCACCGGGGCGAGCATGAGCATCACGGCCTCGGCCCCGGAGGTGCGAAGGTTGTTGGCCTCGGCCAGGACCTCGGACTGCGACGCCTGCTTGCCGAGCCGGTCGGCCCGGACCACGGTCAGCCCCTGGTCCCTGGCCGACTGGATCAGGCCGGTGAACGTGTCGTCGTAGTTGGGCGTGTTGATGACGACGACCGCCACCTTCGTCTTGCCCGTCTTCTTCACCGCCTGCGCCACCAGCGGAGCCTGCTGGGGGAAGCTCATCGAGATGGCGAAGTAGTTGGACAGGCCGGCCACGGCCGCCTCCCCGCCGCCGCTCGACAGGTAGGGCACCCCCACCTGGCTGGCGTAGCGGGCGCAGGAGACGACCTGGTCGGTGCCCACGCCGATGAGGAGGAAGGCGTGCTCCTGCTCGACCAGCTCCCGGCAGACGGCGACGGCCCGGGAGGGGTTGTACTGGTCGTCGCGGAAGACGATCCGGACGTTGCGGCCGTAGATGCCGCCCCGCTCGGCCAGCCACTTCCAGTAGAGGTCCTTGGCCTTGTCGACGCTGTCCTCGGGGACGGGCGCCGCCCCCGTGAGCGGGGCGTGGACGCCGATGACGATCTCCTTGTCGGAGACGCCGTCGCGGTCGTGGGGGCCGGCGGCCGCCACCGCACCGGCGGCCGGAGCGGTGGTGGAGGGGGTCGCCGGTCCGGCGCCGGCGCCGGCCACCCGGGACGCGCCGCCGGACGACGGGCCGGGGGCGGGACCGGTGGCCGGTGTCCCCGCCGGCGATGGCTGCGACCCCGACGCCGCCGCCGCCCGGCCCGACCGGGCCGAGGGACCGGAAACGGTGGTGAGCGCGGCCGGCGTGTCCCCGCCCCCGCCGCCCCCGCCGGCCACCGGAGCAGGGCCCGGCTGGAGCGCGGACGTGGCCCCCGTCGTCACCGTGACCGGCGACGGGGCGGCCGAGGCCGGCGAGGGGGCGGCGTCGGGGCCACCCACCCCGGCCTTCTGGCCGCAGGCGGCCAGGAGCAGTGCGGCCGCCACCGCCGATCCCAGCCGGAACCGGATCCGGGCGCCTCCCCCGTTGCGCATGGCGCACAGCGTACCGACGGGATGGCCGGAGAACCTGAGCCGTTCTCAGCACCGCCGGCCGAGGTCAGGGGGGCGGAAGCCGGAAGGCCTCGACGACCGGGCGGTCGTGGTCGTAGGAGAGGTGGCGCAACGCCTCGTCGGCCGGCAGCCAGCGGATCTCGTCGATCTCGTCGTTGGGGACGAAGCGCCCCTCACCGGCCCGCGGTTCCATGGCCCAGTAGCGCACCACCTTGGGCCGGTCCTTGTTGTCGCGGTAGCGGGTGGAGGGCAGCTCGGCGCCCAGCCGGCAGGTGAAGCCGGTCTCCTCCTCCACCTCCCGCAGCCCGCAGGCCTCGTCGCTCTCCCCCGGGTCGCACTTGCCCTTGGGCAGCGACCAGTCGTCGTACCGGGGCCGGTGGACGAGCAGGATCTCGACGGCGCCGTCCCCGCTCCGGCGCCACACGACCCCGCCGGAAGCCCGGACCACGCCCGGAGACGGCGGGACGGCGGCGGAGGACATGGGCGGAGAGGGTAGGCGGGACAACGGGGCGCTCCGGTGATGACCGGGTGAACGGCGGCCGGTATGCGAGGCTCGGGCCGTGTCCGGGCCCCCGCCGCTCCGCCGCCTCGCGGTGGCGATCCTCGTTCTCGCGCTGCTGATCGCCGCCGGTCCGGCGGCCTTCGCCGGGAGCCGGCGTCAGGCCCGGCCGGCGCCGGCCGCCGTCGCGGTCCGCCGGGTGCTGGTGCTGTCGCTGCCCGGGACGACCTGGGGCGACCTGGCCGGCGCCGATGTCCCCAACCTGCGGTCGCTGCTGGCCCGAGCGGCGGTCGGCAGCACCTCGGTCCGGGCCATCGAGAAGACGACCCGCCCCGGGGCCGGCTACGTGACCATCGGGGCCGGCACCGCCGCCGCCGGAGTGGCCCGGGTGGAGGGGCTGGCCTTCGACGCCGGCGAGGCCGGCCCGAGCGGGCCGGGGCCCGGCGCCGCCGGGCTGCACCCCGGGCCGCCGGTGGCCGGCCCGCCGGGGAGCGTCGTCGCCACCGGCGTGGCCGCCCTGGCCCGGGACGCCCGCCGCCGCCACCGGGGGGCGGAGATCGGCGCGCTCGGTGAGGCTCTGTCCCGGGCCGGCGTGGCCCGGGCGGTGATCGGCAACGCCGACCCGATCGCCGGCCCGGCCGACCCCGCCGGCCCGCCCGCCGATCCCAACGGCGATGTCGGCGAGCCGCCCTACGACGCCGGCGCCTACCGCCGGGACGTCGCCCTGGCGCTCATCGACCACGCCGGCGTCGTGCCGGGCGGGACCGTCGGCCGCCAGCTGATCCAGGCCGGCGGCGCCGGGGCCCGGCCGGGCGCCGGGCTCGACCCCGAGGCCGCGCTGCGGGCGTTCCGGAGGGCCTGGGACGTCGCCGGCCGGGCGGTCGTCGTCTTCGAGGCGTCGGACCTGGCCCGCTTCCACGCCTTCCACCGCGGCGTTCCCGCCGGCCGTCTGCCGGACCCCGACCTCGGCCGGCGGACGCTGGAAGCGAGCGACGCCCTCCTCGGGCGGGTCCTGGCCGACGTCGACCCGGCCCGCGACGCCGTGATCGTCACCGGGCCGTCGGACCCCTGGGACGGGGTCCACCTCACGGTGGCGGGGTTGCGGGCGCCGGGGGTGGCGCCCGGGCTGCTCGACTCCGCCACGACGCGCCGGGCGGGGTACGTGACGCTGCCCGATCTCGGGCCGACCGTCCTGGGGCTGCTGGGCGTGGGGCGGCCCGATTCGATGGAGGGACGGCCCTACGACGTGCATCCCCGCCGGTGGGCGGCGGGGCCGCCGGTGGCCCGGTTCGTCGAGGCCGACCGGGAAGCCCGGTTCCGGGACCGGATGCTCGGGCCGGTGGCCGGCACCTACGTCACCATCGAGATCCTGCTGTCGCTGGTCGTGGGCTACGTCCTGGCCCGCCATCCCCGGGCCCGGGGCCTGCGGCGGGTGCTCGACTTCATCGGGCTGTGGCTGCTGGCGGTCGTGCCGCTCACCTTCCTGGGCGCCGTCCTCGACCTCGACACCGTCGGGCCGTATCTCCTGCTGGTGATGGGCGGCGGGGCGGCGCTGGCCGGCGCCGCCGCCGGGCTGCGGGGGCCGGTCCGGCCGCTGGTGGCGCTGCTGGCGCTGCTGCTGGCGCTGCAGGTCGGCGACATCGTGACCGGCGGGCACCTCCAGATCACCACGGTGTTCGGCTACTCCCCCACCGTCGGCGGCCGCTTCGCCGGGTTCGGGAACCTGGCCTACGGCCAGCTGGCGGCGGCGGCCATCCTGCTGGCCGGGCTGCTGGCCTACCTGCTGGCCGGGCCGGCGGGCGTGGTGCTCGGGGTGGCCGTCCTGGCGGTGGCCCTGGTGGCCGACGGGATGCCGTTCTGGGGGTCGGACGTCGGCGGCGTGCTGGCCTCGGTGCCGGCCTTCGCCCTGGTGGCCCTGGGGCTCACCGGCCGGAAGGTCTCCTGGCGGCGGGTGGCGGCGCTGGGCGCCGGGGCGGTGGCGGCCGTGATCGGCCTCGGATTCGTCGATCTGCTGCGCCCGGCCGGCTCCCGCACCCATCTCGGGCGGCTGTTCGAGCAGATCGGCCACGACGGCTTCCGGCCCTTCAGCGATGCCGTCCAGCGCAAGATCGCCGAGAACCTGTCGGTGATCCCGACGTCGATCTGGATCCCGCTGGTACCGGCCGTGCTGGCCTTCTACGCCTGGCTGGCCTACGGCTCGTCGCCGAAGCTGGAGGAGATCCGCCGCCGGGCGCCGTCGATGCGGCCGGCCTTCATCGGCCTGCTGATCTGCGCCGTGCTCGGCATGGCCCTCAACGACTCCGGCATCGCCGTGCCGGCCATGATGCTCGGGGTGCTCAACCCCGTCCTGGTGCGCCTGTCGCTGCGCACCGACGACCTCCGGCCGGCTCCGGCCTAACCCCGGGCTCCTCCGGTGAAGCGGAAGGAGCCGAGGCGGACGGCCGGGCAGTGGACGAGGCCGGGGCCGAACTCGGAGTCGGCGAAGCGGGCCTCCCGGGAGATGCCGAGGACGTTGCCGGGGCCGAGGGCCTCGATGAAGCTCTGGGTGAAGCGCAGGTTCTTCACCCCGCCCTTCACCTGCCCGTCCTCGATGAGGAACGTCCCGTTGCGGGTCAGGCCCGTCACCACCTGGGTCTTGGGGTCGAGGATGCGGCAGTAGTTGAACGTCGTCACCAGCAGGCCCCGGTCGACGGCGGCCACGAGGTCGGCCGTCCCCGCCCCGAACGACGGGTCGGCCGGCCCGAGGAAGAGGTTCGACGGGATGGCCCCGTAGCTGTCGCTCTCCCCGACGGCGTGGCCGGTGCTCTCGGCGCCGGCGCCCATCCGCCGGGCGGTGCGCCGGTCGTGGGCCAGGGCGGTGGAGACGCCGGAGCGGACGAGGTCGAGGCGGCGCTTGGGCGTGCCGTCGGCGTCGAAGGGGACGCCGAGGGCGGCGGCGGCGGTGGCGTCGTCCCAGATCGAGACGGCGGGGTCGAACTGGGCCTCGCCGGGGCGGATCCCCGACTGCCCCTCGAGGACCTGCTTGGCGTTGAAGCCGTAGAAGGCCAGGAAGATGAGGATCGTGGCCACGCACTCCGGTTCGAGGACGACCTCGTACTCCCCCGGTTCGATGTCGGCCGCCGCCGACGAGCGCCGGGCCCGGTCGGCGGCGGCGGCGCCGACGCCGCCGGCGTCGAGGTCGGACAGGCGGGCGGCGGTGGCGTGGCCCGAGCCGGCCGAGTCGTCGGTCTGGTGGATCCCGTCGATCGTCGCCCGGGTGCTGCGGCCCTCGGCCCGCTGGCCGGCGGAGTTGGCGAAGGCGGTGGTGCCGCCGTCGGTGTCGCAGAAGCCCGCCGCCCGCAGGCCCGGGCCGGCGTCGATGAAGGCCCGCACCCGCCGGGCCCGCTCGTCGGGCGACGCCGCTTCGGTGGCGGGGTCGTAGTGGTCGACGTCGGGGACGGGCGCCGGCGGGGCCAGCCCCGGCCAGTCGGGGTCGACCGGCCGCAGGGCGGCGGCGGCCAGCGCCCCTTCCACCAGGGCGGCCAGCCCGTCGCCGTCGACCCGGGTGGTGGACGCCGTGGCCACCCGCCCGTCCGGCAGCGCCAGCTTGAGCTGCACCGAGCTCGCCGACTCGGCCACGTTCTGGTGGATGAAGGAGTTGGCGAAGCGGGTCAGCGCCGGACGGCTCTGCTGGGCGGTGACCTGGGCCTCGGCCCGGCCGCCGACGACGTCGAGCACCTGCTCACACAGTTGCATCGGCGTGGCCGTCATCCCCGCACCCCCACCCGCACGCCCCGGAAGCGGGCCGGGGCGGCCGAGTGCCCGGTGCGGGCGGTCTGCATCGGCTGGCCCTTGCCGCAGTTGGGGACGCCCCAGTGGATCCACTCCGCCCCGCCGGCCAGCATGTCCATGCCGGCCCAGAACTGCGGTGTGATCCCGGTGTAGGTCGGGTTCTTCAGCAGGCGGCCGAGGCGCCCGCCGGTGATCTCCCAGGCCGCCTCGCAGCCGAACTGGAAGTTGAGCCGCTTGTCGTCGATCGACCACGACCGGTTGGTGGCCATGAGGATCCCGTCATCGGTGGCGGCGATGATCTCCTCCAGCGACGAGTCGCCGGGGACGAGCCCGACGTTGGTCATCCGGACCATCGGCAGGCGGTTGTAGCCGTCGCCCCGGACCATGCCGCCGGGCGGCAGGCCGGCCACGGCGGCGGAGTCCCGCCCCGACAGCACGCCGACCCAGCGCCCCTCCTTCACGATGTCGACCCGCTGGGCCGGGGTGCCCTCGTCGTCGTAGCCGAACGAGCCGAGCGCCCCGGGCAGCGTGGCGTCGGCCGTGATGTTCATGAGCGGCGAGCCGTAGGCCAGCGAGCCGAGGCGGGGCAGTTCGAGGAACGACGTGCCGGCGAAGGCCGCCTCCCAGCCGAGGATCCGGTCGAGTTCGATGGCGTGGCCCACCGACTCGTGGATCTGCAAGGCCAGCTGGCTCGACTCCAGCACGAGGTCGGTGGTGGCCTCGGGGCATTCGGGGGCCGACAGCAGCGCCACCGCCTCGCCGGCCACCCGCTCGGCGTTGCCCGGCAGGTCGAAGCGGCGGATGACCTCGTAGCCCCCCGACTCGAACTGCCCGAAGGCCTGCGGGTAGCTGCGGCGCTGCGTCTCGGCCTCGCCGACGGCGGTGGCGTCCATCCCGCCGCCGCACTCCACGAGGTGCTGGTGGATGCGATGCCCCTGGCTGGAGACGAACCACTTCTCGGTGTCCCAGGCGGTGAGGAAGGCCCGGGCCAGGGCCACGCCGGCCACCGCCCCCATCGTCCGGGTGACGTCGACCAGCAGATCGGCCTTCTCGCTCAGCGAGACGGCGAAGGGGTCCTCGGTGTGGGGGGTGGTGTAGCTGTCCTCCCGGACGGGCACGTCGGCCAGCTGGAGCGGGGGGCCGGGGGCGGTGGCCGACGCCCGGGCGATGGCCGCCGCCGCCTCTCCGGCGGCCCGGGCCCCCTCGGCCTCGGCGGTGGCGAAGAACCCCCACGACGACCCGATCAGGGCCCGGACACCGACGCCGGCCGACTCCGTCTGCTCCAGCGACTCGATCGTCTCGTTGAGGGCCTCGAGGCTCTGGCGGCGGGAGACCACGACGCGGGCGTCGGCGTACTCCGCCCCGGCGGCCAGCGCCCCTTCGACGGCGGCGACGGCGGGATCGAACATGGGGGTGGGCAGCTCCTGGTTCGGATCGGTGCTACTTCAGATCGGCGATGACCTGCCGGGCGAGGGCGGCGGCGTCGGCCAGGCCGGCCCGACCCGTCCGCAGCGCCGTGCGGTCCTGTTCCAGCGTGGTGCGGTTCCCCGGGTACCCGGCCGGCTGGAGCGCCAAAAGCCCGGCCGGGAGCGGCGTCACGGCGCCGCTGACGGCGCTCAGCTTGGCCCGCAGCGACGCCAGGTCGGCCTTGGCCCTGGTCGTGTCCTTGCTCGAGGCGTCGATCGTGGACTGCAGGCGGTCGGCCAGCTTGGCCAGCCGGTCCTCGGCGGTGAGCTCGATGTCGGACACGACCACCCCGCGGGCCTTGGGGATCGTGAGGACGTAGACCCGGTAGTCGGTGACGATCTTGTTGGCGTCGGCCTGGAGGGTGGCCAGGTCGGCGTCGCCCTGGATCTTGGCGTTGAGGCTGGTCAGGCCGTTGATCTGGTCCTGCAGCTGGCCGGACAGGGCCGACCGGTCGGCGTCGCTCAGGCGGACGATGGCCTTGGTGGCGGTCTCGAGCTCCCGCAGCGCCAGCACCCGGCGGGTGATGGCCGCCGACGCCAGCCGCTTGCCGGCGTCGACCCGGACCTGCTGGGCGCCGGCCGGGGTGGGCCGGAACCCGACCGAGCCGGTCAGCCCGACGGCGGCGGCGGCGCCGGCCAGGACGGCCCGCCGGGCCAGCGAGAGGCTCACTGCACCTCCCCCTCGCCCGTGGCCATGTCGGAGTCGAGCCGGTCGAGCTCCGAGTCGAGGCGGTGGATGATCTGGTCGACCTCGGCCACGTCGGCGTCGGTGACGGGCCCCGAGGCGGTGGCGGCCGTGGTCGGCGACGACGCCGGGGCGGTGGAGGCGGTGGTGGCCGACGCCCGGGGGCCGTTGTCGGAGCCGCTGCTGCAGCCCGCGGCGAGGGTGGCGGCGGCCAGGGCGAAGACGACGGCGGCGCCCTTCTTCAACGTTCGACCTCCCGAGGGGGGACCGGGGCGCCCCGAGTCTGTCATCGGTGGGTCCACTTGGGTGGTCGCTTCTCGGCGAAGGCGGTCAGGCCCTCGGCGGCGTCGTCGGTGTGGGTGGCCACCGTCAGCATGGCGTGGAGGTAGTCGAGGGCCTCCTCCCCGGCCATGTCGATGGCCCGGTAGAACGAGTTGCGGCCCCAGCGCGTGACGATCGCCGACTTCGCCGCCAGGGTGGCGGCCAGCTCGTCGACCGTGGCGTCGAGCTCCTCGGCGCTGACCAGGCGCGACACGAACCCCATCCGCTCGCCCTCGGGCGCCTTCACCTTCCGGCCGGTGAGCATCAGGTCGAGGGCCACCTTGGGCGGCATCGACCGGATGAGCGGCACGGTGATCTGGTAGGGCCACAGGCCGATGTCGATCTCCGGGGCTCCGAAGGTCGAGTCGTCGCTGGCCACGACGAAGTCGCACGACAGGGCCAGGCCGAAGCCTCCGGCCAGGCAGTATCCCCGCACCCGGGCGATGGTGGGCTTGCCGAGGTGCCACAGCCGCCGGAACAGGGCGGCGGGGCCGCCCCGGGCCTCGTGCATCCGGCTCGGGCCGGCGTTGCTGCCGATCCCGCCGAGGTCGGCGCCGGCGCAGAAGGCCCGCTCACCGGCCCCGGTGAGCACCACGACCCGCACGCCGTCATCGGCCTTGGCCCGGTCGAAGGCCTCGGCCAGCTCGGTCATCACCGTGAACGACATGGCGTTGTGACGTTCCGGGCGGTCGATCGTCACACGGGCCACCGGCCCCTCGACCTCGTAGCGGACCTGCTCCACGGGGGGTCCTCCCTCTGCGGCAACGGGAGCGTCATTATGGGGCCATGTGGTTCCTGTTCGTCACCTTGGCCCTGGCGCTGGGGATCGCGCTCGTCACCGGCGGGCGGCTGCGCAACATCGCCGCCACCCAGTTGCGCCACCCCAGCGTGCTGGCCGTGGCGGTCGGGATGCAGCTGGCGCTGGAGATCCTCCACCCCACCCGGGGGACGGCCGGCCACCTCGCGTCCGCCCTGCTGGTGGTGTCCTACGCCTTCCTGCTGCTGTTCTGCGCCGCCAACTTCCGGCTGCGGGGCCTGGCCGTGGTGGCCGTCGGCATCGCCCTCAACGGCGCCGTGATCACGGTCAACCGGGGCATGCCGATCCGGGCCCCGAAGGCGGCGGTCGACGCCACCACCAAGCACCACGCCGAGCGGCCGTCCGACAGGCTCAAGCCGCTGGGCGACATCATCCTCGTGCCGGCGCTGCGGCAGTCGCTGTCGTTCGGCGACCTGATCATGATGGTCGGCCTCGTCGACGTGCTGTTCCACTGCAGCCGTAACCCGGCCACCCGCCGCCGGGTGGCGTCGGCCGCCCGGGGCGAGCTCCCGGATCTCGAAATCCCCACCGCCGCCTAACCTGCGGCGCCGTGCTGGCGTCGATCGTCTCGTTCCGGCTGGGGGGTCCCGACGGGGTCTCGGTGCAGGCCGCCACCTGGGGCCGGGCCCTGGAGCGGCTCGGGTACTCGCTGCGGCGGGTGGCCGGGGAGCTGGCCGACGGGCCGCGGCCCGGCGACGTCGTCGTGCCCGGCCTGGCGGTGGCCGCCGAAGCCGCCCCGGGCCCGGCCGGCCAGCGTCCGGTCGCCCCCCGGGGGCCGTCGGCCGGGGAGCTGCAGGCCGCCCTGGCCGGCTCGGACGTCGTCGTGGTGGAGAACGTCCTGGCCCTGCCGCTCCATCTGGAGGCGGCCCGCGTCCTCGCCGACGTGCTGGCCGGGCTCCCGGCCGCCACCAAGGTGCTCCTCCACCACCACGACCTGGCCTGGCAGCGGCCGGAGACGGCCGCCGTCACCGAGTTGCCGCCCCGCCTGCCGGGGGCGATCCACGTGGCCATCAACGACTTCTCCCGGCGGGAGCTGGCCGAGCGGGGCATCGAGGCGGTCGTCGTCCGCAACGCCTTCGACCTCGACGCCCCCCCGGGCCGGCGGGAGGAGACCCGGGCCGGCCTCGGGATCGGCCCCGACGAGCTGCTCGTGCTCCAGCCCACCCGGGCCATCGCCCGCAAGAACATCCCGGCCGCCCTCCGCCTGGTCGAGGCGCTGGCGCCCCGCCTGGGCCGGCCGGTCCGGTTCTGGCTCCCCGGGCCCGCCGAGGACGGCTACGCCGCCACGCTGGCCGGGGTGCTGGCGGCCACGCCCGTGCCGGTCCTGCGGGACCGGCCCGCCGACATGCGCGACGCCTACGCCGCCTGCGACCTCGTCACGTTCCCGTCGACGGGGGGTGAGGGCTTCGGGCAGCCGGTCATCGAGTCGGTGTGGGCCGGCCGCCCGCTGGCCGTGCTGCGCTACCCCGCCCTGGACGAGATCCTGGCGCTCGGGTTCGAGTTCCTCCGGGCGGACGACCCCGACGCGGTGGCCGCCCAACTGCGCGGCGGGCCAGGGCCGGCGGCCGCCCGGAACCGCCGGCTGGCCGAGGCCCACTTTTCGATGGCCGCCCTGGAGCGGGCGCTGGCCGCCCTCCTCCGGACGGGTTGACGGACGGTGGGCGCGACAAGGGCCCCGAGCCGCCGTTGGCTCGGGACCTGTCGCATAAACCCTCGGAATTCCTCCCCCAGCAGAGTTGTTCCGCAACCGATGCGAGACCGGCTTGTTACGCCAGGAAGGTCGGCCCCCTGCGGCTCCGCTGACGCCGACGAGCGACGAGCGAGCAGAGCGAAGCGCGACGGGCCGGAGCCGGGCGTGCGGGCTCAGGCGGGCGATGAAAGCCGGGTTTCCGGATCCATCTGCCGTTGT
>Ga0070741_10003629_pt1 | contig 37680 bp, 31 predicted proteins | sample Coa_R1_4_FD_66440 | JGI IMG/M metagenome (GOLD analysis project Ga0070741, IMG submission 66440) | Surface soil microbial communities from Centralia Pennsylvania, which are recovering from an underground coalmine fire - Coalmine... | ecosystem: Environmental > Terrestrial > Soil > Unclassified ... | reverse complement strand
CATGCCACCGAAACCTCCTCCGCCGCCGAAGCCGCCCATCCCGCCAAAACCGCCCATGCCCCCGAAGCCGCCCATGCCGGCCAGACCCATCATTCCCAGTCCTCCGAAGCCCATGCCTCCGAGTCCGTAACCATAGCCGCCATACAGCGCCATGATGGCCATTGCCAGCGTCTCAGCCCTGCCGTATTTCAAGCGATAGACATAGTTCGTGATCGCGCCGGCGGTGATCTTCACGGGGATGTCGAGCTTCTTCATCCACTTCTCCACTTCGCCGAAGATGCCCGGATTGGGAGCCACGGCGATCACCGTGTTGATGCGATCCACCGGAATGAACTTCACGGCCGCATTTTTTTCGGAAAGCGCGAAGGCCTTGAACACCGACTCGAGCTCTTTGACCAAATCCGACGGGCGGCTGTTACTCACATCGAACAGGCGCACTCTCTGCCCGGCGAACGCATCGCTGTCGAATAGCGCAATCAGGTCCATCGTGCGTTTCATGTTGCGGCTGTTGTCCAACAGCAGCAAAAGATTCGCCGGATCGTACGAAGACGCCTTTGCCCCTTCTCCCAAGAATGGAGTAATGAGCTTCAAGATTTCCGGAGCAGTCGCGTACTTGAGAAACACCAGGTTCAAAATCAGGCGCTCGTCTTCCGGAAACTGGGACTGATTGACATTCGGTGTAATGGGCAGCTCGGAGATCGCGTTGAGGGGCACGATCCGGTACAGATCGCCAACCTGGACAATTGTGGCTCCGTTCACGCGGAGAATTGTCTGTAGCAGCGGCATCAAGTCGGTGGGCCTCACTTCGCCGTAAGTGTGGATGGTGACGCTGCCGCCCTTAAAACGCGGATCGACGATGTAGTTGATTTTCATCCGCCTGGCCAGAATGTCCACCAGTTGGATCAGCGACACATTGTCCAGCAGAAAACCGCCCGTTTCACTCACTGCCGGCGGGCGGGGCGCTTCGGCCGGAGCGGGCGCGGGCTGAGTAGGTTGTGCGGCGCCCGGTTGCTGCTGCGCAGGCGGCTTTGCCGCCGGCGGCGCCTGAGCGGGCGGCCGCGCCTCGCCGGGCGGCTTGGGCAGCACGATAATGGGAGGCGCCTGCTGCGCCCATGCGAGACAACTCGCAAGCACCCATATCACCGCCGCCCGTTGAGATCTGTTTCTGCGCATCATCAATCGATCCTGACGTGGTCAGTCCTGACGCGAGTCTTGACGAGCGGCGTCACCCGACTTTCGTTCACTCCGCTGGCGGTCGAGTACTGCTTTTTCCTGTTCGCTGAGATCGGATTTCTTGGTTTCCCACTTGTAAGCACCGAATGGACCCGGCCGCGTGAAGCGTACGGTATCTCCGTCTTCAGTCGCTGTCACTTGCTTCCACGCCTCGGCGTCGGCCGGCTTGGTTCCCTGCCCTGCGGCGTCAGCCGATTCGCCCTTATCCTCCATCCTCGATACGCCGAACGGCGTCTTGCGGTAGACCCATTTCTTTCCCGCTGGATCCGTATAGCTGTAAGTGCCGGGCGCGGTTTCCACGGCGCCCGCCGGAACAGTCAGAGGAGCAGGGGCAGGTTTCGCTTTCTCCTGCGAAAGCCTCACCTGCCGATCCTTGGCGCGGCGTTCCGCGTCACGGCGCTGCGCCTCTCTCGCACGCCGCTGCGCGTCGTTATCCGCAGCATATATCGAGGTAATTATGGCAAGCATGCAAATACACGTTTTCATCCGTTTGAACCTGTCCTCTCGTTTTTTCGCTACTTAGCGGTGTTACTGTTCAGCGGCTCCCAACGGCACACCGGCCCGAATGGACTCTCCGTCACCACTTTGCGGAGACCGTCTACTACTGTCCCCGGAGCCGAAGTGTCGCCCTGTTGGCATGCCCGCACGCCGCGGCCGATGTCCACACCGGGCACCCCGTCCACCTTTGGTTGCGGAGCCTGCGGCGCATTGCTCCGGTTATCCTGCTGGTTTGCCGGCGCGGCTGCGGGAGGGGTACGGTCCACCAGTTCCGATAGCCGCCTGGTGACCCGTTTCCCGTCCCACTCCAGCACAATCTCATCGTTGTTCAGCGCCACCAATGTGAACTCACCTATTTTTTCGCCTGGCCGATAGTCCTTGTTCGGAGTTCCTTTTTTCTCACTCAAAATAGCCGTTGGGCCATCCCCAAGATTCATCACACCGAAGAACAGCGGCAGCTCCGGCATCGGCTTAGGCGGAGGCGGAGGCGCTACCTCAACCGCTACGGTCGGGTTTCGATCCTTCGAAAAAAGCATCTTCTGGGCGATATCGACGTACTCGGCGGCTTTCAGCGGAGCCGGCGGAGCGAGCACCGACATCGGCGGAGCAGGGATCGGCTTCACCCTTTGCCGCAGCATCGCCTCGTGGTGCGCTTTGCTCTCGACCCACTCCAGGCGCAGCCGCCAGCCCAAGCCGGCAATCATCAGCAGCAGGACCAGATCGAGCAGGAGGAGCTTCTGTCTCAAAACGACACCGGACCTTTCTTCGCCGGCACCAGCTTACGCGACACGACGCCCGAAACGCCCAGGCGCACCGCGATCGACTTATCCTTCGCGTTCGCGGACGCAATGCGCATCTCATTGGTCGCCAGTAGTTGCGTCTCGTTGGCGAGGTCGGCCAGAAAATTCACCAGTTGGTCGATCCGGCAGTTGAACGCCACCGCCACCAGCACCTCGCCATAGTCATCGGCCAGAGGGCGGATTTTCAGTTCCTCGGCGCCGCGCACATCAATTCCGGAGGTCTTGCCCACGCGCCGCAATGTCTCGAGCACCTGCGCCTGCGCCTGGGCGGCCGTGTCGGCCACGATCATTCCCTTCTCCCGGGCGCCCAATTCGGCGGCGGCCCGCTCGAGAAGCTGCTCTTTTCCATGCACGGAGGAAGCCGCCTGGCGCAGGCGGACGAGACGCTTCTCCGCCGCCGGCACCGAAGTGGTGGCGGCCACTACTCCGGGCTGCTCGTCGCGCGTGAACCAGAAACGCAGCAACAGCACAAGCAGCACGCCCGCAATCAGCATTCCGACGGCCCTTCGGTCAAGTGTTCCCGTTGTCACTTGTGCTGCTCCCGCGTCGTGCGGATTCGAAACTGCTCGTTCGTGCTGGTGCGCGTGATCACGACGAATTCGGAGCCCTGAAAATACGGCGACGCATCCAGCACTTTGAGTAGCGCCGCCGCCTGCTCGGCTTCGCCGACCAGGGTCGCGCTGTCCCGCATCAGCTCCACCATGTTGGTCCACGCGGAGGCGGGCAATAGCCTGCTCAACTCATTCAAGGCTTCGAGATCGGCGCGCGTGCGGCCCCGGAATTCATCCAGCAGGCGCGTCCGGTTGCGGGCGCGATCGATGGCACGGTCGAGCGATGCCGCCTTCTTCGCTTCCGGCTCGAGCTGGGCGATTTCGGTATCAATCTGCCGCAGATATTGCCGCTGCTCCCATGCCGAATAGGCCAGGGTCGCGCCTAACAGCAGCAGCAGAATGCTGGCCAGCACGGCCGTGGGAATAAACATGGCGCGCGAGCTGGCGCTGCGTTGATCCGGAGGCAGCAGGTTTGCCGTTGCCGACCGGCGGCTAACGCTCGCCAGCGCGGCGGTATAGGGCAGAGCGTTCCGCGCAAGATCGTTTTCAACCGGGTTCACCGCCGGCGCAGGCAGCAGCTCCTCAAGCGGCATAGGAGGCGTATCGGGCGGCAAACGCAGCTCCGCCAAAGCCAGCACCGCGGCCTTCTCCGCCGGGAGGTCCAGCTCTGTCGAGAAAACCGGCCGGGCATCACTTTCGCCATACACGGCTACAGCGCCTGATTCGCCTACGCCGAGCGCGAGAAAGCCTCCCGCGGGCGGCGCTTTCATGAGCCGGATGGCGGCATGTATCGCGCTCGCTGAAAACGTGAACGCCCACACTGCGATACCGGCCTCGGCAAACAGGGACTGATATCGATCTACTGTCTCGCGCCGCGCGATTCCAACCAGCACCGCACCATGCTCGAGCGCCGCCCAGCCCGCCAGCGCATCGCCCTCGTCGTACGGATGCAGCGTATCAAGCTGCAGAGCGATGGCCGAGTCGAGGTCCTTCGCACTCACGCCCGGGAGGCTGATCTGCCGGACGATGACCTCGCGCCGGGGAAGCAGCACCGTCGCGCTCAGATGGCCCGCTCCAACCTCGCGGAGCAACTGCGCGTATTCGGCCCCCCACTCCGCCGCGGGCCGCTCTCGAAAACCGTGCATGGTCCGGCGGGCCAGCACCTGGACCTTTGACGGCCGCACACGCACGACCGCCACTTCCAAATCCTGTTCCCGGATTTCGATACCAACGCCCGTGCCGATAGCGCGGAGCTTCCGCAGATCGATATTCAGGCTCAAAGCTGGCCGCTCCCGCCGCGGTCATACCAGCGCAGAATGTGATACGGCGCGTCATACCCCGCGGGCATGAACTTCACCATCGCTGCTACGGATCGCACCATATCGGAGAACCGCCCGTTAGCCAATTTCAGGCGCGCCGTAGCCCGCAGCGTAAAAATTGAATTGCCGCCGATCCGGAGCCGCGCCCCGGCCGGCCCCAGGTCCGATAAGCCCGCGAGGTCCTGCGGCCGCAGCGGAGCCGTGCGCCTTCGGGCTACCAGCGCTGCGACCACATCCGGTGGTAGTCCCACGGCTCCCAGAACCGCGGGATGAGCCGTGTTTACATCGACCGGACCCGCCGAACCGAACACGGAAAGGCACTGCGCCAAGCCTGCTCGCGGCGCCAGGCGAAGTCCTTCACCCTCCTTCTGCGGCGCGCGCTCGTACGTTCCATAGAAGATCTCCGGAGTCATTCCTCGCAACAGCAGCAGCTCCTCAATCTCTTCAAAGGACGAATGACGCGACCGAAAAGACGGACGGAGCGAAAGATAATATTGATCAAACTCAGTCAGGCCCTCGGGGCTGGGTGCTCGCCAGTCCATGATGGCCAGCACGATCGCGCGGGCCCGCCCGGGGTCTACGCCCAAAATCGACAAAAGCCGGAAGAGATCCTCGGGCGGGGCGGAGTTGATGTTTAGCTTCGCGCTTTCCGGCACGATCTCGACCTCGGCGTCCCCGGTAGGAAACTGGAACCGCAGCCGCGGGGTACCCGGCGCATAGTCGCGCAGGGGGCCCGGGTTGTTAATGCCCCACAACATGTGCAGAATCGCCCGCTGCACAGCGCCGGCAGCGAGTTCGTAACTGCGCACGCCGTCGGTCGCTGTCGCTGCCCGTTCCACTTCTCCGCGTACGGTGGCAGCCAGAGAGAATGCGATTGTGGCGAGAGCCGCGCTTAGCCAGAGCACGGCTAGCAGCGCGCTGCCCCGGCGATTTCTACTGATCGACATAATCGATATCCGGCGAGCGCCGAAAGCGCACAGGCGCTGTAATCGTCATCGGAGGAATGCGCGCGGTATCAGCTTCGAGCGGCGCCATGTCGATGCGGACTGCCAAAGGCCACTTCTGCAAAATCCAGTTCGGCCGCCAGCGTTGAATGACCGGCGGCGATGCCGGTTCCAGATAGAAGAATCGGCAAAAGGCCAGTTTGTCGGCAAGCACAAACGACTGCGGGCCTATCGCAACCGGCAAAAATCGAGGCACCAGAGCACCTAGCACGGGGTCGGGCGCCGGAGGCAGGCACAGCATTCCGGCTGTGCGCGGCCCCGTGTACGGAATCTCGTTCACCACCAGCCGTACTCCGCGCTCCTGGCCCGGAATCACCTGGAACTCCAGAATCCGCGGCAGCCCGCGCCAGGCCTCCGTCAGCGAGTAGGTGGAGACGAAGCGCATCGACTGCGGCTCGCCCTCGAAAAACGGCATTTTGGTGGGGGGTTGGTCCGGCGTGAGCCCAGCGGAACACAATGCCACCACCGGCATGAAGCCTGCGATCTGCTGCTCCAGAATTCGCTGAGCGCCGGCACGGCGTCGGTTTTCCATCATGCGCTCGTTGCCTCTGCTCAACGCATGCAGGCCGACCCGAAGTGCCGTCAGGATTCCCACGGCCAGCAAGCCGAGCAGCGACACGGCCACAAGCACCTCCATCAGCGTCATGCCGGCCGTGCCCCGTCGGTTGTCTGCCATTCGTCGACTCATTGCGGTTGGGGCGCTATCCCTGCGATCTCGTCCTGGAGCAGCACGTGCGCGCGGTATCCATCCAGCGTGAAGCTGCGGCGCTCCCCGCCGGACATCCACCAGATCTCTAGCTGGATGCGCTCCAGGCATTGCTGGCCTGGGGCGGGCGCGGGGGGCATCTCGAACGGTGTGAGCCGCGCGCGCCAGCCGCCTTCCACGCCTCCGATCAGCCTGGGATCGAAAATGCCTTGTATCACCGTGTTCCAACGAATTCGCGGATCAAGCAGCAGCTCATCAAGCTTTGTACGGGCCAGCAACGCCGCGCGGTCGTGATCTGTAAGCCGGGCCGCTGTGCGCATCGAGGTAGAGAGCGCCGAAAGCAGCCCTACCACCGCAACGCCCATGATCAGCGTTGCGACCAGTACTTCCAGCAGCGTGAAGCCCCGCTCGCGCATTAAGACTCCGGAGTCTCGATCTGCGGCATGCCAGTCACCGGGTCCACGCGCACGATTCGCTGCGTACCCCGCCGGTTCACGAGTCGGACACCAATGCGCGGCGGCGTGCCTCCCGGATACAGCATGAAGCGCCGCGGACCTTCGGGCTCTTCCGGAAGCTCCGGGAGCACCTGCTGAATCGAGATGCCGGAGGGCATCTCGAGTTTGCGCTCGAATCCCGGTTCTGTTGTGTACAGCCAAACCGTGTTTTCCTGTCGCGAAATGGCGATCTCAACAACTTCCTGCCGGCGCTCCGCCCGATTCAGGGCCGCGTTCAGAAAGCTCACCAGCGAGTCCGACGCCGTGGAGAGCCGTATGCTTTCAAGACCGGAAGAGATGGCGGGGAAAGAAATGGCTGCCAGGATCGCGATGATCGCGACCACCACCACCATCTCCACCAGCGTGACGCCGGAGACCCGCGAACGTCTGCCCCACCCCGCTATTGCTCTACTGGTTTTTCCAACTGACAATATCGGCATTCAGACCATCGCCTCCGGGCTGGCCGTCGGCGCCGTACGAGATCACATCCGGCTCGTCGCCGTGTTCCCCGGGATACTTGTACACGTATGGGCGGCCCCAGGGGTCGAGCGGAACCTCTTTGGGCAGATATGGACCCGCCCACTGGTTTACATCGTTGGGCCTGGTGCGCAGCGCCTCTAAACCCTGCTCGGTAGTAGGGAACGTGCCGGTGTCGAGCTTATATGCGCCCAGAGCGGTTTGAAAATTGTTGATCTGCGCCCTGGCCGCCGTGATTCTGGCCTTGTCACTCTGCTTGAACATGCTCGGCGCCACCAGCGCTGCGAACAGCGCGATGATGGTCACCACAACCAGCATCTCAATCAGAGTGACGCCGGCCCTGCCGTTTCTCTTCCTGGTTCTGTTGACGTTTGTCACACCGCAACCTCGTTGATGCTCGTGATAGCGAGCAGCATGCTGAGAATCAATGTGCCTACCAGAATGCCCATGACCAGAATAACCAGAGGCTCGAAAATCGTGGTGAACCGCTTGATGGCCGACTTCGTGTCGGCTTCATAAATGTCGGCCATCCGGGAGAACATCTGGTCCAGCCGGCCTGTCTCTTCACCCACGGTCAATAAATGCGCGGCTAGCGGTGGAAACACAGCCGCGCGGCGTATCGGCGTCGCGATTCCTTCGCCCCGCTTCACGCCTTGCGCCACTCCGTCGAGCGCTCCCGCGATCTTCCGGTTATTCAGAATGGCGGCTGCAATTCCGATCGATTGCACCAGCGGCACGGTGTTGGCCACCAGCGTGCCCATAGCTCGCGCAAACCGGGCCGTCTCGGCCTTGCGCAGAGCGTCGCCGAGCAAAGGCAGCTTAAGCCGCAGTCCATCCCACCAAAGCCGCCCCGGCGCGGTCCGCACGTAGGCCTGCCATGCCCCAAAAGTCACCACGACAACCAGCGCCGCGATCCACCAGTACGCCGTCACCACCTTGCTCACATCCAGCATGATCTGCGTAGGCAGAGGGATCTTCATGCGCGATTCCGAAAAGACTTGTGCGAAGCGCGGAACCACGAACGTCAGCAGCACGATGATGGAAGCCAGGCCAACCAGGGCCAGCAGGGTGGGGTAAATCATCGAGGAGATGATGTAGTTGTGCAGCTCATCGCGCGAGCGCTCGAATTCGGAGAGGCGCTCAAAGACTACAGCGAGCGAGCCGCTGGCCTCACCGGCTCGAACCATATTGACGAACAGATCCGAGAAGTACTCGGGGTGCGTGGCCAGGCTATCGGCCAGGGAACGGCCTGCCTTGAGCACGCGCAGTACATCCAAAACTACGAAACGGAATGAAGGCCGGACCGTAAGCTCACCCGTGATGGCCAACGCGCGATCGAGCGGAATGCCTGCGTTGAGCAGCGTGGAGAGTTCCTGGGTAAAGAACAGGACGTCTCGCCGCCGTCCTCTGGGAAATGAAGGCAGGCGGAGCTCGAGACCGGATTTCTTGGGCGCGAGCCCCACATAGAGCGGCGTCAGACCTTGTTTGCGCAGCTCACGCGCTACTGCACGTTCCGTTTCGGCCGCAAGGCTGCCGGTCCGAACCTTGCCGTCCGAAGCCGCAGCCCGAAAGAAGAACGTAGCCGCCATCAAAATTCCTGCGTCACGCGCATCACTTCTTCGACAGTGGTGATCCCGGCCTGGATCTTGCGCCAGCCATCTTCGCGCAAGCTGCGCATCCCATAGCGCCGGGCCGCCGCGGTCAATTGGGAAGCATCTTCGTTGGCCATAATCCGCGTGCGGATCTCGTCATTGAGCTCCATCATCTCGAAGATTCCGACCCGCGAGGTGTAGCCTGTCCCGCCGCACTGCGCGCAACCCTTTCCGCGCCAGGTCTCCACCATTTCGCCGTCCGGCGAGATTGCTGTCTCGGCCGGCTCCGTGCAGTGCTTGCAGATTACGCGCACGAGCCGCTGCGCGAGAACCGCCACAAGCGAAGAAGTGATCAGGTAATTCTCCACACCCATGTCTGTGAGGCGTGTGATTGCGCTTGGAGCATCGTTCGTATGCAGCGTCGAGAAGACCAGGTGGCCGGTCAGAGCGGCGCGGATTGCGATATCGGCGGTCTCGCGATCGCGGATCTCGCCCACCATGATTACGTCAGGATCCTGGCGCACGATATGCCGCAGCCCGGAGGCGAATGTGAGTCCGATCTGCGGATTTACATGGAGCTGGTTGATGCCGTCCATCTGGTACTCGACGGGATCTTCGATGGTTATGATCTTTTTGTCGGGCAGATTGATGCGCTTCAGCGCCGAATAGAGCGTCGTCGACTTACCGCTGCCCGTAGGACCGGTCACCAGAAACATGCCGTGCGGCAGGCTTGTGAAGTGCTCCATGCGGGCGAGCATGCGGTCATTGAACCCGAGCCGCCGCAGGTCGTAAAAATCGCCCGTCGAGCGGTCCAGAAGACGCATCACGACGCTTTCGCCATACAGCGTAGGCAAAGTCGAAACGCGCAGGTCCACCTCGCGGCCCAGGATCTTGATTTTAATGCGGCCGTCCTGCGGAAGACGGCGCTCGGCGATATTGAGCTTGGCCATCAGCTTGAGCCGCGAGATGATGGCGGCCTTCAGCTCGCGCGGCGGCGCTTCCTGATTGAACAACACCCCGTCGATTCGGAAGCGCACGCGGAACTCTTTCTCAAACGGCTCGATGTGAATATCGCTGGCGCGTTTTTCAATCGACTGCGCAATCATCGCGTTCACCAGGCGGATGACCGGCGCCTCGCTCGCCATGTCGCGCAGGTGTTCCAGATCCTCGGTCGCATGAGCGGCGTCGATCTCTCCATCGCCCTCCTGCTTCCCGGCCTCGCCGTAGTTCCGCTCGATGGCGTCCAGAATCTCCTGCTCGGCCGCCAGCGCCGTTCGCACACGCAGGCCGCAGAAGCTGCGGATGGTAGAGATGGTCTCGAAATCCAGAGGATCCGCCATCGCGATCGTGACAGTCGAGTCCTCGAGCGCGATCGGTACAAACCGGCTCTGGCGCATGAAGCGCGGCGAGAGTCCTTCAAGCTCCGGCCCCATGGGCGGCGGCGCATCGAACCCGGCGAGCGGAATGGCAAGCTGGTCCGAAAGGGCGGACAGCATCTCGCGCTGGGCAAGAAAGCCCATGTCCACCAAAATCTTGCCGATCTTGTCTCCGCGCTCTTTCTGCAGCTCGAGCGCCCGCTCCAGCTCCTCGGCATCGATCAGCCGGCGCTCAATCAGGATCTCGCCCAGACGCTTGTAGCCGTCGAGCGAAAATGCAGCTTGCGGCGTGGACGAATGCGTGGTGGCCACGTCAGTACTCTTGGACCCGTATGGCGGAGTCTCGCGTGTCATGCGAGAGCAATTTCTGCCGCTCGCCTTGCATCAGAATCTGCGAAGGCAGCCCTTTTGTGTCCTCCCAATAGAAATAGGCCAGCGAAACAGCAAGCACGACCTGCTCATTCGGCGGCAGCTCCTCGAGCGCCGCAGCCGACTTGAATAGCATCTCCCGCATGTTCTCGCGCAGCAGCGGAAGTTGCCGGAGCTTGCGCTCGTGAATGCTCGCGATCTCTTGCTTTGTCATCGACAACCGGAACGGATTGAGCGAGGGGGTAACAATCAGGTTCACTCCGTTCGTGAAGACGACGCCGTAGCCGTCCAGGTAGACTCCAACCGTGGATGTCAGCAACTCGAACGGATCGTTCGGCGAGGACTTGAGGAGGCGGTTATCAAAGCTCTTCTCCAGGGCTGCAAGGGCGGCGCGTTTCACGCGAGGCACAGCCGCGGCCAGCACTGCGGCGGCCATCAGCAACAGGATCCCGGCGCGCTTCATTTCTCGTCTCTGCGCTCCATGCTGGCGAGCACCATCCGGCCGTAGCGTTTGCGCATGAGCTCGTGATCCTCGGAAGCGGCCAGCAGGATCGCCTCGCGCTCCAGCCTGTACCGCCGTTCGGCGGCGGCCAGAACCTGGTCGGTTCGGGCCGCCTGCCGGGCTTCGCTTTCGGAGACAGCGGCCTTCACGGCCTGCTGCAGGCGCGCAGAGAACTCGGCTTCGATGCGCGCCAGCTCTGCGCGCGGCGGGCTTGGAAGAGCAAGCGGCGCCGGACGCGTGAGAGCTGCGAACACAATCGCCGCCGACAACATGGCCGCCGACGCGAACCCCAGGCGAGCGGCCGAGCCCCAGAAATCCCGCCACCAACGACGCAGCGCAGAAGGCTCGAAGACTTTGTCGGAGATAAAGGCGATCCGTTGCGGAGGTTCTTCGTCCCGCGCTGCCAAAAGCGCGGCTTCGGTTGCACGCAGGCGTTCGACCTCCTCCCGGCAGTTTTGGCAACTCCGCAGATGAATGTCTACAGACCGGCGGTCGGATTCCAGCAGCTCGTTAAAAAAATAGTCACGCAAATCCTGTGGCGAGCAACTCATCATGCACCTCGCGATTTCACGGGAGCCAGGTCGCCTTTCAAAAGGTCCAGCGCCGTGTACAGGCGCGATTTCACTGTCGATATCGGGCACGAAAGAATCTCGGCGATTTCTTCGAACTTGAATCCCTGATAGATCTTCAGCACCACGGCCTCGCGCTGGTCCGGACTGAGGCGATCCAGCGCGCGGGCGACAGCCAGAGAAAGCTCTAACGGGAAAACCGAGCTTCCACCCACGCTGACTCCCATATGGCTCGCGTCGGGCGGGACAGTTTCACCTTCCGACTCCGGCTTGCGTTTTCGAAACAGTGAATACGCTTCGTTATGGGCAATGCGGAACAGCCACGGGACGAACCGTTCCGGATCTTCCAGTTTGCGCAGGTTCTGGTAGGCCTTCAAAAAAACGTCCTGACTCAGATCCAGGGCATCTTCGCGGTTGCCGACGATCCGTAGCAGATAGTTGAAGACACGTTTCTCCCAGCGGGAAATGAGAAGGTTATAAGCCTCCACATCTCCCCGGGCTGCCTTGCGTATCAGGTCGGCGTCCTCAACCGCCCGAAAGATCAATACCCCGGCTCCTTGTGAGATGACGCTGGCGCAGCCGAAAAAGTCTGGCGGCCAAAAGATTAGTGTAGCGGGGAGCGGCTATGGATGCTGGTCCGGCCCGTTCAGTCAGGCTTCGCTGGCGAACGGGCTGCGTTTCAGCGCGTACTCCACAGCCTCGCGCGGAACGCTGAAGTGCGACACCGCGCCATTGCCCATGAATCCCACGTAGTCCATCCCCATTTTGCTGGTAAAGTATGCGTCTACTACCATATTGCGAGCCCAGGTGAAGAACTGGATGCCCGGGTTGAGCTCCGGCGATTCGTTGCGGCGGTACGCGATCAGATCCAGCATCGCGGTCTGCTGGCCGGGTTCGGCGTCCACGAAAGCCTTGGCATAGCGGCGCCGCATCTGCGCGTCGAGCCAGGCAATCCCTCCGGTATAAATGGCGGCAAGCTCGTCATTGCGGCTGGCCAGGAAATCAATAAATTCGGGGGCTCCCGCGTCCAGCGCACTGCCGGATTGCTCATCGGCAGGCATAATCAGCTCAGCCAGCCGGCGTAGCGTTTCATATTCGTGCGCGGTGAAGCACTTCGGCTTGTAGTCGCCGCGCTCGGTCTTTTCCGCGCGCACTGCGTGGTGAACGTGGCCGGCATCCTGCGCCGAGACCACCTGCACGCCTGCCGTGGTGAGAGTCATAGAAACACCAAGGCCCCGCAGCAGGTCGCGGCGCGAAACGTCTGGCGTGTTCTTAGACATTCCCCTTCCTCATCTCCTCGGCCAGATACTCGGATGTTCGCCAGGCGAAAGCCACGATGCTCAGCGTGACGTTCTTATCGGGATTGCTGACGAACGGCGCGGCATCCGCGACAAACAGGTTCGGTACGTCATGCGCCTGACAGAAGCGGTTCAGCGCCGAAGTCTTGGGATCATTGCCCATGCGCACGGTTCCGGCTTCGTGAATGATGGTGCCTCCGATCGAAATGCCTTCGCTCTCTCGTTCCGGATTTTTCAGCCCGATCACTTTTCCGCCCATCGTCTCGATCAGCGCGGCGAAGGTTTCGTTCATGTGGCGCGCCATCTTGATCTCGTGATCGCTCCAGCGCCAGTGAAACCGCAGCACGGGGATGCCCCACTGATCCACCTTGCCCGGGTCGATTTCACAGTAGCTATGTTCGTTAGGGATCATCTCCCCGCGCCCGGCAAAGCCGACGAGTGTTCCGTAGTCCTCGCGGATTTTTTCCTTGAGGGCCCGGCCGTAGCCCTCGTGCATGCGGCACTCTCCGTGGAACGTGCCGATCTGCGGCATGCCGAAACCGCCTCCGATTTCGATGTGATAGCCGCGCGGGAATTCCTTGTTCTTCTTGTCGTACAGCCACCACGGCATGTAAAGATGCATGCCGCCGATGCCGTCGGAGTTATGGCGGGGTAATCCGGCGAGCGCGGGAATGCGCCCGCTGAGGCCGTTGCCGACCGTGTCCGTCAGGTACCGGCCTACAACGCCTGATGTGTTTGCTACACCGTTCGGAAAGCGCGGCGATTTCGAGTTGAGCAGCAGGCGCGCCGATTCGCATGCGCTGGCGGCCACGACAACGGCTCGACAGCGGATCTGCTTCTCCGACCGCGACGCTTTGTCCACATATGAAACAGCCTTGATCCGGCCGCGTTCGTCCGTGAGTAACTCGCGGGCCATCGCGCCCGTGATGACGGTCAGTTTGCCCGTTTTCATCGCCGGGAAGATCATGGCCTGGCTGGAAGAGAAGGCCGACGCGGTGCGGCAGCCCCGCCCGCATTGGCCGCAGTAATGGCAGGCGGCACGGCCGTGGATGGACTTCGTCAGCATCGCCATGCGCGACGGGATGCATGGGATGCCCAGCTTGTGTGAAGCCTTCTGAATCAGAATTTCATGGACCCGAGGCGGAATGGGCGGTAGAAAGTTGCCATCCGGCGCGCTGCGAATTCCTTCTTTGGTGCCGGTGACTCCCATGAAACCTTCGGCCTTGTCATAGTAGGGCGCGATCTCATCGTAGGTTACCGGCCAATCGTCGCCTAGCCCGTCCGTCGAGTAAGGCTTGAAATCGTAGTCGGAAAATCGCAGAGAGATACGGCCATAGTGATTCGTGCGCCCGCCCAGAATGCGCGAGCGGAACCATTCGAACTGGCTGCCGGGGGCCACGGTATATGGTTCGCCGGGAATGTTCCAGTATCCGTTCGGAGCGTTGAAGTAGCCCCACTGCTGGCGATGGAAGTACAGTTCCGCGTGTTCGCCGGCGCCGCGGTGGTCCACTTCATAAGGAAGGACGTGTTCTTTGAAGTCCTTTTGCGGGTTCAACATAGGCCCCGCTTCCAAAAGAGTCACTTGCAGGCCGAGATCGGTGAGGACTTTGACGGCTGTGCCGCCTCCCGCCCCGGAACCGATCACCACGACATCATGCACCTGCGGAGTGCGTATGATTTGCACCATGAATTTACTGCGTTCCTCGGGAGATACTTCGACTATAACACCGTGTTAAAATGAAGTCGTACTCCAACCGCGATTTTCCGGCCGATCACCGCTTCGCAGTAGGTTCTTTTCAAAAAGGGGGCGCAACGGATTCGACGGGATTGGATCGTGGTGGAGAGGCGTGCCGGGTTCCGAGCTCCCGTAAAACGATCGGAAAACCATAACTGCCAATCAGCAGTTTGCATACGCTGCCTAATTAATTAGGCGGCCGCTCCAGCCGCTGAGCCCGCGCGGCGGCCAGTGAGCGTCATCTTGCGGGATAGGCTGAAGGCTTCGGTCCGGAGCCGTAGGCTGAGAATCAATCGGACTAGGAGGGCATCGATCTTGCCGGTTCTGACGTGCCAGCCAAATTTGCTGAACCGGCTACGCACGTAGGCTCTTCACGGCGAACTTTCTCGGACGCGGGTTCGACTCCCGCCGCCTCCACCACTTTACCGCCCACCATGATCCGTTTGGCCTGATGTAAATTCAAGATTCTTCGGGAGGCAGGATCTGCTCCAATGTGTAAGGGCATTCGTTGGGGAACATCGAACGCTCCAGGCCGGTTTCTTTCATCGCTAGCAAGACGGCGCGCCGGTATGCTTTGGCGGTGGCTTCAGCCAGGCGTGATTGTAGGCTTGGGTTGTCTTCCAGCACTTCCTGAATTTTTTCTCGTTGCGTTGCAATGGTCACCTTCCAACTCCAACTTCGTTTATTTGGCTGGTGTTCCCACTTCAACAAGTGGGCCAGAAGCACGCTCAGGCGGCTGCGCAGAGTAGCGAATTCCTGGCGCCCCAAGCTCTCGATCTCCTCGGCGATTCGTTCGCGATCTTCAACGCTGATCCGGTCTTCGCGGATAGCCTGAGCCTGCTCCATGGCCCAGGCGTAGAAGTCCGTTTCATACCTGCTCTTCATGGTTCATCGCCTTACAACGTCTATTCGTCTGCTTTGGCGGCCATATTCACTATCCCATAACTCCAGGTCGATTTCGTCGTGTTATCCTCCGTCGGAAAGAGAATTTTCCATGAGACTGCATAAACTGTTTACGCTGGTATTCTGCGCGACTACCCTCATCGCCGCCACCAAGAACAAACAGCGGCTGGAAGATGCCGCCATAGTCCTGGAAGAAATCATGGCAGCTCCCGACAAAGGGATTCCGCAAGACTTATTAGACAAAGCGCATTGCGTCGTCGTCGTTCCGGGATTGAAAAAGGCGGCGTTCATCTTCGGAGCACGGTATGGCAAAGGTTACGTCTCTTGCCGCCAGCACGAAGGGAAAGGGTGGAGCGCGCCGGCAACGGTGCGCGTGGAGGGAGGCAGCTTCGGCCTCCAGCTTGGGGCCAGCGAAACGGACGTGATCATGCTGGTTATGAATGCAAGCGGCGCCGACAAATTGATGGCCAGCAAATTTACGCTCGGCGGCACGGCGCAAGCCGCCGCAGGGCCCGTTGGCCGCACGGCTACCGCCGAAACCGACGCGCTGATGCGCGCCGAAATTCTCTCGTACTCGCGCTCGCGCGGCGTATTCGCCGGCGTCGCGCTCGAAGGTGCGACCTTGCGGAACGATCTGGACGCCAACAAGGCGATGTACAAAGAGCGGCTGACAACGAAGGAGATTGTTCGGGATCGCGAGATACAGCCTACAGCCGCCGGCAAAAGGCTCATTGCCGTCCTCACGAAATATTCGCCCAGACAAGCGGCCTAATGCCACCAAATGCGCGTGAATAAATTCATCCTCATCGCACTCTCTTTTCCACTGCTCGCTGCCAACGGAGTCACAACCCTGGCGGTGTTGCCGCCGGTCCAGGGTAACCCGCGCAATACGGAAGGCGACTTCATCCGGCTGCGGGACGGGCGGATTCTTTTCGTCTACTCCAAATTCACCGGGGGAGGCGAAGACCATGCTACGGCCCACCTGGCTTCCCGCTTTTCCCGCGATGAAGGCCAAACCTGGAGCGACCAGGACCACGTCGCCGTGCCCAATGAAGCGCAGATGAACGTTATGTCCGTCTCACTCGTGCGGCTTCGCTCAGGCGAGATCGCATTATTCTATGTCCGCAAGAACTCGCTGCTCGATGCGCGCACTTATATGCGGCTTTCCAAAGACGAGAGCCGCACGTGGAGCGAGCCGGTCTTGTGCATCCCGGACCGCGGCTACTACGTGCTGAACAATGGCCGTGCTACGCAACTCAAAAGCGGCCGGCTGGTTCTGCCGGTTGCGCGTCATCCAAACAAGAGCGGAGAGCCGGAGGGCTTCGTCGCGCGAGGCACCGCAATGTGCTACCTCTCCGACGACCAGGGCAAGACGTGGCGGCGCAGCCGGGGAATCATCGAGCCGCCGAACGCGAGTCCCAGCGGTCTTCAGGAGCCGGGTATCGTCGAACTGAAGGACGGCCGCCTGCTCATGTACATGCGCACAAGCCTGGGCAGCCAGTATTTCTCCTGGTCGCGTGATGGCGGCGAAACCTGGTCCGAAGCCGTTCCTTCGAGTCTCCTATCGCCGCTTTCCCCGGCGACAATCAAGCGTATTCCAAAAACAGGGGATCTGCTGGCGGTGTGGAACGATCATTCGCATGTTGACGATGCCATCCGGACCGGTGGGAAGCGGACGCCGCTCACAATTGCGATCTCCCGGGATGAAGGCAAGACATGGGAACACCGCAAGAACATCGCAGACGATCCCGAGGGCTGGTATTGTTATACGGCCGTCGCCTTCATCGGCGATCGCGTGCTGCTCTCCTACAACGCCGGGGGCTCGGGACTTCCACGCCTGAGCCGAAGCGTGATGTCGTATTTCGACTTGAAGTGGCTGTACAGCGAGTAGAGGCTTCGTATCGAGCTTTGAGCTATACGCCCGGCTATACAAATAATGCGGTAGACTTCATGCGGCGCCGCAGCCTGGAAACGCATGGGCAGTGGCTGGAGCCGCTGCTCGCGCCAGGTCAGCGCATCCTCGATCTGGGATGCGGCCCTGGTACGATCACGATCGGCGTCGCCCGCCGGATCGCACCCGGTGAAGTGATCGGCATCGACCCGGAGTCTTCCCAGGTGGAAGCGGCTCGAAGCCTCGCAGCGCGCGAGAATTTTCCCCCAAAATTCGAGATCGGCCGGGCGGGCGAGCTTCCGTTCACAGATGAATCATTCGATGGAGCCTACGCGCACGCGGTTTTCGAACACCTGTCCAATCCTCACAATGCACTCCTTGACCTTCGCCGCAAGCTTCGTCGGGGAGGATTTGCCGCACTCCGGTCACCGGACTGGGGCGGCTTCCTTGTGCATCCGCTGAGTCCGGATGTGCAGCAGGCCTTGGCTCTGTACCAGGAGATCCAAACCGCAAACGGGGGCGACATACATGCCGGCCGCAAACTCGGAGGATGGCTGCGCGATGCCGGCTTTAAGGAAGTGAAGGCGTCGGCGACTTATGAGGTGTACATGGACGCGGCGGAAATCGCCGAATATCTGGCGCTACGAATCGAAACGATAGCTGCGCATCTGGCATCAGCTCTGCGGAACTTCGGGGCGGGACGCGACGCATTCTTCGCGCAGGCCTGGGGCGAAGCTGTGGGCCGCCGCGAGGATTAAGCGCCCGCGGCGCCCCGTCGCACAGCCCAGCGCCTTGGGTACGGCAACCCCTCCGGCAGCTTCGTCTCCATGTCGCCAGTTGTGTGCTCGAGCTGCTCCGGCGTCAGGTCTTCAGCGGTAGAGAGATCGGCGCCGTGCAATTTTGCCTGCACCAGATCCACTCCCAAAAGCCGCGCTCCCACAAGATTGGCCCCGCTCAGATCGGCTTTTCTCAAGTCCGCGCCGCGCAGATTGGCAAGTACCAGGTTTGCCCGGCAGAGCCGCGCCCCGGACAGATTCGCAAGCATCAGGTCAGCGCTGCTGAGATCCGCATCCGCAAGATCCGGTTTTACCTTGGGATGTTGAGCGCGCCAAGTGTTCCAGGCGTCCACGTCACGCCTGATCAAGTCCACATGTTCCTTGTTGGCCATGAGCCCTCAGTTTATACGATTTTTTCAGCGTTGAAACTCTTCCCATACCCGCCGCAGTTCGTCGACTTCCCGCCGCAGCGACTCCACCTCCGCTTCCAGCCGCGAGAGCCGATCTGTTCCGGAGCCTGCCATCGTAACGGTTTCGGAACTGTTCGGCGCTGCGAGCTGGACATCACCCGAAAGCCGGTGCGCAAATCGCGGTTCTTTGAAACCGGCCTGCCGTGGGAGCTGCTGTACAAGCGGCGCCGGCTCCCAATCGATCAGCTTTTGGAGGCAGGCCTGCACGGCGTTCAAATCATCGAAATTATACATGCGCTCTGCCCGCCCCCGGAGTTCACCGAGCGTCTGCGGACCGCGCAGCAACAGCACGCAAAGGAGAGCAGCCTCTCGCCGCCCAAGGTTTAAGACTTCCGCGAGACGGTGTGCGTGTTTTGGTACGCGGACTTCGTGACCCGTGATCCTCACCGCGAGGTTCTTCGAGCGCAGCCGGTCGAGCGCCTCTTCCACAGTGGTTTCATCGTAAGACACCACAGGATCGCGGTTCGATTTCTGGTTGCACGCATTCACCAAAGCATTCAGTGAAAGGGGATAGTATTCGGGCGTGGTCGCTTCCTTCTCCATCAGCGATCCCAGCACGCGCACTTCGACCGGATCCAACTGGTAGTCCATCACTCCTGTTATAGTCGATTGCGGCCTGAGGCGGGGCGATTTCGTTACTGAACGTAGCCGAGACTCTTCAGCACCTCAGCGTCGCGGGCCGAAGCTGTTTGCGATCCAGCCGGCCCGCCTGTAGCTTCAAACCAGTTTTTTAGACCCGCGGTTTCAATGCGGTATGCGGAGCTTGCCGGCTTCAGCATACGGGGATGGATCTCCAACGGATCCGCAGCGACATCATAGCTGGCGAGCTGGCTGTCTTCGGTGGACCAGACAAGCTTCGCGTTTCCTTTGATGCGCCCGAAGCGGGATGGCAGATCCTCTTCATGCACCCAAAGCCAGGAGAGCCAATTGGGCGCGAAGCCTTTCTTGCCCGCAAACGTGACGTAGCGGATCGGCAGGACCGGCAGTTGGGTGTTGCCGGTCAGCGCAGCCGCCAGGCTTCTGCCGGCGAAGCGCGTCCGGCGGCGAGATCCAGACTTCGTCTGCGCGATCAGGTCCATTATGGTGGGCGTGACGTCCAGTATCGAAACGGGCGTATTGATTACCTTCGCACCAGACATAGCTTCCGGCACACGCCAGATCATTGGAATGCGAATGATGTTTTCGAACAGATGCCGGCCATGGCCGACGTAATCGTGTTCACCCAGACTCTCGCCATGATCGGCAAGCAGAGCTACGAGAGTCGACCCACGCAGACCCAAATCATCCAGTGTCTTTAATAGCAAGCCGATGTGATGGTCTGTATACGCGATCTCTGAATCATAGGCGCGCACGCGTTCGGAGCGATCGGAGTCTTCCTTTGGATTCGCGGCGCTTCCTTCAGGCCAGTTTGCGTAAGCACTCCGCAGGTCGTAAGGTGAGTGCGGATCGAAATAATGCACCCACAAGAAAAAAGGCTTGCTTGCGCCGGAATGCTTTTTGAGCCAGTCAATTGCCGGCGGTGTCACGTCTTCCGCATAGCGGCTCGAATTGAAAAGCTGATACCGGCGGTTGAGATTTTCATCGTAATGATCGAACCAACGGTCCAGGTGTGTAAGGCGAGCCGTGAGCGGCCACGCGCTGATGAACGCTGCTGTTTGGTATCCGCGCCGGCGCAGTAACTGCGGAAGGGCCGGATACTTCCGCTCATCCGATGGCGCAGTTCCGTTGCGAACGGCTCCGTGCTCCTGCGGATACCTGCTGGTAAAGAGGGACAAATGGGCGGGACCGGTAAGAGGGATCACGGTGTAAGCACGCGAGAATCGTATCCCTTGGCTCGCCAGCTCGTCTATGTGCGGAGTAGTGCGGCGAGAATAGCCATAGCAAGAGATATGGTCGGCCCGCAGGGTGTCTACAGTGATGAGCAACACATTCTTTGGATGAGCGGCTGCAGGCAGACAACCAAAGAAGAGCATCGAAGCTCCTGCGAGATATCGCATCGAACGCCTCTAAAACCATGGTATCGGTGGAAGTGGAACCGGGACAACGCGAACGGTCGGGCAGCCGTAACCCGGTGCACAAATCAGGTGATTCGACTGAAGCGATAAGGTACAAGGGCGCGCCAGCGAGCGGGCGGCAACTTACCCGGAATAAGTTGCGACTGAAAATTCCTGGTCGAATCGGTCAGTTTGCGCACGATTTCGGGATTCGCGGTTGCAACGTCCCGGTACTCGCCTGGATCGCTCTCCAGATTATAGAGTTCGGGCGGATCGCAGAGCACGCGTCCACGCGGCCGCCCGCGGGCGCCCAGTTCGTAGGTGATCCAGTGCAGCTTCCAAACGCCCACTCGCACCGCACAAAGAACCGTTCCACTGTAGTAGAAGAAGGGGCGGTCGGGTGCGGCAGTGCGCCCGCTAAGAAACGGTTCGAGATTGCGGCCGTCAAGAACGTGCTCGGGCGCGAGGCCTGCGCCGGCTGCTTCAACAAACGTAGTGAACAGATCCATGTTGGAGCTAACTCCCGGCCGCACTACACCCGCCGGGATCCGGGCAGGCCACCGTATCAAGCAGGGGACCCGGACGCCTCCTTCCCAGGTTGTCCCCTTCCCACCCCGCAGCACTCCGGCGCTGCCGCCTCGATGCGATGTTCCTAAAGCCGGACCATTGTCACTGCTGAAAACAACGACTGTATTGCGGTCCAAGCCGTAACGCGCCAGGGCCGCCATAATGCGGCCAACACTCCAATCGATCTCTTCCACTGCGTCCCCATAAATTCCATATGAGGAGCGGCCGCGAAAATCCTGCGAGGCAGCCAACGGCACGTGCGGCATTGCATAAGCAACGTAGAGAAAGAACGGAGCGGATCGGCTGCGCTCAATGAAGTGAATAGCCTCTTCCGTGTATCGCTGTGTTAAAGTCGCCTGACGGACCGGCGACTCGATGACGCGATCGTTGCGGTAGAGTCGCAATGGAGGCCAGCGCAGCAATGGCGCCGCCATGTCATTGCTGTACAGCAGCCCGTAGAAGTATTCAAACCCATGCCTGTTAGGTCGAAAGGGCGGTAGGTCTCCCAGATGCCATTTCCCAATACAGGCAGTTCGGTACCCTCGCTGTTTTAGCGCCTGCGCCAGCGTGATTTCTGAGGTAGGCAGCCCAAAGTGCTCTCTCGGGATCAGTACACGAATCATGCCGGAGCGGAGCGGATATCGTCCGGTCAGCAGAGCGGCCCGCGATGGCGTGCAGGTAGGCGCGGCATAGAACTCAGTAAGCCGGGCTCCTTCAGTGGCCATCCGGTCCAGGTGCGGAGTACGTATGTTGGTATTCCCGTAGCAGCCCAGATCTCCGTAGCCCAGATCATCCGCTAGCAAAATGACGAAGTTCGGCGATTGCGATTGTGCACTCACTCCAAGACGGGCCCCAAGCGCGCCCGCGCCAAGCCGGCGTCCCAGATCGCGACGCGTGATCACATCCCGTTGTAAAACGCGCGAGACCGCGGAAGCAAGATGTTAACGATGAAAGCACGCGGCCGAAACGCGGCTGACCGGCGCTATAATCGGAACTAAATGATGTTCCGGCGCCAGCGCATGTCGATGGCCCTGCTTGTATGGGTACTGGTGTGCGCGACGCTCCTGCTGCAAAGCGCCTTCTTTTCGGCGCCTCATTCGCACACCGGAGCCGCCTCACAATGCTGTGCGATCTGCCACGCAGGACAGCTACCGGTCCTACAGCCGGTGGTTCTTTCCGGCGTGCTGCCACAATTACGCATCACGTGGCTGTTCAATTCTGAAGGCCCGCGATGCGAGCGAGACGCCCTGGTTGCGGCCGGGCTTTCGCGTGCTCCTCCCTTTTCCTGCTAAATCTCCCAGCAAACGTAATTCGGCCGTGGCGTTTTTGTCCGCTGGCCGGAGGTCCATTTCAGACATGAATTGAGGAGAAGAGATGCGCAGGTATGGTAAGGGCATATTCCTAGTAAGTACAATTCTGTTCTTTTACAGTTCTTTCGGAAAGGCGCAGTCACTGGGCAGCGCAGGTACGGTTGAAGGCACGGTAATTGATCCGTCGGGAGCCGCGGTTCCTAATGCAGAAGTGGAGATCGGCAATCCGATCTCGCGGTACGAAAAGAGAGCGGTCACGGGCAGGGATGGAGTTTTCCGCTTTACCAACCTGCCTCCCAATCAGTATCACCTGGAGGTTCATGCCAGCGGCTTCGCGGTTCTTCAGCAGGATGTTGCAGTGCGCTCTTCCGTGCCGCTGAAACTGAATCTCTCACTAAAACTGGCCGGCGCGGAGACGGCCATCGTTGTTGAGGGCGCAGGCGCCGACATGTTGGAAAACGTGCCCTACGCTCATAACGACATGGACCGGGCAACCTACTCGAAACTTCCCACAACTTCACCGGGCTCCGGCCTGAGCGATGCGATTATCTTCGGGAGTCCGGGTGTAGTAGCGGACTCGAACGGATTTTTCCATCCCTTAGGAGATCACGCGCAGACGACATTCTCGGTCGACGGACAACCTATCAGCGATCAGCAGAGCAAGCAATTTTCGACGCAGATTCCGTTGAACGCGATTCAGTCCATGGAGCTGATCACGGGGGCACCCGGCGCGGAGTTTGGGGACAAGACAAGCCTTGTCGTGAATGCTGTGACCCGTTCCGGGCTGGGCCAAGCCCCGCACGGAGAATTCACGGCCGAGTACGGTTCATTCGGCACGGTCGCGGAAGAGGCCGCCCTGGGTTTCGGAAATGCGAAATTCGGCAACTTTCTTTCCGCGAATACGCTGCGATCGGGGCGCTTTCTCGATACGCCGGAGTTCCGCCCATTTCACGCGATCGGGAACAACTACACGATCTTTGACCGCCTGGACTTTCAACCGAACGCCCGCGACGTGTTTCACCTGAACCTGTTCAATGCCCGGAACTGGTTTCAGGTGCCCAATACCTTCGACCAGCTTGCTACCGGGCAGGATCAGCGGCAGAAGGTCAACACGATGAACATCGCGCCTGGCTATCAGCATACCTTTGGCGCGAGCGCCCTTCTGACGATCAACCCGTTCTTCCGGCAGGATTGGGTGAACTACTATCCCACCGGCAACCTTTTCGCAGACACTCCGGTCACTATCGGCCAAGCGCGAAGGCTGACAAACTGGGGCGCTCGCGGTGAATTCTCCTATGTCCGCGGACCTCACAACATCAAGGCCGGCACGCAATTGATGCAGACGCGCTTGAACGAGGAGTTTCAACTCGGGATTACCGATCCGAACTTCAATGCCGTTTGCCTTGACCCGGACGGCAATCCCGCGATGAGTGGCGTTTCGAATCCGGACCAGTGTGGTTCTCTTGGACTAGTGCCGAATCCCGACGTGCAGCCCGGCTTGATTCCGTACGATCTTACTCGCGGCGGCGCACTCTTTCATTTCCGGGGAAAGGCGAATATCAATCAAGCCGCATTTTACGTGCAGGATTCGGTCTCGCTAGGCCATTTGACGCTCAACGGCGGATTGCGTGTGGACCGGTACAACGGGCTCAGTGAAGCGACGAGCGTGCAGCCGCGCGTTGGCCTCTCCTATCTTGTGAAACCCACCGGCACCGTCCTGCGCCTTGCCTATTCGCGCACGCTCGAGACACCCTATAACGAGAATCTCGTGCTCTCCAGCTCTACTGGCGCGGGGGGCCTTGCAGCTAACACATTCGGCGCATTCGGGGTCCAGCCGATTCCTCCGGGCCATCGCAATCAATACAATGCGGGGCTGCAGCAGCATCTCGGCCGGTATCTGCTGATCGATGCCGACTATTTCTGGAAGTACACAGACAACGCATTCGATTTCGGCACCCTGCTGAACACGCCCATTACATTTCCGATTTCATGGCGGAAATCGAAGATCGACGGTGTCTCTCTCCGCGTCAGCACACCAGATCTGCACGGTTTTCAAGCGTACATGACACTCGGGCATACACGCGCCCGCTTCTTCGGCCCGTCTAACGGCGGGTTGATTTTTAACTCACCCCTTGATACCGGCGTGTTCCGCATCGATCACGACCAGGCGCTCGAGCAGACCACGCATCTTCGCTACCAGGCCGGCAAGAACGGCCCATGGGTCGCTTTTACCTGGCGGTACGATAGTGGGCTCGTAGCGGGAGCGGTCGAGACACTGGACGATGCATTGAGCCTTACTGCGGCCCAGCAGGCTGCGATCGGTTTCTACTGCGGCGATCAGCGGGCCACGATTTTTAATCCGATTACGAGCTGCAGTTCTTCCAATTTCGGCGCCGTGCGCCTTCGGATTCCCGCGCCCGGTACGGCCGACCCCGACCAGAATCCGCCCAGGATCGCGCCGCGCCATGTGTTTGACATCGCCGCCGGAACAGATAACCTCTTCCACACGGAACACGTACGCACAACTTTGCAATTTACCGTCACTAACCTCACTAATAACGTGGCGCTTTATAACTTTCTATCTACATTCAGCGGCACGCACTTCCTGACGCCGCGCAGTTATACGGCGAGAATCGGCGTGGTGTTTTAAGGGATTCAGTAGCAGGGCCGTCGGGCTACCCGCGCGGGCCCTCGTGGAGCAGCCGGAAGATCTGGTTGCCGTACCGCTCGACAAATTGCAAGCCCACACCTGGTACCGACAGCAACTCCATTGCCGTGGCAGGACGAATGTCCACCATGGCTTGCAAGGCCTTGTCCGTCAGAATTCGGAAGGCAGGCACATTCCGGCGTTTGGCTTCGGCCAGACGCCAGGCTTGCAAGGCGTGTTCCAACGTCCCGCCGCTCGCGGCAGCTCTAATTGGCCTTTCCTTGGACCGGACTTTAGGGCCGGTCCGCTTCTTTGCAGACTTCTTCTTCGGACGAGCAACGGCTGCGGTCACGGTGTCCTTCATGACGCACTCCAGCTCAGTTGTCGTATCGACATGTGCTCCCTTCGGGGTGAGCCTCACTTTTCGGAAAGGGATCTGCCTGCCATCTTTTTCGAAAGACTTGTCTTCCACTTCCACCAAGCCCGCCCGCGCCATGGCTCCGAGCACCTGCTCGAAGGAATCCCGCGAGACGGACCGATCGGCGCAAACGCTCGCATGTAAGCGGCCGCTCGATTGTCCACCGTTGCGCTTCAACACTTCGAGCACACCGTACACCACGGCCTTCTCGCGGTCTGTGAGGCTCCGGAAGAGCTGCACCTCGCAGGCGGCGGGCGCGCAGAAGTCGCAAATCCCGCATTGCTTGCGCGTATCAGTCAAATCTCCGAAATGACGGACCAGGCTCCACATGCGGCACTGGTCGCTCTCGGCAAAGCGCAGCATCTGCTCAAGCTGGGCCAATTTGTGTTCGCCTTGCGCCACATAGAAGGGCCGCCAGTCATCGCGTCCGTGGCTCACATTCTCGGCATAGTCGATTACGGCGCCGCCGTGAATCCAGAGCTTTTCGAGGGCTTTGTCAAACGTCTCCGTGTCGAGCCCGGCGGCGCGCGCCAGCCGGTCCTTAGGTTGCGGATCGCCGGTCAGCCGCGAAAAGATCCGGTCCAGCAGCTCCGGAGCCGGATAATCGCGCTCGTGAAAGTAGTCGTGCGTGCGCCGGTCTGCATAAGAGTGCATGAGAATTGCGCGGGCAGGCAAGCCATCTCGCCCCGCGCGGCCGATCTCCTGATAGTAGGACTCCAGGTTTGCCGGGAGCGCCGTGTGAATTACGGTTCGCACATCCGGCTTATCGATTCCCATGCCGAAGGCAATCGTCGCCACCATGACTTCGACTGCGCCGTCCAGAAACCGGCGCTGCACATCTTCGCGGCGCCCGGCATCGAGGCCAGCATGATAGGCTGCTATGGAGAAGTGCTTACGCAGCCCGGCGGCGAGGGCTTCGGTTTGGCGCCGTGTGGGAACATAGACGATGGCCGGTCTGCGCTCAGCGCGCAATAGAATTTCACCCGCCAGTTCTGCCCGGTTGCCGGGCGGTACCTCCACAACCTCGATAGCTATATTCGCGCGACGAAATCCGTGAATAAAGCGGGAGGGCTGGACCAGGCGTAGCTGCTCGATGATATCGTCTTGCACTCTCTGTGTGGCAGTCGCGGTCAGCGCCACAACGGGAGATGGCCGCAGCATCGGCAGATAATTGCCCAGCATTCGATAGTCGGGCCGGAAATCGTGACCCCATTGGGAGATGCAGTGCGCTTCGTCGACCGCAATCAGCGACGGCTTACGCCGGGCCAGCATTTCCGGAAAACCCGACACGCGCAGGCGCTCAGGCGCGATGAAAAGAAACTGGAGCCGCCCGTTCAGATACTCGATCGAAACCTGGCGGGATGCGGACCGGTCCCGGCCGGAATGAATTCGGTCCACCGCGACACCATGTCCCCGAAGCTTGGCTACCTGGTCTTCCATGAGCGCAATGAGCGGGCTGATCACCAGCGTGGTGCCTCCGCGGGCAATTCCCGGAAGCTGGTAGCAGAGGGATTTTCCCGAACCGGTAGGCATCACTAACAGCACGTCGCGGCCCTGCGCCGCAGCGCGGCAGACGGCTTCTTGATTCGGGCGAAACGAAGCAAACCCGAATGCAGAGTGAAGCAGCTCATACAAACGGTCAGCAGCGCCGTTCGCCCCTGCCGGATGACATTCACCCGTAGGCGAAGGAGCTGTGGAAGGCTCAGTCCTGTAACCACTCCCGGGCGGTCGCGGCTCGGAAACAGGTTGCCGCGGCTTGGAGGCAGCTTCGCCTGTCTTTCCGACGACTTCGCAGACGTACCGTTCAATGCCTTCAAGAAACGGCGCCAGTTGTGCGCTGCCCCGCTGGATGCGCTCAAGAAACGCCTCCCACTGCCCGGTCATTATCGGACTTTTTACTTCCGGGTGAACGACTTCAATCAACCGGATTCCCTTCTCAGTCGCCTCCAGGCTCTTGCCATGGCGTTGAATGTAGCCGCGCCGAAGAAGAATTTCGATAATGGCGGCCCGAGTCGCCGGCGTGCCAAGCCCGGTCTCGCGCATCGCGTCGGAAAGCTCCTTGTCGTCAAGCGTTCGGCCGGCGGTCTCCATAGCGGTCAATAGCGTGGCCTCGGTGAACCGTTTGGGAGGGCGCGTGCGCTTATTGACAGCGTTGGCATCGGCAACGTCGACGCGCTGGTTGGCCCGCAGCCCGGCCGGGAGCGCCTGGGCCGTTTCCTCCTCGGCCGCCTGCCGGTCAGCACCCGCGCGGCGCTTTTTCTGCGGGGCCGGATCCAAGACCTTCCATCCGGCGCGCTCCACAGTGCTGCCGCTGGAATAATACCGGTCCACGATCTCGGGCGTGTGGATGGCAGTGATGACCGTGGTCACGGACCAGACGTGGTCATCGTGCCAGGCGCTCAGCAGCCGCCGGCGAACCAGGTCATAGATCTTCCGTTCCGCTTCGGGAAGAACTTCCGCGCGCGGCGAGACAGCAGTCGGAATGATCGCGTGGTGATCGCTGACCTTGGCGTCATCGATAAACCGCCGGCCTAGCATCCGTTCGCCTGTGCCCGGCGCGACGAGGCCTGGATAGCCTGCTTGAATGATTTGCACGATCCGAGGCAGCGTTTTCGAGACTTCGGTCGAGAGATGCCGGCTATCGGTGCGTGGATAGCTGATTAGCTTGTGCCTCTCGTAAAGCGACTGTGCCGCCTCGAGAGTCTGCTGCGCGCTGAATCCGAACAGGCGATTCGCGTGTCGCTGGAGTTCAGTGAGATCGTAGAGCAGCGGAGGCGGCATGCGCTGCGCCTCCGCTTCGACCGATTCGACGCGGGCTTCACCGCGGCGCGCGCGTTCCACGATTTGACCGGCCTCTGCACCGTCCGCCGCAAGCCGCGTCTCTCGCGTGCCGCCCACGTCCTGGCGGAACCATGTTCCGTCGTAGCGCGCCTCACCGGTTGAAAACGTCGCCACAACTTCGATGTAACCCTCCGGGACGAAGGCACGGATGGCAAGCTCACGCTCCACGACCATGGCCAGCGTCGGCGTCTGCACACGGCCCACGGACAGCTCCTCGCGATATGCGAGGCTGTAGGCCCGCGATAGATTCATGCCCACGAGCCAGTCGGCCCGGCTGCGGCCCCGGGCAGCATCGGCTAGGGAATCGTATTCCCTCCCGTCCTTGAGGTTCTCGAAGCCTTTGCGGATGGCGTCCGGAGTGAGCGATGAGATCCACAGCCGGCTGAAAGGCTTGGTGCACTCAGCCGCTTCATAGATGTACCGGAAGATCAGCTCGCCCTCGCGCCCTGCATCGGTGGCGCACACGATCCTGCCTACCTTGGGCGAGTTCAGAATCGAACGAACGACTTCGAACTGCTCGTGCGTCTTTTCGGCGACCACCAGAGGCCACTGTTGCGGCAACATGGGCAGAAGGTCGCGCCGCCACTGCTTCCACTCAGGCTGGATCTCGTGCGGCTGCGCGAGAGTAACCAAGTGCCCGATGGCCCATGTGACTACATACCCGCTACCGTGAAGATAGCCGTTGCCCGGCCTCACCGCCCCGAGCACGCGCGCGATGTCGCGCGCGACGGACGGCTTCTCGGCCACCACAGCGGTTACGGTTCCGGAAACCAGTTGCTCGACACTCATTCGAACGGCGTATACAGACGAATGACGCGCTCAATAGCACGGCGGCACACAGCACAGAAGCCCACTTCGTCGCGTGTGAACATGATGCAGTCCTGTGCCGGGCGGTAATAGCCGCGCGCTTCGTACATTGCGCCTTCGAACGCGCCGACGCGCTGCGCCCAGGGACCTGCCCGAAGCAGGCGCGTCGTTTTCTCGCGTTCCTCCCGAAACAGCGCTTCCATTTCTGCTTCGGGCCTATGCTCAGCGCGGATCTTTCGGCGGCGTGCCTGCACCTCTTTTTGCATTGCCTCGAAATCCTGCTTCGGCCATGGAGTCGGCAGCGGCGTTCCCGCCTCGATCAGTCCCTTCCACTTCGCGGCTTGTGAATCCGCGGTCGCGTTCGGCTCCCAGGGCTCAAGCCGCTCCTGTGCCGGGTCATACGCTACATCAGACGTGTAGTATTCGTCCGCCAGTCCGGCGAAGTGATGCCCGAACTCGTGGACGAATACGTAGGGAGTGAAGGCATTATCGGCCGAGACGGTGGCGTAGAGATTGAAGATTCCTCCGCCGCCATATTTCCGGTCATTCACGACAATTTCGATGAACTCATACGGCGCCGCGGAGGCGAGCTCGCGAAGGCGTTTGTTGTCAAATGTGAGGACATATCGCTCCGAGCCGAAGGCGTCATAGCGCGCGCGCAGGGCCGAGCGGCGATACACGCGGTCAGAAAGACGCGCCACGCCGGTCTCTTCGGAGGGCGTATCGATTGCCCACACGTTGAAGGCGTCGCGATGTTCTTTGAACGGTGAAACGGCAAACAGCGTGTCCGCCAGCCTGCGTGCGTCCTGGTGCCACTTCTCCATTTCGACGCTCGTATAACCGTCGCCCATCAGCAGCAGGTCAACTTTCCGCCGCGGCTCGCCGTTTTCTATCACAGCCCAAAGCTTCGACGATTTCGAGGAGCCGGAACGATCGATCGAGGGATCGGCGGGATCCACCAACACGGACCACGCTTCGCGAAACGCGTTGCGGCGATCGCGTTTCTTGATTACTACCTGCACCGGGTGCTCAGGCATCGGAAACCGGAGCGACTCGGAAAACGCGCGCGAAACCGTGCGAGCTTCTTCCGTCGCCTCCCATTCGCCGTAGATGCTGGCGAAACCGCGCGAATAAAGCACGCGATTCGTGCTTCGATCCAGCACCTGGAAATAGTATTTGCCGAGATTGGTGTCATCGATCGCCTGCGCCGGATCGCCCGGCCACGGACCCTCTAGCACAAGCTCGTCGAGCGCGAAGTGCTCCTCACGGGCATCACCCGAATGGTAGTAATCGAGCCGCAGCGTCCGCACCGCATCCGCGGCGTACGCCGCCGGCGCGAGCGCGAGGAGAATCCAAGCTATTCTTTGACGACCTGCCACGGCGCGGGAGAAATCTTCAAGGCGTAGGCGTAGGAATCCGGATAGCTAGCCGGCAGCTCGATTCTCAAATCCTTGCCCTGCTGCGACCATTTGAGCCGGCCTCCGGTGCCGAGCAGCTGTATCGTGGTCTCCCGGCCGGTGTAGATGGATTCGATAGTAATTGCGGAAGACTTCGGACGCGAAAGCAGAAATGCATAGACCGCGTCCGGTTTGCGCGTAAAGCGCACTTCCACACCGTCCGCAGTCCGGCTCGACGGCCGAATCCATGGGCGCGTGGCAAAAATTCCTTCACCATTGACGGCCAGCCATTTTCCAAGCGCGCGCAGGCGGTCGACCTGAATTTCCGGAATTGTCCCATCCGCCTTCGGACCGATGTTCAACAGCAGGTTGCCGTTTTTGCTGACGATATCCACGAGCAGATCGACCAACGCATCGGGCGACAGAACCTCCTTGGGCCCCTCCACCTGGTTATACCCGAACGAGTAGCCCAGACCCCGGCAAGACTCCCACTTCTTTGGCGTGATCTGCTCGTACTTTGCATACTCGGGCGTAGTGAAATCGGAGAACTCCACGCCGAAGCGATTATTAATCACGCCGTCCTTCTGGCGGTTGTAATAGTCGGCGAAGATGTGCAGCAGATCGCCCTTTTTCGGATACGTAATGTCATTCCAGAGAATCGAGGGCTGGTAATGGTCGATGAGTTCGCGCCAGTGGGCGTCGGCATAGCGGGCATACTCCTCCGATTGCGGCGCTGTGCCTCGCACGTCTTCAGAAGTGCGGATCGGTTGTTCGGTAAAGCTCCAATCGAGTCCGCCGGAATAGTACAGACCCATCTTCAAGCCTTGCGCCCGCACCGCGCGCGTGAGCTCACCCACTAAATCGCGGCTGGCATGGCGCTGATCGGGGCGGCGGTGCGGATTCGGAACATCACTTGGCCACAACGTGAATCCGTCATGATGCTTGCTGGTCAGCACCACATAACGCGCGCCTACCTCCTTGAACAGCGCGGCCCACTGGTCCGGCTTCCACTTCCGCACCTCCTGGTTGAAAATCGGGATGAAGTCCAAATATCCGAAGTTCTTGCCATAGGTTTCGATATGGTGTTTCCAGGTAGGAGTGCCTTCCAGACGAATGGAGTTGAGATACCACTCCGCGTAAGGATTTTTATAGAACCACTGCGAGCGATCCACCTTTCCGAACTCGCCGGTGGGCGGGGCCCATGCCGGAACCGAGTAGAGACCCCAATGGATAAAGATGCCAAACTTGGCGTCTTCGAACCACTGCGGCACGACGTGCCGTTTGATCGAATCCCAGGTGGGCTCATACTTCGCGGGTGGTCCCTGCGGCTTAGGCTGTGCGGACAAACTAAGCCCTAATATCAGCGCGAGCAGCGAATAGCGAAGCACAGACCGGCTCAACGTCTTCATCATACGTCACGGCCGGACGCCTGCGATATTTAGCTGGATGCGATACAGGCCCGTGCGCGCGGTCATATAAAGCGTCTTGCCGTCCTGTCCGCCAAAGGCACAGTTCGCCGGCACTTCGGCCGGTTTGATGGTTCCGAGGTGCTTACCGGAAGGCGAGAAGATCCATATACCGCCCGGCCCCGTGCAATACAGGTTGCCCTTGGTGTCCACCTTCATTCCGTCGGGCAGCCCCTCGGCTGACTGGCTGGTAACGTCGTAAAACATTTTGCCGTTCCCAATCGTGCCATCCGGCTTCACTTGGAAGCGCATCCAGATTTTGCGCTTCTCATCGGAATTGCCAACATAGAGATACTTCTCGTCGGGTGAAAAAGCGATGCCGTTGGGCCTTGTCAGATCTTTGTAGAGCACTTGCAGCTTGCCGCCCGCAAGGCGGTACACGCCGTTGAAAGGCACCTCTTTGGCTGGATCATCGTCCTGCTTGGCCAAGCCATAAGGCGGGTCGGTGAAGTACAGAGCGCCGTCGCTTTTATAAACGGCATCGTTGGGGCTGTTCAACCGCTTGCCTTCATACTTGTCGGCCAGCACGGTCAGCTTCCCGCTTTTTTCCAAACGTGTCACGCGGCGGTTGCCATGTTCGCAGATCGTGAGGCGGCCGCTCTTGTCGAGTGTCAATCCGTTCGAGCCCACGAGCGCGCCTTTGGGAGCGTTCGAACCGTTATAGCCGCTCGGCTGGCGAAAAATCGAGAACTTCCCGTCCGGCGTCCATTTGCGAATCACGTTGTTGGGGATGTCGCTGAACAGAAGATATCCTTCATGGATCCAGACCGGCCCTTCGGTGAAACCGAAACCACCGCCTAATTTTTCGATGCGGGCTCCCTCAGGCACAATTTGGGAGAGCTCAGGAGCGGCGCGCTCGACGGTTCCGTCGCTCTGAGCAAAAAGCGCGGGCGCTGCAAGAATCAGGAAAATCGCGGCATTGCGTCTCATGGCGAAAATCATACAATGAGATTCACACGTTGTCAGCGTCGCAGGAGGGAATCGATGCGGCTGATTTTTCTTGGGGTCGTCGCAAGCGTAGCTTTCGCGCAACAGCTACCGGTAGTCTCATCGGTCGAGCACCAGCCGTTTGCCGCGCAGGTAGTCCGGGTCATTGAAGCGCTCGAAATGAATGGCGAGCCGCTGCCGGCAGGTGACGTCGCGGAGCTCCGGCGGCTGGCTCAAAGTTCCGACCCGCGCAACGCGGTCCTGGCGATGCAGAAGATCCTGGATCGCCATTGCCTGCTCGAGGTCCACATCAACCCGGAAAGCCGGGTCAAAGTGCAGGAGGGCCCCGAGCGCCCGGAGCTGGTCGAGCAGGGTTGGCGCTCGTTCCTGATCAAAGTGCGGAATGAGGCCGGAATCACGCCAGTGCTTGTCGCCGAAAGCCCGAATGCCGGACAGCTTGCGGGCGCAAGCGAATTCCAGGTCGCGCGCAAATTCCTGGACATTCAGATGTTCGACAAGCAGCCGATGCGTCCCAGGCTGTCCGGCCTGGAGGTGGAGTACCGCATTCTTCAGCTTTTTTCACGTGATGCCGGGAAACGCGAGGCTAAGCTAAGCTTCAATATAGGTCAGGGCTCACAGGATCTCGGTTTCCGCAGCGACCTCGACCTGCTGTTCTCAGTCAAACCCGCCGCCAAGGTCACACTCCGTGTGCTCGATTCCGATGACCGGCCGACCACGGGCTCGTTCCTTGTGCGCGACTCAGCGGGCCGCGTGTATCCTTCGCAGGCTAAGCGCCTGGCGCCGGACTTTTTCTTTCACCCCCAGGTCTACCGCGCCGATGGAGAGTCGCTCCTGCTGCCGCCAGGAGACTATACCGTTCTCTATACGCGCGGTCCCGAGTACCGCAAGAAAATTCAGAAACTGCACATCACTGGCGATCCTGCCGAGGTAACTTTCCGCCTGGAGCGCTGGATTGATCCGGCGAAGATGGGCTGGTATTCGGGGGATCACCACGTGCATGCTGCCGGGTGCGCACACTACGAGAAGCCCACCGAAGGCGTCTATCCGAAAGACATGATGCGACACATTCTAGGCGAGGACCTCAAAGTTGGCGAGGTGCTGAGCTGGGGTCCCGGCTGGTATTTTCAGAAGACCTTTTTCGAAGGCAAGAACAACCAACTCTCTACGCCAGACAACCTGATGCGATATGACGTGGAGGTGTCCGGTTTTCCGTCCAGCCACACCGGCCACATCGTGCTGCTGGGCCTGAAAGAGCAGGACTACCCCGGCACGCGGCGCATCGAGGATTGGCCAAGCTGGGGCATTCCCGTGTTCCGCTGGGCGAAGGCGCAGGATGCGGTCGCCGGTTTCGCGCACTCGGGTTGGGGGTTGGCGCTCAAGCAAGAGAAGCTGCCGACCGATGAGCTGCCGCCGTTCGATGGTATTGGCGCGAATGAATTTATTGTCGGCGTGACGCAAAATCTCGTCGACTTTATTTCGACCGTAGATACGCCGTATGCATGGGAGCTGAACATCTGGTATCACACGCTAAATGTTGGGTACCGGACGCGCATCAGCGGCGAGACCGACTTTCCGTGCATTTATGGCGATCGCGTGGGGCTGGGCCGAAGTTATGTGCGCCAGCGCGGCAGGCTCGACTACCGGGACTGGATCGAAGGCATTCGGCAGGGCCGCAACTACGTTTCCGACGGCAAAAGCCATCTCATCGATTTCAAAGTAAATGATCAGGAGATGGGCGACCGGCGGAGCGAATTGCGCCTCGCAGGTCCGCAGCCAGTGCGGATTACGGCTACCGTAGCGGCGCTGCTTGAGGAGACGCCCGATGAAAACATTCGCAAGCTTCCCTACTACGAGAAGCCGTATTGGGACCTGGAGCGGGCACGCATCGCCGGCTCCCGAAAAGTGCCACTCGAGCTCGTGGTAAACGGGCGCGCTGTAGCACGGCGCGATATCGAAGCAGACGGCAAACCGCAGCCCGTCTCGTTCGACTATCGCGTTGAGCGAAGCAGTTGGATCGCGTTGCGGATTCTACCTTCTTCTCACACCAATCCGATCTTCGTCCTAATTGGTGATAAGCCCATCCGCGCTTCGCGAATGAGCGCCGAGTGGTGTCTCCGCGCTGTAGACCAATGTTGGAAACAGAAAGCGCCGCGGATAAGGCTCGAAGAGCGCGGCGAGGCCGAGCGCGTCTACGAAGCGGCGCGGCAGGCATACCGGGAGCGCTTGGCGGAATCGTCATTGGAATAATGCCGCGCCCGCCCTGCAAAGATTTGTAAAACAGGCAGCCACACCGTAAAACTCGAAACCTCAAGTTGAAGTGCGCCATCTCAAACTGTGTCGAGGGTTTGGAAGCGAATGGCGGCTTCAGAGACTTACGCAGAAAGAAATCCCGTCGAGACTGTATTCACTTCCACCAAGACGGCTTCTCCGCGCGCGCCTAGTCTGGACGTACTACGCGGCTTACTTTTGGTGTGGATGACGCTTACTCACCTGCCCACCCGGGTCAGTATCTATTCCAATCAAGTGATTGGGTATGTGTCCGCGGCGGAGGGATTCATCTTTTTAGCCGCGCTTCTGACAGGGCAGATTTATAGACGATCCAGCAGCAGGGAGGGCACGGCGAGCGCAAGGCGTCGGCCGCTACAGCGCGCATTCCGGATTTATCGTTATCATATTGGCCTGCTGGCTGTGGCTTTCATCTTCGCGGGAGCGGCTGCTTCGTTTCTTCATCGCGTGCCGCTCCAGAATCTTCTGGATTTCTATTTGCAGCATCCCAAAGTAGCGCTTGCTGCCGCCCCGGGTTTGCTTTACAATCCGCCTCTCTTAGATATCCTGCCGGTCTATATCGTATTCATGGTACTGACGCCGGCTTTGCTGTGGGCAATTGAAAGACGGGGGTGGCGGGCAGTGCTCGGCGCGAGCGCTCTCGTCTGGTTTTTGGCGCAATTTCAACTGCGCACTTGGATCTATAACGCTGCGGCGCATCACGGCTTCCCAATCCCACTGAATGAAACCGGGGCCTTCGACCTGTTTGGCTGGCAGTTTCTTTGGACCACGGGTCTGGTGCTCGGGTCCTCTGAGCCGGGTACGCGGTTTTCGGGATCGCGTATTTCCCGACCGCTCTTGGCGCTGTGCGGCGCCATTGCAATTACTCTATTCATATGCCGGCATACGGCATTCGATACTCTGACGGGCCCGGCCCTTTTTGACGTTCTTGTCGATAAGTGGAAGCTGGGTATCTTACGCCTGATCAACTTCGCAGCGCTCAGCGTCATTTTGATCAAGTACGGCCCACGCCTTGCGGCTACAAAGATCGGCTTACGATTTGCCCCGCTGGGCCGCGCTTCTCTTGAAGTATTCTCCGCTCACGTGTTGTTCTGCCTGGTTGTTCTTGGTTTTGGCCAGGGACCGGACCCCCGCTTTGCCTGGTGGCAGGACGCAATCATCTTGACCGCGGTGCTGACAGGGCTGTTTATGGTCGCCGAGATCGTCGAACGCCGGCGGATTAGAGCCAAAGAAGCGATTACCGCTCCCCGGCTTGCCTTTGCGCCCGAGCCATTGCTGCGTTAGCCGGCATTAATACTCATTTTTCATTCGCGTTTGTGGCGGGCTGCCGGGAAGGAACTGATAGACTACTCCCGATGAGCAAGCTGTTGGCCCTTTTCGCGATCATCATCCTGCCTCTGCATGCTGAGGTCAGGCCCGTGCCGCCGCCCGGGATCGCAGTCCCCGCATCCGACCGGACCGAGCTTGAGCAGGGCCTTCGGAAACTCGGTGACGCCCTCCACCGGCTGGAACAGAATCCGCTGTTCGCCGATGTCGCCATCTATCACAAGGCCGTCCGGTACGCCCTGGAGTACAACGAAATCTTCCAGGAGACTGAGACCGCCCGCGCCAAGGAACTTCTCGCAGAGGGTCAGCGGCGGGCCGACGATCTGCTTCAGGGCCGCGCGCCATGGACTACGGCTACCGGTCTCGTGGTTCGCGGCTATGTTTCCCGCATCGATCGCAGTGTGCAACCCTATGGGCTGGTCGTTCCCGTTACCTATTCGCCTTCGCTTCCACACCGCTGGCGGCTCGATACATGGTTCCATGGCCGCAACGAGAAATTGAGCGAGCTGAATTTCATCTGGGATCGGGAGCGGAACCCGGGCGAGTTCACGCCACCGAATACGATCGTTCTGCACCTCTATGGCCGCTACTGCAACGCGAACAAACTCGCCGGTGAGATCGATCTATTGGAGTCACTCGACTCGGTGAAGAGCCGGTACCCGGTCGACGAAAACCGGATTGTGGTTCGCGGCTTCAGCATGGGTGGCGCCGCATGCTGGCACATCGCGGCGCATCACGCGGGAGAATGGGCGGCGGCGGCGCCGGGGGCGGGATTCAGTGAAACTCCGGAGTTCTTGCGCGTCTGGGCCAAGGAGACCCTCCAGCCCACGTGGTGGGAACAGAAGCTGTGGCACCTCTATGATGCCACCGACTACGCCGTGAATTTCTATAACTGCCCCGTAGTGGCATACAACGGCGAGATCGATTCCCAGAAGCAAGCGGCCGACGCGATGGAACGCGCCATGGAGCGCGAAGGCTTACGTCTCTGCCGTATCGTCGGCCCAAACACGGGACATAAGTATCATCCGGATTCGAAGGTCGAGATCAACCGCATCATCGATGCCATTGCGAGCCGCGGCCGCGATCCATACCCGCGAAAGATCCGCTTTA
>Ga0070741_10003628_pt1 | contig 37691 bp, 42 predicted proteins | sample Coa_R1_4_FD_66440 | JGI IMG/M metagenome (GOLD analysis project Ga0070741, IMG submission 66440) | Surface soil microbial communities from Centralia Pennsylvania, which are recovering from an underground coalmine fire - Coalmine... | ecosystem: Environmental > Terrestrial > Soil > Unclassified ... | reverse complement strand
AGCGTGGTGCGCTTCCAGAACGGCGCCGGCCCGCAGCTCCCCGATCTCGACAACACGCTCCAGGCGGCGACGTCGGGCACCACCAACCCGGTCGGCTTCGACGTGGTCCTCATCCGCACCATCACCGATCAGAACGGCGCGGCGTCGAACATCCTCGGCATCGCCGGCGGCATCCCCGCGTCGCCGGTGCTGGGCACGCCGCACTCGGGCGTGGTGGTGTCGATCGAGTCGATGTGCGCCAACCGCGGCGGCTCCTCCGCGCTGCTCGGCACGACGATGGGCCACGAGCTCGGCCACTCGGTCGGGCTGTTCCACTCGCAGGAGCAGGACGGCAACACCGACCCGCTCACCGACACCGCCGTCGATGGGCAGACCAACTTGATGTACTGGCTCGAGAGCTCGGGGCAGCATCTCTCGGTGCAGCAGGGCCAGGTCATCCGCGACGATCCGAAGGTGAAATGATGCGCGTGCTGGTGATCGCTTCGCTGGTTTTCTCGACGGTGGCGTGGGGCGCGCCGAGCGCGGCGGAGCTCGACCGCGTGCTCGGCGGCTACGAGCACGCGGCCACCGCCGACGAGGTCAAGCGGCTGGGCGCGGGCGCCGATCAGATCTTGATCGGCGTGGCCGAGGACGCGCGCTCGACGGCGATTCGCCGCACGCGCGCGATCGCGGCGCTGCGCTTCGTGCCGAGCGCGGCGGCGCACGCGTACCTGCGCGCGCTGATCCTCGAGCAGGGGCGCGCGCCCGCGCCGGCCGACGTGCTCGACGTGGCGGCGGCGCTCGGCGCGCTCGCGCCCTACGGCCGCGCCGAGCTACCGCTGGTGCAGCGCTACCTCGGCCACGCCTCCGCCGAGCTGCGGCAATCTGCCGCAGCGGCGCTCGGCCTGATCGCCGACGCCGGCGCCCTCCCATCGCTGCGCGCCCGCCTCGCCGTCGAGCGCGACCCCGCCATCCGCACCGTATTGAGCCACTCGATCAAGACGATCGAGACGCCGCGATAGCAGAGGATTAAACGCCAAGACGCCAAGACGCCAATTCAGAAATTATTAATTTTCCGAGCTGGCGTCTTGGCGTCTTGGCGTTTCAATCTCCGTCGGCGTCAGAGGAGTCGGAGTCGTCGGCGGAGTCGTCGCCGGCGGCGGCCGGCTCGCCGCGGTGGTTGATGCCGAGGGCGCGCATTTTTTTGTAGAGGTGAGAGCGCTCGAGGCCGAGCTCGCGCGCGGTGTTGGCGATGTGGTGCTTGTTGGCATCGAGCGCGGCCAGCACGATCTCGCGCTCGGCGGAGGCGACCAGGTCCTTCAGCGCCGCGCCGCGCGTGTAGCGCCCGCGCACCGCCTTGACGCCCGGCAGCGCCGCGCGCACCTCCTCCTCGTCGATCGAGTTCGCGCTGGCGAAGATCACCAGCCGCTCGACGGTGTTCTTCAGCTCGCGCACGTTCCCCGGCCAGTCGTGCTGCATCAAGAGCGACATCGCGCCCTGCGCCACCTGCGCCGCGCGCTTGCCGTTGGCCGCGCACGCCTGCGCCAGAAAATGCTCGACCAGCGCCGGCACGTCCTCCTTGCGCTCGCGCAGCGGCGGCACCTCGACCGGCACCACGTTCAGCCGATCGTACAGGTCGGCGCGAAACCGCCCCTTCTCGATCTCCTGCTTCAGCTCCTTGTTGGTCGCCGCCACCACGCGCACGTCGACGGTCAGCGTCTCCTGCCCGCCGACGCGCTCGACCTCGTTCTCCTGCAGCACGCGCAGCACCTTGGCCTGCGCCGACAGCGTCATGTCGCCGATCTCGTCGAGGAACAGCGTGCCGCCGTGCGCCTGCTCGAACTTGCCGCGCCGCTGCTGCGTGGCGCCGGTGAACGATCCCTTCTCGTGGCCGAACAGCTCGCTCTCGATCAGCTCGCCCGGGATCGCCGCGCAGTTGAGCTTGACGAACGGGCCGTCCTTGCGCTTCGACCACTCGTGCAGCGCGCGCGCGACCAGCTCCTTGCCGGTGCCGCGCTCGCCGGTGATCAGCACGCGCGCCGTCGAGGGCGCGGCCTTGCGCAGGGTCTCGAAGATGCGCCGCATGCGCGGGCCGCCGCCGATGATCGACAGCGCGTGCTCCAGCTCCTCGCGCGTCTTCTGCTTCAGCTCCTCGGCGTCGCGCTCGAGCCGCGCCAGCTTGAGCGCGTTCTGCACGGTGATGAGCACCTTGTCGGTTGTGAGCGGCTTCTCGAGAAAGTCGCACGCGCCCAGCTTGGTCGCCTCGACGGCGGTGGCCAGCGTGGCGTTCCCCGACATCATCATCACCGGCAGCTCGGCGTGGCGCTCGCGGATCGCTTTCAGCGTGGCCAGCCCGTCCATCTCCGGCATCGCCACGTCGAGCAGCACGCCATCGAACGGCGCCGCGCGCGGCCCGTCGGCGCGCGCCGCCAGCTTCTCCAGCGCGATGCGCCCCGAGCCGGCCACCTCCACCGCGTAGCCCTCCAATTCGAGGGCGCGGCGCAGCGTCGACAGGATGTTGGGCTCGTCGTCGACGATCAACAGCGAGAAGCGGGCCATTTGCTCATTATACGGCGGGCGAACGTCAGATGCGGATGTCCTTCCACTTCCCCTCGGCGAACTTCCACGCCATTATGCTGCATAGCAGCAAAATGTACGCGAAGGCGCCGCACCACACGCCGAGCACGCCCCAGTGCAGCCGCACGCCGCACACGTACGCCAGCGGCACGAGGCACGAGAAGTGGAGCGCGAACTCCACGATCATCACGAACGTGGTGTTGCCCGCGCCGAACAGCGCCTGCGTCAGCACGATCGCCGAGAGCACGAACGGCAACAGCGCGCCGCAGATGCGCAGGATCGGCCGCGCCACATCGATCACCGGCGCGTCCTTGGTGAACGCGTGCAGCACCGTCTCGGGAAAAATCACGACGAGCACGCCGAGCACCGACGCGAAGTAGACGCCGAGCTTCACCGCCTCCCAGCCGTAGCGCTCGGCGAGCGCGTGATCCTTGGCGCCCATCGACTGCCCGACCAGCGTCGCCGTCGCCGTGCCGTACGCCATCGAGCCGGTGAAGAACACCATCAGGATCATGATGATGTTTTGCGTGGCCGCGGCGAACAGCGAGCCCTGGTGCGCTCCCACGTCGAGGATGCCGACGATCTTGAAGAACAGCCCGAAGCCGGACATCACGAACATGGTCGCGATCCCCGACGGCAGCGACAGCCGGGCGATCTCCCACTGCTGCTTTCCCGAGAGGTTCGCGAGCGCGTAGTTGTGATACGGCACGCGGTACTCGCGCAACAGGCTCCAGATGATCATCAGCGCGAGGCCGATGTACGAGCTGATCATCGACGCGATCGCCGAGCCGGTGACGCCCCACTTGGGAAAGCCCCACTTGCCGAAGATGAGCGCGATGTTGAGGAAGAAGTTGATCACGTTCATCGCGATCGCCGAGATCATGTGCACGTGCGTCTTGCCGAGGCCGTCGAACCAGCTCTTGTAGCTGATGGTCGTCACCATCGAGAACAGGCCGAGCATGCGCCACTGCAGGTAGGGGACGCCGAGCTCGACCACGTGCGGGTCTTTGTGGAAGAAGGGAAAAATCTTCGGCACCAGCACCCAGCACGCGAGCGAGAACACCGCCGACGAGATCGCGGCCACGGTGATCGAGTTGAGCATCACCTGGCCGGCGCGCGACGCCGACTGCTCGCCGAAGCGCCGCGCCGTGAGCGCCTGCGTGCCGACGGAGATCGCCGAGAGGAACCCGCCGATCGCCCAGTACAGGATCAGCGAGATGCCGATCGCCGCCTGGCCCGGGATCGATTCGCTCGACGGCAAACGTCCGACCAGGATGTGATCGACGACGTTGATCGCCGTCTGCGAGACCATCGCCAGCACCACGGGCGCGGCCAGCACGAAGATGCGTCGGCCTAGCGTTCGATCTACTGCGAGGTTCATGCGGGAAAAGAGTTCATAGCCGATGGAGAGCATGGATTCAAGACGGCTGATCGCGAGGTTGATTGGTTGACACGTCGCGTAGGCGGGTCTAGCTTTCGGCGCATGCGACGCTCACTCCCCCTCGCACCTCTATTAATGATGATGTCGCTCGTGTGGCTCGCGGGCTGCCCGCCGAAATACCCGGCGTGCTCCAACGACAAGGACTGCCATCCCAACGAGTACTGCGTCAATCAGCAGTGTCAACAATGCCGCGACGACAAAGATTGCGCCGCGGGCGAGAGCTGCAACAAAGGCCGCTGTGAGAAGTCGGCGCCGAAGCCGTGCGGCGGCGACTCCGACTGCCCGGCCGATCAGTCGTGCGTCGACGGCGTCTGCAAGCCGTGCGTGAGCGACAACCAGTGCGGCGAAGGCGGCAAGTGCCAGGGCGGCCGCTGCAAGCGCGTGGTGGCGCCGGTCAAGCTCGGCGAGACGGAGACCAATCCGAATCCGGGGCCGTGCGCGCTCGAGCCGGTGTACTTCGACTTCAACGAGTCGGCGCTGTCGACGGAAGCGACGTCGGCGATCGAGCGCGACGCCGACTGCATCAAGAAAGCGAACGGCAAATCGGTGACGCTGGTCGGGCGCACCGATCCGCGCGGCACCGAGGAGTACAACCTGGCGCTCTCCGACAAGCGCGCGCAGGCGGTCAAGGATCGCCTGTCGCGGCTCGGCGCCGACAACGGCGGCCACTTCCGCGTCGTGCCCAAGGGCGAGCTCGAGGCCACCGGCACCGACGAGAGCGGCTGGGCGAAAGATCGCCGGGTGGATTTCCAATGGTGAGCCGATGATGAGATCGATTGGATTGTTCGCGGCGTGCTCGTTCGCGCTTGCCGGTTGCTTGACGCTCGAGGACGGCAAGAACCTCCACGACGAGATCCAGAGCGTGAAGGACATGTCGACCAAGAACGAGCAGCGCGCCGAGCTGCTGGCGAAGGAGATGGACGAGCAGCTCAAGCGGCTCAAGACGGTGATCGACGACGCGACCAAGGTCGTGACGCGCAACTCCGCCGACGTCGGCTTGACGGTGCAGAAGCTGCAAACCGATCTCGGCCAGGTGAGCGGGCGCATCGACGATCTGCAGCACGCGCAGGACGCGCTGACGAAGCAGTTCCAGGATTACCGCGCGTCGTCGGATACCAAGCTCGAGCAGCTCACCAACTCGATGACCGCGGCCAAGACGCCGCCGGTCCCCGAGACGCCGGACGCGCTGTTCTCCGAGGCCGACAAGCGGCTCGGCGCGTCGCAGTGGGCCGACGCGCGCCGCCTGTACGAGGCGTTCGTCAACCGCTACCCGACGGACGCGCGCGCGGCCAAGGCGCAGTTCAACATCGGCGAGGCGTACGCCGGCGAGAAGCGCTACGCCAACGCCATCGGCGCGTACACCAAGGTCGTCGACAACTTCCCGAAATCGGACGTCGCGCCCGACGCGATGTACAAAAACGGCCTCGCGTTCTACCAGCTCAAGTACTGCTCGGACGCCAAGGTCTACTTCCAGGAGCTGCTCAAGCGCTATCCGAAGAACAACTGGAAGGCGCAGGCGAACGAGCAGCTCAAGAACCTCGCCAAGGATCAGAAGAACAAGACCGCCTGCTCTTCGTGAGCCATGCTTTCGGCGAGGCGAAGATGAGCGGCGACGACGACGATCGGCGGCTGGCGAACAATCCGTTCGCCCGCGCGGTCGCCGGGCGGCCGCAGCCCGACGACGAGAAGGCGCAGAGCCCGATCATGTACGTCGTGTTCGGGCTGCTGTCGCTGGTGATGGTGGCGATCTTCGTCGCCGCGCTGGTGCTGCCGCCGCTGTTCATGCACACGCTGATCGTGCGCGGGCTGCGCGGCGGCCACCCGGGCATGCTGGCGGTCGGTCTGATCCTGGCCGCGTTTTATTTTCTGATCATCGTCGTCGTCGGCAAGCGGCTCATGGGTCGCCCAAAGCCGCCGACGGATTAAACGCCAAGACGCCAAGACGCCAGTTCAGAAATTAAATAATTTCTGTTTGGCGTCTTGGCGTCTTGGCGTTAATCCCCTCTTTCCACAAACGCGGCGCAGACGGCGCGGGCGGCGGTGATGACGTCGGGCGCGCGATTGACCGCGGCGATGATCGCGGCGGCGGCGGCGCCCGCGCGCGCGACTTCGGCGCAGCGCTCGACCGTGATGCCGCCGATGGCGACGATCGGGATCGGCAGGCGGCAAACTTCGGTGAGCTGCGCCAGGCCGACCACCGGGTCGGGGTTCTCCTTGGTCGCGGTGGCGAAGCACGGCCCGAAGCCGAGGTAGTCCGCGCCGGCGTCGAGCGCGGCGCGCGCCTGCGCCGGCGAGTGCGTCGAGACGCCGAGGAGAAACGGCGCCGGCGCGAGCGCGCGCGCGGCGGCGAGCGGCAGATCGTCCTGCCCGAGGTGCGCGCCGTCGGCGCCGCCGGCCAGCGCCACGTCGAGCCGATCGTTGACGATCAACGTCGCCTCGCGCCGCCGGCACAGCGGCCGCAGCTCGTCGACCACCGCCAGCATCGACGCCGCCGACGCGCCCTTCATGCGCAGCTGCAGCACCCGCGCGCCGCCGTCGAGCAGCGCGCGCGCCAGCCGCCCCGCCGGCGGACCGCCGCCCGCCGCCGGCAGATCGACCATCCCGTAAAGCCCGCGCAGCCGTTCGAGGTGCGCCGCCCGCGACGTGAGCTCCATCGCGCGACGGTATCGCATTTGCGCCCGCCGTCGTAGAATCGACGTTTTGGAGGGGCGAATTATTTTGCAACGCAACATCGCGCTCGCGGCGCTGGCGGTCTGTTCGCTCGGCGGCGCGTCCTGCTCCAACCGCTCGCAGCTCGGCCTCCACTACCGCCTCGACATGATCGATCCGAGCGCGGTGGTGCGCGTCGAGACGGTGATCGCGGTCGACCCGTCCGATCCGCGGCAGTTCTTCGCCGACCAGCCGTACCGCTCGGTGGCCACCGGCGTCGGCTACGAGGTGCGCGCGCTGGACGCCTCGATGCAGCGCAAGATGCTGCTCACCTTCGACTCGACCATCGGCTACAAGTTCGCCGCGACCTTCGACTTCACGCTGCTGCCGCCCGACGGCGAGGCCGCGCCGCCGCTGATCGTCACCGCCACCGCCAAGGGCGCCACCAACACCGACGTCATCGGCGTCATCCAGCCGATCAAGACCAAATTTCCCGGCTCGGTCGTCCTCGATCTCAAGGACGCGCGCTGCCACGGCCAGGCGTGCAGCGGCTCGACGCAGGCGTGCTGCTCCGGCGTGTGCGCCGAGACCGCCGGCGACGTCGCCAACTGCGGCGCGTGCGGCGCCTCGTGCGCCGGCCTCGGCGACGCGTGCACCGGCACCCACTGCCGCTGCGCCGGCGCCGCCGGCTGCGCGAACGGCGCCAGCTGCTGCCCCGGCCTCGGCTGCATCAACCTCATGACCGACGCCTTCAACTGCGGCACGTGCGGCCACGCTTGTCACCCCGGCGAGGTCTGCACCGCCGGCGCGTGCACGTGCAACGGCGCCGCCGCGTGTCCCAACGCGCCCGCCGAAGTCTGCTGCGCCGGCGGCTGCTCGACGAGCGGCTGCGCCTGCGGCGGCGGCACCTGCGACGCGCCGAGCACCTGCTGCGGCGGCAGCAACTGCGTCGATCTCGCGCGCGATCAAATGAACTGCGGCGCGTGCGGCCGCGCGTGCGCCATGCCGCTCGTGTGCTCGAACGGCGAGTGCACGTGCAACGGCACCGTCTGCTCGAACAGCGACACGTGCTGCCCGACCGGCTGCCACGCGCTCATGGACGATCCGCAAAATTGCGGCGCGTGCGGCCACGCCTGCTCGGCGGGCGAGCTGTGCGTCGCGGGCCAGTGCCAGTGCGGCATGCAGACGTGCGCCGCCGATCAAGCGTGCTGCAACGGCCAGTGCACGCCGACCCAGGGCGACACGCAGAACTGCGGCGCGTGCGGCCGCGCGTGCCAGCCGGGCGAGCAGTGCTCGAACGGCACGTGCTTCTGCTCGACGCTGCCCGGCGGCGCGACGCAGGCGTGCCTCGCCAACCAGACGTGCTGCTCGGGGAACTGCTTCGATCTGTCGAGCGACGCCGGCCACTGCGGCACCTGCACCATGGGCTGCGCCTCGGGCTACGCGTGCACGATGGGCATGTGCACGCAGACCACGTGCGTGCCGGCGTGCGCGCAGAAGAACATGTGCGTCGGCACGATGTGCTCGTGCGACGGCGGGCCGGCGTGCAGCGCGCCCAAGCTGTGCTGCGCGAGCGGCTGCGCCGATCTGTCGAGCGACTTCGGCAACTGCGGCGCGTGCGGCCACGGGTGCGCCGCGGGCGAGACCTGCGTCGGCGGCAACTGCCTGCGCCCCGACGGCGCGACCTGCACCGCGTCGGCGCAGTGCCTGAACGGCCACTGCGTCGACGGCTACTGCTGCGAGAGCGCGTGCAGCAGCGCGTGCATGGCGTGCAACGTCGGCGGCCACCTCGGCGAGTGCCGCCCCGCGCCCAAGGACTCGCTCGATCCGCGCATGAAGTGCATGACCACGCCCACCACGTCGTGCGGCCAGAACGGCCGCTGCGACGGCAACGGCGCCTGCGAGCAGTGGAGCGGCACCGCCTGCAACAGCACGTGCGATCCCAGCACCAACCTGCAGACGCCGTCGTTCTGCAACGGCGCGGGCCAGTGCAAGCCGGGCGCCGCCATCCCGTGCGCGCCCTACGTCTGCGACACGAACGCGGGCGCGTGCTTCACCACGTGCACCACCGGCGCGCAGTGCATCCCTTCGACGTGCTCGGGCCCGTCGAAGCTGGCGCAGTCGAAGTGCATCACCGGCGGCCCGTCGACCGTCGGCCGCTGCACCGTCGCCTCGGTCGACTGCGGGGCGTACATCTGTCAGCCCGGCACGAGCATGACCAACGCCACGTGCGCCTCCGGCCAGTGCAACAGCGGCTGCAACGACAACAACGTCTGCGCCGCCGGCTGCGGCTGTCACATCAACCTGCTCAACTGTCTGCTCGGCCAGGTCTGCACCTGCCCGTAGGTGCTAAACTCCGCCGACGATGGATCGTCCGTTCAAGATCGTCTCCTCGTACGAGCCGCGCGGTGATCAGCCGAAGGCGATCAAAGAATTGGTCGCCGGCCTCGAGCGCGGCGACAAGCACCAGACGCTGCTCGGCATCACCGGCTCGGGCAAGACGTACACCGCCGCGTGCGTGATCGAAAAAGTCCAGCGCCCGGCGCTGATCATCGCGCACAACAAGACGCTGGCGGCGCAGCTCTACGGCGAGTTCCGCGATCTGTTCCCCGAGAACGCCGTCGAGTACTTCGTCTCCTACTACGACTACTACCAGCCCGAAGCGTACGTAGTCGCCTCCGACACGTTCATCGAGAAGGACTCGATGATCAACGAGGCGATCGATCGCATGCGCCACTCCGCCACGCGCGCGGTGCTGTCGCGGCGCGACACCATCATCGTCGCGTCGGTGTCGTGCATCTACGGCATCGGCGATCCCGGCTACTACCGCGACCTGGTGATCGATCTCGAGCCGGGCCAGGAGCTGCGCCGCGACGCGCTCCTGCGCCGGCTCGTCGATCTTCAGTACGAGCGCAACGACACCGACTTCCACCGCGGCACCTTCCGCGTGCGCGGCGACGTGGTCGAGATCTTCCAGTCGCACGAGGAGGAGACCGCGCTGCGCATCGAGTTCTTCGGCGACGAGATCGAGACCATCGCCGAGATCGATCCGCTGCGCGGCAAGACCAGGCGCAAGCTCGACCAGGCGCACATCTTCCCCGGCTCGCACTACGTCACGCCGGCGAGCCAGCTGGTGAAAGCGATCGACGCCATCAAGATCGAATTGCGCGGGCGGTTGCAGGAGCTGTCGGCGAACATGAAGCTGGTCGAGAAGCAGCGGCTCGAGCAGCGCACCATGTTCGACATCGAGATGCTCGAGCAGATGGGCCACTGCTCCGGCATCGAGAACTACTCGCGCCACCTCTCGGGCCGCGCCGCCGGCGAGCCGCCGCCGACGCTGATCGACTATTTTCCGAAAGACTATTTGTTGTTCGTCGACGAGTCGCACCAGACGGTGCCGCAGGTGCAGGCGATGTACCGCGGCGATCGCTCGCGCAAGGAGACGCTGGTCGACTACGGCTTCCGCCTGCCGTCGGCGCTCGACAACCGCCCGCTCAAGTTCGAGGAGTGGGAGCAGCGCGTGAACCAGGTCATCTACGTCTCGGCCACGCCCGGCGACTACGAGGTGAAGAAGAGCGAGGGCGTGGTGGTCGAGCAGGTGATCCGCCCGACGGGGCTGCTCGATCCCGAGATCGAAGTCCGCCCGGTGAAGGATCAGGTCGACGATCTGCTCGGCGAGATCCGCGACCGCGTGAAGCGCAAGGAGCGCGTGCTGGTCACCACGCTCACCAAGCGCATGGCCGAGGACCTCACCGAGTACTACGCCGATCTCGGCGTGCGCGTGCGCTACCTGCACTCGGACGTCGACACGCTCGAGCGCATCGAGATCATCCGCGATCTGCGGCGCGGCGAGTTCGACGTGCTGGTCGGCATCAACCTGTTGCGCGAGGGGCTCGATCTGCCGGAGGTGTCGCTGGTGGCGATCCTCGACGCGGACAAAGAGGGCTTCCTGCGCAGCGACCGCTCGCTCATCCAGACGTGCGGCCGCGCGGCGCGCAACCTGCGCGGGCGCGTGATCATGTACGGCGACAAGATGACCGCGGCGATGAAGCACGCCATCAGCGAGACCGAGCGGCGGCGCACCATCCAGGCGGCGCACAACAAGAAGCACAAGATCACGCCCAAGAGCGTCGAGCGCGCGATCCTCGACATGCGCGGCAGCCCGTACGACGCCGACTACGTCGATCTGACCGTCGTGCCCGCCGCCGCCGAGAAGAAGCAGAAGTGGGTGGCCGACATCGCCGTCGAGGACATCCCGAAGACGGTGGCCGACTTGCGCAAGAAGATGCACGCGGCGGCGGAGGATCTCGACTTCGAGAAGGCGGCGGAGTTTCGCGACCGCATCAAGGCGCTCGAGGCGGTCGAGCTGGCGCTGCGCTGATCGTGCCGCGCCCGAACGACGGCAGCGGCTACATCCACGGCTACTCCGACGCCGAGGCCGAGCGGCTGCTCGAGCAGGCGGAGTTCCTGGCGCGCTGGGTGATGCCGGGCGTGGACCTCGACGGCGTCGAGCGGCTGCTCGAGCCGGGCGTGGGCGTGGGCGCCGAGACGCGGCTGCTCTTGCGGCGCTGGCCGTCGCTGCGCATCGTCGGCGTCGACGTGTCCGAGGATTCGCTGGCGCGCGCGCGCCGCGTGCTCGACGGCGACGTGGCGCGCGGCGCGGTGTCGCTGGTGCGCGCGTCGGCGGCCGCGCTGCCGCTCGACGACGCGGCGTTCGACGGCGCGTTCGTGTGCTGGCTGCTCGAGCACGTGCCCGACGCCGCGCGCGTGGTCGCCGAGTGCGCGCGCTGCCTGCGCCCGGGCGGCCGGCTGAGCGCGACCGAGGTCTACAACACCAGCCTGTACGTCGAGCCGCGGCGGCCCATCATCGATCGCTACTTCGCCGCCGTCGGCGAAGCGCAGCGCGCGTCGGGCGGGCATCCGGAGATCGGCGCGCGCCTCGGCGAGCTGGCCGCGCGCGCCGGGCTGCGCGTCGAGCGGTTGCGCTTCGTGCCGGTGCTCGGCGACGGGCGCGATCCCGACGGGCGCGCCGCGCTCATCCGCTACTTCCGCGAGCTGCTGCGCTCGGCCGCGCCGCAGGTGCGCGCCGCCGGCACGTTCCCCGACGCCGACCTCCCCGAGCTGTGGGCCGCCTTCGCCGACGTCGAGCGCGCCCCCGACGCACTCCTCTGCTACACCTTCGCCCAGCTCGACGCCCGAAAGCCTTGATCTGCGGAGCAGAGGATTGAACCGCCAAGGCGCCGCAGACGCCAAAAGGATCAGGAAAATAAAATTCTGATCTTTCTTTTTGGCGTCTGCGGCGCCTTGGCGGTTCATCACTCTGAATCTCTGCGCTGTGATCGCGCGCGCACGCGAATTCGGGGGATTGCGGTAGGCTCGCGGCATGAGGGGAGCGTGGCTCGGATTGATCGCGTGCGCGGCGCTCGCGGGATGCCGGACGCGGCTGCTCGACGGCGGCGACGGCGGGAGCACCGTGATGCAGGCCGCTGCGCTCAGCGCCGGCGTCGGGCACACCTGCGCGCTGCTCGACGGCGGCGCGGTCGCGTGCTGGGGCGACAACTCGCTCGGCCAGCTCGGTGACGGCAGCAAGGTTTTTTTCCGCAGCGCGCCCGGCCCGGTGCCGTCGCTGAGCGGCGTGGTCGAGCTGGCCGCCGGCGACAACTACACCTGCGCGCGCCGCGGCGACGGCTCGGTGATCTGCTGGGGCGATCGCGCCGCGACCGGCGCCGCCGACGCCGGCCCGTCGCCGCTGCCGCTGCGCGGACCCGCCGTGCAGCTCGCGCTCTCCGAGACGCAGGCGTGCGCCCGCCTCGCCGACGGCACCACCAACTGCAGCAGCGACACGCGGCTCGCGCTGCTCGCCGCCGGCGAGCACCACTTCTGCGGCGCGTTCACCGACGGCCACGTGCGCTGCTGGGGCCCGAGCGCGTGCGGCGAGACCGGCGCGCCGCCGGCCACCAGCGACCCGACGACCATCCCCGGCGTGATCGCGCCGCGCGCGCTCGCGCTCGGCTCGGAGCACAGCTGCGCGCTCGGCGCCGAGGTGCGCTGCTGGGGCTGCAACGCCAACGGCCAGCTCGGCGACGGCTCGGAGAAGGACAGCCTCACGCCGGTGACGGTGACCGGCCTCGCCGACGTGGCCGCGATCGCCGCGCGCTGGGAGCGCAGCTGCGCCATCGGCACCGACGGCATCGTGCGCTGCTGGGGCAAGCTCGACCCGGTCGATCCGTCGAACGACACGCAGCACCCGACGCCGGTGCTGGTGCCGAACCTCGGCCCGATCACGTCGCTGGCGCTCGGCCGCGAGCACGCGTGCGCCACCACCGCGAGCGGCATCGTCTGCTGGGGCCACAACGATCACGGCCAGCTCGGCGACGGCACCACGACTTCGCGCGAGCAGCCCGCGCCGGTGAAGTTCCCCGCGCCGTAGCGCGCAGCCGCGCGCGCGTCAGGCGATCAGCGCCGCGATCGGCTGGCCCTTGTCGGTGAGCGTGACCGGGCGGCCGCGCGGCGTGACCACCTCCTTCGACGGATCGAGCCCGAGCAGCGTCGCCGCGGTGGCGAACAGATCGGGCACCTGCGTCGGCGCCGCCACCACCTTGTCGCCGTCGCCGTCGGTCGAGCCGAGCACCTGCCCGCCGCGCACGCCGCCGCCCGCGAGCACCGCGCTCCACGCCCCCGGGTGATGATCGCGCCCTTCGTTCTCGTTGATCTTCGGCGTGCGCCCGAAGTCGCCCATCCACATCACCAGCGTCGAGTCGAGCAGCTTGCGCTCGTCGAGATCTTTGAGCAGCGCCGCCATCGCCGGATCGAGCGCGCCCATCAGCTTCTCGGTCTTGCCGAAGTTGTCCTTGTGCGTGTCCCAGCCGTCGAGCACCACCTCGACGAACTTCACGCCCGCCTCGACCAGCCGCCGCGCCATCAAGCAGCCGCGCCCGAAGTCGCTGGCGCCGTACGCCGCGCGCACCGCGTCCGGCTCGTCGTCGAGCTCGAACGCCTTCAGCCGCGACGAGTACATCAGCCGCACCGATTTCGCGTACACCGTCTCGCGCTGCTTGATCTTGGGATCGCCGGTCTCGGCGGCGAACTGCTCCTCGAGCGACGCCAGCGCGCCGCGCCGCCGCACGAAGCGCGCGAAGTCGACGTTGCGCGCGTAGTTGGTGTTGGCCGGCGGCTGCTTGGGATCGGGCACCACGAACGGCCCGTACTGCACGCCGAGAAATCCGGCGCCGAACGACGGCCCGCTGATCGACACGAACCCCGGCAGGTCCGTCGACGGATCGCCCAGCTCCTCCGCCGCCCAGCCGCCGAGCGACGGGTAGCTCACCGTCGGATTGGGCGCGTAGCCGGTGTGCAGGAGGTGCTGCGCGCGATCGTGGTTGCCCTCTTTGCTCGTCATGCCGCGCAGGATCGCCAGCTTGCCCGCGTGCTCGGCGACGAGCGGCAGGTGCTCGCAGATCTGCACGCCGTCGACCGCGGTCTTGATCGCCTTGAACTTGCCCGCGCCCGGCGATCCCGGCTTGGGATCCCACGTGTCGACGTGGCTCGGCCCGCCGTTCATCCACAAGACGATGCACGCCTTCGCCTTCGCCGCCGGATTGCGCCGCTCTTCGGCGCGGACGCGGCGCGGGCGCGCGAGCTGCGCCGCCCACAGCGACAGCAGCGACGAGGCGCCGACTTTGAGAAACGCGCGACGATCCATGCTCACCTCGTGACGCTAGTGGCGAAAGAAAAATTCGCTCGAGTTGAGCAGCGCCCACTCGAGATCTTCGTACGCCTGCTGCTTGGCGGTCATGCCCGCGATCTTGATGCGCGGCCCGATGCGTCGCAGCGGATCCGGTGGCTCGCCGCGTTTGCCGCCCATGCCGTTCCCCTTCTGATTCGGATCGCGCGGCGGCGGGCGCTTGGGCTTGCCGGTGTCGACCACGTCGTGCTCGGCGTTGACGAACGCGGTCCAGCGCTCGAGCTCCTTCGCCGTCGGCGGACGCGACAGCGTGCGCAGGTACAGCGCCTCGATCTTGGCCGCGTCGCCGACCGGCATCGCCAGCACGTCGGTGAGCGCCGTGCCCGGCAGCGCGCTCGACGCCGAGTTGAGGAGCTGCCCGTTGATCAGCATCAGCGACTGCGGGATCGTGCCCTCGTACTCCGACGCGTCGATCTCCTCGTCGACGTCGAACAGGAACGTCACCAGCTGCCGCACCTGCGTCTTCACTTTATCGATGTTCGCGCCGGCGAAGCGCGACAGCAGCCGCTCCACGTCGGTGGCCACCGCGATCGAGTCGAGCAGCGACTCCGGCCCCATCGGCCGCAGGCGATAGTGTCCCCACAGTTTGTCCTCGGCGTCGCCCGGCCCTTTCGCCGGCGCCGCCGCGAGCTGGTACGCGCGCGTCGCCGTGATCATCGCGATCAGCCGCCGCAGGCTGTAGCCGTGCGTGACGAAGTCCGCGCTCAGCCGATCGAGGATCTCCGGCGCGGTCACCGGGTTCGAGCGGCGAAAATCGTCGACGGGATCGAAGAAGCCGCGCCCGAGAAAGTAGGCCCAGAAGCGGTTGACGATCGCGCGCGCGAAGTACGGATTGGCCGGCGCGACGATCCACGCCGCCAGCGCCTTGCGGCGGCTCGGCGCCGTCGAGAAGTCGCTGCCGTCGAGCGCGGTCGGCTTGGCGTCGGCGATCTCGCGCAGCTCCGACTTCTTCGGCCCGCCGAACGACGGCACCAGCGTGTCGTGCAGCTCCACGCGCCGGATGCCCGGCTGCTTGCCGTCGTCGAGCGGCGTCATGCCGGTGCGCGCGAAGCACGCCGCCAGCCGCCGGAAGTCGTCCTGCTTCCACTTCTCCGACGGGTGGTCGTGGCACTGCGCGCACTGGATCTGCACGCCGAGGAACACGCGCGAGACCTTCCCCGTCAGGTCGGTCGGGTTGCCGTTGTACTTGAGCAGCCAGTTGACCGCGCCGTTCGGCTTGGCGTCGGCCTGCGGCATTTTGCCGTCTGCTTGCGGCATTTTGCCGCCCTTTGGATCAGGGGTGGTGTTCTGCCCGCTGGCGGTGAGCAGCTTCTCGACCACCACGCTCCACGGCTCGTCGCGATCCAGCTCGTCGTGCAGCCACGCGCGGAACGCCGGCCGATCGACCAGGTTGCCGAACACGAAGCGCCCGAGCAGCACCTTGTCCCAATAGTCGGTGAAGTGATCGGCGTAGCTCGGCCCGTCGAGGAGCTGGTTCACCGCGCGCACGCGCTTGTCGGCGGACTTGTCGGCGAGGAACGCGGCGACCACGTTGGCCGGCGGGATCGCGCCGGTGAGATCGATGTACACGCGCCGCAGGAAGCGCGCGTCGTCGACGGGGATCGCCGGCTGCACCCTGGCCTTGCGCCACTCGGCGGCGATCATTTTGTCGAGCTCGGCGGGCGTCAGCTCTTTCGGCGCCGCCGGTTTCGCCGGCGCTTTGCCCGCGGCCGCGCCCGCGCTCGCGGCGAGCGCTGCGACGACCGCGATCACGCTCATTGCCATGCGACGAATTGGACGCATCCAGCCGGCCTCCAGGTAAAACGCGAGCCGCTAGAGTTTATTCGGCGATGGCGGAAAGCGCGAGCAGGACCGCGTCGAGCCCCTGGTGCAGCCGCTCGCCGTCCCACAGCGCCGGCAGCGTCGTGCCGCCGCGCGCCGCGAAGTCGGCCTTCACCTCGTCGTAGAAGACGTTGCGAAAGCGGATTTTCTCGACGAGCGCGCGGTCGACGACCCGCTTGCGCGCGGCCGCCGAGTCGGCGTCGTTGGTGGCGTGGAACAACTCGATCACGCGCGCGCCTTGCGCACGATCGCCGCGCGGAGCTCCTGCGTGACGAGCAGCACCAGCGCCACCGCGCCGTCGAACACGAGCAGCTTGTTGAACGGCTGCAGATCGGCGAGCGGTAGCGCGATCGCCAGCTTCGACAGGATCGGCCCGATCACGCCAGCCGCCAGCGCCGCGAACATCGCCCACACCAGCGCGCGCGGCGGCCGCGGCATCCACGCCGCGATCAGCGCCACCATCGCCAGCCCGAGCCGCGCGCCCGCCTCGCGCTGGCTGTAGAGGATCGCTGCGTTCGCCACCGCGCGTCCCGTCACGAGATGCGCGACCCAGTTCGGCAGCAGCACCGTGAGCAGCGACAGCGCGCCCGCGATCGCGCCGTAGATCGCCAGCGTCACGCGCTGCACGCGCTGAAGCGTCTCCAGCGACTTCATCGATGACCTCCGCGTCCGGGCACCACGTTCCACAGGCTCGCCATCAGGATCGCGCCGATGATGGCGAACGGGATCGGCGCCAGCGGCCACATGTGGAACTCGACGCCGGGCAGCGCCGCGTTCTTGAAATGATCGAGCAGCCGGCCCATGCCGTAGCCGACCAGCGTGGCGGCGAGGTACTGCGCGCCGTCGAAGAAGCCCGCCGCGGTGGCCACCGCCTTCCTGCCGCCGAAGTCCATCGACGCCGCGCCGCCGACCAGCGAGTGCGCGCTCTGGATGAAGAACGCCATCATTAATAGGAGCACCGCGCCCGACCACGGCGATTGATAGAGCTGCGAGAGCAGCGCCAGCGTCGCCGCCTGCCCGACGAACGCGAAAAAGATCACCGGCGCGCGCCGGGCGCCGAACACGCGATCCGAGACGTTCCCCGCGACCAGCCCGCCCGCGACCGCCGCGATCGGCGTGAACCAGCTCACGACGTTGTAGGGCGCGAAGCCCGAGAGCTGCTTCGCCTGCAGGTGGAACACCGCGCCGATGTAGCCGGTCCACCAATGATCGATCGAGTTGCGCACCATGCCGATGCACATCGACGAGAACGCGATCAGCCACGCCGCGCGCGACGCAAAAACTTTTCGCAGCACGAACTCGAGCGACGGCTTCTGCGCCGCCTCCTCTTTGGTCTCGTCGGCGGTCTGGAACTCGTAGCCGGCGTCGGCGGGCGAGTTGGCGACGAAGCGCCGGTTGAGGAAGAACATCACGCCGAGGATCGCCGCCGGGATCCAGAAGCAGAAGCGCCACGGCAGAAAGCGCAAGATGAACGGCGAGAAGAAGAACGCGAACAGCCGGCCGCTCTGGATCATGATGCCGAAGATGCCGGCGAACGAGCCGCGCTCGCGCACGTGGAACCACGCGGCGTTGATTTTGACGATCGATAACGCGCCGAATGATTGAAAATAATGGTTGCACGCCCAGAGCGCGGCGAAGGTGGCAATCACCGTCGAGGCGGACATGCCGTGGGCGATGACGGCTTTTTGCAAGATAACGCCGTCTTTCATTACCGCTGGGCGATCCAAAAACAGGTAGCAGAGGCCGAACAGGAAGTTGAACACCGCGGCGCCGATCGAGCCGATCAGGATCGCGCGCTTGCCGCCGATCTTGTCGGCGAGCGGGCCGTTCAAGAACACCGAGCAGCCGTAGACGAAGACGCCGGCGGAGATGATGGTGCCGTACTCGCTGTTGGACCAGCCGAACTGCTCCTTCATCGCGTTCTGGATCGCGCTGAGGTTGTAGCGCGACATGTAGAAGAAGCCGTACATCAGGCCGAGGAACACCCAGTTCTGCGTGCGCCGCGGGCGGAAGCCGGGCGGGTGCTCGACGGGAACGGCGGCGGGATCCATGCGCGCGACGTTTGATAACACGGCGCCGTCGTGGTGTCATGCGAGGCCATGTCCGAAATGGGCGACGAAGCGGTCAAGCACCTCGCCGCGCTGATCCGCATCGACACCACCAACCCGCCGGGCAACGAAACGCCGGCCGCGGAGTACCTGGCTGAATTGCTGAACGGCGCCGGTCTGCCGCCGGTGCTCGTCGGCGCGACGCCGGATCGCAAGAACGTGGTGGCGCGCGTGCGCGGCGACGGCTCGAAGGCGCCGCTCCTGCTCGGCGCGCACCTCGACGTCGTGCCGGCGGAGCGAGAGCAGTGGCGCCACTCGCCGTTCGGCGGCGAGATCCACGACGGCTATCTGTGGGGACGCGGCGCGATCGACATGAAGCACATGGCGGTGATGTCGGCGCTGGTGCTGATGCGGCTTCAGCGCGAGAAGGTGAAGCTGACGCGCGACGTGATCTTCGCCGGCGTCGCCGACGAGGAGGCGGGCTGCGACTTCGGCTCGAAGTTCCTGGTCGATCATCATCCGGACCTCGTCAAGGCGGAGTTCGCGCTCGGCGAGGCGGGCGCGTTCACCGTGCACATCGGCGGCAAGGCGATCTATCCGATCCAGGTCGCCGAGAAGGGCACGGTGTGGATGAAGCTGCGCGCCGTCGGCAAGCCGGGCCACGGCTCGCTGCCGAAGGAGAACAACGCGGTCACGCGGCTGGCGGAGGCGATCGCGAAGTTGGGACGCGCGCGCCTGCCGCACCATCGCACCGCGATCGTCGACGGATACCTGCGCGCGATCGCGGCGACGCAAAAGTTTCCGCAGTCGCTGCTGCTGCGCAACCTGCACCGGCGCAAGATCGCCGACCTGGTGCTCAAGAAGCTGCCCGATCGCGGCGTGGCGGCGGCGCTGTCGGCGGTGCTGTCGAACACCGCGGTACCGACGGTGCTGCGCGCGGGCGGCAAGGTCAACGTGGTGCCGGGCTCGGCGGAGGCGGAGGTCGACGGGCGCTCGCTGCCGGGGCAGACCGCGGCCGATCTGATCGCCGAGGTGAAGCGCGTGATCGGCGAGGACGTGGAGATCGAGGTGCTGCGCGACATGCCGCCCGTCGAGCACCAGCCGGCGTCGGCGCTGTGGGACGTGATGCAGGCGGCGCTCGAGCGCGGCCATCCGGGCGCGGCGGTGGTGCCGTATCTCGCGCCCGGGTTCACCGACGCCAAGAACTGGTCGCGGCTCGGCTGCCGCTCGTACGGCTTCATGCCGCTGCAGTTTCCCGACGACGGCGTCAAGTTCGCCGACCTGTTCCACGGCCACGACGAGCGGATTCCCGTCGAGGGATTGAAGTGGGGCGTGGAGCTGCTCTACGGCGTCGTGCGCGACTTCGCGTCGGGCTGAATCGGCGGCGCGAGCCGATGCTTGCGCAGGATCGTCAGGCCCGGCGAGATGGTCATGTCGTGGATGGCGTAGCGCGGATCGGGGAGCAGATCCTCGGGGCGGCCGTCGTAGAGGTGATCGATCAGCTCCTTGACGAGACCGACCATGCCGGCGGTGTGACCGCCCGGCGGCCGCGGCGGGGGCGCGAGCGGCGCGCCGTCGAACCACTCGGGCATGTAGCCGGTGCCCCAGTCTTCGATCGCGTACAGCCCGCCCGGCTTGAGGCCCTTGCGGAACAGGAGGTCGAAGCTCTCGCGCGCGTACTCGGCGACGTGCGAGCAGTCGTCGATGATGATGTCGAAGCCGTCGGGCGCGCACTCGGCGATGATCTGCCGCAGGAGCCGCCGCTGCTGCTGCGGGCCCTGGTAGACGCGAATGCGGCCCGACGGATCGTCGAGCGCCACCGGGTTCTCGTCGAGACCGACGATCAGCCCGCGCGGAAACCAGTCGCGCCACAGCGCCAGCGAGCCGCCGCGCAGGACGCCGAGCTCGAGCAGCCGCACCTCGGCGCCGCGCAGCGGGGCGAACAGCTCCTCGTACCGCGGAAGGTAGCCGTGCTTGTCGGTGTCGTAGCCGCCGCTCATTTCGCGGCGCGCGAGCCGAGCGCGCGCTTGAGCACGGCGCGCGCCATGCGGCGCTTGTTGAGCTGCCCCTTGCGCAGCACCCAGACGCGCACCGCGCGGCCGGCCAGCCAATATATCGTCAAAAATGCCAATATACTGGCGAGCGCCGCGCCGGCCAGCCCGAGCGCCAGCCATGCGCCGGGCAAGAGCACCGCGCGGCGCGCCAGCACGCCGAACACCACCGGCACGGTGAGGAACGCCATCACGCGCACCAGCATGCCGCGGCGCGCGCCGTACTGGAGTCGGATGTACTTCCAGATTCCCTTGGGAAGCGCCTCGGCGGCGTCCTTGGCGTAGGGATCGTGGAGGATACCACCACAGTCCTCGCAGGCGCGGCCGCCGGCCCACGTCGAGCCGCAGTCGGGACAGACCTTGATCAACTCAGTAGCCTCGTTCGACCAGCCAGTTGGCGAGCTGCCGATAAAATAGAACGTGGTCGAACGGATTGCCAGGGTCGGGCGCCTGGCCGCCGATCTGGCCGATCTCGGAGAGGTGGTCGGCCGGCAGGCAGCCGAGGAACGTGCCCCACTTGGCGGACGCGACGGTGACCAGGCCGTCGTTGGTCGGCGCCGGCGAGAACGAGCCGTTGATGATGCCGGCGGGCGCGGCCAGCAGCGGGTTGAGCGTCGAGACGTACGAGTCGTAGCGCGAGATGAACGGCACCGGCGTGGCGGTGCCGCAGTCTTGATCGCCGCGCGCGCCGTTCGAGCGCCCGGCCACCGAGTAGTAGGCGACGCGCGGATCGTCCGGGTGCGCGACGGTGAACGCGTCCGCGCCCGCCGACGAGAGCGCCTGGATCGCCGCCTTGGCGTCCTGGTTGTCGGCGCCGCCGTCGATGAAGCCGCCGAACAGCGAGAGCAGCGCGCCCACCGCGTCCTGCGCCGGGCCGGGCAGCGCCTGCGTCGCCACGTCGGCCACCACGTCGCCGCGGTTCGGCCCCGCGATCGCCACCACCGCGCCGACGTGCGGGCCGAGGTTCGACGCCACGTAGCGGCAGTCGAGCGAGCCTTGCGAGTGGCAGATCAGGTTGACCTTCTCGGCGCCGGTCTGCTGCAGCACCGACTGCACGAACGTCTGGAGCTGGGCGCCGCGCACCTCCGACGAGTTGTACGCGTCCACCTGCGCGACGAACACGTCGTGGCCGTCCTGCGTGAGCGCCTCGGGGACGCCGTAGTAGTATTCGAGGGGACCGATGTTCTTGAAACCGTCGAGGCCGTGGGCGAGCACGATCGGGAACGGCTTGCGCGTGCCCGCGTCCTCGGAGCCTTTGGGAAAGCTCGTCGGTGGGCGATCGCCCTTGCCGGGATCGCCGCCGTCGGGTGACGCGATCGCGGCGGCGCCGGAACAGCCGCCCGCGAGCAACAGGATGAGCGCGGCGTATTGCCTCATTCCTGGAAACCTCCCCGCAACATCTGAGGGCGGCGCCCCGTGACTGTCAAGAGTGATGTCGCCGATTGGGCGGCCGTGGAGCGGGTGCTGAGCGGGGCGGTGGGGACGGTTTTCCCGTCGGCGGCGCTGGTCGTGATCGACGCCTTGCAAAAAGTGAAACAAGTTTCAGTCGGCGCGGCAAACGGCGGCACGATCTTCGACCTCGCGTCGCTCACCAAGCCGCTGGCGACGGTGAGCTTGACGATGGCGGCGCTCGACGCGGGCGCGCTGTCGCTCGCCGATGAGCCGCGGCCAGGCGTGACCGTGCAGCACCTGCTCGCGCACGCGTCGGGACTGCCGGCGTGGAAGCTGCTCGCGCCCGCGCCCGGCTTCTCCGACGCGCGCGCGGGGATCGTCGAGGCGGTGCGCCGCGAGCCGCTCGAGTCGGCGCCCGGCGCGGCGGCGCGCTACAGCGATCTCGGCTTCATCCTGCTCGGCGACTGGCTGGAGCGGCGGCTCGGATCGCGCCTGGATGCGCTCTTCACCGAGCGGATCGCCGATCCGCTGGGGCTGGCGATCGGCTACGGCCCGCGCGCGGCCGAGGCGTGCGCGCCGACCGAGGGCGAGCTGCGCGGCGTGGTGCACGACGAGAACGCGCGCGCGATGGGCGGCGTGGCCGGGCACGCGGGGCTGTTCGCCACCGCCGGCGACGTGGCCGCGCTCGCCGCCGTGCTGCTGGCGACGTGGGCGGGTAAAAGTGAAATCGGTTTCACTTTTTCGCGCAAAGGTGAAACCCATTTCACTTTTCCCGTTCTCCCGTCGACGTTGCGGCGATTCTGGTCGCCTTCGGGAGTGCCGGGCTCGACCTGGTGCCTCGGCTGGGATCGCCCGTCGGCGGCCGGCTCGTCGGCGGGCGCCCGCTGGCCGCGCGACGGCGTCGGCCACCTCGGCTTCACCGGCTGCTCGCTGTGGCTCGATCCGCCGCGCGGCCGCGCCGTCGTGCTGCTCTCGAACCGCGTCCACCCGACGCGCGCCAACGATCGCATCAAGGCCTTCCGCCCGCTGCTCCACGACGCGATCGTCGCCGCCCTCGACGGCGCTTGATCCGCTGATCGCCTGCTCGAACGACACCACGATGTAGCGCGCGCCGCGTCTTGATCTCACGGCAGCGACGGTCTAACGTGCGCGGCCATCATGTCGCTGCGCGCGCCGTTGCGGGTTCCCGTCGAGCTGCGCGCGCGCACGCGGTGGTTTCGCCTGGCGCACGCGGTCGGGCTCGACGGGCTCTCGCTCGGCTCGGCGGCGCCCGACGAGGCGGAGGGCGCGCTCGACCTGGCGTTCCACCTGCCGGGCGACGCGCGGCCGATCCGCTGCCGCGCGCGCGTGCACGAGGTGGTCGTCGATCGCGGCGAGCGCGAGACCGAGCGCGCCGAAAAACGCGACGTGCGCTTCCTCGATCTCGACGAGGACGGCCGCGCGCGCATCGAACGGTACGTCGAAGAGAGGCTGGGCCTGAATCCATGAGCACGTCTCCGCAAGATCCGTTGAAGCGCCTCGAAGAGATGGAAGCGCGCGCCCTCGAGGGCGGCGGCAAGGAGCGCATCGAGCGCCAGCACGCCGCCGGCAAGCTGACCGCGCGCGAGCGCATCGAGCTGCTGCTCGATCCCGGCTCGTTCGTCGAGCTCGACAAGTTCGTCACCCACCGCTGCGCCGACTTCGGCATGGAGCAGCAGAAAATTCTCGGCGACGGCGTGGTCACCGGCTACGGCACCGTCGGCGCGCGCCAGGTGTTCGTGTTCGCGCAGGACTTCACCGTGTTCGGCGGCTCGCTGTCGGGCGCGTACGCGACCAAGATCTGCAAGGTGATGGACCTGGCGATGAAGGTCGGCGCGCCGGTGGTCGGGCTCAACGACTCGGGCGGCGCGCGCATTCAGGAAGGCGTGCAGTCGCTCGCCGGCTACGCCGACATCTTCACGCGCAACGTGCTGTCGTCGGGCGTGGTGCCGCAGATCTCGGCCATCATGGGCCCGTGCGCCGGCGGCGCGGTGTACTCGCCGGCGATGACCGACTTCATCTTCATGGTCGATCAGACGAGCTACATGTTCATCACCGGCCCCGACGTCATCAAGACGGTGACGCACGAGGAGGTGACCAAAGAGGAGCTCGGCGGCGCGCACACGCACGCGTCGCGCTCGGGCGTGGCGCACACCGCGTTCCCCGACGAGCGCGCGTGCATCGACGGCATCCGCGAGCTGCTCTCGTTCCTGCCGCAGAACAACACCGAGAATCCGCCGGCGCTCGCCGCGTCGACCGATCGGCCCGATCGCGAGGTGCCGGAGCTCGACGGGCTGGTGCCGCCCGACTCGTCGAAGCCGTACGACATGAAGCGCGTGATCACCAGCGTCGTCGACGACGGGCGCTTCTTCGAGATCCACGCCGAGTACGCGCAGAACATCGTCGTCGGGTTCGCGCGCATCGACGGGCGGCCGGTCGGCATCGTCGCCAATCAGCCGGCGCACCTCGCCGGCTGCCTCGACATCAACGCGTCGGTGAAGGGCGCGCGCTTCGTGCGCTTCTGCGACTGCTTCAACCTCCCGCTGGTCACGTTCGTCGACGTGCCGGGGTTCCTGCCGGGCACCGCGCAGGAGTACGGCGGCATCATCAAGCACGGCGCGAAATTGCTCTACGCGTTCGTCGAAGCGACGGTCCCCAAGGTCACGGTGATCACGCGCAAGGCGTACGGCGGCGCGTACGACGTGATGGCGTCCAAGCACGTGCGCGCCGACGTCAACTACGCGTACCCGACGGCGGAGATCGCGGTCATGGGCCCCGACGGCGCGGTCAACATCGTCTATCGCGACGAGCTGGCCAAGGCGCCCGACGCCGCCGCCGCGCGCGCCGCGTACTCGGCCGAGTACCGCGAGAAATTCGCCAACCCGTACTCGGCCGCCGCGCTCGGCTACATCGACGAGGTCATCCGCCCGCGCGAGACGCGCGCCAAGCTCGCCGCCGCGCTGCGCATGCTGCGCAACAAGCGCCAATCGAACCCGCCCAAGAAGCACGGCAACCCGCCCTTGTAACGAACGTCGGCGACGGACGGCTCGCCCGCTCGACGCTTTGCCGCTCCGTCGGGCAAGTGATATCCTGAGACGTTACATGACCGTTTCACGTTCGACCGCTCTCTTGGTGCTGGCGCTCGCCGGCGGCTGCATCGGGCGGCTGCCCGAGCCGCGCTCGGCGACCATGGTGCGCAGCTTTCACGGCACGCTGGTGCCCGGCTACTACGTGAGCCCGGCGGCCTATCAACATTATATCCAGGCGCAGCTGCTCTCGAACGACGGGCGCGCCGAGGAGGCGGCCGAGGAGCTGCGCCACGCGCTCGCCTCCGACGGGGCGTCGCCGTATCTGCGCACGCGGCTCGCCGAGGAGCTGCTCACGCTCGGCCGGCTCGACGAGGCGCGCGAAGAGGTGGAAGCGGCGCTGCACCTCGACGCGCAGTTCCCCGAGGCGTACGTCGATCTCGCGCGCGTCAAGCAGCGCGTCGGCGATTCGGCCGGCGCGGAGGCGGCGCTGCGCAAGGCGCTCGACATCGATCACGGCTGCGAGGACGCGTACACCGCGCTGGTGTCGGTCTATCACGATCGCGGCGACGCGCAGCGCGCCGAGGCGACGTGGCGCGAGATGGTGCGCTGGCTGCCCGGCTCGGCGCTGGCGCACGACGCGCTCGGGCGCGCGGCGATCTCGCGCGGCGACGCGCCGGTGGCGGAGGCGGAGCTCAAGCGCGCGCTCGAGCTCGACGGCGCGTTGCACGACGCGCGCGTGGCGCTCGCGGAGCTTTTGCAGGGCGAGGGGCGCTTCGACGACGCGTCGGCGCAGCTCGACCAGGCGTGGCAGCGCTCGGGCGAGCTCAAGGACGTCGAGCGGCTGGTGCGCGTCGACGTGGCGGCGGGGCGCGAGGAGTCGGCGCGCGCGCGGCTCGATTCGCTCGACGACGAGGGCGGCGCGGGCGAGCGGCGGGTGCAGGTCGGCTGGATGCGGCTCGCCGTCGGGCAGCCGGATCGCGCGCGCGCGAACGCCGAGGAGGTCTTGCGCGCGGGCGAGTCGGCCGGCGCGCGGCTCTTGTGGGGCGCGGCGCTCGAAGACGAGGGGCGCGTCGACGCGGCGCTGGCGCAGTTGCGCAAGGTGCCGCCGCAGTCGGCGCAGTTCGCGGCGGCGCAGGAGCGCATCGGGCGCCTGCTGCGCGACAACGGCCGCTACCGCGAGGCGATCGATCTGCTGGGCAAGGCGATCGCGTCCATCGCCGGCGACTCGGCCACCGTGGACGCGGCGGACGCGCTGCACGATCTTCTGGCGCGCGTGCACGAGCGCGCGGGCGATCGCGCGCAGGCGCTCAAGGTGCTGGAGACCGCGATGGCGCGCCGCCCGCAGTCGGAGGCGCTGGCGCTGGCGCTCGGCGCGGCATACGAGCGCTCGGGGCAGTGGGAGCGCGCCGTCGAGCTGATCCGCCAGGTGCTCAAGCGCGATCCCGACAGCGTGCTGGCGCTCAACTTCGTCGGCTACGCGCTGGCCAACCACAACGCGCAGCTCGACGAGGCGCAGCAGCTCCTCGGGCGCGCGCTCGAATTGCGCCCCACCGACGGGAACGTGATCGATTCGCTCGGGTGGCTGGCGGTCAAGCGCGGCAAGCTCGACGAGGCCGAGCGGCTGCTGGTGCGCGCCGATCGGCTGGCGCCGGGCGAGCCGGAGATCCTCGAGCACCTCGGCGAGCTGTACGTGAAGAAGGCCGATCGCGGCCGCGCGCTCGAGGCGTACAAGCGCGCGCTCGCGCACAAGCCCGAGGAGTCGGTGCGGCGCACGGTCGAGGAGCAGATCTTGTTGCTGGAGACGGGGCGCTTAGGTTCGCGGTAAGTTCCGCGGATGCGAAAGCTCGCCGTCGCCGCTCTGCTGCTGCTCGCCGCCTGCCCGCCGCCGAAGCCGGTCGCGCGGCCGTATCCGGCGCCGTCGGCGGACGAGCTGCTTCAGGCGATGCGCAAGCGCTCGTCGGCGATCCGCTCGCTGCGCGCCGACACCAAGGTCGATCACCTCGGGCAGGGCGGCCAGCGCGTGAAGGTCGCCGTGGCGCTGCTGCTCGCGCGCGGCGGCAAGCTGCGCATGGAGGCGGAGAGCCCGATGGGCGGCGCGCTGGCGACGCTCACCTCCGACGGCACCAGCTTCGCGCTGCTCGACGTGCGCAACAACCGCTTTCTCGCCGGGCCGGCCAAGGCGTGCAACGTGGCGCGGCTGATCCAGATCGCGCTCGAGCCGGACGACATCGTCGAGGCGCTGACCGGCGGCGCGCCGATCGCGGAGGGGAGCGCGCCGGCGGGCGTCTCGTGGGATCCGGCGGGGCGCGAGGTGCTGGAGCTGCGCACGCCCGACGGCGGGCGCGAGGTGATCAAGCTCGACGCGCGCGACCGCAGCTGGGACGTGGTCGCCGCCGAGCGCACCGACGGCGCGGGCAAGGTCTTGTGGCGCCTCTCGCACGAAAAATTCTCCGACCACGGCGGCGTCCGCCTGCCCGAGCGCACCAACCTCGAGCAACCCCCGACCGGCTCCGACGCCCGCATCAAGTTCCGCGACGTCGAGCCCAACATCACCCCGCCCGCCAACATCTTCACCCTCGCCCCGCCGAGCGGCATCGCGGTCCAGCAAGCCGACTGTCCGTAGCGTAGCGCTCGATCGAACGCGCTGCGTTCCGCGCGACGGCCGTCAGGCGCGGCTCCGCGAAATCGCCCGTTACCGATTTCGCTCCGCCGCGCCTGACGACCGTCACGCTACACTCCGCTCCGCGCCGGTTCGGGAGGTTTGTTAAAAGCCTCAGAATCGGCGAATTGAAGCGGTTTACCCGACCGCGTGCGGAGTGCAGCGGTCGATCGAGCACCGCCGCTTACAGCAAAGCGTCGTCGGGGAGCTGGCCTTCGAGGTAGTCGGATTCGAGCTTGTCGACGAAGGCGAGGATCTTGGCGCGCTCGGTGGAGGTGTCGAAGTCGAAGCGCACGCCGAAGCCGCGATCGCCGGGGGCGTCTTGCTGGCGCATGACGGTGGCTTTGATCTGGATCGGTTTGTACGGGCCGGGCGGCGAGATCAGCAGCACGGTGTGGGCGCCGACCTCGAGCAGCTCGTGCGCGCGCACGAACGCGCCCTCTTCATTGATGTCGCGCGTGAAGTTGATGCGCCGCCCGCGCGCGCCCGAGTAGGCGACGCGCAGGCGCACCGGGAGCCGGCGCTTCTCGCGTGCGTCGAGCAGCCCGCCGCGCACGTAGCCGAAGACGTAGTCGAGCTTGGTCTGCTCGCCCGGCTCGATCTGCACGCCCGAGCCGGCGCGCGTGCGCGCGTCGCCGGAGATGCGCCGCCACGCCACCACGCCCGAGAGCAGCACGCGCGGCCCGCCCTGGAACACCACCTCCACCGAGACCTTGTCGCCCGGCTGCGCGGCGATGGTGCCGGGGACGAACAGGCCGGTGCCGTCGGCCGTCGGGTCGAGGAACTTCAAGAAGTCGGTGCGCTCGACGACGTGCAGCTTGAGGCGCGGCACCGACGGGCTCCTTCAGCGCCGCGGCCGCGCGGCGACCGGCACCGGCACGGGGACCGGCAGCGGCGCCACCAGCGCCTTCAACTTCTCGACGGCGCGATCGATCAACTCGCGAATCCGGGCGCCCATCAGTAACCTCCGCCGTAGCCTGAGCCTTGGCCTTGCCGCGAACTGTAGCACTCGCGGCAGTAAACCGGGCGGCCCGACGCCGGGCGGAACGGCACCCGCGCCGGCGCGCCGCACGAGGCGCACACCGCGTCGAACATCTCGCGATCGCGATCGCGCGGCCGCGCGCCGTTGCGATCATTTTGTTGCGGCGCAGCATTATTGCGCTCGCCGCGCTCGCCGCGCTCGCCGTTGCGCTCGCCGCCGTCGGAGCGCCGCGCCTTGCGCGCCTCGCGGCACGGTTTGCAGCGCTTGGGAATTTCGCGGAAGCCCTTCTTCTCGTAGAACTCCTGCTCCCCGGCGGTGAACACGAACTCGTTCTTGCAGTCGATGCATTGCAGCGGGCGATCTTGAAAGTCCATCAGGCTCCTCGAAGCAAAAAACCCCCGCGCCAACCGACGCGAGGGTTCACCAGCCAGGCACGCGAGCGAAGCGCAAACGAGTCTCCATCGTCACTATACCATTTTTTCGCGGGCGAGGCGTCAAGGAGCGGGTGGGGCGACGCTCAGGAGCTCTACGGGCAGAGGTCGTTCAGGATGGCGAGGAGCTGCGACGGAACCAGCGGCTTCGGCATGACCACGTTTGCGCCTCTCACCGGGGCGTGGCCTCTCGCCGAGATCACGACGACCGGAATTCGTGAGAGGTTCCGGTCGGCCCGCATGGCGGCGATCAGATCCCATCCGTCCAGGTTGGGCATCATCAAATCGACGATCGCGACGGCACGTCCGCTGATGCCGCGCATCCTCGTGAGTGCTTCTGCTCCATCTCGGGACGTCAAGACCAGATAGCCGGTATCTTCGAGGAACTCTTCGAGAGTGGTTCGGATGTCGTCGTCATCATCGACAACGACGACGATCCCTCGATGGAGCCCAGCCCTCGCCGAAGCGTCCGTGTGAGCCGAACGGCCGATCATCCCTCCTCCCTTGGTCCTCAACCTATGCACAAATTCACAAAAGTGTAGAGGGTCGTGGCATGGGATCAACGGTGCGCGCAGCGGTTGCGCCGGACAATTTGCTGCCCAGATCGTCGGAAAGAACACCGGGCACAACCATGTCTGAACAGCAAGACGACGATCTCTCGTGGCTCGACGAAGGGCTCAGGCAAAGCGCCCTGGAGATGCTCGAGGTACTCTTCGCTTCCAGTCACGTGTCGCTCATCACCTTTGACGCCGACGGGACAATCGTCGGCGTCAACCCGCACATGCTGGCGTTCGAAGGACGCGCCGAGTCCCGCTACCAGGGCGTCAACCTCCTCACCAACCTGATCGTGCGCCGACTCGGTTGGTCCGACGCCATCCGGCGAGTCCTCTCGGGCGAGACGGTGGAGATGACCGATACCCGTTGGGTCACTATCTTCAGTAGAGAGGAGCGCTACGTGGACGTGATCGCCGGGCCCGTCATGACGAACGGCAAAACGATCGGCGGCATCGCCTATCTGATCGACTCGACCGACAAGCATCGCGCGGAGAAGGCCGAATCGGCGCACCGGCGCCGAGCGCGCGAGCTCGAGGCGTTTCTGGCGCGAGATGTGGCCAACCTCATCGGTGTACTGGAGGGCTGGTCGCGCAGTCAGGCGCCGAGCACCAAGGACATGGCGCGAGCGATATCGGCCATCGAAGAGCTTTCGACGGTGCTCGACGACCTGTTGCACTTCGTTCAACTCGGGACGTATCGCCCGAACGTCGAACGCATCCTGCTCGCCGACGCGGTGCGAGGCCTCACCTCACCCGCGGGGTCCGTCTTGGAGACCGGCGGGATCGCCGTGATGGCCGACCGGCGGTTGTTGCGTCGGGTGCTGCGCAACCTGATTCAGTTCGGCGCGAGACACCCAGCCGGGCCGTGGTCGCTGACGACGAACGACGGTCGGGTGATCATCGAAATTCCCGTCGAAGGCTCGTCCCCTTGGCTGAAACAACTGTTGGTCGCGAATCCCAAGTCGGCGGCGGAGGCTGAATCGGCCGACGAGAGCCTCGCGGCGGCGCGCTGGATCGCGGAGGCGTTGAACGGCGACTTGACCGCGAGCGACCGCCGGCAATCGCTGCTGCTCAACCTGCCGGCGGCGGACGCTCAGCTCGCATGATGCGGCCGGCTCAGGTTCGCTTCTTCTTAACGTCGGCGCGCTCGTTCGCCAGTCTCTCCACGTCGGCGCGTCGGAAGAGACGGCGGCCGGACACCGTGCGCAGCGTCGCGAGGCGGCCGGAATCGGACAGCGCGCGTACCGAATCGGGTGACAGCCCAAGAATGCGCGCGGCGTCAGAGGGAGTCATCAGCTCGTCCGGATCGCGCTTTGTCATGTCATTTTTTCTTCCCCCAACATCTAGGATGTGGGAGGATAGTGGCAGTGGTACATTTGTATTTTTGTACATTGCACGAAATGGCGGCGACCACAAGAACAGAATGACGACGGCATGATGGCCAATCGGGCACGAAAGACGCGGTCAAGGGGGCCCAAGGAGCCCACGGAAGAGCGAGGCGGCGAAGCGCGGCTGGCCGTGAACATTCCGGCGCAGCTGCATCGGCAGCTCAAGGCGCGCGCAGCCGAGCAGGGCACCAGCATCCGCGACTTCATCCTGGAGCTCCTGCGGAAAAACGGCATCACCTGAGGCAGCGTTCTCCGTCAGGCCCGCGGCGACAGGCTGTAATGCACAAATAAACAAAAGTGTAATTGCGCAGCAACCGCCCACGAGACTGCCAGGCGTCGACTTCCGGTTGAACCCACCTTGTGTCTTCGAGTTGGCGGATGTACATTTGTGCATGCAGCCATTTTCTTGGACCGACATGGTCGCCAAGGTGCATGGCATCGTCGACGAGATGCTCGCGAGCGGAGTATCCGAACCGCGGGCCGATCTGATCGCGACGCGCGTGATCGATGAGCTGCGCTCATCGGTGGCCGGCGTCGCCGCGTACCGGCGGAAAATCGAGGAGGAGGCCTGGCACTACATCGCCCATCGCCGGCTTCACTGGCCTGCTGGACGGCTTTGACCAGCAGCAAGAGCGTGCAGCCGGCGAGCGCGAGCGCCGCGAGCACCTAGAGCAGTTTCTGCATGGCTTCCCCCCTTTTGTTGCGTGGTAGCATCCGTCGCGATGAAGCGGGCGGTGGCGATCTTGACACTCCTCAGCGCGTCGACGGCGCGCGCGGTGACGTGGGACGCCGGCACGTTCGACGACGCGGTGGCGCGCGCGCGCGCGTCGGAGCGGCTGGTGCTGGTCGACGTGTTCGCGACGTGGTGCGGGCCGTGCCACGAGATGGACGAGCAGGTCTATCCGCGCGACGAGGTGACGCGCGCGCTTCAGGCGAGCTTCGTGGCGCTGCGGCGCGACGGCGAAGCGGGCGAGGGCGTGGAGCTGGCGCGGCGCTATCACGTGGTGGGATTTCCGACGCTGCTGGTGATCGATCCGAAGAGCGGCGCCGAGATCGATCGGCTGATGGGCTTCGTGGCGCCGCGCGAGCTCGTCGACACGCTGGCGCGGTTTCGCGAAGGCAAGGGCACGCTCGCCGAGCTGGAGAAGAAACTGGCGGCGGCGCCGAACGACGACGCGCTTCGGCTCGACGTCGGCACGCGCCACGCCATGCGCGGCGACGAGCGCGCGCCCGCCGAGCTGGGCGCGGTGATCGCGCGCGATCCCGACAACCGCAACAAGCGCGCGGCGACGGCGCTGCTCACGCTCGGCAAATATTATTGGCTGCGCGGCCGCAAGGACTACGCGCGCGCCGAGAGCACGCTGCGCGACCTCGAGCGAAAATTTCCCGCCAGCGAAGAGGCCGACTCGGTGCCGTACAACCTGGCGATCGCGCTGCACGCCACCGGACGCGACGCCGAGGCGCGCGCGGTGCTCGACCGCTGGCTCGCCGCCGCGCCGCGCGACGGCTCGCGCTACAACGCGTACTGCTGGCTCGCGTACAAGGAGAACTTCGAGCGCGCGCACGCCGTCGAGGTGGCCAAGCAGGGGCTCGAGGTCGATCCGAAGAACCACGGCTTGTGGGACACGCTGGCCGAGCTGTACGCCGCGCTCGGGCAGAAGGTCGAGGCGCGCGACGCCGAGCAGCGCGCGCTCGCCATCAAGCCGAAGGACAGCTACTACGAGGCGCAGTGGCGCCGATTCGGGGGGAAGCCGTGAGAGCGAGCCTGTGGTGCCTGGTTCCACTGTTGATGGCGTGCCGCGAAGAGCCGACCATCGTGATCAAGTTCGAGCCGGCCGATATGAGCGGCGCTCAGGCGGCGAAGGCGCCCGATCTCGGCGCGGCGAAGGCGCCCGATCTCGGCGCGGCCAGGACGCCCGACGGCGGCGCGGCGAAAAAGATCGCCGAGTGCAAGACGGCGGCGGACTGCGCCGTCGAGCCGGACGGGTGCTGCGACTGCGCGAACGGCGGCAAGCAGCGCGCGATCGCCAAGGCGCGCGCGGCGGCGTCGAAGCAGGAGCGCGCCAAACACTGCGCCGACACCATGTGCACGATGATGCTGTCGACCGATCCGACGTGCGGCATGCGCGCCGACTGCGTGAGCGGCGCGTGCGTGATGATCAAGAAGCCCGGCTCGAAATGACGTAGCGGAGCGTGACCGGGCGCCCGCCGCGCAGGATGTCGACGGAGAACTTGTCGGTGATCTTGAGCCACGCGTAGGCGGCGGAGGCGTCTTCGGCGGCGTTGATGGGGCGGCCGTCGACGCGCAGGACGACGTCGCCGGGGCGCAGGCCGATGCGCTCGAAGAAGCAGCCGGCGCGCAGCGCGCTGAGCTGAAATCCGCCGCGCGGGTTCTTCGCCAGCGTGACGTCGTCGGCGAGCGCGGCGAAGTCGGAGAGCTCGCGATCGAAGTCGGCGCGCGGGATGATCATCGCGGGACCTTCGGCGACCGGCGCGGGTGCGGGCGGAGCGGCGGCGGGCGGCGGCGCGGGCGACGCGAGGACGTTCGCGGGCGACGCGAGGACGCTCGACGGCGGCGCGGGCGCGGGCGCCGCAGCGACGGGCGGCGGCGCGGCGGCGACGGACGCGGGCGCCGCAGCGACGGGCGCGGGCGCGCTCTCATTCGCTTCGTCGTTCGCGTTCACGTTCGCGTTCGCGTTCGGCGCGTTCACGTTCGCGTTCGGCTTTGCGGCTGGTCTCGCGGCGGGATCGGCGGCGCCGATGATCAGCGCCGGCATGCGCCGCGGCTTGCGCGCGGCGACCTTGGTGACCGGCGGCGCGCTCAGCTCCAGCACCTCGCGCGCGCCGTCGCGGTCGAGCACCAGGTGCTCGCCGTCGATCACCGACACGCGCGCGCCGTCGAGCTCCTCGCCCACGCGCTTGAGCACGTACTCGTTGTGCTCCTCGTCCCAGATCAGCGCCTGCGCGCTCGACAGCGAGACGCCGACGAAGCGCGCGCGCGGCGGCGCCTCCTCGGCGCGCGCCAGCGGCGACGCGCACAATGGCGACAGCGAGAGCGAGTACAGCACCACCGAGGTCAGCAGGTATTTCATGCGAGTCGGCAAAGCACCCGCCATGCCACGCGCCGCCGCGCGATCGCCGCGCGGCGCGCCACCGACGGTGCGTGACTCCGATCGCTCGTGAACGCGCTTTCACGAATCGCGTGAACGCGGCGCCGCGTCAGTCGTGACAGTAGCGTTCGGGCGCGGGAAGAAAGCTGCTGCGGTCGCACGCCGGATGGGTCTTGTCACACGGCAAGCTCATCAAGTTGGAGAGCACGTCGTGCACGCAAGCCGCGCAGCTCCCTTTGGCGCGGCCGTCGCGGTCGACGAGCTCGCCGCTCGCGCTGAAGACGCACGCCGCGGGCTGCATCATCTTGGTGTCGGAGAACGCCACGCCGAGGCAGTATTCGCGCACAGTCTCGCCGACTCCCGCCAGGCTCGACGATCCGGGCGTCACGTTCTCGAACGACTGACAGCCTTCGAAGCACGGCTGCGCGGTTTCGGGATTGGTCGTCAGCGCGCACCGCTGCATGCAGTCGAGCAGCAGCGTGCAGTCGGGCGCGCGCGCGAGATCGTCGCTCGCGGTCGATCCATCGTTGCTGAAAAATGGCTCGTCGCCGAACGGAGGCGTGCGGCAGGCGCCGAGCACAGCGACGAGCGCTATCGCCGCGCCGAGCCGCACCGGATCACTCGTCGTCGCGCGACGTGCCCTTGGACGCGAGCTGCGCCTTGGGGGCCGCCTTGTCTTCGCCTTCGCCCGACGACTTCGGCAGCGCCTTGGTGCCGCCGCCCGTCGCCGGCCCGAGCCCCATCTTGGCCTTCAGCTCCTGCAGCGCCATGTCCGCGCCGCCGGTCGCCTCGAGCTGCTTGAACTTCGACTGCAGCGTGTCGCCGGTCATCTCGCCCGCCAGCTCGACGCCCGCCTCCGCCTCCGCCTCGAGCTGATCGACCTTCTCCGCCATGCGATCGAACGTATCGAACGCCGACGTATCCGACAGCCCCTGCATCGTCGACTGGATGGTGCGCTGCGCCTCGGCCCGCTTGGCGCGCGCCACCAGGATGTTCTTCTTGCGCTTCGCCTCCTCGATCTTGTTGTTGAGGTTGCGCAGCTGATCTTTCAATTTGTCGACGGCGTCTTTTTGCAGGTGCCACTGCTGCTCGAACTGGTTCTTCAGCTCCTCGTGCTCCTGCTGCCGCACCAGCGCCTCTTTGGCCAGCGCGTCGTCGCCGGCGTGCACCGCCATCATGGCCTTGCGCTCCCACTCCTTGGCCATAGCCTGCTGCTCGTCCCACTGCTTCTTGAGGCGCTTCTCGTCGCCGATGGCCACCGCCACCTGCTTCTTGGCCTCGACGAGCTGGTTCTTCATCTCGACGAGGACCTGGGAGAGCATCTTCTCCGGATCCTCGGCCTTGCTGATCAGATCGTTGATGTTCGATTTGATCAGGGTCCCCAGCCGCTGAAAGATGCCCATCAGGCCGCCTCCCGAAATTTGGCCAACCGCCCGTGGTGCGACGCGACCGCGAGCGTGATGTCGTCGACGGTGGCGGCGAACTCGTTGTAGTCGAGGTTCTCGAGCTGCAGCGCGTCCATGATCACGACCGCGTCACCCTCGACACCATAAGCGCCGTGCATCATCTCGGTCGCGTTGAGCTCCAGCAGCGTGCGGAAGAGATCTTCGCGGTGGTGCCGCGGGATCTCCATCAGCTTGACGCGAAACACCACCACCGGCCCCGCGAGCGTGATGACCATGTTGTCGACGCCCTCGAGACCGCCCACCACCCACGTGCCCTCGCGCGGCTCGTCGTGGGGCAGCTCCATCTTGAGCAGGTACGACTGGATGTCCGCTGCCGTCTTCATGATGCCTCCGAGACCCCCGAGCGTAGGCGAGGACCCATTCCCTTTCAACCATGTTACGGCATGCAATGTTCCCCAGTTCCCGCCGTGACGACGCAATCGGCGGTGAGGGTGCCGCACGCCAGCACGCACGCCACCTTGCCGTTCGCTCCCTTCGAGCACGGCTGGGTGGCGCAGCCGCTGGCGGTGCCGCCGTCGGTGACGGGGGTGAAGCCGGCGTCGGGGTTGAGATCGCACTGGCCGACCTTGCCGTTCGGCTGCTGGCACACCGACGAGCCGGGGCAGGTGGCCGAGCCGCAGCAGTAGACGGCGACGTTGGCGGCCTTGCACGTGCCCTGCTCGCAGCGCTCGCCCGGGTTGCAGTCGCACGCGGTGGCGCACGACGACGGGCCGCCGTCGGCGTTGAAGTTGCCGTCGCCGCCGGCGAGATCGACGCCGCCCGGCAGATCGGGCACGCCCGCGTCGGTGGGCGCCGGCGGCGCCAGCCCGTCGTAGCAGCTCGCCGCGATCACCGCCGCGACGGCAAAGCCGAGCAATAGTCTCCGCATCCAACTATGAAATCGCGGCGCCAAGGCCGCGTCAAGCCGGCCGGATCAGTTGGCCTTGCGCGCGAGCTGGTGAACGACGTGCCACAGCGACGTCAGGCCGCGCACGCGCTCGCCCGCGCCGTCGTACTTCACGCGGCCCGCGGCCAGCGCCTCGGTCATCTCGCCGAGCGGCCCGGCGAGAAACTCCGGCACGCCGCCCTTCACCATCGCGCCCGCCGCCTGCGACGCCGGCATCGCCGCCAGCTTGACCGGCTTGCCCAGCGCCTTGCCGAGCGTGTCGGCGATCTCCGACGGCGAATACTCTTTCGGGCCGACCAGCTCGTAGATCTTCTTCCCCTTCGGCGGATTCATCAGCGCTTGCGCCGCCAGCCGCCCGATGTCGTGCGTGGCGACCATCCCGATCGGCGTTTTCTCGTCGAGAAACCAGGGCAGGATCCCCTGCGCCGCGGCCAGCCCGACGTTGCCCGCCAGGTTCTCCATGAAGCTGGTGGCGCGGATGAACGTCACGTTCGCGCCGGTCTTCGCCAGCGCCTGCTCGGCGTGATAGAGGCCCTGGATCACGCCCGTCCCCGACGGCAAATGCGCGCCCACCGACGAGAGCAGCACCACGTGCGGCACCTGGCTGTCGCGCACCGCCTGCGCCATCGCCTGCGCGAGCTGCTTCTGCCGCTCGTAGACCTCGCCGCGAAAATCGGGCGGCAGGAGCAGGAACGCGCCCTCGACGCCGGTGAGCGCGCGCGTGACGAACGCGGCGTCGTCGAGGCTGCCGACGAACACCTCGGCGCCGCGCTCGCGCCACTTCGCGCCCTTCTCGTCGCTGCGGACGATCACGCGCACCACGCGCTCGGCCGCGAGCAGGGTCTCCGCCGCCGCCGATCCGACTTTTCCCGACGCTCCCGCGATCGTGAACATGCGCTCTCCTTGCCGCGATTTCAGTTGGGACGAACTTCGTACAGCACGTCTTCTTCCAGGCGCGACAGCAGGTCGCGCGTCAGCTCGGCGAGCGGCACCGGCTGGCGCCGCGCGAGCGCGATCGGCTCGTCGTCGGTGGCGCCGCGGTAGTCGTGCAAGAGAATCCCGAAGCGGGTGGCCGCGCCCGAGGCGAGCACCGCCGCGAGGCACGCGATCCACCGCCCGGTCTCGTCGCCGCGATCCTGCGAGCGCGCGCGCCGGCGCACGCGCCTGAGCGCGCGTCCCAGCTCGGTGCCGCAGTCGCAGCCGCCCGCCGCCGCCGTCAAGAGCAGCCGCTCGCCCGGCCGAAGCTGCGCCGCGAGCAGCCGATTCTCGACGGGCCGCGCCGCCAGTTGATGCTCGCCCATCAGCGCCGAGAGCCGCGCGAGATCGCTCTTCACCGGCACCACCGCGGTCACGAAGTGGCACATCAGGGGATCTGCATCCCGCCCGAGACGTTGATGGTCTGCCCGGTGATGAAGTCGGCGAGCGGCGACGAGAAGAACAGCACCGCGTTGGCGATGTCCTCCGGC